>ERZ1032852.87-NODE-87-length-25419-cov-9.132432_pt1 | contig 25419 bp, 18 predicted proteins | sample MGYA00516689_ERZ1032852 | MGnify/ENA primary metagenome ERZ1032852 (study PRJEB33719, sample SAMN04262499) | wastewater metagenome | biome: rural village; feature: composting latrine chamber; material: composting feces with ash | place: El Salvador | collected...
TGACCTTTTGACTGCCAGTCAAACGCTCTAGCCAGCTGAGCTAATCCCCCGTGATGAAATCTGTTTCGATTTTCGTGGTGCAAAGATAGCTATTTTGTTTATATTTGCAACAGAAATAGTTCAGAAAAATTAAAAATCACGATATATGATTGTTTTCAACACCACTTTTCACGTCGAAGAGGAGATCCATGAAGAATTTGTCGAATACATGCTTCAATCGTTTATTCCGATGTCAACCCGTAGCGGGCTGCTAACATCGCCCCGCTTGGCGCGTATACATGGGAAAGAGGAGGATGAAGGGGTATCGTTCGCCATGGAGTTTCAAGTGGCCAGCCTCTTCACGCTGGAGCAGTGGAACAAGGAAGAAAGCAGTTCGGTTTATTCGCCGCTGCTGGAAAAGTTCAAGGAGAAACTGGCCGGTTTCTCTACCGTGATGGAAACGATCTCTTACTGATAATACCCCCAAAGAAGTTTATTAATACAACGGTGCGGTTTATGCAGGAAAAGCAAGATATAGAGGCAGGTCGGGTTGTTAAAGAGAGGATTATCATGGGAATCGACCCGGGAACCACGGTGATGGGTTACGGGATCTTGCGGGTACTCGATAATAAACCCTCCATGGAGGCGATGGGAGTGATGCAGCTGGGAAAGTACGGCGACCACTACTTGAAGCTGGCAAAGATCTACTCCCGGGTGATTGGCCTCATCGAAGAGTACCTGCCCGACGAACTGGCCATCGAAGCCCCCTTTTACGGGAAGAACGTGCAAAGCATGCTCAAGCTGGGGCGGGCACAAGGAGTGGCCATGGCAGCTGCTATCTCCCGGGATATTCCTATCTTCGAGTACGCGCCGCTGAAAATAAAGATGGCCATCACCGGTAACGGCCGTGCCGCGAAAGAGCAGGTAGCATACATGCTACAGAAAATACTGCGAATCCCGAACGAGAACATGTTAACGGAACTGGATGCTACCGATGGCTTGGCAGCAGCTCTTTGTCACTTTTATCAATCCAGTATCTCGACCGGGGACGTGAAATACAAAAGCTGGAAAGATTACGCGACGCGTCATCCCGACAAGGTGAAACGATAACGATTTTTTTTGTTTTTATAACGAGTTCCTCTCGATCTTTTTTTATCTTTGCTGTATGAACCGACTTGTCTCGCACATAGAGTTTCTGTTGCACGACCATAACTGCGTGATTATTCCCGGTTTTGGTGGTTTCGTTGTGAACGCCCTGCATTCCCGCACGACGGGAGAAGGGACGCTTCACGCGCCGACGTGCGAATTAGTTTTCAACCGCGACCTTACGTATAACGACGGACTGATGGCTCAATCCTATATGAAGACCTATCAACTGTCGTTCGATACGGCCACGCTCGAGATTGAGAAAGGGATACGGGATTTGAAGCACCGGCTGCACGACCACCGTCACGTGGAGTTAGGGCAGCTGGGATCGCTCACGATGCACGACGATAAACGGTTCGTGTACTCGCCGGCCACGTTCACGAGACCCGCGTTTTTCGGGCTCTCGAAAACCGAGTTGAAGCCATTGACCGAGTTGATGTCGGCCAGCGAAGAACGATCTAACGTGGTGCCGTTGAAACCTGCCACGAGACAGAGGAGGGCCCGCGTGGCAAGCATTAGTGCTGCCGCGGTGGCCGTTATCGCGGTCATGCTGTTGATCTTTCCCGTGAGTGACGCCACCACGGGGAGGCAATCTGCCCGGATGCTTTCCGAAGCGGAATGGCTCCGCCCAAGATCGACCGCTTCGCAACACGCTGCCAATATAGCAAACCCACCCGGGTACGAACGGGGCAGCCGTGAAATACCCGCGGCCACAGCGGGTGGAGAGGAAGATACAACCCTCCCGGCGGAAGCCAACGTATTCCCAGAGGAGGTGTCCAACGCCCCCGGGGTGACGGAAGTAACAACGGTTGCCGGTAATGAAGACGCTCCCCGCTACTACATCGTGATGGGGGTATTTACCAACAGCGAGACCGCTCGTAAAATGACAAGCGAGCTGAACCAGCGCGGATTCACCGGTGTTGAATGGTTGGAGCGGCCGGGGCGCATCGACGTGTACGCCGCTTCGTTCACTGACGAAGCCGCTGCCAGGATTTATTTACGAGAGGTTCACGGCCAGTATCCCGCGTATTCAGACGCGTGGATATTAAAACGATAAAAAGGATCATATTATGTCATTCAAGCGAAAGATTATAGCAGGATTTATCCTTTACTGGGTTTACGAGATATGCAAGTATCGTAGAAGAATGCTTCCATCCATGGACGCGTTTAGTTTCCCCGATATCGAGCGATAATTCCCGTTTTCGGAAAAAATGAAAGAAAATTGTCACGAGGAAACGATACTCGGTGTACCGTTTCCCCAACCTGATATATACGGCTCTTTGTCGATGCCGGTGTACCATACCTTGGCCTACGAGTTCGAGACCGCCGAAGAGATGGAAAACGCTTTCGCCGGGAAGAACGGGGAACATACCTACTCGCGGGTAACCAACCCCACGGTGCAACATTTCGAGGAGAGGGTGAAGGCCATCACCGGAGCGTATGGCGTGACCGCCCTGAACTCGGGAATGGCAGCCATCAGCAACACGTTTATCACGCTTGCTCGCCAGGGAAGTAATGTCGTGACTTCACGCCACCTGTTTGGTAACAGCTACTCTTTCTTGGTGAACACGCTCGCGGTGTTCGGCGTGGAGATTCGTTTTTGCGATTTGACAGATCCCCGGGACGTGGCGGCGCACTTGGACGAAAATAGTTGTGCCCTCTTCGTGGAAATAATTACCAACCCGCAGATGGAGGTGGCCGACTTGAAAGCATTGAGCGAGGTGCTTCGCGAGAAGCGGGTACCTCTCGTGGCCGATACCACCATCATACCCTTTACCTCGTTTCGAGCAGCCGATTTTGGCGTGGACATCGAGGTGGTATCCAGTACCAAGTATATCTCGGGAGGAGGCACCAGCCTGGGAGGGTTAATCATTGATCACGGTTTGTTTGATTGGCACCACTCGCCCAAGCTCCGGCCCTTGGCAGGAGAAACGCCCTCGGCCTTTCATTACAAGCTGCGCAAGGAGGTGCACCGGAACATGGGAGCCTACATGACCCCCGAGGTGGCTTACATGCAGTCACTGGGACTGGAAACGCTGTCTGTACGTTACGAACGACAATCCGCCTCGTGCGGCGAGCTGGCCGAGCGGTTAGAATCTTTAGAAGGAGTGGCCGCGGTTCATTATCCCGGCTTGAAAGGAAGCCCGTTTCACGCGGTAAGCCGTAAGCAGTTCGGGGAGCATCCCGGTGCCATGTTGGCGTTCGACTTGGCCTCGAGGGAGCAGTGCTTCCGTTTTCTTAACAACCTCACGTTGATCCGGCGGGCGACCAACCTCTTCGATAACCGTTCGCTCATCATTCACCCGGCCAGCACCATCTATGGTACCTTCACGCCCGAGCAGCGCCGGGCAATGGATGTGAAAGAGAACTCCATCCGGCTATCCGTGGGGCTGGAGAGCGTAGACAGCCTCTTTAACGATATAAAACAGGCATTGGAAAAGTCGCGTTAGCAACTTCTCCAATGCCTCTATTCTTGCTGTTCGCGGACGGTTCGCGGATACTTACAACGGGTACTCGTCGAACGCGTAAAGGACGGTCGACAAGTAACGTTCTCCCGTGTCCGGTAGGACCACCACGATGGTTTTCCCCTTGTTTTCCTCTTTCTGGGCGAGTTGCAGCGCGGCATACGCGGCCGCTCCCGAGGAGATACCCACGAGCAATCCTTCCACCGCCGCGAGTTTCCGGCTGGTGCCGATGGCGTCGTCGTTGCTCACGGCAATCACTTGATCCACCACCGACGCGTCATACGTCCCGGGGATAAAGCCGGCACCGATCCCTTGGATCTTGTGTGGCCCGGGGTTGCCGCCCGCGAGCACCGGTGAGTCGGTCGGTTCAACCGCTACCACCCACACGTTGGGATTCAACTCCTTGAGCCGTTTCCCGGCACCGCTGGCCGTACCGCCGGTACCGATCCCGCTTACCAGGATATCTACCTTTCCGTCGGTATCATTCCAGATCTCTTGGCCGGTGGTTTCGTAGTGTACCCGGGGGTTAGCCTGGTTCTCAAACTGTTGCAGGATAAGGGCGTTCGGGAGCTCGGACTGTAACTCTTTTGCCTTCGCGATAGCCCCTTTCATTCCTTCGGCACCCGGCGTCAACACCAGTTCTGCACCCAGTGCCTTGAGCAGGTTCCGGCGCTCGAGGCTCATCGTCTCGGGCATCGTAAGGATAAGGCGGTACTTCTTGATGGAAGAGACGAAGGCCAGCCCAATACCGGTATTGCCGCTGGTGGGCTCGATGATTACCGAGTCGGGATGGAGAAGCCCCTTCGCTTCGGCATCTTCCACCATCGACAACGCGATGCGGTCTTTCACGCTTCCCAACGGGTTGAAGCTCTCTAACTTGGCCACGATGCTGGCTTTCGCGCCTTCCGATTTCTCAAACTGGTTAAGTCTCAACAACGGGGTGTTGCCTACCAGGTCTGTCAGTTTTTCTGCAATTTTTGTCATCTCTTTTTATTTTTGATTCAAATTTGCTACAAATATACGGGAGATGTAGGTCATGTGAAATAGCACATTCGTGGTATTTTTGTAAGTAGATCCGATTTTTTTAACTATTTTTGCCAGTAAAGAGAAGACGTGATGAGTCATTATATATTAGCGGATAACCAGGATATCACCCGGGCAGGGTTGATTTCGTTATTGAAGGAGATGGACGGGACTGCCCGTATCGTTGAAGTGACGAACTACGGGGAACTGCAATCTTCTTTGCGAGAATATCCTCGCTCCGTGGTTGTGGTCGACTATTCGCTCTTCGATTTCATGTCGATGAATCACTTCTTGAACATGAAGAGCGGCGCGAAAGAGTCCTCTTGGCTTCTTTTCTCGCATGAACCGGAAGAGCACTTCGTGCGACAAGCCCTGTTGGCGGACCCTTCGTTTAGCGTGGTGATGAAGCAAAGCCCGGGATGGCAAGTGATGAAAGCGCTCTCGTGTGCCGCGGAAGGAGAGGTATACTGGTGCGATTTCGCGCGATCGGTGATGAAGGTCCGTGTCCAACGGGAGAAGATGCCCGACCAGCTTACCGCCTCCGAGAAAAATATCCTCCGGGAGATCGCGTTGGGGAAGACCACCAAGGAGATTGCTTCCGAACGGAACCTGAGCTTCCATACCGTGAACACGCACCGGCGCAATATCTATCACAAGCTGGAGGTGAACAGCGTGAATGAAGCCACGAGGTTCGCGCTGCAAGCGGGGTTGATCGACCTCATGGAGTACTATATATAGTTTATCCCCTTTCGATGATCTTCCAAATAGCTTCCACCCACGCTTCGTCGTCGTTCAACGAAGGGATAAAGGTGAATTTCTCGCCGCCTGCCTCCATGAAGAGCTTCCTCGCCTCGTAATCCATGTCGTAGAGCGTCTCCATATTATCTATCGGGAACCCCGGTGCCATCACTGCTACTTTTTTCCACCCTTGGGCGGGAAGGTCGCTTATATCAGTATCCAAGAAAGGCTTCATCCAGTGGTCTCCCCGCTGCGACGAGTAGAAGAGAAGCGTGTGCCTCGCGTCAAACCCCACCGCTTCGCAAAAGAGGCGATTGGTCTCCTTAACTTGGTAGACGTAATCATACTCTTTTCCTTTCTTCCACCCGGCTTCTACCTGCGCCACCGGCAGGCTGTGGTAACTGAACACGAGCCGGTCGATATCCTCGAGATAGGGAGCTGATCGGGTGGCCAGTGCCTGAATAAACGCGGGATGGTTGTAATAAGGCTCCACGAACTTTAACCGGAAGGAGTGGGGGCGGCTGTAAAACGACCGTCCGATATCCTCGATGGCTGTCTGGGTAGTGGATTGCGCGTACTGGGGGTAGAGCGGGAAGATGATCACCTCGTGCAGCAAGGGGCACTTCCGCTCCAGCTCCCGCACGGCGGTGTTGAAATCGGGTTCCCCGTATCGCATGGCCACCTCCACCGGGATGCCTTTGGCCTTTTCCAGTGCTCGTGCCAGCTCGCGGGTGTAGTACTGCAAGGGCGATGTTACAGGCTCTTCCTTCCGCCAGATCAACCGATATTTCTCGGCAGATTTAGCCGCGGAGAGGGGAGCGATGATGTTTCTGGCGAGCAGTCTCGACCGCCACTCGGGTTTGCCTGTCACAAGGGGATCCGAGAGCATGTCGCCGATGAATTGCTTCACGTCTGCCCGGCTATCGCTCGCGGGGGTGCCTACATTGACTAGTATGATGCCTCTCATGCTTTCTTGTTTCGCTCCTGTTTGGTCCATCAGGAGCGGGTTTCCAATAACTTGCAACTCCTGTTTGGCAAGATTTCTACTGACTTCGTGTTGGCGGGAATCAGTATCGACTCCCCCCGCGCCACCTCCACGGAGTGTCCTTTATCGTCGTTGACGGTGCATTTACCCTCCAGGCAGATATAGATCACGAACGAGTCGATACCCGTGTAATCGCGGTCCATCGGTTGATCCATTTCCAAGAGGTGAGTCTCGAAGTAGGGCGAGGTGACCAGCTTTACCGGGTGGTTTTTATTCTTATTGTAAGAGGTTTGATAGGAGTCTTGCACGCTATAGTCGATGGCATCTTTTGCTTGTTCGGTATGCAGTTCGCGCGGGTTGCCGGCAACGTCTTTCCGGTTATAGTCGTAAATACGATAGGTGATATCGGAGGTCTGCTGGATTTCGGCCACGAAGCATCCTGCCCCGATGGCATGTACCCGTCCTGCCGGGAGGAAGAAGACATCTCCCTCTTTTACATTGTACCGCTTGAGGGTATCGGTAAAGGTGTTGTTGTTCACTCTCTCCACGTACTCTTCAGGGGTTATCTGTTGTTCAAATCCCGAGTACAAAAAGGCCCCGGGAGCCGCTTTCACCACGTACCACATTTCGGTTTTCCCGAACGAGCCGTGCCGTTCCTTTGCCAGTTTATCGTTGGGGTGTACTTGTATAGAAAGGTCGTCGCGCGCGTCAATAAATTTTATCAGCAGCGGGAAGGTATTGCCAAACCGCTCGTACACGCTCCTCCCTACCAATGCTCCCTTGTATTCAGAGATCAGTTCATCGAGTGTTTTACCGCTGAGGTCCCCATTCGAGACCACGGAAACATTCCCTTTCACGCTTGATATCTCCCAGCTTTCGCCAATGCCTTCTCGTGTCGGCTGTATTCCCTTGAAACGGCATATTTCTGATCCGCCCCAGATAACAGGCTTCAAGATGGGCTGAAATTTTAGCGGGTAGAGTTTACTATCTTTTGTTTCTGTTGATGTTCCTATTGATGGATTGTTGTTGTTCGTCATGCGATAAATTATATTTTCTCGATTTTCTTCATCACGATCGCCGTTCGTGCCGGCAGGTATAGCTTGAGCCATCCTTTGTCTTCTTTCTCGTAAAGTGGGTCGAAGTGCGTGAAATGATGGACTGTCGCGTCGTTTCTCCCGAATCCCCCGAAGGCCGGGTCATCGCTGTCGAGCACTACCTGGTACTCCCCTTGGGACACCAGGATGCCATAATCGCTGTACGATTTTTTGGGGTGAAAGTTAAAGACAAAAAGGAGTCCTTCGCGAAGGTATGCCAGAATATTATCCCCCTCCTTGTCCCATGCTTTTACCAAGGGGGTGGATTGAAAGTTGGGAACCGACTTGATGAGCGCTATCATTGCCCGGTCGAAATCTCCCAAGTAATGGTACTTGAGGTTGCTATCTTCGGCCAGCTGCCATTGGCGCCGGGCGTACTTGTGCGACCAGTTGTTTCCTTCTCGTGGGAAGTCCACCCACTCGGGGTGCCCAAACTCGTTGCCCATGAAGGTGAGGTAGCCGCCGTTGATGGTGGTGGCCGTTACCAGCCGTATCATCTTGTGCAGGGCGATGCCCCGGTCTACCTTGGCGGAGCTCTCCATCCATTTCGACATGAACCAGTACATATCGGCATCAATCAGGCGGAAGATAATGGTCTTGTCTCCTACCAGTGCTTGGTCGTGGCTCTCGGCATAGGAGATGGTCTTTTCATCGGCTCGTCGGTTGGTTGTCTCCCACCAGATGGAGGAGGGGGACCATTCCTCGTCTTTTTTTTCTTTGATAATCTTGATCCAGTAGTCCGGTATATTCATCGCCATGCGGTAGTCGAACCCGTAGCCGCCCGATTCAATATCGAGTGCCAGCCCTGGCATCCCGCTCACCTCTTCGGCGATGGTGATGGCGCGAGGATTCACCTCGTGAACCAGTTGGTTAGCCAAGGTGAGGTAGCAGATGGCATCGCCATCCTGTCCCGCGTTATAATAGTCGCCGTACTCGGTGAACGACTCTCCCAAGCCGTGGCTCAAGTAGATCATGGAGGTTACCCCGTCGAACCGGAAGCCGTCGAACCGGAACTCCTCTAGCCAGTACTTGCAGTTGGAAAGCAGGAAGTGAAGCACCTCGTCCTTGCCGTAGTCAAAGCAAAGAGAGTCCCACGCGGCATGGTTGCGCCGGGCAGGGTCGCTGTGAAAGTAGAGATCGCGCGTGCCGTCGATACGAGCGATTCCCTCGGCCTCGTTTTTAACGGCATGGGAGTGAACAATGTCCATGATAACCGCGATGCCCATTTCATGGGCGGCATCAATCAGTGCTTTCAACTCTTCGGGAGTTCCGAAGCGAGAGGATGGGGCGAAAAAGCTGGAGACATGGTACCCGAACGACCCGTAGTAAGGATGTTCTTGGACAGCCATTACCTGGATAGCGTTATAGCCGTTTTTTTTCACCCGGGGAAGAACATTTTCCCTGAACTCGTTGTAGGTCCCCACTCGTTCTTCCCGCGTGGACATGCCCACGTGGGTTTCGTATATAAGGAGGGGGGAGGTATCGGCCTTGAAACGCTCGTGCTTGAAGCGGTACCTCTCTTCCGGTTCCCATACTTGGGCACTGAATATGAGCGTGGCCGGGTCTTGCACTACCCGTCGGCACCACGCGGGGATTCGTTCCCCCGATCCGCCATTCCAAGCCACGTGTAACTTGTAGAGGTCCTCATGGTGTATTCGGTCAAGAGGAACCTTCACCTCCCATACCCCGTTTTCCAGTCGTTTAAAGCGGTAAGCCTCCAGTCGCTGCCAGTGGTTGAAGGTGCCCACGAGGAATATTTCGGTGGCGTTGGGGGCCCATTCGCGGAGTACCCATCCTTCGGGTGTTTTATGCAGCCCGAAATAGAGGTAGCCCGTGGCGAATTCGGGGAGCGTGATCTCGCCGTCTCGCGTGAGGTCGGAAAGCCGTTTCCGGTAATAGCGGTGACGCCCCTCGATTGCTCTCGTGTAGGGCGTTAGCCATGGATCGTTTTTGATGATGCCTAACATGCCGCGGGGATTGATGCCGTTAATCCACGGCGATTTTGATAATTATCTTTTTGGTTGCCCCTTCCCCTACCAGGGGGGCATGGGCATCTTCCGGAAAGAAGATAACGAATTCTCCCGGCAACAGTGTAACATAAGCAGTGGGGGTATCACGGAAAAATTCGATATCGTTCTGCGCGTCATATCCCGTGTCGGACTCCTCTAAGTTCGAGAGCGACTTCCACCCGAAGGTTTCCGCCTTGGTAACCGGTAGTTGTATGTCGATGAATTTCTCGTGTGTCTCCAACTTCGCTTCGGCGGCAGGCTTCATCGAGGTGCTTACTACTGCCACTTTCAGGCGGTTTTCCACGAGCTCGGTAGTACCGTCCTCGAGTGATTCCATGTCTAATTTTTCGATGTGATGAAATGCTTTTTTAAAAAGGGGGTGCAGGGTGTGATACCTGGTCGCGTTCGTGAGGTTGTCGACGATCATACTTAAACTTGTTAATTGATTTATTTATCCATTAGGACAAAGATAAGTAAATTGGACAGAATGGGGAATTTTTATCTCTTAAAATGACAAGCAGGAAAAATAGAATCCCGGCCGGGGTTCATAGAAACCGGGCCGGGATCTTTGGGTCACGTGGAACCTGTCTGGCCTGTCACTCCTGGGAATTCAAGAAAATCCCCTCGAGTAGAAAGGCGCGATGAAGGGTAGCGGGAGTGTTACTCCTTGAAGGCATCGAGGGCCACGGTGGGCGACCCGTTAACAAAGCACCCTTTATTATAGCCGTTATTGTAACCGGGGGGTGCCTGTGGCTCCCAGTAAAACACGCCCAACAGGGATTCGTTTTCGTTCCCGTAGTCGACCAGCCGTTGAAGAAATGCCTTGCATGCCTCGGCTTCATCGTAAGCCATGCCCACTTCGCAGAGCATTACGGGCTTACCGTAGGTGTTAACTACCGATTCTATATTGCGGATGCAGTCGTCCACGGTAGTTTGCCAGCTATCGGCCTCGGGGTAGAGCGACATACCGATAAGATCGTACTTCCCGTTGTTTGCTTCCAGGTAGCCGAAAATCCTCGTGTAGAGGTCAGCTCGCTGCCCGCTATCGAGGTGGAGCATCACTTGGCACTCCGGGAAAATGCTTTTCACGGCATCGTACCCCGCGTTGACCAGCCGGGCGAAGTTTGCCCCGTTCTCGTAATGCCCCAGCGGGTAGAGCATGCCGTTCCGGGTTTCATTTCCTATCTGAACCCATTGCGGCTCGATGTCATACACGCGGAGTTTGGTAAGCATGTCGCTCACGTGGTGGCCCACGGCATCCGAGAGTTGGGAGATGTCCATCTCTTCCCACGCCGCCGGGGTGATTTGCGCGCCGGGATCAGCCCACGTGTCGCTGAAATGGAAGTCGATCATCAGCCGTAGTCCCAGTTTATCGGCACGCCGGGCTTTCACTACCACGTCATCGATGGTATTCCATCCCTCCGCGGGGTTCACCCACACGCGGAGGCGGATCGCGTTGACCCCGTTCTCTTCCTTGAGCAACCTCATCAACTCGGTCTCCTGGTTTAGGGAGTTGTAAAAGGTGAGCCCCTCTTTCTCCATTTTCGTCAACCAACTCACGTCGGCCCCTTTGGCAAAGGCCGCGCCATCGGCCGGCTCCTCCGGTTCGGGAAAGGGATGGGTCACGGGGCTTTCCCCGGTACACGCGCCGGTTATCGCCAACAACATCGTTATAAAAAATTTGGTTGCAATCTTCTTCATTTTAACTCTTTTTTGTTACTCTAACGCGAGGGTCTGTTTACAAATATCCACCGTGAGGGTGTAGGTGCCAGCCGGCAAGGCCGCGTCATCGGTAATGTTGCTCCCGTGAAGGACAAGCTTGCCTTCGCCCCCGCCAAACACCAGGTTCCAGTCTTCATTGATGATGATCTGGAAACCCCACGGGGAGGGGCTGGCAATGGTTACCTCGGCGGTAAACACGCCGGGCGTCGCGGTGGCATGCATGGGGTGAAGCGACCAGTCGTCGTTTAACCCCGTGTAGGAGATCGAAGTGACAGGAGTAAGCTTGTATGTAAGCCACTTTTTAGACATCTCTATGATATAGAGCCCGGGGTCGGGGGCGGCAATATTGTTTTCACCACCAAAGACGAGGGTGCCTTCAAAAGGCGTTCCTCCTTCGGCCATCCCGTAGGCATCACTCCAGTTATCTACCTCATCGTAAAACTTGTATCCCCATAGCGAGTGTACGTTCGCGGCGCCGCCGTAGCCGAGGTCGTCCTCGCTATAAAGGCGAAGGTAGTTGTCGAAGGTCCAGCTTCCCGACAGGCCGTCATCGATGCCGGAGATATATACCAGGGGAGGAATCTCTACCGGCTCTGAAGAGCCCTCGGTTACCGAGAGTGTCCACTGTTTTGGATTGCTCAGGTCGAGGATAAGTGAAACCTCTCCGGTGCCGCTCACCGGGACAGTGATGCTCGTGGCTTCGCTTCCAAAGATGATGTTATCGGCGGTGCCGCTGAACCCTACCGGGGTGTCTGCTGCCGCGGCATCATCGGTTGCCGTGGTTCGGTCGTAATGTTTGCCCGTTCCGGAGAGGACAACGTTTATCGAACCCCCGGCGGCGTGTGTAAACGAGTAGGTCCAGCGATTGGCAAGGCGGTCGAATACCATTTCTCCCTCCACGTCGCCTGACACCGAGAGGTTGGGTATCCAGAGCGCGCTCCACTCTTTGAGAGCGGTATTCACGACCGTGTAATACGAGCCGGATTGGCCGGGGAACCAGAAGTTCCAGTGGGTAGTCGCTTCGTTGGAGAGGATAAATTCGGAGCCATCCACGCCTATATTGCCCCAGGTGGTACCTTCGCCTTCACGCAAGTACCAGTTATACCAGGCGGTCACGCCCAAGAAGCCCTCGTAGATACCGTTTGACGTGGCGGAATAGAGGCTCCTTCCCGTTTCTTCTTTCGAGCTATCGAGAATATAGCCGATCGACATATCAATCAGGTAAGGAGTCACGTTCATGGTGAGGGCATCGCTGTACACCGGTGAGACATTATCACCTATTTTGCTTTTCACCCGGATGTACAGGGGGTAAGTTACGCCGCCTTCCATGCCCAGCCTGCTCAGGAGCGCGTTGAGCTCGTAATGAGTGAATTGATGGTGGAAGATGCCATCTTCGGCACGTTGCTCCACCACGGTAGAGAACTCGGCATCTCCCGAGAGCTGGATCGTGTTGATTACCGCGTTTTTTGGTGCCAGCACGTTTGGATTGCTGAGGCTGATATGGCCGTTGTCGGTCCAATGAATGGTCAATGCCAGTTCATTAGCGGTTTCAATGCTCAGGATGATGTCGTCGCTGCCGCCATCCAGCGTGACTCCTTCCAAGGCACTCGCGGTGAGAAAATCGCCCTCTTTTTCGCAGGATAATATCCCTGTCGCGAGGGCAAGTATAAGCATGTATCTAACTATTTTCATTGTCGATTGATTTAAGAATTAGTAGTTATCGTTGCTTAGGTTGGGGTTCGCGGATAGCTCGGTGGCCGGGATAGGGTAAATGTTGTACTTGCTATCTACCGCTCGTCCTTCCATCACGCCGCCTTTCCACTGCCAAGTACGTGCCGACCCGGTAAAGTAGCCGTACCGGATAAGGTCGGTACGCCGGGTTCCTTCCCAGAGCATCTCTCGCCCCCGTTCATCCAAGATCCAGTCGAGTGTCATCTGGCTCCCGGTAATATTGCCGCTTTCGTCGCCATACGCCCGTTCTCTCAACTCGTTCATCAGTGCCACAGCCTCCGCGGTGCTTGCTCCTTGCCCGCCTCGTAGAACCGACTCAGCGAGCATCAGGTAGGTGTCTGCCAGCCGGAATACCGGGAAATCGGTATTCACACCCACGGCTTGCGTGTTGGAAGCGGCCTCTCCCGCGTCGGTGAGGTTGGTCCACTTCATGGAGTAGTAGCCGTTGCTGGCATCGCTTAGTCCCCCGTCAATATACTGTGTCTGTCCTTCGGTGTAGAAACGAGCACGCGTGTCGGATGAAGCGGTTACATCCCCGAAGAGTGCCACGTATTCGCCGCGTACCCTGAAGTTGCCCCAGGCACCGGTGACTCCCACTTCTGCTTCGGCGGCATTAGTAGCTCCCCCGCAGACGATGTTGGTGGTGGCTCCCCAAGTGACGGTATGCTCGCTATCCACCACGAAGGAGAAGATGATCTCGTTGGTGCGGAGATGGTTGTCCGCGTTGAACAGCTTGCCCCAATCCTCCTCGAGTGAATAGCGTTCGGGGTTGATCAATTTCTTAGCGTAGGTGATGCAATCGGTATAACGGGGTGTTCCGGTATATACTTCGGCATTCAGGTAGATACGAGACAGGAGTGCTTGCACGGCTCCTTTATTAGCCCGTCCATGTTGTGATGTCTCGGGTATCTGCTCTTCGATATCAAGCAGCTCGCTTTCAATATAGTCGAACAGCTGCAGCCGGGTGTATGCCTCCGGTTTGTAGTTGCTGAGCGGGGTAGTCTCGTCCACGAAGGGGCCTTGCCCGAACAGGTCCACGATATAACTGTAGGCGAGGGCACGAAGGAAGCGTACCTCGGAGCGCATCACCCGGATATCGGCCTGTTCCTGTTCGTTGAATCGCGCGATTGATTCATCGGTCGAATTTCGGATAAACTCGTTGCAGATGGTGATGGTGTAGTAAATACGGTAGTAGGAGTCGGATACCCATATGTCGTTTTCATCCCACGAAATATAGGAGATATCCCAGAGGTCATCCCCTTCGTTCCAAGTATAGGCGATCTCGTCGGTGCCTGCCTCCTGCAGGTAAAAATAACTCCGGAAAAGGTCGAAGTTGGTAGCCAGGTCAACATTCCCACCTCCCAATTCCTGCCCCGCGATCACGTACGACGCGTAGAGCTTGGCCAGCACGTTCTTGTAGTTGGCTGCCTGGCTGTAGACACCCTCCGCGTCGGTTTCGATCACGGGTCGTTGGTTTAACTCGTCGGTACACGACGTCATCGCGGTAACGATTGCCGCCAGTACCAGGAAGTATATTATCATTTTTTTCATCGTTCGATTTTTTAAAGATTAGAATTCGAGTCCCACCGTGATTGAAAAGATACGCGGGCGGGGGTAGAGAGACGAGTCGACTCCCGAACTTATTTCCGGATCCACGCCACGATATTTGGTGATGGTAAAGACATTTTGCACCATCGCCGAAAGTTGGAGCGAGACATGGTCGTTCACCGGGCCGAAGTTATACCCGGCACGCAGGTTGTCCATCTTCAAGAACGACGCGTTCTCCACGTAGTGGTCGCTCAGTTGCTGCCTGCTCACGAAGCCGGTCTCGAGGTAGCTGCTATGCAGGTTATTCAGTTCGTACGCGTTGTAAGAGACGGTACCGAACGCACCGGTATCCATTGCCACGTTATTATAGACGTAATTGTCGATGCTTGCCCGGAGGCTGGTGCTCAAGGAGAATTTTTTCCACTGCAGCATCGTGCTTATCCCGGCGATCCAATCGGGGAAGATGGAGCGGTAATGGTACAGGTCGTTCGAGTTAATCACCCCGTTCCCGTCGAGGTCGGCATAGAGTCCTTCGATCGGCCTTCCGCTCTCCTCGTCATACACCTGTTTATGAACATAAAAACTGTAAGGCGCGTACCCTTCGGTGAAGACCTGTATTTGTTGCCCGCCCACGCCTACTGTTGGTCCTACCAGCGTGTTAGGCGATTCGGCTCCTTCCACGAGGGTGAGGTTGGTGATTTGGTTGTTCTGGTAGGTGGCGTTGACACTCACGGTCCAACTCATCGTGTTGGTTTGGATGAGCGTGGCGTTGAGCGCGAATTCCAGGCCGTTGCTTTCCATGTTTCCCACGTTGGTGAGCATGGTCTTGTTGAAGTTGACCCCCGCGGGGATGGGAACGGTGGCCAGCAGGTCTTTTGTTTTCCGGTCGTAGTAATCGATGCTGCCGCTTACCCGGTTATTCAGGAAACCGAAGTCGACCCCGAAATTCCATGCTCCGGTCGTCTCCCACTTCAAGTCGGGGTTGTACCCTTCCGGGCGGTAGGTGGAAATCGGTTGGCCGCCAAACATGTAGTCTGCTCCCGGCTGGCTGATGGTGTAGACCGGAATGTAACCGTAGTTGGGGATGCCGTCTTGTTGACCGGTAACCCCGTAGCTCACTCTTAACTTAAGGTCGCTCATGCTCTGTCCGGCGCTTTCAAACCAAGGCTCGTTATTCACGCGCCACGCGAAGGCCACCGAGGGAAAAGTACCCCACCGGGTGCTTTCCGCGAACCGGGACGACCCGTCTCTGCGGATGGTTGCCGTGAGCATGTACCGATCAGCCAGTCCATAATTGAGCCTGCCGTAGTAGGAGAGCAGCGCGTGGCGTTGGTCGGAAGCCGCCGAGGTGCTCTGTACCTCTCCTAACGTGTTCAATTGTTCAAACGAGCCGGCTGTTCTTTTCCAGAACTGGTAATCGTACCCCGCCGTGAAGTCGAGGCTGCTGTTTATCGCGTCGAGCGCTTTATTGTAATTCGCGTAGATGGTAAACAACCGGTTGTAGTTGTTCTGTGGGCCGTAGGAGTAATCATACCCTGATATGTTGTAATTATTATACGCTTCAGCCGGCTCGTACACGGTTCCTCGCCCTTTGGAATAGTCGTATCCTCCCGTGAGGTGAAAACGAAGCTCGGGGAGGCCGTGCAGTTGATAATCCGCGTCGATATTGCCAATTACACGAACGGCTTTCCCGTTATCCTTTCTTTGGAGTACCCTTCCCAGGGGGTTGGGTTGCGCGCCCGTGACCCGGTTCCCGTTGGGATCGGCCACCTCGGTATACCCGCCGAAGGGGGAGTTCTCGTCATACGGGCCCCACGTGGGGTTATAGACGCTTGCCCCCCGGATGGCTCCTGTATCGCCCCAGTTGGTGTTTGTCCACGCTCCCTTGCCGCTTATATTCAGCCGGAGGTGGTTGTCAAGAAGCGAGGGTGTAAGGTTGATATTCCCGGTGAAGCGGCTCATATCGTCTCGTTTAAGTACCCCTTCCTGATAAAAAACGCCGGTAGAGGCCCGGAAAGGGAGTAACCCCATCCGTCCCGAGACTGACAGGTTATTGTCGGTACCAAACCCGGTGCGAAACACCAGGTCATTCCAGTGGGTATTTGCCGTGCCCAACAGTGCTTTCTGGGCTGCCGTGCCTTGGCTGTTGATAACATCCACGAACTCCTCCCGCGATAACATTTCGGCATTTTTCGTGGGAGATTGAAGGGAGTTGGTGGTTTGGAGGGAGACGCGTAGTTTTTCATCCCCTCCTTTTTTCGTTTCGATAATAATCACGCCGTTGGAGGCACGGCTCCCGTATATGGCGGTGGAAGAGGCATCTTTTAGCATGGTCATCGATTCGATGTCGTTGGGGTTGAGGAGGCTGAGGAAGTTGCCGCTCCCGCTTACCGAGCCGCCAATTTCCATCGGTACCCCGTCGAGCACGATCAGCGGATCGTTGGAGGCGTTTAGCGATGCCCCGCCTCGTACCCGAATAGTGCTTCCCGCGGAAGGGCTCCCCCCTGAATTTACAATCTGCACGCCGGCGATCTTGCCGTTCACGAGTTGCTCGGGCGATGAAATCATTCCTTGATTAAAATCTTTCTCGCTTACCGAGGAGATAGCACCCGTCAGGTCGCCCCTCCTTCGCGTACCGTAACCGATGACCACCAGTTCGTCCATGACGTTGATATCGGGTGTCATCTGCACCTCAACGCGGTTTCCGGTAATGGGGACAATCATGCTTTCGTACCCGATGTATGAAAACTCGAGTTCGGTTGCCGTAGCAGCTATAACCAGTGAAAAGCTTCCATTAATATCGGTAGCAGTGCCTGTCGTGGTACCGGGGACAATAACGGTTACCCCGACCATGGGCTCGTTGTTTTCATCCAGTACAATTCCCGTGATGGTACGGGAACCCGCTTGCGCGAATACCTGCAGCGGCAAAATAAGCGCGATCAGGATAATCCACGGCTGTTTAAGTAGCGATATTCGTTTTGTTTGCATATTTTATTTAGGTTAATGAAATGATTAATATTTATTCGAGCCAGATCCCTTGAATCTCAAGCAGGAGAGGTGTATTGATCTCTCCCGACACCGTAACCTGTATAAATTCAAGTTCACTTACCTGTAGGGGTATCTTCTCGGGGCTTTCAAAGGTTCTCGGGAGGAAAGAGGGATAGGGAGCCGGGCAGATCAGGGTGGGGGACTGCTTTAGTCGCGATAGGGGTACTTCTACTCGTGTCGCGGGTACCTCTTTCGCGGAGTAGGTAATCCCGTCTGTTGAGAGAATCGCTATTTCTATCTCTTTTACCCCTTGATACTTATCCAGTGAAATCACCACGTTTTGTTTTTCGCCCAGGAAGGGGTGTGATCGTAGTTCCTCTCTCACGTATCGCTTGATCACGGCGATGGGATTGTCTCCCGCCGGCCATCCTTCCGACGGGGTATACTCCAGCCGGTAGACGTTGCTTCTTACCGGGGCACGATGCTCAAAACTCAACCTCGCGTACTGAGCATCGGGTATGGTTGCCACCTCGGTTTTATTGAATTCCCGAGTAGGCTCCAACAGCACCACCGGTTCGTTAGGTTCCGTGACGGTGACAGTGTAATACAGCGTGGTGTTGAAGTCCCATGTCAACGGCGTACCTGGCGCGTCTTGCGGGAAGGTGCGGGGGCCGTCTGGTGTAAACGCGACAATGGTGTAGCTGATTTCTTGTTGATGTTTACCCGGCCGGATAGTCGCCTCGAACAGGTTGTCTCCCACCTGTTGCATTTTGTACAGGCGGTTATCTTCTCTCCAGAAGGAGATTTCACGGGGGTAGATCACCAGCGAGTCGGGCACGATATGGCCGTAAATTCGTGCTTGGACCGTTAGTGAATCTTCCCGGGCAATTTTCGATACGGGGTGGTGCATCACACTGAAAAAGCTTTTCGTCTCTTTGGGCGCCACGAAGGTACTGTCCGCGGAAGTACCCGGGGAAGGCTCCTTTGAAAGGAGGTACACGCCGGGATAGATAGTGGCTCTCCCGTTCTCTGCTTTTCCATGCCGATCGTTTCCCGTACTGATTCCTTTATAATAGAAGCTATTGCCTAACGAAGGCAAGTTGATATCCATCGGGTGCTCCTTATATATAATGGCGGCTACTTCACGGGTGAGCGAAGGTTTTTTGAAAGGGTCCGTGGTCAGCACAACATCGGGCATCACTTCCAGTCGCCACGTGTCGTGATCTACTCGATCTAGAAAATAGGCCCCCGTGCCGCTATACCCGATCACCGGGCTGCTGCCGTACCCGGCCACTTGCACCAGTTCTTCGAGAGCGATTGGCCGGGTCTGGGTATTGTTCGAGTAGAGGAACTTCTCGCGACTATTCATTTCACTCAGGTCTTGGTGGTAGCTCACCCGGAAAACATCAAAGATGGTATCGCGCGGGTAAACACCATAATCGGCTCCCCTTGGTATTGTCCTGGCCACTTCTGCCGCGATCATCATGGAAAGAGCTTTTCGCGGGGTATAGGCTAAATTCAGGAAATGAGTCTGGTATTCGGTGTTGAAGCGGGCCATGTCTATCGGGTCGTAGGAGAACTGGGTAATCCACTGGAACCCTTCTTTACGGAGAGTCCGGATCATTGCCGGGTGTAAATAAGCGTGAAGATTGTCGGCCGGGTCGTACTCGTAAACTAGTTTAGCCAACGTGTTGAAGTTGGGGTTATTTTTGAAAGGTATCTCGTAGTTATCCACGAGGGGTAAAAAATTTCCTTCACGCGTGTAGCCCGAAACCAAGCCTACCGGGTACCATTGATAGGTGCCGCCCTGGATATCGGCATCCAGAAAGCCTTGAACAACATCAAGGTTATGGCTCACGTTATAAAAAACAGGCTTCCCCCATCCCCCTTCTTTTGCCGAATGAACCATGCGGTTAATATAAGCCGTGGCCGCGTTCTCGTCACCGGAATGACACGGTTCATTGTTTATCTCGAGAGCGATAATCGCGGGATCGTCGGCGTACCTCTTGTCTGTATAAGGGTTCCGGTGGGTGACGAACTGATGGATATACCGCTCCTGTTTCTGGATGGCCTCTTCCGTGTCATGAATCCGGCACTTTTCGTAATGGTAGGTAAACGCCCCCGTATCTATATTCCTCTCCGGGTAACCATTGCCAAAATTGGTCTGTGCCGTGAGCACGATATCGATGCCTCGCTCCTTGCAACGCGCGATCAAGAAATCGAGCAGGTCGAGGTGCTCGTTGGCGATAAGGTTCCCCTCGGCATCGCTGATTTCCACGTCCCACACGTGTATCCTGAATGCATTGAACCCGAGCCTGGCCATGTGGTAGACATCCTTTTCGATGGCCTCTTTCCGGTCGACACCCAAATAGCCTAACGCGCGGTACGCGTGGGCAAAAGGTACGGTATAATTAACCCCGTAATAGGAGACTTCCTCGCGTGTCGCGCTGTCGCGCATCACACCGGTACTATCCACGTGTACTTTCCCGTTGGTGGCGTTGGCCGCTGCAAGGGAAACCAACACGAATGCCACGAACGTGTTAAAGGTAACGATTTTTTTTAACATGGTTGGTCAGTTTTTTACAAATATAGGGACTCGGTTAAGGATTTAAAAGCACAAATCGGACAAACATAGGCTCAAATCGGACACGTCCGAAATTTAACATTCAAAGCCGTTCCACGAATGTTCGAGGGCTACACCCGAACTGTTTTGAAAAACATTTCGAGAAGTAGCCATGAGAGTTAAACCCGACCATGTACATTACCTCCGAGACGGAGAAGTTTTTTTGTTCGAGCAGTTGGGCAGCTTTCTTCAGGCGTATATGCCTGATAAATTCCACCGGTGTGATTCCCAGGTATTGCTTGATCTTTCGGTATACTTGTTTGGAAGATATGCCTGTTTTCTCGGCCAGGTAGGTCACGTTCAGGTCGGGGTTGGAGATATTTGTTGCCACGATGGTAGCCATCTCCGAGAGCAATCGCTCGTCGGCCGATTGTACTTCCAAGGGTTTGGAAGCGGTCACTTCATTTACACGTGCCATATTTTGTATGGTCTCTCTTGCTTTTTCGAGCAACTCCTCTTTCTCGTCACGTTCCTTGTTCAAACGTTTCCGTTCGTTGAAGTAGTGGATAATGCCCGCGATTACCCCGACGAATATAATCACGTAGAGCCCTCGTGCCCACCACCGGTTGAACCATGGACGAGATTTATAAATTCTAAATGTAAATACCTTGTCCGCGTCATTCGCGGGTCTTATTTGCAGCGTGTAGCTTCCCGGGTGAATGTTGGGAATGGTAATCGTGTTGAGTGCTTCGGGAAGCAGTACCCATTGGCTGTGCAGGTTCACGACGCGATACTCGTAACGCGGCTTGTTATTGAGCGCGTAATTGAGGTCCGAGAACTGGATGGCGATGCGATCTTGCATGGGAGATAAATGCAACTCGCTGACATACCGTGGGCTAATGCCTGGTGTCACGGGTTCATCGTTGAGGGAGATAGCCGTAATGGTGATTGGCCTGGACGGTTGGCTCTCGTGAGCAATGGATGGTGAAACATGAACCAGTTCGTCCACGCTGCCTAATATTACCTTCTCTTCCTTGGCATCATAATAGATGGCCGTGAAATTTTTATTGGGAAGCGGTAACACTTTTAGCGTGTAGTCATCGCGTTTAACGGCCCATACCTCGCGTGATGTGGCTACCCATATATCTTCACCTACTATCTCGATATCTTTTATGGTTTCATTCCCCCGGTCGCTCAATGGTATTTTTTTTCTCACCATCCCATTTTTGCCGATCTCGGCGATACCGCCTTGATAGGCACACCATAACCGGTCGTTACTGTCACAAATAAGAAACGACGGCAGGGCACCCAGCTGCTCCCCTATATTATAGGTGTATACCCGGTTTGTTTCGTGTTCTATTTTAACGAGGTTCCCATCTTTAAAAAGGATAATCCATTTATCACCCTTTTCGTCGATGGCCATCCGGTTAATCAGGTTATTCGGGAGGCCATTGTTGGTGTTATAGGACCGGGTAGCGGTTGCCATTCCAGGAGAGGCGATTAGCCGGTCTCTCTCTATCATATGAATGCCGCCAAGATAGCTTCCTACCCAGAGGTTGTGGTTATTATCTTCTAAAATGGCATACGACCAGTTACTGTTAAACGTACCGGTTTCATCTATTATGGAGTAGTTTATAAACTGCTCCTTATTAAAATCAAACCGGTTGATACTCCCGTCAGTGGCTACCCACAGGTTAGCGTTTGCATCTTCAAAGATATCTCGAACCCGGTTGTGCGAAATGGGATTCTTTTCATCCCCCATCATGTACCAACGCGAATGGCCATTTTTGTACCGGATGATGCCGTTGGTCCCTCCTAACCAGAGGTAATCGCGTGAATCACGAAAGAGGGTATAAAACCGGTTCCCGTCTCCCCGCCCGGTGAGGTGCCCAATGGAGGTTACCTCTATCTTCTGGTTATTCACGGCCAAGGAGACATCATACTCGGTACCCGCCCAGATATTATCATCCTTATCCACGAAAAGAGACCATACCACATCATTGCTGAGCGACTTCGGTAAGCGGGAATCGTGTTGGTAGTGCCGGGTGCCTGATTGGTTGTGTATGAATAGGCCGTTATCCGTACCCGCGATTACATCGCCTTCCTCGTTAAGCGCCAGCGATTTTATGGAGTTGCCCCTGAGTGCGGGGATCTCGGTTGCCTCGTTGCTCGATAAGTCGTATTTGTATAACGCGCCTTCGCTTCCTATCCATATCCTCCCGTTTTTTTCATCCGCTGCCATCGAGTTAACAAAGAGGTTTCTTCTTCCTGCTACCCGGGGGAGGGCTATCTCTTCTGTTTTTCCTGTCGCGTGGGATCTTCTGCATAAACCGTCGTAAGTACCGATATAGAGGTCTCCATTTTTCACCTGCAATAGCGAGTACACCGTGGTGTGGGGAATCTCTTTCGAGAAATTTTCAATGACGTTGTTTGCCGGATCGTATCGAAAGAGCCCGTTGAGCGTACCAATCCAGAGCATCCCGTTGTCTGCCGAGAGGGCCCTTACTTCGATGGGGAAGTTGTTGTCGCATGGGATGTAATCGTTTTTTTTGATGTCATAAATGAGTATACCCAGCTCCGAGCCGAGGTAAAATTTCTTGTCCATCTCCACTCCACAGTATATATGGGAGTTGGAACGGGCCCCCGTGTGGTAATGGGGATGGCAGTGGTAGCCGTCAAAGTCATATAATCCTTGGTTAGTGCCAAACCAGATAAGCCCCTCCGAGTCTTGCAAGATAGTGAAAACCGTGTTCGCGTCATCGTATAGGCTTACTCGTTCCCACTCCCTGTTTTGGCTGATAGCCATCAAGCTGGTCATCAGGAAAGTAATGGTAACATGATATTTTATGCTATTCAGGGTTTTCATTTTCTTCTCTCTTGTCCCTCTTTATATAATTATGGTATTTTGTCGAGTAAAGATAGTAAAAAAAAACAATGGGCAGAATCTCCTCTTCAAAAAACAGATGCTGTCAGCTTCAACTGTTTCCCAGGCTACGAAAAATGTATTTTTTTTTCTCGTAACCCTTAAAAAAGCATATCTTTGTACGTTTATCAATCATATTTACACTATGAAGCGAGTTCTGACTGTTTTTCTTATCCTCTTCTACTTGACGGGAGAGGCATTGACGGGAAGCCCGTCTATAACATGTAGCTTGGGTTTTACTTTCGAGATCAGTGAAAATAGAAGCTGGGGATATAAAGAGCCGGTAGTCGTGAACATCACGCCTGGTTCGCCCGCGGAAAGAGCAGGGTTGAAGTTGAACGATATCATTCTTTCTGTCAATAAAAACGGTACGTACCAGAAGGCTTATCAAACCGTGATGTCGTGGTTCGACTTGCACGATACCGAGATGACGATCGCTATCCGTAACTTCGAGCATGCTTTTAAAGAGATGACTTTTTCGAAGGATTGCCGTTACAGCAGCGCGATCAACGAAGCCCAGCTGGCACCGGTGTTCGCTTTCTACAGCTTGGAAGACGTGCAGGATCGACGCTTTCTTATGCCGGTGACGACCAAGATAAACGAAAATGCCCTTTTCCATAACTATCGTTCTTTCGCGTTTGCCCCGTCCGACGAAAGTACCCGGGAGATCGATGAGCGGGTGAACGCCATCTTTATTCGCGCGCTCACGGAGATGGGTCTGCAATATAGGCCGGGCGACCCCGACTTTGTTATCCAAACCTATTATGGTTTCCAGAATAATCCGATGTTCAAGGCTGATTCGCCCACCTACGGGAGTTATCAACCGGTATGGAGGTATGACACCCGGAATCACCGTACGGTGCAGGTGCCCTTGTACAACCCCTCCGAAGCAGTGCGGGTGGATGACATTGCTTACGACTTGGAATTCGGGTATCGCTTTTACGACCGTCGGTTCATGGAGGCAGGCGAGCCGACGTTAATCTGGGAAAGCGAAGTGAAAGAACGGGTGAGTGCATATTACACCTTGCTCGACTACTTGGAGATGAACCTCCCGCTCCTGTTGATGAAATTCCCCTACCCGGGAAACGAATCGTTTGGCACCTACCAGGTGAAGCACCTGAAATACAATTATACCGGTATCGGGTATGATATGAACGACCTGAAGACGGTGGTTTCCGTGGATCCCGGTTCACCCGCCGCTACCGCGGGCATACGGCCGGGCGACGTGGTAGTAAATATCCAGGGACATGAATTTAACCATACGTCGCGTTCGCTCACCGAAGGATACCGTCGTTTCCTTGCCGAGACAATGAAGTTCAGGGACAAGAACACCCGTTATACCGATTCCAACGGGTTTAAAGAGTGTATGTTCTGGGACGTGTCGAATTACCGGGAGGTGTCGGAAGCTATTTCCAATACACGCCGGTACAACGCCGCTTTCTCTTACCTTTTTAATTTCAACCAGTATATCGACTGGAATACGCCCGTTACCATTAATATAGAGGTGGAGCGTGGCGGGGACCGAATAAACTTCGCGGTAATCCCGACCATTACCACCAGCTCTCATATTCTGGTCTATTAAATATGAGGTGCTGCACCGGAGCGGGCACATTGCCGAGGGGCAGCTGTAACATGAAAGCGTGGGTGGTCGCGGGTGCGATTCATCATCAGGTATATTGCCGGGGTGTATACCATAACCCGTGGAATATTTACCGCGACAGGATTAAAGATTAAGAACATCACGTTGAGCGAATTGCAGTCCTGTACCTCCTTTCAGGTTCCAAGGCAACCCGAAATTTTTATCAAAAATCGGTTGAAATATTTGGAAGGTATTATAAAAAACTGCTATCTTTGCAGTCCTTTCTTCAGAAAAGGTCATTAAAGCGATAATGAGCATGAGGATGGGAATTTTGAATTTGTCTCGAATTCAGGTGTGAGAAAAAGTTTTAAAAAAAAAGTCATCAAAAATTTTGGTGTTTAAAAAACAATCTCTATCTTTGCACCCGCTTTTGGAAAGGAAGCCAGTTTAGTTTCCTCCTCCTTTAAAGCAAACGAGAGCGATCTTTAAGATATTTACATACACGTTTTTTATAGACAAAACAGAGTACAAGGGCCTGGATTCTTTTCCCGGCGGGCTTTCCGGCCCGGCGAGGTTTCAGGAATACCAGGCAAGGTACCCGTTCAATTTAAGGGGCGCTATTATTAAATAGTGTCCGACAGGAACTATTTCGATTAGCCAGGTGAGCAAAGTCAAACTTGTTTGGATTTGCCATGGCGAGAAATAGTGTTCCGACAGGAAAAAAAAATAAATCGTGAATCCGGGAGTTTAATTGAAGGGATCATATTCACCTCTTTCTTGCTTGAATTTGTATTTTGATGGGCGTTAATTTTTCTTGGCCGGTATATTGTTGCCGTTTTCAAGGACAGTTTCACGGATATTAAAAAACAATTTTACAACGAAGAGTTTGATCCTGGCTCAGGATGAACGCTAGCGATAGGCCTAAC
>ERZ1032852.88-NODE-88-length-25333-cov-10.737242_pt1 | contig 25333 bp, 22 predicted proteins | sample MGYA00516689_ERZ1032852 | MGnify/ENA primary metagenome ERZ1032852 (study PRJEB33719, sample SAMN04262499) | wastewater metagenome | biome: rural village; feature: composting latrine chamber; material: composting feces with ash | place: El Salvador | collected...
TCATGATCGGTAGCACCATGATGGCAAGGACCATTGCTGCGGTCAGGATTGTGCGACCCGTAGCCGAGGCGGGCCCAGCAAAAAGAGGAATCCATCCTAAGTACTCCACCAGCCACCCGTAGATGGGGGCCACCGCTGGAGCAAGCACGAGGATGCCCCACAGCCCGAATACGACTGAAGGAACGGCCGCAAGCAGGTCAACTGCACCTCCGGCGACGGAGGCGAGGCGCCGCGGCGCATAGTGAGAGATGAAGAGGGCGACGCTGAGCGCGAGAGGGGTTGCGATGGCGAGCGCAAGGACGGCAGACCACACGGTTCCAAACGCCAACGGCCACACGTACGCCCAGAAGCTAGTGGCCCCATTCGGCAAATCGTCTTGAGCGAAGATGGCAGGCAGTGACTGGGCGACAAGGAAGGTGCCGATCGCCACAAGGATGAGGATGATGGCGATGCCCGAGCCCATCAGCATCCAGCTAAAGAGGCGATCTGTGCGCCTCTCGGCGCGATGACGTCCGCTGCTCGCGAGGGGTTTTTGCGGTGCTAACAGTGCTGTGTCTGTCATGTCGGCCCTAACCGATCGCCTCAGCAACGGTGAGGACGCGCGCAGCAAGGTCTCCATCAAGCGGTGCCGATCCGGTACCTTCGCTTGCGGCTTGTTGAGCCTTGGGGCTGACAATGTAGGTGGCATAGGCGCCGACAAGGGCACCTAGTTCAGCATCGGCATAGTGCTCGCAGACAACGAGGTAGCTCACCAGCAGCAGCGGCCATGCCCCTGCCTCGGTCGCTTCGTGGTCGACGGCAATAGCAAGATCACTATCGGTCTCTAGGCCTGTGTTTGCGGCTGGTGACTGCGCGACGACGGCTGCGACCCCCTCTGTGCTGAGCTGGGAGACACCGTCACCAACTCGCAAAGATGCCAACTGCAAGCCGCTCGCCCCAGATAGATCGGTATACGTGATGGCGCCAAGGGCGCTTCGCGTCGCATCTGCCACACCGGAGGTTCCTTTCGCAGCGTCCCCCACAGCGAACGGGAAGGTCTGTGAACTGGGTTCTCCCCAAGCTTGCGGCGCGTTCGCCTCAAGGTATTCGGTGAAGTTGTGAGTCGTGCCCGAGTCGTCAGCGCGGCGCACGACCGTGAGCGGCAAGTCCGGCAGGTCTGCGCTGGGGTTGAGCGCGACCACACGATCATCATCCCAACGGGTGATCTGGCCCGAGAAAATGAGCGCGAGCACCTCAGCATCCAACACCAAACCCTGCACATCAGGCAGGTTGTAGGCGATAGCGATTGGCGAGATGTAAACGGGGAGGTTGATTGGCCCCACACCTTCTTCGCACAGGGGTAAATCTCCGTTGATATGCTCGGCCCTCAACGGTGAATCGGAACCAGCGAAAGCCACTCCTCCCTGAAGGAAGGCGGTGCGTCCTGCTCCCGATCCCTGAGGGTCGTAGTTCACAGTCACGTCCGGGTGAGCGTCTTGGAATCCCGCAGCCCAGAAGGTTTGTGCTGCGCTTTGCGCGGAAGCTCCCATCCCGTTGAGAGTCCCGCTCAAGAACGTTCCTTGGGTAGCTGTTGAAGGGTCTCTGGGTGGGCGCCTTTCGTTCACAGCACAAGCCCCGAGTGCGAGGGTTGCGGCAAGAGCGATCGCCCCTGTCCGCAACGCCAACTTCTTGCTCACTGACATTCTTTCCGTTTCGCTCGCTAATCCATGGGCGGCGGATGCCGCTGATTCGAACGGTAAACGGGTCGGATGGACGGGCAGCAACATCTAGGTGAACAGGAGGTGAACAGTGAGCGAATTCTTTCACTTTCGGTGTTCACTGCCCAAACCGCCGGATAGTCTGAAAGCGTGAATGAGACACTCCACACTGGACAGGGCACCGCGGTGTCCCAAGGGGTTGAACTGATCGTCGGGGCGTTGCCCGCGGCCGCTGTGGTGTTGGACCATGAAGGCAACGTGATTGTCGCTAACTCCATCGCCAGCAGCTACGGCCTCATTGAATCTGGGAGGCTCGCACACCCTAAACTCTCTAAGCTCGTCGCCCGGTGGTCAGGATCTGGTAAGCCGAAAGAAGGCCGACTCCGCCTCGCATCTGGCCCACTAGGTAGACCTGAACAGCAGCTCACCGTACGGGTGTCTCCGCTTGGGGACGGACGCCGCCTCGTGCTCGTCGACGATCACAGCGAAACTGAACGTTTGAACAGCGTGCGCCGAGAGTTCCTCGGCAACGTTAGTCATGAACTCAAGACCCCCATCTTCGCGATTGGGCTCCTCACTGAGGCGATCCACGCCGCCGCTGAAGACCCGGCTCGGGTGCGTCGTTTCGCCGACAAGCTAACGGAGGAGGTGGAGCGTCTCACGGCACTCACCCACGACGTCATCGAGCTCACGCGCGTCCAGTCCACCGACGCACTGGCAGATGCCACGCAGGTGGAGGTGCGCAAGGTCATCGATGAGGCGGTAGAGCGGAACCGACTCACCGCGCAGTCCGCGGGCGTCCGGATCCATCAGAAACAGAAGATCTCCCCGGTGGTCCTCGGCAAACATTCCGTGTTGGTGTCCGCGGTTAACAACCTCATTCTCAACGCGATTCAACATTCCGCCCCTGACACGCACATCGAAGTGAACGTTGAGGTTGTGGACGACATCGTCGAGATTTCAGTGAAGGATTTCGGGGACGGCATTAAACCCGGCGAGCTTGACCGGATCTTTGAACGTTTCTATCGGATAGACGAGGCACGCAGCCGCGAAACGGGCGGTAGCGGCATCGGGTTGGCGATCGTCAAGCACTCCGCTCAAAGCCACGGCGGGGAGGTCCGCGCCCGGTCACGTCCCGGCGATGGGTCGACCTTCACCATCCGCCTCCCCGAAGCTCAGAAACCTACAAGTGCAACCGCACTCACTCCAGCCAACCAGGAGGATCCGGCGTGAGCGATCGTATTCTGCTCGTCGAAGACGAGGCTGCAATCAGTGAACCTCTAGAGTTCCTTCTCGGGCAGGAGGGCTATGAGGTCACCACTGTGGCTGACGGTGCCCGGGTGTTAGAGGTTTTCGAGGCGCTTCGCCCTGACCTTGTGCTCCTCGATCTCATGTTGCCGAACCTCTCTGGCACCGAGGTGTGTAAACAAATCCGATCGCGCTCAGCCGTGCCCCTCATCATGCTCACAGCCAAAGACTCCGAAGTGGACATCGTGGTTGGACTGGAACTCGGAGCGGACGACTACATCACCAAGCCGTACTCATCGCGTGAGCTCATCGCCCGGATCCGAGCCGTGCTACGACGCAGGATCGACTCCGAATACGACGCGGAAACGGTCTTGAACGTCGGACATATTGAGCTCGACACCGACCGCCATGTCGTCAAGATCGGCGAGGTGGAGACGCCTATCCCTCTGAAGGAGTTTGAGCTGTTAGAGATGCTCATGCGTAACGCGGGCAGCGTCCTCACTCGTGCTCAGCTCATTGACCGCATCTGGGGGCTGGATTATTTCGGGGACACAAAGACGCTCGACGTACATATCAAGCGGCTGCGCTCGCGGATCGAGGCCGACCCCAAGAAGCCACGCCACCTCGTCACCGTCCGCGGTGTCGGGTACCGCTTGGAGCGCAGCTAGGGCTTCGAGTGAGCGGGTGGTGGGTGACAGCCCTACGGCAGCGCTGTGTAGTGCTGGTCCGCCCCACTAAAATGCTGTCCGCATGCGTGACCAGCGTTTCTACGACGAAATAGCGCGGACCTTCGACCTTTTATTCGGCGTCCCGGCCGTGAGCTGCTGACCCGAACTTCCGCCCGTAGTCGACCATGGTTTCAGCCAGCCCAATGTAGGTGGCGGGTCTCAGGTTGACCAGTGCGTCCTTGAGGGACGGTGGCATCTCATCGTCCGTGAAAGCAGCGACAAGGGCGTGCAGATCCTCTAACGTCACGTGTTTGCCGCGAGTCGCCTTCTTCAACTTCTCGTAAGGCCCGTCCGTCGCGGCAGTTGTGACTTCGACTTTGTCGTCATAGACGCCAGCCGTTTCCGCCTTGCCGGCGGCTAGTAGTTCACCGATCCGCAGCGCCTGCTGGATGGCCTCCGCGATGACCTCCGGGTGAGCGTCAAGGTCCGCTGCTAAAACGGACTCGTTCGCTTCAACTGTCTTCAGGCCACGCACCAAGTTGATCAGCGCCAGCAGTGAGTACCCGAAACCGACCCCGACGTTCCTTTGGCTGGAGGAGTCAGAAAGGTCGCGTTGCTGGCGGGAAGTTGACAAAGAGTCGCGCAGGCTTTCCAGCACGGCGTTCGAGAGTTCAAAGTTCGCTTCAGCGTTTTCGAACCGAATGGGGTTCACCTTGTGCGGCATCGTAGAAGAGCCGGTGGAGCCGTGCCCCTCAAGTTTTTGCCCGAAAGAATCCCAAGAAATGTACTGCCACATGTCGGTCGCAAGGTTGTGAGCGATGCGGTTGAAATGGGTAATGTCGGCAAACAGTCGCACCTGCCAATCGTGCGATTCGATTTGGGTGGTCAGCGGATTCCACGTCAGGCCCAGCCCCTCAACGAAGGTCCGGCTCGCTTCCGGCCAATCAACATCGGGTAGTACGAGGGCGTGGGCGGAAAAAGTTCCGGTCGCTCCGTTGAACTTCCCGTAGTAGCGGGCATCCCGGACTCGGTCCAGGGCAGTATCCAGGCGGTGAGCGAACACCGCCAGCTCTTTGCCCAGAGTCGTGGGAGTTGCTGGTTGCCCGTGCGTGCGAGCCAGCATCGGCTGCGCCGCGAGATTCTTAGCCATTTCCCGCAACTCATCAACGAGAGCTTGGGCGGCCGGAATCCACACTTGTTGGACCGCGTCGCGGACCCCTAGGGCGTGAGCCAGGTTGTTGATGTCCTCGGAGGTTGCGAAAATGTGGGCTGCTTGTACCCAACTGGGCAGGGCAGTGTCGGGGTGTTGGCGCATCTGTTCGGCAAGGAAGTACTCGACGGCTTTCACGTCGTGGCGAGTTTCCGCCTCGAACTGTGCCAGCCGGTCGCGCATGTCCGCGTCAAAACTGAGTGGGATGTCCCGCAGCAACTGCTTCTCTTCATCGGTCAAAGGTGCCCTAGCATCGAAAAGGGACGCGAAGTAGATCAGCCATTCGACCTCAACGTGAAGCCGGTACTTGTTGAGGGCTTCCTCGGACAAGTGCTTAGCCAAGGGCGCGGTTTCTGATCTGTAGCGGCCATCAAGAGGGGACAGTGCGGCGTCTTCAGGGAACATCAGTTGGCTACCTCCAAAGCAGCTTCAGCGGCGAACAGAGTACCAGGCGTGTAACTGGCGCTTCATAAAAGGGAGTGTATTTGGTGTTTGAATCCTCCGGTGTGGAGGAGGTTGCGCTGGATGTAGTGCTGGAGGTTTCGCAAGCCTAGGGCGATACCTCGTAGGTGTTCTAAGCGGCCGTTTATTGCCTGTGTTGGGCCGTTGCTGGTGTAGGGGTGGGTGAAGTAGGTGAGGATGTCATTGCGTCTGCGTTTCAGGGTTCTCGCTAACGATCTGAGTTCGGGGATTCCTCGGGTGGCCTCTGTGTTGAGCGCGTCGATTATGTCTTGGAGTTTCGCTCTGGCTTCGCGTCTGTTGGGGTTTTCATAAGCGGTGATGACCGCTTGGTAGATACCCCAGATTCGCGTGAGGTGTGCGTATTTAGAGTCTCCCACTATCTGGTCAACTTTAGAGGCTCCCCTACCTTCTAACAGGCGGTTACGGGTTAGTAGCAGGCGACGCGCTTGGTAGAGGAGATCTCCCTTTCGGCCGCGTCGTCCGGTTAGCTCTTGTTGGAGTCTTTGACGGCAGGCAGTGAGCTTATCGCCAATAAGCCTGACAACGTGGAAGGGATCTAAGACTGTCGCGGCACTTTTGAGGACTTCTTACACCGCTGTCTTATAGCCGGTGAAACCGTCCATCGCCACGGTTTTCACGTTCAACCGGAACTTCACGTCGCGGGCTTCTAACCATTTTTTGAGTACTTGTTTTGAGCGGCCCGGGATCATATCTAACAGGCGTGCTGGTCTACCATCTGTCCTGGGAGTCAGGTCGATTATTACTGTCACGAACCGGTCAGAGCGCCACCCAACATGTCTCCAACAGTGTTCATCAACTCCGATAGTTTTTACTCCATCAAAACGGGTCGGGTCACTTATCAGATGCGTGTAGCCAGCCTCCAACACTGCGTTGTTTACCGTGTTCCACGAGGCATCTAAGTTCTTTGCTGCAGCGTTGATACTCAACGCGTCCAACACCACTGATACCAGTGCCCAGTTGATTGCTCTGTGAGTCAACTTCGAGCCCGGTGGCGCTAAAGAAACGGGGACATGTTCAGACCAATAAGCATCACAATCAGCGCACACAAATTGGTAAAGACGCACTAGTGGCTTCACTGGCCGCGTACCGTTTGGGCAATGGGTTAACAAGCGTTTACGTGACCCGCGAGGCCTACCCGCACACCCACACCGGTCACACCACTGCTGGGCCTGTACTAGGCGCGTCTCGAAGACCAGAACCTCACGATCCTTCTCCTGGCACACGGCCTGCCCAGTGATCACCACCTCGCTGGCGTCAAGACGAAATGCTAACTCCAAACACGGTTCGCTAAACTAATACACAGACCTTCTGGGCAACAAGACGTAGTTGTAGATACCTACATTCTGTCAGCCAGAGGGTCACCCACTACAGCCCATTTCAGGAAGAGCCACTTAACCCTCGAAACCTGAGGCACCGGATCGCGCCCTGTGTTACTCACGCTGGTCCTATGTTGCGGACAGATGGTGACTCGAGCTGTGAGAGTTCTCTGCGATTCTTGACGAACGGGTCTGGGCAGCCCCCATCGCGTCACTGTGGCAATGGGCGGCTCGAGGTCTGCCGGCGAGGAAACACCATGCGGTCAAGGATCTTCGCGACCCACTCATGATTTTCGGCCCACGATATTCTGCAACACCGTGCACCAAATCAACAAAGAGTCGCAGGTACACAGGGGAACTATGTCCCGCAACACCACATTGGTCGGGGTGACAAGATTTGAACTTGCGACCTCTTCGTCCCGAACGAAGCGCGCTACCAAGCTGCGCCACACCCCGAATCACGCAAGAGCCCGGAGGCCCTTACTGTCTTGGTCAGACTGATCAAGTATAGGAGGGCTTATGCCGTGGGACAAACCCGCAAGATAGATACTTCGGGTCGGCAGAAAAGGCGAATCTGGGCGTTCCTGGAGGTTCCTAGTCCCGCCGATATGTGCATCTGAGACCGACTGTCCCCGTATTCCCAAGTTGTCAGGCCCCGGCTGTATTTCCGCGGAATATCGCAGTTGTTGACGATCGCTCCGACTCCTGGCAGCCGGATTTGGCCGCCGTGAGTGTGCCCGGCCAGGATCAAGTCGGCCCCGTCTCTAGTGAACTCGTTCAGCACTCTTCGATACGGAGAATGTGTCAAAGCCAACCTCAACGCAGACGGGTTCATCCACTGTTGGTCCAGGGCTGGCATGCGATCACGTCTAATGTGCGGGTCATCCACCCCCACCAGCGCAACACCAACAGGTTGCACGTCACCGCCGACCGGGACTTCCAAGTGACCACTCTGGTTCGACAGGTCCAGCCAGCCGGCACCCGTCATTTCCCGCACCAGATCCAACCAGGGCAGGTCGGGGGAGTCCAAGTGGTGATCTGCGGCCTTCTCGTAATGCCTGGGATCCAAGTAGGCGATCCACGGCTTACTGAGAGGTGAGTAGTAGTCGTTTGAGCCCAGCACGAATGCGCCCGGCTTTTTCATCAGTGGGCGCAACGCTTTCAGGAGTAGCGCGTAGCCGTCATTCCCACCCAGGTTGTCACCCGTTGAAATGACAAGGTCGAATTCTTCCTCGGCCGCGACCTTGTGTAAGAACTCAACCAGGTGCGTTTGCCGACTGAACATGTGCAAGTCAGAGATGTGGAGGATGCGGGTCTCTTCGAGATTTGGGCGCGCCGCAACGGGCACATCGTAGTGCCGGACCAAGGGGAAACGGGTCTCCAAGTGTGCAAGCCCCACCCCAGCCGCACTGGCGACCGCTCCGGTGCCAAGGGTCGCACCAGCGGATCGCATCAGGCCGACAAACCGTGGTCCAAAGACCGATTCGCGTCTGCCAATCCCCTCGAGTTTCGTTTCTATTGTCCGACGCACGTTCCTACTCGTCCTTCGTCTCCGGGGTGGTTGGGGTGCTTGTGGTTGCCTCGTCCTTCTTTGTTTCCTTCGGCTTCTCAACAGGTTTGTTGCCGATGAAGGTTTCAGGGAACGCTTCCACCGGGGTGTCGGCTAGTGCTTCTTGCATATACTCCGCCCACATGCGGCCGGTAAACGTTTCGCCGTAAATCTGTTCGTAGTACACGCCGTTGATCGTCATGTTGTTTGCGGGGCGCGAGGACTGATTCGCCGTCCCCGTCCACGCCACCGTCGCCAGTTGCGGGACGAACCCGGCCAGCCAAGTGTTGGAGTTGTTGTCGGTGGTTCCTGACTTGGCGGCGAAGGGACGCCCAATTTGGTACGTGTAACGGGCCGCTGACAGCTCCATTAGGCGCGTCGTTTTTTGGGCGACTGTACTTTCGATTGCGGGCGCGCATTCGGGGGTGTAGGTCTTCAGGATGTTGCCGTCACGGTCTTCGACCTCTGCCAGCGCGTAGGGCTTGCAGAGCACCCCATCGTTCTCGATGGCCGCAAAAGCGCCCAACAGGTCTACCGGGGGAGTCGATTCAGATCCGAGGAGGTTCGGCGCAATCGGAGGGATAGGCTCGCCATTGGGTTGGGTCACACCCAGGTCGGCTGCGCGGTCCATGATCGCGCAGAGGTCCATCTTTGAAGCCATGTTGATGAACACCTGGTTGGCAGAAAGGTTTAGTGCCCTGAGGATGTCCATGGGCCCGTCTTTGCCGGGAAGGTCATTGACAACCCAGTTCTCCGTGTAGATGGGTTGTCCATAGCAGCGGAAGGAGCCGTTCGGGTAAGAGCGGTTGGAAGAGCCAGCGGTTTCGTACGCGCTGTGGCCTTGGTAGAACCATTCGATGACAGTGAAGATCTTGAATGTTGACCCGGTGGGGAAGCCGTCGCCACCACCGTGCTCAGAATCGGCGGCGTAGGACACTTCAGTTTTGCGTGGCTCCGCTTCCGTGGCTACACCAAACGACGTGTTCTGGGCCATGGCCACCAGTTCTCCCGTGCTGGGAACCATCGAAACGATCACGGTGTCCAACCCGGAAGAGTCATATTCGGGCACAAGGTTGATGGTCGCCTTGCGGGCTGCTGATTGCCGGTTGGCTTGCAAATTGGTGCGCAAGGTGAGACCACCGGTGTTCAGCAACGCTTCCCGTTCCGCGCGAGTTTCCCCGAAATCGGGGTCTGACAGGAACTCTTGGATGGCGTAGGTGCAGTAGTAACCTTTGTTCCCTGCACCGGCACATCCAGAGACTGATGATTCGGGGTCCAGCATGTCGGCGACGTCTATTGCGTAGGCTTCAGCCGCTTCGGCCTGCGTTATATAGCCCTCGGCCAACATCCACTCCAAGACGTCATTGCGTCTCTCCTGGGATGCTTCCGGGTTGATCAGCGGGTCGTACATGATCGGGGATTGGACTGTGCCTGCCAGCAACGCGGCCTCGGCAATGGTCAGATCCGCGGCAGACTTGGAGAAGTACGCCCGCGACGCCGCTTCAACCCCGTAAATGTTGGTGCCAAAGGTCGCGAGGTTTAGGTAGCCCGTGAGGATCTCATCTTTGGTCATCGTCGATTCGAGGGCCAGTGCATAGCGTGCCTCACGCAACTTTCGCTCCGCGCTCACTTCTTGAGCGTCGTCGATCATGTCCTGGTCGCCAGCCTGGATGCCCTGTTCCATGAGAATGTTCTTCACGTACTGCTGGGTGATCGTGGAGCCGCCTTGAGTGTTCTTGGTTATCAGGTTGTTCAAGACTGCACGCATCATGCCATCTGGGTCAATGCCGTGGTGTGAGTAGAACCTGCGGTCTTCAATCGCCACGATTGCGTTCTTCATGATCTCGGGAATTTGTTCCGAGGTTACAATCGTGCGCCGCTCTGTATAGAAGCGACTCATTACGCGGCCCTCAGAATCCAACATTGTTGAGGCTTCCGACGGGCGGACTACCTCGAGGTCGGAGGGTAGGTCACGGAAGGTTTCCGGCAGTGCTCTAACAGTTGCACCTGCGGCGCCAACAGTGGGAACCAACAGGCCAGCGGTTAGTCCACCTATCAGTGAGCCGATCAAAGCGATTGCGATTAGGAGCGCGCCAAACTGAACGATGTTGACGCTGCGGCTTTTACGCGAATTGGGCGAACTAGGCATATTGCCAGCCTACTAACTACAATGGTCTGGTGGAGTAACGAGTATCCCTTAGAGTCCTGGTTCACAGTGAGGTGAATTTGGACGCGGAGGTGACTATGTACAAGGGACGGACGACTTTGGAAGACAATTGGGTTGCAGACGCGCTCTGTGCTGATGATCCCCCTGATTCCTTATTCGTTAGAGGCGCCGCCCAAAGGCAGGCCAGGCAACGTTGTCTGGCGTGCCCGGTACGGCTGGAATGCCTTGCGGACGCGTTGCAGTGGGAATGCGACTTTGGAGTTTGGGGCGGCCTAACGGAGCGGGAGAGGCGCGCCTTGAGGCGTCGCTACCCCTCGGTTGCAGACTGGGGCCACTGGCTCCTGAACTCAGAGGAGCTTGTGGCGATTGAGCTGCGAACCACCACAACACCGCGAGTGCTGGCACTTGTAAGGAACTGACACAGACCTGAATGCCGCACTTGTGGCGGGTATGCTTTTCCCATGACTAAATGGGAATACGTAACGGTGCCGTTGATGATTCATGCCACCAAGGCCATTTTGGACCAGTGGGGCGAGGACGGATGGGAGTTGGTTCAGGTTGTTCCTGGACCAAACCCGGAAAACCTGGTTGCTTACATGAAGCGCGTTGTGGAGTGATTTGACGCTTCTGAAGACGCTTTCAAGATTATGAAATGGGCTGGGACCGAATCGGTCCCAGCCCATTTCATCTGACCCAATCACGGTCACTCAACTAGCGTGCTCTGCGTGCCAGCCGGTCAACGTCCAACAGTGTCACTGCGCGACCTTCAAGACGGATCCATCCGCGTGAGACGAAGTCTGCCAATGACTTGTTCACGGTCTCACGGGAGGCTCCTACCAACTGTGCAAGTTCTTCCTGCGTTAAGTCGTGAGGTACGTGCACTCCACCTTCCGTCGGCGTGCCGAATCGGTCAGCCAAGTCCAGTAGCGACTTCGCGACACGGCCGGGAACGTCTGAGAAGACCAGGTCCGACAGGGACTCATTAGTGCGACGCAGACGCTGCGCCAGGGCCCTCAGCATGTGCTTGCCGACCTCAGGGCTGGTGTCCAGCACTGCGACCAAGTCTCCGTGATCCAGGGAGAGCAGGGACGCAGAAGAGACCGCAGTCGCTGTGGTTGACCGAGGCCCCGGATCAAACAGGGTTAGCTCGCCGATTATTTCGCCTGGACCCAAAATAGCCAGCAACGATTCACGCCCGTCGCTTGAGCTATGTCCGAGCTTAATCTTGCCTTCCGTGACGATATACAGCCGATCGCCCAGGTCTCCTTCTTCGAAAAGGATTTCTCCTCTACGAAGAGACGTGTGGCTAGTGCGGGCGGCCAATGCGGCAAACTGTTGCTCATTGAGGCCTGCAAACAAAGGCACGCGGCTGATGAACTGATTGTCTAGGCTCATCTCAACTCCGATTTCGTATAACTTTCGCTCAGGTGCAAGGGAGTCGCGCCTGTTGCAGAGTGCGGTTCCAGAAGAGCTGCCCCTGTGAGCGATCCCACGTCAATAATAGAGCTTAGCGTGAATCCCGATTTTGACGAACGCATTGGGTCCTGAGCTGGGGGTGTTTCGCCTATGACATCAGTTTTGGTGAGTCGAGCAGTTGCCGAAGAAGGTGCGGATATTTTGGCTGCCACGTATCCGGAGGCTCGCACGGAACTTCGTTTTTCCAATGCGTTTGAGCTTTTGGTGGCAACTGTTCTGTCTGCTCAAACCACGGATGCGCAAGTGAACCTGGTGACGCCGGTGCTGTTTGAACGATGGCCTGAACCCTCCGACCTGGCGGGTGCGGACCTTTCCGAGATTGAGGAAGTGCTCAGGCCCCTAGGGATGTTCCGTCGGCGGGCCTCGCACATAAAGAGACTTTCGGACCACCTAGTGGTTGACCATGACAGTGAAGTCCCGGAGGTTCGAGAAGAGCTGGTGGTCCTTCCGGGCGTGGGTAGGAAAACGGCAAACGTCGTTTTGGGTAACTGGTTTGGGAAGGAAGAGATCACCGTCGACACCCACGTCCAGCGCGTGACCCGCCGCCTGGGGTGGGCCGATGCTGCAACACCCCTGAAGATCGAGAAACAACTGTGGGAGCTAATGCCCCAAGCGCCGTGGACGCAGCTCTGTCACGAACTCATCTTCCATGGGCGGAGAATCTGTCACGCGCGAAGTCCGATGTGCGAGGAGTGCCCGTTACTTCAGCTATGCCCTTGGGGGCAAGAGCACGCCTGAAACGGCTCCCAAGCCAGTTCGTTGGATGAACCGTGGGTCCGTGTCAAGAAGCCGAGGCTACCGTTTCGAGGTGTTCCAAGAGTATGGAGGTGAGAGCTTCAGGAGTCTCCTCGTTTGGGAAATGGCCGGACTCGGCGATTTCCACGTGGGTGACGGGGCGGCCGGCCCCTCGCGCATCTTTCGCGTAGGCGGAAACCGGGACTCTGCCGTCCCAGCCTCCGGCGATACTCCAGACGGGCACCTGCACCGGCTCCTTCAGCGCTCGCTGAGTCGCCAGGTTATTCCTCTTCGACCCGCGCAAGGTTTCGAGAGAGGACGAGGCGGCAAAGGTGCGGTTCATGGGCGCCTCGTAAATCTTGGATACCTCGTCCATATGCTGCACAGAATCGGGGGCACACCACGTTTTCAGGACCCGACGGACCAGGGTTCCATCCTGAAGGCTCCGCTGCTTGAAGGGGGAGACAGAAAGTTCGCGCTCCACCCTTCGGGCAGCGATCGCGTTGGGTGCGGACCCGCCGTACCTGGTTCCGGGATGCGGCGCGCAGACAGTTACCACGGAGCGCAACATTTCGGGATTCTGGTGTGCGACCATCCATGCCACCGATCCGCCCATTCCCGATCCCACAACCGTGTAGGGACCTGTGCCGGTGGCACGGAGGATACCGGTTACCTCGTGTCCCAATTGCGGAAGGTCCACCTCGCCCGGCTGGTAATCAGAGGCGCCAAAGCCACGCAGATCGATCGCCACGACTCGGTAGCCTGCCCGCGACAGGGACTCGATTTGATTCCGCCAGGAATACCAGTGGAGAGGGAAATCGTGCAACAGGGCGACCGTGTGCCGGTCGGGTTCATCCCCAGCCACGACTACGTGAAATTCGGCTCCGGACGCTCCGACAGTCCTATGTGTCCAGGGGCCCGGTGTTCGAACAGATGCGCCGGGTTTGGTCACTGGCTTGTCCGGTTCCTCTCGGTGGCCTTCTTTGCCCAACGGGCTTGCATGCCCTCCGGGTTCGTCACTGCGACCATGGCTCGCATCGACTCTTCCCGGCGTCCAGCACGCCGCACCGCGAACGCGATCCAGGCTGAAAGGATCATGCCGATTCCAGCCATCGCAAGAACCCCGGTGTAACCCGTCAGGAGCAGGTGCGCAACAATGTTTGACCCGAAGTCATTGAAGTTGCGGAGCCCTTCTAGATACTCTGCTGCGACCCCGTCTACCCAGGCAGGGACCACTAGGAACGGAACACCGAAGCCAAAGATGATTGCGCCTGTGACAAAAAGTCCAAGGCTGGATTGGGTCGCTAAAATCGCGAGCAACCCCATGAATACCAGGCCCGCAACCAGTTCCGCCAGCGCGGCAGCGTTCACTTCTCCGGTCAGCATCGGGTTCCCGTCCGCAAGCGCTAGACGTGCTGAAGCGTCGCTCAGCAAATACCAGGTGACGGGGACCAGGAGGATGCTCAGGATTAGGCTCAGCCAGCGGGCGGGGGCCTTCGAAGAGACCGTGGGGAGCACGGTGGCTCCTGCAAGCATCATCGAGTCTCTGTTTGGATCGACCCGGGAAAACACTGCCTGTGGGGCGTCTTCGGGAGACCGCTGTGGCGCGACGGGTTCGGGGGCCTGGGAAGCCGCAGACGTTTGCTCCTCAACCCCAGTGATCAGGGAACGACGCAAAACCTCGGTGTTGTCGTTGGAGGTGGTGATTGTTTCGGTTTCCTCGCTCAAGAAACTCGGAAGATCGCGGTGAGCCAGCACGTCTTCGGGGCTTTCCCCAAATGGGCTGACGTTCTCAGATTCCTCGACCACCTCGGCAGTAGCGGCCCGCCCGGTCGGTAGGCTAACGGTCTCTTCGAAACCTGAGAAACCTGCCACGTCCGCAACCGGTGCGTCCACGTTTTCGGTTCCTACGAGGTCAGCGGGATCAACGTATGCGGCCTGGGCGTCCAGGTCAACCTCTTCTCCGGTCACGATTCCCGGCGTAACGGCATTCACGTCAAGCTCTTCGATTTCAACGTCTTCGGTGGAGTTGTGCGGCTCTTTTTTATCGCGCGAGAACATCCGTACCTCCTACTAGTCCAAAGCCAACCTACTTCGGATTAGTCCCGTTTTCGGTCAACCTCTCCGGTGTTGGCGCAGAAAGGGGGTCTTCTGACTCAACAATCCTCGCCCTGGCGAAGTGGACGGGGGCGGTCGCTGCCAACAGCACGACCCCTATGGCGGCAATCGTTGGTCCAACAAGCGCAAGAATGGTGTTCACTGCGGATGACGGAACTGCAACCTGGCCCGTTAGCGTCATCCAGAGGGGAAGAAGAATCTGGCCTGGGAAGATCATGAGAACCACCGCGGAGAAACCCACTCCTAACGTCGAGTAGGCGGAGGAAAAGCCAAGAGCAAGGGACAGCAAGCACGCCAACAAAACGGCCACCAGGTCGGGGTGCTCTACAATCAGGCCCTGCGCTCCGAAGATTGAAACGGTAGCCAGGTCCGCGGGGGCGAGCGCTGCGAGCACTATCCACAGCCCCACTGTCACGCTCACACCTAGTCCTATGGATGCTGCTCCGGTGCGCCCCGTCTTGCCGCGGGCAGCCCACGGGCGTCCCAGCGAAGTGTTTGCTTTCCTCCACCTGCGCACCAGTGTTAGTGAGATTGATGCGCCCAAGAAAATGAAGAAGACAAGAACGGGCAGGAAACTCCACATGAGGGCGCCTTCAAGGCTGGTAGTCAAGTTGGGGGCGCCCTGAGATTGGGGTTGGGAGGAGGCTGAACGCCAAACGAGCGGCGCTCCCACAGCAATAACCGCAGACCACGCGGTTGCCACGTACATCCCGGTAACGTCGGCAACCCCCGTAAGTGAGACGAGGAAGAGGATCAGTGCCGCCACCAGGGTCCCAGCCGCCCCGCCGTACGCAGATAGTGGAATCCCCTGGGCGGCACTCAGAACGGCGGCGGCAGTCGAAACGTAAAGAATAATCAGCGCAACCGGGGTGGCGAAAAAAGCCAGGATTCCGATTCGGACACGGCTCGCAGTCGCTGCTGCCTTCTCCCCCATTGCGCCTCCTGACGGGAAACGTCGGGTGGATAGGAGATGCCTGGGAAGGGTCGTAGGCATGAAACGGCCGAACCACACATTTGTCTCCGGTGCGGTGTTTGATCCGTGCTCTGATGCCATGCAAGCAGAGTAACCGCAACTGGGGCCCCGCGCGTAGAAGAGGCGTCCGAGGTGTGACGCTTTACCGCTACCGTTGGGGTCGTGAGCGGATATTCGACAGATCCAACACTCGGGGTCCCCGAGGAAACCCGGGAAGACGCGTATCGCGCCTGCGCCACGCTCCGATTTGCCGAGGGGCTGCGGAGACGGGCGCCGGAGGCCCGAGCGGAAGCGGCGGTCCAGGAAGCGGTCGCCGCAGCGTGGTTGGAAGGGGCCCGGGTTGACGCCTCTGTGGTGCGGGAGGCGGCGATGGAGCTGCAGACCTCGGGCTTTGCCGCAGGTGCTACTGGGGTAGAGGACCCGGCTTTGGCCTGGGCGATGGGAACCTGGAGAGCCACGTGGCGCGCATTAGATGCGTTGCCGGACTTGAACACTCGGAGTGTGACGAGGGGCAGTCCAGTGCCGGTGCCCGGACTGCTGGCAGGAATCAACCGGGATGTGTCGTCGTTCCTGGTGGCCTCGGGCAATATGAGCGGTGCCAGCGTGGCGATTCCGCGTAAGCCCGAGGTTGTTCGGCAGGTGGTGGAGTTGGCTCGGGACACCTCGAACGACGCGATCGACAGGGCCGGCCAGATTTGGCGGTTACTGGTTGTTGAAAGCCCGTTCGAGGTGGGGAATACTGCGACGGCTGTCGCGTTCTTGAAATGGTTCTTGGCCACCTCGGGTGTTGAGCCGACGGGGGTGAGCGTTATTTCGCGGTGGCCGGTTGAAGAACCCGCGAAGTATCCCCAAATGTTGCTGAGCCGGTCCGCCGAACAAGTGGTAGTGAGTTCTCTTGTCCGAGGGTGTGCGGAAGGTCAGGCGATTGCGCTTGCGGTGCAGGCGGGGCGGTTGCCAGGTTGATACCGGATCCGGCGCAGTTCCGGCTGGGGCTTCTTGGCTGTTTAGCCGTTTACGGATTTGCTCTCGTGCTTCGTGGAAGGTCGTGCGACATTTCCCCAGGGTTGGGGTTGAAACTGTTTTCCACAGGTTGGGTGGGGGCCGTTGGAACGGTGATGGGTGTTCCTCGTTTCATGGAGGCATGACTGGACTGACTGCTCCGCCTTTGCCGAAGAGAAGAGACATCCATGGGACTGGAAGGTCCCGTGTGACCGCTCCCATTGGGGGCGCCCCTCCTGCGGTTCGCCCCGGCACCGCCGCTTTTCCGGTTCGCCCCGGCATTCCCGCTCCTCCGGGGGTTCCCGCGTCTTTGCGCGTCGCCCTTGATCTGCCCCACTACCCACAAACAGTGCCTGAACCTGGCGCCGATAAACCTGAAGTTGTGGTCGCAGTAGGCAACTCGGAAGACGGGGTCGCGGTCGGCATTCCGCAGGCTGGGCAGGCCGCGTTGCTGTTTGATTCTGCGATGCTGTGCAGAACTGCGGCAGACCTCTGCCTGCTGGCTCAAGTTGGGCCTCTTCAACTGGAGGTGGAAGGTAAATCTTCTGCGCACTTCCAGCAGGTTGCTGAATCCGCGCCGATGATACTTACGGACAACGCGTCGTTAGTGCCAGAACCCCTCGCCCACCTCCCCCGAATTGTGGTAGGGGACCGATCTGCAGCTGCCGTGGTGGGGAAGCCAGTTGGTGAGGACCAAATTGGTGAGGGCCAAGGTTCGTCGCGTGGCGGAAGTGAACCGGATATTTGGTTGCCGGGGGACGAGGTTTCCTTGATTCACCTGCTTGAACAATGGTCCGGGGACGAAAGCCACCAACGGCAAGTTGTGCTGGTTGCTGGTTGGCACGGTGGGGCGGGCGCGACGACAACCGCTTGGCGCATGGCTCAGAACATGTCGGCTGTGTTGCTGGATTCCTCGGGCAACTATGGGATGCAAGATCTGATGTACGGGGGACACCTCACCGCTGACGGGCGGCTGGACTGGGCTGATCTTGACCCGGCTGACCTTCCCTCAGGGGCGGAACTGGTTTCTGCGCTCCCGCGATTGGGCGGTACTCCCGTCCTAACCGCACTGGACAGCATGCCGGTAACACCCGACAAGGGGGTGGTGGAGGCAGTTGCGGCCGGGGTGCCGCGGGACGTAGTGATCGACTGCGGGACAGCAGTGGGATCGGCCCTGCGGCTCAGAGGAGACCTAGAACTTCTGGGATTGAACGTTCACGTTTTCCTTGTTGGACGTGCCACGGCAGACAGCCAAGGCGCACTGGCCCGGACGTTGATGGAGTTCACCTCGGGGCCCGAAGTTGCAGGTGACGGAGAACAATCGGAGGCCGCCAAGGACGTGCTGGCGGACGTGACCGTGCTTCTGGTCAGACGCCCAAGTGACATTTTCCGCGCAGTTGTAAGCCGTTTTCCGGTGTCATGGTTTCGGGCTCCGCGTCCAACGGCGGCGCGAAGGTGGCGCAAGTTGCTTCAGAGGACCTCGTGCTTACCCTCGGTCGCCGTTCAGTAAAACCGCAGGGGTCCGTTCCGCAACCACCAACCACTGCGAGGCGTTTGGCTGCGCGCGGGACGCCGGCGGCGCAGGCCGTGATGCAGGCCCGAACGTCTCAGGAAGGGGCCCTGACAAGAGTTCGGGACTGGCAGCATCTTGAAGCATCAAAATACGGGATGCCTCCGAAACTCTTGGAACTTGCACGTCAAAGCGACGTCACGGACATTTTGATCAACGGCTCCTCTGTGTGGGTTGACCGCGGAGGTGGTTTGACGCCCGTGGATCTGGACCTGGGAGACCAGGAGGACTGTAAAGTCCTGGCTATCCGCATGGCTGCAGCTGCCGGCCAACGCCTGGACGACGCCAGCCCCATAGTCGACGCCACAATCCGTGGGGACATTCGTTTGCACGCAGTTCTTCCCCCACTGGCACGCAATGGCGTATCCATTTCTCTGCGCACCATCAAAACTTCGCCGTTTTCCTTGGAACAGTGGGTGGCCCGCGGAGCGTTCGATGAGCGGTCGGCGAAGAAACTTCACGAATTGGTGGTCGGGAGCAAATCGGTTCTCATCTCGGGGGCGACCGGGGTTGGGAAAACAACTCTCCTCGCCACACTCTTGGGTCTGGTGCCGCGGAACCAACGGATCGTCTGCATCGAAGAGATCAGCGAGATCACAGCGGACCACCCTCACCTGGTCCAACTGCAGGCGCGGCAAGCGAACGTTGAAGGTGAGGGTGAGATGGGGCTTGAAGAACTGGTGCGAGCAGCCGTTCGGATGAGGCCAGACCGCATCGTTTTAGGGGAGTGCCGAGGCCCGGAAGTAAGGGAGGTTCTGACCGCTATGAACACGGGGCATCGTGGCAGTTTCGCCACTATTCACGCCAACTCAATCCGTGACATCCCGGCTAGGTTGACGGCGCTTGGAATGCTTGGGGGAATGAGCCAGGAATCGGTGGCATCCCTCGCCCAGCACGCATTCGACGCGGTGATCCACATGCGACGGGCGGACGATGGCACACGGTATATCGCAGAATTTGGTCATTTGACGGCCGGCAACCACCAGTTGTGCGGCGTCGTGGAACGCCGATTGGACCCCAGCCCCAGGGGTCAGTGACGTGAGTAGTGCTGAGGCTTTGACGGGCCTCCTGTTTTGTTTGTTGGCACTGGTTGGCCTCTGGTGGGGCCAGAACCAGGTTCGCATCAACCGAATGTCACGCCAGGTTGACCAACATCGGCGTGCTCGTGAACAACGCGCTTTGCAGCAGGCTGAAGAAGGTGGTGCATCCGCGCGTTATATGGGAACAGCATTCCCCGCGGATAAAGAGTTGGACCTACCGGGCCCGCGCCGAATCTGGCGACGACTATTTGGGGTGAGGGGGAGGGGAGAGGTTGAAACAGACCGCATCCTCGCCACAGTGTGTATCGAGGTAGCGGCAAGGCTCCGGGCAGGCGCACCCGCCGAGAAGGCCTGGGAGGACACCTGGTGGCGACTAATGGGAGAAGCCCCTGTGCTTGGATCTTCAGGCATCCCGGTGACTCTGGAGCAAATGGAGAACTCCAGCGCCCAGGTCATCGCGGTTGCCAACAGGTTCTCCGCCGCCACGGGAGCCCCGCTTGCTGACATCCTGGAACAGACTGGGAAGAGCATCTCCGATCTGGAACAGGCGCAAGCAGCTCAACGAGTCGCCTTCGCGGGGCCATCCATGTCGGCCAAGGTTCTGTCGGTCCTCCCGGCCCTCGGACTCCTGGGTGGAGAACTCATGGGGGCGGACCCGATTGGCTGGTTCCTCTCCGGCATCCCCCAAGGAGCGTTGGGGTTGGTGGGGCTCACGTTGGCCTTCACCGGGCATGCCGTCAGCAAACGAATGATAGCCAGGGCTTCCAAAGTCGGATTAGAGCAGCAGATGGCGCCAACCCTATGCGATTTGGTACAGGCGGGTCTGCGCGGAGGAGGGGCCATACCAACGGTGCTGGACGCACTCGGGGTGGCGCTCCAAGACGAAGAATACTCGCGGGTGGCAGGTGAACTCACACTGGGCGCCACCTGGGTGGAGGCGTGGCACCCGGCCCCGTACGGCTCCTCCCTGCTACGTGTGGCGGTGCAACCCGCGTGGGAAGAAGGTGTCGCTCCCGGCTCCTTGCTTCGTCAACTCGCTGACCAGGCTCGGCGGCGCAGCCTCAGTGATGCGAAAGAAGCCGCAGAGCAATTGGGTGTGAAATTGGCTCTTCCCCTCGGACTCCTACTGCTTCCTTCTTTCGTCATCCTGGGCCTGGTTCCTCTCTTCTTTTCCCTGGTCGGTTCCCAACTCCTCGCGCCTTTCGGGGTTGGGTAGCACTCCCGCGGAAAAGTCCGCCACCTGATCCGGGGTCGGAATGGACGTCCCGGGCATGGACACGGCGGCCGCTCCATAGGCAACAGCCAGCGCAAGACGCCGGGGTGGGGGCAAGAGCTGGTGTTTTCCAATCAGGTATCCAGCAACCAGGGAGTCTCCGGCTCCGACCGTTGAAACGACAGAAACGTCGGGGGAGGGCGAATACCAGGTTCCCTCGGGACACGCGAGCACTGCCCCCGCTGAGCCAAGGGAAACCAGCACCTCCTCGACCCCCTCTGCCCGGAGGTCATGAGCTGCATGTATGACCCGCGCTAGTTCCCCGTTGGCTGCCTCGGATTCCAATTCATCACCGTCGAGGCCTGCAACCTGGCCGAGTTCGTGCGCGTTGGGTTTCAGTAGGTTCGGTGCGGCTGCCGGGAACTCTGCCACCAGGGACATCAGGGTTTCATCAGCCGCGTCTACGCCAACCCAAGCGCCCTTCTGTCGGAGCTGGGTGACGAGGCTTCCATATAGGTCCGGGGGCATTCCCGGCGCCAACACCCCACACATCATCACCTGGTCTTCGCTCCCTACGTTCTCAAGCAGCCTTTCGATGAGAGATTGAAGTTCGTCTTCGCTGATCCTCGCACCAGGTTCGTTCACCTTTGTGGTGGTGGAATGCGCGGAAATAATGGTCAGGTTCATTCGCGCGGGAGCCTCGCGCGGGGTAGCAAGGTATGGCAGGGCGCCGCGGTCCAACAGCGTGAGTAGCACGTCATCGGGATTAGCAGGGAAAACCGCCAGGGTGGGGACCCCAGCCCGCGCAACCCCCAAGCCGACGTTGATGCCTTTTCCCCCTGGGTGAACCGTTTCCTTTTGGATCCGGTGCACTTGTCCGGGAACGAGGGGACCGGCGATCGTCACCGTCTTATCAAGAGACGGGTTAGGGGTAAACGTGATGAGCACGACGGGTTACCTCATTCATCGGGTGGGCGGACGAGCCCCCTTTTTTCGCGGTTGCCTACACTCCGGGGCAGCCGGGTTGCGGGTGCGTGGGGTGATTCAAATCGTAGCCCCGCTTTTTGGGGTTGCCGCTCTCCAACACCTCGGCTGTGGCGCCCTGATTCGACGGGGGTGAGCGCGGCATAATCGGTGCGAACACAACGTAAAGCAGCCAAACCTGGAGTGAAGCAGTCAGATCTGGACCGTTTCAGTTCGCAGGTGATCGACTGAGGTCTCGAGTTATGCCCACCGCTCCATGAGTGTCGAGCACACTCGCTTTGGGACGACCCGGGTCAGTCTGCGTCATGTTTACCCAGGAAGCATCCGAGGCTGCCCCAAGCGTCTGACAATGGCGATTCCTTGGGAAGGAGCATGAGGATCGGGTGCCCTCTGGCCGACCCGAAGTGTTGTCAGAAATGTCGGCGCGGGCAGCCGCGCCCACCTGCTGGTTCAGGTGCCCAATGCCGCGATTGACCGCACCACTCCTATTCGACCTCGGCTCCCAAGACAGGCATATGAGCCAGCTCTCAACGATGTTATGGCGTGTGGTTAATTCTCGGGAGTTTTTCCTGCAGGCGGTTTTTTCGTTACACGATGTCTTTGTTGCTCGCGACATCACTGAGCAGGACACGAGCCCTGCACTGCGATCCTCAACGGATGCAGATCCTGGTGGCGTCGCCTTCAAGGATTGGATTGGTGGTCATGCAGAACCTGGTTCGCACTGCAAAAGCATTTGCGATCCTCGGCGCCGTGACGCTGGGGCTGGGAGTTGCCGCATCAGGCAGCACCGCGCTTGCTGGCGAAGCGTCAGTGCTTGACCAGACGAACCTCTCACAAAGTGGAGAGCCAGCGGAAACCGTTCCCGTTGAAAAGCAGGAATCCCCATTGGTTGATGAGGAGCAGGACTCCCCATTAGCTGACACGCAGGATGCCGGTGATGACATCGTCTCAGAACCATCCCCTCTCACCACCCAACAGGCAAGCAGCACCGGTGAGACACGCCGCCGCGGGAAGTTCATCATGGACGGAAGCCGCGCTGGGTCCGGCTTTGGGGGAAGCCGCCAAGCATACGCATGGGAGGGGGAGCCTTACCTAAACGCTGCTGGGCAGTGGGTTTACGTCTCCGAGTTCTCCGAGCAGGGTCTAGCAGTTGCACAGGAGCACGCCTGGTACGTAACAGTCCCCGAGCCTGGAACGTGGGGAAAGATCCAGCTGGATGACGAGCGCGCCGGTGCTGACAACGGAAAATGCGTGACGCTCAAGATGGACACCGCCCCCGTTAACTACGCGAATGGCGCCACCTGGCAGCCGTGTTCGGTGGGCGCTAACTTCCGCCAAGACTTCAAGATCGACACGTACAACGAGAACTACCCCTACATTTTTGCCCTTGGCACCGGAGCCCTAGGCCAAGACAACATCATGCTGGACATGGGAATCCACTACAGCTCCCACGGCGGTAGCACCATCGGGGTTGGTACAGGGGCCAGCCATGCGCAAAAGAACGGGAGCGGCTCAAGCAAACCGATCACCTTCCTTTATGACGTCTGGAACTGGCCAACTGTTACTCCCGGTTCCACCCCCGGCCCAGACCCTGATCCCGATCCCAACCGAGTCCTCTCACTGGATCTGAAGAGAAAGCATCTGCCCGAGGGTACCAGTGGCGCTGAACCTGACTGGTGTGACGCAGGTGGCGAATGCGCCTACATCTACCAGGGGAAAAAGGCCGAGGACAAAATTTACTTCAAGTACCAGGTGACAAACACTTCCTCTGCGAAGGAATACGTCGACTCTCTGGTGCGCAAACCCAAAGTGAGATTGGTTGGGTGGACAGGTAGAGGGTCCAATGCAAACATCACCTGCAGCAACAGCGCTGTCACTCCCTACCCGTCAGGTGGGACGTTCGACTGCTCCACGTCATACCAGCTGACCCAAGCTGACATAGACAATAAGGGATTTTGGTTTTCTCTCCGCGCCGAGGCAGAAGGAGTCTCCTCGGCCGGCGGCACAGCCAAAAGTGTCGGCGAGGTGAAGATCACGGTTGGCTTAGAACCAAGCCCCGAGCAAGCGGACTTCAGCGTCAAGAAAGTCGCGAAGTCGACCCAGGTCCGTCCCGGAGAGGACATCAGCTGGGACGTTGAAGTCAAGAACAATGAGGGCAACACAGCACCGAAGTTCAGCGTTTCTGACCAGCTGCCCGAGGACGTCGACTTTGTTAAGGTCGATGACCACGGTGCGGGCGGTAGCGCGAAGTACGACAGTGAGCTTCACCAGGTCACCTAAGGCTCGGCGAAGACCTTGGCTGTCGGAGAGTCCGCGGTCATTACGGTGCACGGGCGCGTGAAATCAGCAAGCCAGGTTTCGGCCTGTGTGGCGGACAGCAAGATTACTAACAACGTCGAGGTCTACCACGAAGCAATTGAGCTGCGCCCAAACGACAACACAGCCGAAGCTGAAACTTTGCTCCTCTGTGATGACGTCAGTCTGACGAAGGTGGTCGCCGAGCGCGGCAACCCTTCAGATGACTTCACCGTTTCGCTGCTTGATGGCGATGGCACGCCGCTAGTGTCTGCAAGCACGGGTGGGGCGGGCCAGGCAAGCACCGCGGCCGTTCTGCTGGGATCCGGTGAGACCTACTACCTCACTGAGGAACCTGAAAGTAACTCCCCTGCCGATCTTTCAGACTACGAGGCGACCGTCCAGTGCGACACGGGCGTGGAGGGGCTTGATCTTGTTCCAGTGCCTGACCCGGACGCGGATGGTCACCGGTGGTCGGTCACAGTTCCAGACTTGAAGGACTTTCCTGCCGCCGTTAGCACGTCATGCACCATCACCAACACGCCCGGGTTCTGTTTCGAAGTGCAACGCCCCGAGGATTTGTGTCCTGCGTGTCTTGTGGGGTGTGAGGAGGGAGTGAGCCAGACTTGATTGGTTCTCACACCTGATCAAGAAAAGGACTCACTCCCTTGGGTAAACAGTACTCGCATTTGAGTTTGGATGACCGTATCGAGATCGAAAAGCGTCTTGACTTGGGGCAGCCACTGCGCCAGATCGCCAGAGCGTTAGGCTGTTCACCTTCCACGATTAGCCGGGAGTTGAAGCGGGGTAGGTGGCGGCCCTCTAACGAGAGCGGAGCTTATGTTCCTTACCGGGATACCAGGTTGCGTAACCAGGAAGTGACCCCACCTCAGTACCGGGCTGGTAGGGCCCAACACAAGGCTGAAGAGCGGGCGCAGGCTTGCCACAAGCCCACTCGACTAGTTAGTGATCAAGCGGTGACTTACCTGTGCGGGAAGCTCAGACAGGGTTGGACCCCGGAGATGATCTCTGGGCGGGCCCGTCTCGACTTCCCCGGTACCGCAAGCATGTGGGCTTGCCCGGAGACGATCTACCGGTTCATCTACGCCAAGGAAAACCGGCACCGCGGGCTAGCTCAGTACCTACCTCGGGCCCATAAGAAACGGCGTAAACACCACGGCAGGAGGGTTCATTCCTCCCGTATCCCGGGCCGGGTCTCCACCACCATGGATAACGGTCCCGAGATGCACCTGCACGGGGAACTAGGAGCTGAGCTGGGGATGGACACCTACTTCGCTGACCCCTACTCCTCCTGGCAAAGAGGCACCAACGAACACCACAACGGCCGGCTTCGGCGCTACTACCCCAAAGGCACAGACTTCACCCAAATCAGCGAAACAGAACTCCAAGATGTCATCACTGAAATCAACAACCAACCCCGCAAATGCCTCGGGTGGAAAACCCCCAGCGAAGCCTTCCAACAACAGCTAAACTCTCAAGCAGCCAATCAGTGTTGCACTTCAAAATAAAATTCGGGTCCGTCTTGATGTCAGCGAGGTCACGGTCACCGGTCAGGTCCTGGTTCGTGAGGG
>ERZ1032852.89-NODE-89-length-25309-cov-17.220044_pt1 | contig 25309 bp, 22 predicted proteins | sample MGYA00516689_ERZ1032852 | MGnify/ENA primary metagenome ERZ1032852 (study PRJEB33719, sample SAMN04262499) | wastewater metagenome | biome: rural village; feature: composting latrine chamber; material: composting feces with ash | place: El Salvador | collected...
AAGGAGAAGAAAAAACTTCACGTCACGCGCGCGTACGCCGCGGACCAGCTCGAGAATTCAGACCTCCATCACCTGAAAGTGGCCTGAGAACGACTCGCTGCTCCATAGAAAAAAGCTTACGATTTTTTTTTTCAAGCAGAAGACGGCATACGAGATCGGTCTCGGCATTCCTGCTGAACCGCTCTTCCGATCTTCTAAGCTGTGAAGGCCTTCAAGAAACCATCAACTGGTACACCGAAAACAGCGATTGGTGGGAGCCGCAGAAGGAAGCGGTAGAGGCCAAGTACGCAGAGGCCGGGCACTAGGCAACCCTCCACCCGTTTTCGCGGGGAACAGTAGCGGGCTATCGAGGGAGCAGAGTTGGGTCAGGAAGCAGGACTCCCCGTCGTTCACGTTGCGATGGCGACGCTGAACGGGCGGCAGTGGATCCCCTCCCAGGTTCGCTCCATCCTTGAACAAAAGGGCGTTGATGTGCGTCTGGTGGTGTCGGATGACGGCTCTACGGACGGCACCCGGGAATGGCTGGCAGACCTGGCGAAACGCGACAGTCGGGTCACGCTGCTGCCGGCCCGAGGCGGTCCTCCAGGTTTGGCGGCAAACTTCATGCACGCCCTGGCAAACCTGGATGCCCGTCCCGGGGAGTACATCGCGCTCAGCGACCAGGACGACATTTGGAGGCCTGGGAAACTTGAGTACCAAACCCGGCTGATTAGGGGAAGTGGGGCGGGCGCGGTCTCCTCGAACGTCTTCGCAATCTGGGTGCAGGACGACGGAAGCGTTCGGAAACGCCTGGTGAAGAAAGACCATCCGCAAACCAAGTGGGATTTTGTGTTCGAAGCCCCGAGTACAGGCTCCAGCTTCCTGCTTGACTACGATGCGTGGCGCCTGGTGACGGGGGAGCAGAGCTTTAGGGACGCGGGCGAACTCTGGTTGCACGACTGGTACATCTACGCACTGGTGCGGGCCGCCGGGATGAAGTGGCTGATCGACTCAGAACCCCAAGTGGCGTACCGGCAGCACCAGGGGAACGTTCTTGGAGAGCACAGGGGGAAGAAAGCGGTCCTGGCGCGGCTAGCTAACCTGCGGTCGGGGAAGTACAGGCAGCAGTTCGTTCTGGTTGCGGAGGCAGCTTTGAAGGCTGGGGCGGACGCCGGCAGGGATCCCAAATGGCAAAAGGAGCTGGGGGACCTCACGGAGCTTCTTCGCGACACGTCTCTTCTCTCTCGCGCAAAGATTTTTCTGCGGTTCCCGAAGATCAGGCGTTCCCGCTTCGACGGACTCGCACTTGCCACCGCCTGCTTGCTCGGTCTTTGGTGAGGCTCTAGGCGACCTCCAGGTCGGGAGCCTCCTGGTCAATCAGGTGCTGGTCGGTCCCCGCGTCTGGGGCCCAGATGACCCTGGCGCCCGCTAGCCAAAGCTGAACCAGCTGAGCGGTTGCCAGCACCGGGTTTCCAGTTCGCACTAGCACTCGCGCGCCCTTTAGGGACTCGGCAAGCCGGCCCCGGGCGATCAGTTCGCCGGACTTAGCGTCCTTGACGTCCCCCAGGTAGTCCAAGGAACGCAGTGAAGAAATCGGGAGGTTCTGCTCTTCCGGGTGGCTCCAGAGCTCGGGTGCGACCCATTCAACGCTGCCGGCAACCAGCTTCGCGTTTCCTTCGGCCCGTTTCGGGTCCTCCACGAAGTCTCCGTGGGTCATCACATCCGCGATCCCGTCCAGGAGCTCCGGGGGTAAGTTCGCACCCCAAGAAGTCACCATAGAGTCCGTTGACTGAGCAACGAGCGTGTCCGCGCCGCCCTCTTCCGCTGTCGCCCGCAGGAAATCAAGATCGTCGCTCACCACCAGGTCGGTGTCCGCTGCCTGCTTGGTTGAAACCAGCTCCATGCCGCGCAGCCAGGGGGCGATCAGCCAGAAGGGGTAACGCCAGTGGGTTGGGAGCAGCACACAAAACCGCTCCCCTCCGTAAGGCAGTTCGGAGGCTAAAAAGTTGTCTGTCTTCGCAATCCACCGCCTGGCAACAGGGCCGGAAAGCTCAATCCGCCCCTCGGGCACCACCCAGGTCAATACGGGTTCTGCTACATCGTCAACTGCTTTGCAAAGTTCGGTTGCGCTCAGGGGGTTCACGCCCCCACACTATCGGGTGAGCGGCGACGCCAGTTGCGGGACCTGCTCAGAGGGGTCCTTGGCGGAACGCGGCGGGCACTTTAGGTCCTAAATGGGAAGAATTCGAGTCAACACGCAGGGCAAAGGTGCAATTGGGGTGGCCAACTTGCGGCTCTCACTTGACAAGAGGTGAATAACAACGATGTAATTGCCCTTAGTCAAGGAATGCGGCAACGCGGCTGTCACCGCTCGGCAGCTAGTTTGGAGTCCAAATGTGGAATATCTTCGGTGAAGGTCAGATCCGTTTCACCGCCGATGCCACCTCCGAAGAACTGCACATCCTTGACGGGCCGCTAGCCTGGCAGCATGACGCGCTCTGCGCGCAGACAGACCCCGAAGCCTTTTTCCCTGAAAAGGGTGGTTCAACCCGGGAGGCTAAGAGCATCTGCACGGGTTGTGAAGTTAAAGCCCAATGCCTGGAATACGCGCTTGCAAATGATGAGCGTTTCGGGATCTGGGGAGGCCTGTCTGAAAGAGAGCGACGCAGGCTGCGGAAAAACGCATCCTGACCAGGTCAGTGAGCAGCGAAGACTCAGAGTCAAGAGAAGCCGAGACGGACAGCACAGCGCTGCCAGTTGACGGGACAGACGTTCTTGCCATCCTGGTGACTCGCCCTGACCCCTCCGCTCCGGACTCACCGACCCCAGATGGCCTTGTTGCTCTCCAATCGGTCCTGCACCAGCAACCACCCCCCGGGATAGTCGTTGTCGCGCACGTGGGGAGAACCCCTCCCGCACCCTTGGATGTTTCCGCGCCCGAAACAATGCTTGTCCAAGTGCACGTGCCTGGGGCCCAGAACTTCGGGCAGGCTGTGGCAGAAGCGTTGGACGAACCCGCCGTGAAGAACATTCCGGGAACAATGCGGGTGCGTTGGCTCTGGCTAGTTCACGACGATATGGCAGCAATGCCGGGCGCCCTGGCCTCGATGCTCACTCTTGGGCGCACCTCCGGCTCAATCGCCGCAATCGGCCCGAAACAAGTCAGCTATGAAAACCCGGACCGGCTGCTGGAGCTGGGGATCCAGGCGACAGCCTCAAGCCGACGCATCTTTGACATCCAGGTTGATGAGATCGACCAGGGACAGTACGACTCGCGCCTAGACGTTCTGGCGGTCGGGACGGCAGGGATGCTGGTTAGGGAATCCGCTTGGCGGGAGACCGGCGGACTAGACGACGCGTTAGGGCCGTTCGGTGACGGGCTTGAGTTTGGACGCAGGCTGCGACGCGCGGGACACAGAGTCGCGGTTGCACCCCAGGCAAAGGTTCTCCACAGACAGCGGTCGCACCAGGTCGGAGAAGAAGCTAAAGGTAGTTTTGAGGCACGCCGAGTCGCTCAGCTCTACAACTGGGTGGTGCACGAACCGCTGTGGCGGCTCCCGCTCCTTCTGCTTTGGTTGCCCCTCCTGACCCTTTCACGGGTGGTGGCCAGGCTCGCAACCAAAGAGCCCCGACTGGCTCTTTCTGAAGCATCCGCCTACCTGCAGCTGATCGGAAAGACAGGGGCAGCCCTACGAGCCCGAAGAAGACTCGCGTCTGTCGCTGCAGTGCCGCGCTCGACCGTCCGACAGATGGACGCGGGGTCAACCGAGGTGATGCGGGCTCGCCGACTGAAACGCAGGGTCGCCAACCAGAAGAAGCTAGGCGGTCCGGTCTTAGACCAGGGTGCTTTAGCGGCCCGGCGCACCTACCGGATCCGGAGTGCTTCAGCGCTAGTAGCAGTTCTCATCGTCACCGCTTTGGTCGCAGTGTTCACCTGGCGTTCGTTCAATGGTGGGCCAATCGGAGCGCTGTGGGGAGACCTCCCAAGCAAGTGGTCAACGCTTGCAGCGCAAGCCCTAAGCGGCTGGCAGGTGAGCGGGGACGGCCTGGCCGCGCCCGCAAGCGCGAAGCTGCTTCCCTTGACTTTGCTCTCTGCACCGTTTGCCCTTTTCAAGGTCGCTCCGGCTCAGGTTGCAATCTGGTCTTCCTACCTGGCGCTCCCACTCGCCGTGCTTTCAGGGTGGGCGGCTGTTTCCTCTTTCACTCGCTCGATTCCGCTCCGAGTCGCAGGCGCCCTGGTTTGGGGTTTCGCCCTGCCGCTCCTCTTTGTCCTGACGCGTGGCGACCTTCCCCAAGCACTGGCCTACGTGGCGCTGCCCTGGGTCGTGGTCGGCGTTTGGAGAGGTAGAGGCCGAAGCGAACAGGTGCGTCTGCTAGGGGTTTCCGACGTCACCGCAACCCCAAGACCCGACTACCTGGCCTGGTTCGCGGCCGCCGGCATCGCACTCCTGTTCGTCGCTCCTGCAGCGCCACTGCTGCTTCTAGTCACGATCATTGGCGGGGTTGGCGTGGCGCTCACAGGGAAGCGGACCTCCTGGCTTGGACTCACGATCGCGACTCTCCCTGCCTTGGTCTGGGTGCTACCAGAGCTAGTGTCGCGAGCTTCTTGGTCCACGCCGCAACAGTTTTGGGTTTGGTTTGCCGGAGGGGTGTCGGCAGGCGCCGACCAAGGTGCGTGGTGGGAGTTCCTGAGTGGCAGCCCCATCTCCCCGGCTGCGCTCACGGCCGGCTTGCCGTGGTCCATTGTGAGCTTGGCGGGTGGGGCCTCAACCCTGGTCCTGGCGCTTGGTGCTTTCCTGGTGGTTGCTTTGCGCCGCCACTGTCTTACAACTGCGCGGTTCGTCGGCGCAGGCCTGGCGCTTGCTGGTTCCCTGGCGGCGTTTGCCGGTGCTGCCTTAGTGACACAGGCTTCCGGTGGCGGGCAGGTTTCACCCTTGCTCCTCGGACTTGCGTTGTTGCTTCTTCTGGTCGCCCTGGCGGCCGTCTCTGGCGAAGTGAAGATCGCCTCGAAAGCTTCTGAACGCAGGCACGTTGCCGGGTCGGCGGTTTTTCTTCGTGCGATGGGTGGGGCTTTACTCTCCCTCGCGTCAGTCGCGTCGGTGGCAGCAGTCGTGGTCACTGGGCCGCTGCATGGTGAGCCTGCAGACTCTCCTGATGTTGCGGGCCCCTTGGACTTTGTGGCGGCTGACTTCGCGGTCCGCCCGGTGGGGGACCAGGGCTTCCCGCTGATCGCGGCGCAGTCCCAAGAGAGCCCCCGGCAGGCCAGAGTTCTCTCTCTCAGCAAGACCTCCGGCACTTTGGAAGCCTCGTTGCTGCGGGGCAGGGGAGTTCAGCTTGCTGACCTCCTTCTGCAGTCGCCGTACCTGGCGGAAGAAAACGAGTCCGCGGCTTTGGAAGCCGAGCGCGAGTTGGCACTCGCGGCAGCAGTGCTTGCCTCAGGGATCAGGGGCGACGGTGCGGAACTGATAGCTGAGCACGCAATCGACATTGTGCTCCTTAGCTCCGGGAGCGAAAACCAAGGCGAAATCGCCAATATCCTGGACGCCACGGAAGGGTTAGAACGCATCGGAACGATCGAGTCGGGGTCGATGTGGCGGGTGCGCCCAGAGGGCACCCGACCCTCGCGCGTCACCTTGGTTTCTGGGGAAAAATCAACTGAAGTCGACTCTCACGTCGTGGAGGTAGACACGGAGTTGGTCGTGCCGGCAGAGGCCGTTTTACGGCTGGCCGAAGCAAAGGACCAGGGGTGGCGCGCAACTTTTGACGGAACCCAACTTGAACAGGTTGAGCAGGATGGGTGGGCAACGGAGTTTCTGATCCCCGCAGGTGAGGGACGCTTGCAGATTCGCTACGCGCCCCCCTACGTCCCCTGGTGGATTGCAGTCTCCGCACTCTTACTGGTTGTCTTAGCGGTCTCTGCAATCCCTTGGCGCGCACGCCCCGCATCACTCCAAGCCGTGGCTGGCCTTGAGAGCGCTGAAGAAGAGACCTCAGAAGCCCCGGAGACTCAAGAAACAGAGGAACCAGAGGCAGAAGTGGTGGGTTCGGAGGTTCCCGATGAGTAGCCAGAAAAGAGAGGGTTCGCACCTGGCACTGAGGGTCCTGACCGTGGCTCTGATCCTGGGAGCACTGGCCAGCCTTGCCCTTTGGCAGTCCCACATTCAAAGCTTCGCAACCGCTGACAGACCCCAAAGTGGTGCTCTTCAGGTGAGCGTGGACCAGGCGACCCTAACGCTCGCGTGCCCGCCAGGGGTCATTGATCCCACAACCACGGAACCTGTAGAAGACAGTGAGCTGACGTGGGCTGAAGACGGCAGTGTCCTCACGCCCCTGGACGGAGGCGGCTACAGCCTACAAGTCGACTCGGAAACACTTGAGGACGGCGCCCTCACTGAAGTAGCAGTTGCGGGAGAGCCTCAGGGAGACCTGGCTTCCTTCCTCATTAGTTCCTGTGTTTTGCCGAGCATGGAAAGCCTCCTTCCAGCCGGCTCAACCGTGACCGGCCAGGATGCGGTGCTAGTCCTCTCCAACCCGGCAGCCAAAGCGGTAGTTGCTCAAGTGGAGTTCCTATCCCCGATCGGCCCCGTGCTGGACCAGGCAGCGTCAATAACAGTTCCTCCACTCTCAACCGTGTCTGTCCTTCCCGCGGTCTGGGCACCCCTGGAAGACCGGCTGGCAGTAAGGGTGAGTGCGGACGGCGCGGGGGTCGCTGCCTGGCTGCAGTCTTCTGGACTGGACGGCGAAGTCCCACTGGGCCTCAGCCGCATCCCTGGACAGCAAGCGGCAAACACCGTGACACTAGTTGGTTTTGACCCGGAGTCCACCTCTACTCTCCGCATCGCAAACATGGGGACGCAGCCCACTGAAATAGAGGTCAGCGCGCTCGGGACAACAGGGAGAGTCAGGGTTGGGGGAACAGAAGAGTCCGTCATTGAGGCTCACGGCGTGTTCGACGTTGACCTGACCGGAGTGTCGGTTGACACCCTGGCAGTGCAGGTGACGTCGGACCAACCCATCGCCGCAGCCCTGAAACAGGTGAGTCCCGGGGAGCCCTTCACGGAGGACCCGTCTCAAAACGTGCAGATACGCTCACTGGTGCCAGCGTCTCAAGCGGTCCAAAGCGCGGCTCTCCCCCCGCGGGAACGGCTTCAGGACATGGCGGGCTCGCTGGGCTTCAGCGACTTCGAAGCGGCGCTGGTTCTAGCCAACCCTTCAGAGTCATCCGTGAGTGTCCAAGTTGGAAACCGGACCGTAATCCTGGACCCAGGGTTCGCCGTGAGCATTGACCTGTCTGAGCCCGGCCTAGACGACTTGCTTGCGCTCAACGCTGACGGGCCAGTGAGCGGCGCACTTGTCGCCTCTGCATCTTCTAGCGCCGGCCAACTGAACTCGGTTGCACCACTACGCGACGACGCATCGAACGCGCTCACGCAAGCCGTCCAGGTTTTCCCTAAGAGGGGTTCCCGCTAACCCGCCTCACCTGAGGAACAAGTCCTCGGGAGAGATACGAAGCAGCTCAGCCGTGCGCTCGGCAAGAAGAGCGACAACAAGGCTCTGCCTGTCGCGAAGGCGCGTCGCACGCTCAATTGGCAGCCGGTAAAGAACCACCCTGGGGCTCAGTCCCCTCTTCCAGTCCCGCGGAAAAGCCCTTGAGAGGCTAACACTTCGGTCCTCCCACTCCGCAGGGGGCGAAGGAGGGACATCTTCCACCCCGTACTCAATGGCCTGGACTTCTTCGCAGGCGGCTTGGAACTGTGCGACGACTTCGTCCACCAGAGCCGCAAAACTCTCTTCCCTGGTCGTCCACCCGGGAAGCACAGGGTGCAGAAGGGGACCGCGAGCCCCACGTCCGTGGCGGTTCTTTGCGCGGGTCGGCGGGGCCGGCCGCGAACGGCTCAGCCCGGCCTGATACGCGGCCTTCCTAACCTGATCCTGAACCTGGAACGGTCTTCCTTTTCCCGCAGTTGCCATAAACCCATGGTAGGGCCTGGGTCGCGAGGCCCACCTGAGAGCCACAGGCACTTTTAGTCAGAGGGCCGGTAGCATAAGGCAGTTGAAGGAAGGGGAACCGGTGCGAGTTTGTTCCAAAGCAGGGTGCACCCGGCCAGCGGTGTCGACGCTCACCTACGACTACGGCAACCAGAGCGTTGTGCTTGGGCCCGCAGCCTCCGTCCACGACCCACACGCTCTTGATCTCTGCGAACACCACGCTGAACGGCTAACCGTCCCAAAGGGGTGGGAAGTGATTCGGCTCCAGTCTAGGTTTGAGCCGCCGGCACCCTCAGCAGATGACCTGTCGGCACTGGTCGACATTGTGCGGGAAGCGAGTGCCTCCACCGAAAACAGCCACTCGCCCGCGCAGTCTCCGTCTGCTTGGGAACGTCAAGAAACCCGGGACATCGACTCGGAAGAGGACTCCCGCGCGCCGCTACGGGCCGGACGGTTTTCCGTCATTCCCGGGGAGGGCGCGGCCCCGAAGCCAACTAGCGCGCAGAGCCGGCTTCATTCGCAGCGAGGGCCGCTTCAAGAGAGCTAGCTAAGCCCTCTTTCCTGATCCGCTCGTCAACGTACATGAGCGCGGTGAATGCTGCTGACACGGGCTGCGTTGCGCCAGATAATCCTGCGAACGCCAGAGTTCCGATAAGCGCTGAAAGCCACGGAGCAGTGAAGCCGAATAGGGCGAAAATCAGCGCTGACAGGGCCCCGCCAAGGATCGACACAGCAGCCCCAACGACAAGGCCGACCAAAAGGAGCCGTCCCAGGCAACGCCAGAACGCGCCGTTCGTGACCTCCCACGACCGGTCGAGTGCGCGAACCGGGCTCGCCTTCTCAACCACCGTGATCATGGGTGCCATGAACAGCCGGACCGAAACCCAGATGGTGAGCGCGGCCACCGCGAGCCCCAAGAAGATCCCAATAGCCGCCGCCAGCCCAACTGCCCCACTCGACAGGACCACCAAAACGAGCCCAGTGACCAGGGCTCCGCTTGCAAGCAAGACCCCGGCGATGATCAACCCAAGCAGAATGGAAGTCCCGACCAGGGGCCAAAAACGCGGCTTCAGCTCCTGCCAAGTGGCTGAAGTACCCAGCTTCGAGCCGACGACGGCACCGGTAACGCTGAGCACCAGCATCCCAGAAATCAGCATGCCCGCCCCTGTTTGCAGGATGCCTAGACTCCCCTGGATCAGCCCCGCGGCGCCAGACATCGACTCATCCGCGCCCAAAATCGCCTCAAGGTCAAACGCTTGCGACCCGTAGACAACCTTGAGTTCGGGGGTGTTCAACGCGACGACCGCGTTGAAGATACCTGTCAGCAGGCCGACAGCGAGCATCGTGAGGAGCGAGAAGGTGAACATCACCTTGGGGTTCCAGCGGATCGCAGCAAAAGTCCCACTAAACAGCTCACCCACCGTTAGCGGACGGAAAGGGATGATCGGCCCCACCCGAGGCAGGGGTGCGGGCGGGCCCTGGGGTGCTCCCGCGGTCGCCCAAGCCGGTGCCTGCGCAGGTTTCGGCCAAGGGGTGCCCTGAGGCGCGTTGGTATAGGGGTCGGGGGACCGCCAGTCCTGGTTTCCGAAAGGTTCCGCATTAGTCATGCGTCTATTGTGCCTGCTGCGGCGCGCACCAAAGTCCTGTAGATGACAGGTGGCACCACTTAATGGCAACATCGGATTATGTCCGCGCGCATCTTGGTGGTCGACGACGACGCAGCCCTTGCCGAAATGATCGGCATCGTTCTGCGTTCGGAAGGCTACGACGTTCTTGATTGTTACAACGGGAACGAAGCGTTTCGAGCCTTCCAGAACTTTGAGCCAAACCTGGTTTTACTCGACGTGATGCTGCCCGGAAAGAACGGGTTCGAAATCTGCGAAGCGATCAGACGGGTGTCGAACGTCCCGATCGTAATGCTCACTGCGCGCTCTGACACGGAAGACGTAGTGAGGGGCCTGGAGGCCGGGGCGGACGACTACGTCCCGAAACCATTCAAACCCAAAGAGCTGGTTGCTAGGGTCAGGGCGCGCCTACGCGCAGAAGCCGAACCAACAGACGAACAGCTTCAGCTTGGGGACCTGCAGATTGACGTTTCGGGACACGAAGTCACAAGGGCAGGGGAGCCCGTCGCGCTGACGCCCCTAGAGTTTGACCTCCTGGTAGCACTCGCAAGGGCACCGTGGAGGGTCTTCAGCAGGGAAGAACTGCTAGAGCAAGTCTGGGGATATCGTCACGCCGCCGACACCCGGCTGGTGAACGTCCACGTCCAAAGGCTGCGCTCCAAGATAGAACAAGACCCTGAAAGCCCCTCCCTGGTCATCACGGTTCGGGGTGTTGGCTACCGCGCTGGAACGGGAACTTGAAAATAGGCGGCCGTGGGGGACGGTGGTTCACCAGCTCCCTCTCAACTCGCATCGCCCTAACCTTCACAGCTGTCCTGCTTCTGGTGCTGGCAGGATTCTCTTTCTGGGTCGCCACGCAGCTACGCAACGAACTCTTCGACGCCCGGGTTGAGGCGGTCTTGGAGGATGCCTCCGTCCGTTTCTCTCAAGCTCAGAGGGCACTTGACCAGTCCGTCGCTTCGACGCCAGACCAAGTTCAGGAGGCCACGGAGACAGTCCTCAACTCGATCCTGGAATCTGCGGCAGGCGCAGGCGCGATCGAGGTCGCCCTGCTCAGTTCCCCCTCAGCTTCCCCAACGTTCCGCATCAACGAATACCTGGGTTCCGCCACCACAACCGTCATCAGTGATGAGCTTCGCTCCCTTTTGACGCACAAGGACGGCTACTGGCAGTCCGTGGGTTTCACTGTGGAGGAGCGGGAAGAACCCGGGATTCTGGTTGGCGCCCTGGTGGACCTGCCGCTCGCGGGCGCTTACGAAATGTTCATCCTCTACTCGCTGGAGTCGGAGCAGTCGGCACTGACCCTGCTCACCCAGGTGCTCCTTTGGGGCGCAATCCCCATCCTGGTGATCATGAGTACGCTTGCCTCCTTCATGATCTACAGGATGCTCCGCCCCGTCAGAGTCGCTTCCGCTGCCGCCACCAGAATCGCCGAGGGTGAGTTGGACTCCCGAATCGATGATCAGGGACGCGATGAGATGGCCCAACTTGGGCGCGCCTTCAACGAGATGGCGGCGTCCCTTTCTGACCAACTGACCGAATACGACACCCTCTCCCGTTTGCAACAGGGTTTCGTTTCAGACGTGTCCCACGAACTTCGTACTCCAATGACAACAATCCGCATGGCGGAAGAGATGATCTACCAGGAACGCGCGGAGCTCAGCGCGGCGGGACGCCGGTCTGCAGAACTCTTGCATTCTGAGGCAGAGCGGTTCGAGGAAATGTTGTCGGACCTGTTAGAGATCTCCCGCTACGACGCCCGCAGCGCAAAACTAGACGGCGAAAGCACGGACATCTACGCACTCGTAACAAAGACCGTGAACGCCACCGCCGGACTCGCGGACCAACTGGGTGTTGAAGTGAAGATAGGTCCTCGTCCTGAAAAATGTTCAATCAAGGTGGACCCGAAACGGCTGGAGAGGGTTGTCCGAAACCTGCTTGTGAACGCTTACGAACACGCCGAAGGTAAACCTGTGGAAGTGAACGTGGTCTCCGGAGAAACCTCGGTTGCAATCGGGGTGCGGGACCACGGGGTCGGGATGGACTTCGAGACTAGCCGGCGAGTCTTTGACCGTTTCTACCGTGCGGACCCTGCCAGGGCTCGCACAACGGGAGGGACCGGGCTTGGACTTGCAATCTCAAAAGAGGACGTGGAACTGCACAACGGCGTGATCACTGTTGCTGGGGAAATAGGGAAAGGAAGCTCTTTCGTCGTGACGCTCCCGCGCGTCCCACTTACCGCGGTAACGGAGTTCCCACTAAAGGTTTGGGAGGACAGTTGAGAAAACGTTTCCTCGTCCTTCTCCTCGCCGCGCTTGTAGTGGGTGGCTGCGCGGCCGTCCCCACGTCGGGCAGCCCGCACCAGTTCGCGATTGAAGTCCCGAACCGCGAGCCGCTGGGCCAGCTTGGTGCCGGACCACAGCTGGGCACCAGCGAAGAACAACTGGTCACAGACTTCTTGCGAGCAAGCGCTGCCGGCGCATTTGACGACTACGCGACAGCGAAGCTGTACCTGCTACCAAACATTGCGGACCGTTGGCGGCCAACAGCACAGGTCACAGTGTTCCCAACTGACAAGATCCCGGTCCCGACGCTTGGTGAAAGCAGAAGCGGAACCACCGACGTCCTGGTTGAAGTGCCCACAATGGCGACCCTGGATTCGGCGGGGGTGCTCAACGAGTACTCGGAAACCCAAGACACCCCGGTGGTCTTTCGTCTGGTGAAGAACGAAGACGGGGAGTGGCGGATCGGGGCGCTAGAAGACGGGCTCATTTTGTCTCAGTCGTCCTTCACGACCGGGTTTGGGCAGTTCGACCTGTTCTTCCCGTCTCTGAGCGAGGAAACACTGGTGGCCGACCCAAGGTGGGTGCCCAGGCTTCGCGTGTCCTCGCACCTGGTTCAGGGCCTGCTGGCCGGCCCTTCAGCGAACCTGGAAGGGGCTGTCGCACCAAATCTTGCCGGCGATTTGAGCCTGCCCACCGGGGGAGTTGAGGTTCAAGGCCGGGTTGCTTACGTGGATCTTGAGGGTCAGATGCCGATGGACCAGGAAGTGCGTTCCCTACTGCAGTGGCAGATGAATGAGACGCTGCGGCAAAGCCCAGACGTCCAGGTCGCACTAGTGTCGGTGAACGGGGTGGAACTGGACTCTGAGTCGGTGCCGAGCTCACCGGCGCCCGTCCTGGACAGGGTCGTTGCGTTTCAAGACCAGGTGCTTGTAAGCGGTCCACTGCATTCGCCCAGCAAGGTCTCGGGAGCACCTGACACCGGAGAAAACCCGCAGCTTCCCGCGCTTGGTCCTTACGACTCCAGCCCCTACGCGTGGGTGGCAGGGGAGGGGAACACCGAACTGCGTTTCTTTGACCCTGCAGACGCTGAACCTGTTGAAGGGGAGGAAACTGTGCACCCGGGTGAGTGGGAAAGCAGGCCAAGCATCGACCCTCTGGGGAACCTGTGGGTGGCAGGGGCCGATGGGCTCATCTACTTCTTTGAAGGAGGGGTAGAAGAAGCCGTGATAGTTAGCGTCGGCGCCAGTGATGAGCCGGTTTCGAAAGTGAGCGTCTCCCCTGACGGAGCGCGAATCGCACTGCTTGTTGGGGAGGGTGTCTGGGTTGGCACAGTTGCGTTCGACTCCGAGGGCGTCCCGACCATTCGGGCTCTCAGCCAGGAAGAACGGCTCCGCAGTGCGGTCCTAGATGCGACGTGGGCCTCCGCCACCGCGCTGGTCGCTCTGGTCGGGGAGGGGAGCTTTCGCAGCGTCGTCCTGGCCCCTGTCGGCGCCTTCCAAAACACTTTTGGCGCACCACCGGAAACGGTGCGAGTGAGCGGTGGCGCAGGCGGGCTTGGGGTTTTGGTCCAAAGGGAAGACCAGGTCGCCTTTCACCGGGTCGGGGCAGGGTGGCGCGAAGTGAGCGACGAACTGGCCTACGTCGCGGCCGCCAACTAGCCCGCCCTGTTTCTCAACAGGGCGCCCCTTTGCCTTGGTTCCACAGGTTGAAGTTCTCTTGCTGAACAAGGCAACGCGCCCATGAAACCCTGACCGGGTCTGTCGCGGAAAGGGAGAACGTGAGTTGGGCTCAGTCACTGTGGAACCAGACCCAGTCGCTGGTCTGGCCAGTGCAGTGCAGCGGGTGCAAAAGGTGGGACACACCTCTTTGCACAAACTGCGCTAACCTGGCGCGCGGCCCGGTGAAGACCCTGATCCTTGATGACGAACTCGGTGTCCCAGGGTGGCCGCTGCTCACTCTTGGGGACTACCAAGGCGCGCTGCGAGGCGTCGTCCTGGCGGCCAAACACGACCGCGTGCGCGACCTTACCGGCTTTCTGGAAGCCGCCGGACAGACTTTAGGTTCAGCTCTCGCCAAAGAGCCTGGCATCCAGGGGGCCGGTCACCTCTGGGTGGTTCCCGCACCCTCTTCAAAGGCAAGGGTCAAGGCGCGGGCCGAAATAGTCCCACTCATAGCGACCTCTCTCGCCAGGCAAGTTGAAACGGAATCAGCCACAAAAGTGCGCGTAGTTCCCGCAGTCCAGCTAGCGCAGAGTAAGCCTTTCCGACCCCAGAGTCGCGCAGGGCTGTCGAAACAAGCCAGGGGGCGCAGCCGTGCGGGCTCCATGAAACAGGTGCTTGGCTCAGCCTCACCAGTTCCCATGGTCATCGTTGACGACGTTGTTGCCTCAGGCGCAACGGTCCTTGAAATGCTCCGTCTTCTAGGACCGTCCGTCCTGGCGGTCGCGTCACTCGCGGTCTCTATCAGGTAGGTGGCGCGACTTGACCCGCACAGCCCGGGGAAACCGGTGGCCTCTAGTAGGATTAAGAGATCACCGACGGCTCTTTGCACGCCGGTGCGGGACTGCCCCGTTTCTAGTTACAAAGGAGGCCGCCAAAGCGAAAGCGCACTGGCTTTCACTCCCTATTTCACTCAATCCGAAGGTTTCCTGGAGGATCCAATGGACATCGTTGTCACAGGACGCAACGCCGAAATTCACCCTAACTTCCGCCAAGCTGTTGAGGACAAGCTCGAAAAAGTTACGCTCTTCTATCCCAGGGCCCAACGCGTGGACGTGGAGCTCACGCACGAAAGCAACCCGCGAATGGCGGATCGCAGTGAGCGCATCGAGCTCACCGTGTACGGGAAAGGCCCTGTGATCAGGGCTGAAGCGGAATCTTCCGACCGCTACTCCGCGGTAGATCTAGCGAGCGCAAAGCTTTTCGAGCGTCTCCGGAGGCTTCGCGATCGGGTGAAGGACCGCCGTAAGGGACGTGGAGTTGCACCCGTTCCCGGCGAGCCCGCACCTGAGGTAGTCGAAGAAGGCCTCTCGGAAGACATGGCTGACGCTGAAGACTGGCACCTGCGCAGCGCCGAAGATTTGAAGGTCGGCGAAGTACGGGAGGAACAGTTAGGTGATTCTCCTGTTGTTGTTCGCCAGAAGGTTCACGAGGCCTCGCCGATGAGCGTTGACGAAGCCCTGCATCAGATGGAACTGGTGGGGCACCCCTTCTTCTTGTTCATTGACTCCGACACCATGCAGCCCTGCGTTGTCTACCACCGCAAGGGTTGGTCCTACGGGGTCTTGCGGCTCAACACCCGGGTGAGTGAATCCGGAGAGGTCATCTAAGAGCACCAGTGAGTAGGCCCCCGCATTCTGCGGGGGCCTTGCCGCGATCGGTGAAGCCGGTCACCGCGGTAGCAGTTGCAGGTTTCTGGCAGGCCGCGGATTCCGTAGACTGAACGGGAGCGGGTCGCGGCATGGTTCAGCGTGCCCAGAGATTAGGAGTCCCAGTGGGATTGATTGACAAGATTCTTCGGTCCGGCGAAGGACGTCAGTTGCGGAAGCTAGACCGTTTCGCAGACCAAGTCGACGCTTTGGAAGAAGACTTCAAACAGCTCACAGACGAAGAGCTCCAGGCAAAAACGGATGAGTTCAAGACTCGCCTGGCCGAGGGCGAGACCCTTGACGACATCATGGTCGAAGCGTTCGCGACCGTCCGTGAAGCGGCCTGGCGGGTGCTTCACCTGCGACCTTTCCACGTGCAGGTGATGGGCGGCGCTGCGCTACACCAAGGCAACATCGCGGAAATGAAGACCGGTGAAGGGAAGACACTGGTTGCCACCATGCCCTCGTACCTTCGTGCACTAGAAGGTAAAGGCGTGCACGTCGTGACAGTGAACGACTACCTGGCCGAATACCAGTCGGAAATGATGGGACGCGTCTACAAGTTCTTAGGACTGACCGTTGGTTGTGTGCTTCAAGGCCAGACTCCAGCTGAGCGTCGGAAGGTGTACGAATGCGACATCACGTACGGCACGAATAACGAGTTCGGGTTCGACTACTTGCGCGACAACATGGCGCAGCGCCCCGAAGACAGGGTGCAGCGCGGGCACAACTTCGTCATTGTCGACGAAGTTGACTCAATCCTGATCGACGAAGCGCGAACCCCCCTCATTATCTCCGGGCCTGCCTCGGGCGACCTGAACCGGTGGTACACGGAGTTTGCGCGGATCGCAGGATCCATGGAACGCGAAGTGGACTACGAAGTCGACGAAAAGAAGCGAACTGCCGGGATCCTGGAAGAAGGCATTGAAAAGGTGGAAGACCAGCTTGGGGTCGACAACCTTTACGAAGCCGCGAACACGCCTCTGATCGGCTTCTTGAATAACGCGATCCGCGCGAAAGAGCTGTACCACCGCGACAAGGACTACATCGTGCAAAACGGGGAAGTCCTGATCGTTGATGAGCACACGGGCCGTGTGCTCCCTGGCAGGCGCTACAACGAAGGCATGCACCAGGCAATCGAAGCTAAAGAACGCGTGGAGATAAAGGCTGAAAACCAAACGTTAGCTACGGTGACGCTTCAAAACTACTTCCGGCTTTATCCCGAAGGCTCGCGTGCTGGCATGACCGGTACAGCTGAGACCGAAGCGGCGGAGTTTGCTTCCACGTACGGGATCGGCGTGATCCCGATCCCAACCCACCGTGACATGATCCGCATCGACCAGCCCGACCTGGTGTACCCCACCATGCAGGGCAAGCTAAACGCGATCATTGACGACATCGCAGAACGCCACAAGCGGGGGCAGCCAGTCCTGGTCGGCACTACCTCGGTTGAAAACTCCGAACTGATCGCCGGGTTGCTTGCTGAGCGGCGCGTGCCTCGCCAGGTGCTGAACGCGAAGGAACACGAGCGGGAGGCGCAAGTTGTTGCGATGGCGGGCCGGAAGGGTGCTGTCACGGTTGCAACCAACATGGCTGGCCGCGGTACCGACATCATGCTTGGCGGTAACGCAGAGTTCATCGCCCAGGCGAACTTGGAAAGCCGCGGGTTGGATCCGGAGGAGAACCCGGAGGAATACCGGGAGGCGTGGGCTGACGCACTTGAAGACGCGCGCAGAGCAGTTGCGGAAGAACACGATGAGGTTGCGGAACTTGGCGGGCTTTACGTGCTGGGCTCCGAACGCCACGAGTCGCGGCGTATCGACAACCAGCTGAGGGGTCGCTCAGGGCGTCAGGGTGACCCGGGTGAGTCGCGCTTCTACCTTTCCATGGAGGACGACCTGATGCGGTTGTTCAACTCGGGGCTGGCACAGCGCATCATGATGTCGGGGGCGTATCCGGAAGACCTGCCGCTGGAATCCAAGATGGTTTCCCGCTCCATCCAGTCGGCGCAGAGCCAGGTCGAAGCGCGCAACTTTGAAATCCGCAAGAACGTCCTTAAGTACGACGACGTGATGAGCGCTCAACGCTCACTGATTTACGACGAGCGTTCTCGCGTTCTAGAAGGGGAAGACCTTACAGACCAGATTGCACTGTTCCAAGACTCACTGATTTCGGGGGTCGTTGACCAGTTCACTGCGGCTGAAAGCCCGGCCGACTGGGACCTCGACAAGATGTGGGTGGAACTGAAGGGCTACTACCCGGTTTCACTGTCAGTTCAGGAGGTTTTGGACGAACACGGTGGGCTAGAGCGGATCAGCGCTGAAGACCTCAAGTTTGAGTTGACGGGTGACGTGCGGGCAGCGTACGACTCCGCGATGGAAGCGCTCAGAGAGAATCCGGTTGCGCTTGAGCAGCTAGGAGAGGACCCGAAGTCTGAACTGGAGCGCAGGGTTGTCCTCGCAACGGTCGACCGGCTGTGGCGCGAGCACCTCTACGAAATGGACTACCTGAAGGAAGGGATCGGACTGCGAGCCATGGGGCAGCGTGACCCCCTGGTCGAATACAAGGACGAAGGCGCGAAGATGTTCCAGGCGATGATGGAACGTGTTCGCGAAGAGTCCGTGCAGCAGCTGTTCAGCTATTCGAGTCAATTTGCGAAAATGGCTGAGCAGCGCGAAGAAATGCTCGCCAGTGGCGTGGACATGTCTGCGGCTGGCGCCCAAGCAGCGGGGATCAGTGTGGGCGCGGGGGCCAGCGCGAAACCTCAGGCAACTCCAGCATCCAAAAAGAGCAGCCGCCAGGGGTCCAAGGGAGCGCGTAAGCAGCCCCCGGCGAAGACCAAGACCAGCGCGGCTTTCCACGGGAGTGGAAGCGTCATGGGGGATACAGGAAGGCAAGCCGCCCCCACCAAAGTGACTTACGAATCTCCTGATGGGAGCGGCGGGAAGCGCACCTCTGGCGCTAGACCCGCAGGCGGGATGAACCGCGCTCAAAGGCGCGCCCAGGCCAGGAAGGCTGGGCGCAAGGGACGCTAGGTCAGGCGAACTCCAGAGCCGTCACAACCCAGCGTCCGCGGCGCAGCTGCATCCTCATTGCGACTGCGCGCAGTCGGTCTCTGTCCCAGAGTGTCACCGCGACTTCTGCGGACTCAGGGTGGGGAGACCAGACCCGCACCGAATGTGCTTTGGCTGGCTTGGGATTCTTTGGGCCTCCTTGGCGGGCACCACAGACTTTCTGCAAGCTCAGGAAAAGGTCCCGGGAAACCCAGCGAGTCAAGGTCCGGACTTCACGCCTGCCTTCAACCGCATCCAGCACGGCTGCCGCGAGCACCCGCCCCCACTGCTCAGGGGAGACGTTGGTACCGTTCAGCCCGGCGGTTGCCAGATGAGCAGGGTTCGGGGTCTGGGGCAAGCGAGGCGGGTAGAGCGCGGGGTAGGAACGCATCGGTCTTGATGCGAGTCCGACGCTCACGCCGCGGCCCTTTCATCCTGCCCTGCGCTTTCGCTCAGAGGCCCTTCCGGAAGTAGCAGAACCTGGTCGGGTTCAATGAGGTCCGGGTCATCCCCGATCAGATCCTGGTTAAGGGCGTAGATGCGCCGCCAGAGATCGTCGATCTCCTGATCCGTTGCGTCTTCACCCAAGAGGTGTTTTGCAATGTCCCAGAGACAGTCCCCAGGAACAACTGTGTGAGCCTGGTCGAAGGCTTCCCCTTCCACAACTTCCAGGCGCAGCGCTCCGGGCCTTAGAGACTGCCGCAGGTAGCGTTTTGCTAGCTGGGGAGCAGTAAGGGGCTGAAGGTCAATGTCCCTTGAGTGGTGGGTGCTCGCTGATGCGCGCGGGGGCTGCGCAGCGCTCAAGGGCTCGGGGGTGGCGGGTTCTTGGGTTGCGGGTGGGGGGAGAGGCTCTTCCGCAGGCGCGATACCAGGCTCCAAGGCTAGGTCTTCCTCAGTCTCCGGTTCCGCTTCCTCTGGGGCGGGCTCCTCCGCAGCCTCTGGAATCTCCGGAGAGGCCGGCCACAGCGCTTCTTCGTCATCCACCGGGGCACCCGTGGACTCCTCTACCGTGGCGCCAGGGAAAAGTAGGGGATCCGGTGGTTCGGCTAGCGCTACGGCACCAAGACCCAGGGTCATGCTGCCGGCAAGTGTGGTGGAAACTAGCGTTCGGGCTGCGAGTCTCTTCGCGCTCTTCGGCGCCAGCGAGTTGATCGCAGCCTTCAAGACGGACCCTGCCTTTGAAGATGGGGAGGCAAGAGTCGACAACCATGCGAGTGACAACCACGTGAGGTGCCAAAGTAAGGTCGCTTCAACCAAGCCCACTACGATCAGCGTCGCTCCAGGTAGAGATGCGAGGCCTGCGCTGTCGGTCGTCGGCACTAGCCAGTGCGCGGCTAGAGATGTCAACACTAAGCCTGCTAGCAGGAGTGCCACTGTGTCCTTGACTTGTCGACGTTTTGGGCTGCCGGTTTCGTCCTTGCCGTAGGTGCTCACGGTCTTTCCTTTCAATCAGTAAGGGGGATCGTGTCCACTGTTCCCCGGCGCCCAACGAAAAATAACGCTAGCAAGACATTCCGAGGAGAACTCCTTCGCGTCCTTCCTGTGGAGAGTCTTCCGGACAAGGTGAGCTGGGACTGGCACGCTTGGACTATGCGCCTCTATTTGCCACTCACGCTCACTGAACTTTCTGCCGATTCGCCCCCGACTCGCGACGGGCTTACAGCAAGCACCGACGTCCCAGAAAGTGAGGGTTCCTTACTTGAGGAGGTGCTGGAAGAGACCCTCCAGGAGGCCGCTTTCGTCTCTCTTGAGCTGGCCCGCTCTCTGAACGCGCCCCCTTGTCGCGTCGTTGCTGTGGGCGACGTTCCGGCTGGTCGGACTCAGTTCTCCGACTGGGGTGAAGTTCAGTCTCTGATGCGAGACGGCAGCGAAGGGCAAGAGCTTGCCCGGCAGGTCTTTACGGCGACGCAGCAGGAGTCGGCTGACAGTCTCCTTGAGCAGCTCTTTGAGGAAGACCTGGAGTGGTTTGACGGATCTGAGCGCAACCAGATTGGTGAATGCTAGATTTGCGTGAATAGCAGCGCTGTTACTGGTGTTGCAGGAGTGACACGCGTCTAAGGGCTTTTTCTCTAAAAGAGGCCTACTTTGTGCGGCATTTCCTAGGCTGCCTGCCGCCTCGACGAAAACCGGCGAACGAAGTTCGCGATTATCTTGTGAGAGGGAGACACGTCGACGCCGCTTACGCGAGCCTCTACGGACTCGCGCTCCTCTGGTGGGTAGTAGCCAAGGTCAGAGAAGAGTTCAATGCGAAGGCGGATCCCCTCATAGTCCAACTCTGGGTGAAACTGGGTCAGGTACATGTTGGGACCGACCCGGGCCATCTGTAGTGGGGCGACAGCTCCGGTCACCAGAGGCACCATCTCTTCAGGAGGGGTAATGACCGATTCGTGGTGCCCAACATAGGCTCGGAACCGTTCGGGGACGCCTTCTAGAATCGGGTCCGCGCGTCCCTCGGCCGTCAGCGTCAGCACGGGGGCCGTAATGTCCTCGGAGATCTCTGGCCCGACGCTCCCACCCAACTGGCGGGCGACGACGCCAAGTCCGTAGCAGATGCCAAGCAGCGGGAACCCGGTCTTCAACGCTTCGTCAGCTAGTCTGGCCAGCCCGCGTTCCACTTCCTTCTGCTTCGCCGACTTTGATTCTTCCGGGGCGGAGACGTCGAACGAGGAGCCGCAGAGGATCACGCCGTCCCAGTGAGCAAAATCGATCTTTGGAAATGCTACGCGCTCCAACCTCACGTTCACCAACTGGTCTGGTTCCAAACCTGAGAAGCGAAGGAGTGCTTCGCGTTCCGAGCGTGCTATCTCTTCTACGTCCCGCGTAGTCATCATTAAGAACCGGCCACCCATGGCCCGATCGTAGCAACGCTTCTCTTCTTCTCCGTGGAAGCGAAGGTGGCTTAGCCTTAGCGAATGGATACTTCGACCACCCAGACGGCTGCCGACCTTGAACTGGCACTCTCTCTTGCAGATCTTGCGGACCAGGCCACGATGTCAAGGTTCCTCTCCAGTGACCTCCGGGTCGGTACGAAACCGGATATGACCTTGGTATCTGACGCTGACAGGGACACCGAACGGGTCTTGAGGGAGGCACTGCGCCAGGCTAGGCCACACGACGGCATCCTTGGTGAAGAGCACGGACTTGAGCATGCTGAGAGTTCCCGCCAGTGGGTTATCGACCCCATCGACGGCACCCACAACTATGTCCGCCAGGTGCCGATCTGGGCCACCCTCATCGGTTTGGTTGACGGTGGGGAACCGGTGGTCGGCGTGGTTTCAGCGCCCGCCCTTTCCAGGCGCTGGTGGGCCGGAAGTGGCCACGGTGCCTACCGACAAGTGCTGGGTGGAGACCCGCAGCGGATCCGGGTTTCGGGGGTTGCGGACTTGTCTGCAGCGTTCCTGTCCTACTCCTCCCTTACCGGTTGGGAAGAGGCAGGGTTGGGAGAGCAGATGGCAACTCTGATGTCCTCTTGCTGGCGCACCCGCGGGTTCGGAGACTTCTGGAACTACATGCTGGTCGCAGAAGGTGCGGTAGATGTCGGGCTAGAACCCTCCCTTGCGCTGCACGACATGGCGGCGCTAGTTCCCATCGTTACTGAGGCAGGCGGGACCTTCACGAACCTTGAGGGCAGGCCGGGACCCTGGGGCCCCGGGGGCCTGGCCACCAACGGCCTGCTGGAGCAAGCCGTGCTGCGGACCCTGAAGCGTCCTAGTTAGAGACGGCTTCCAGAAGAACCCTCAAGCGTTCCATGCGGTCGGCGCGGCTCCCCGGTCCCGGACTTGGGTCTTCGGCAACCCACTGTTCCAGGGCGCAGTCAACTTCGTCTTGCGCGTGAGAACAGTTTGGAAGACAGGCCTTAGTCGCCTGCGCTACGCCGGGAATAGCTTTCAGAGCGTGTTCTTCACCTGCGTGCTGCAGCCCGAATGAGCGCACCCCTGGCGTGTCCACGACCCATCCTCCGTCTTCGATCGGCAGAGCAACTGCCGAGGTTGACGTGTGGCGTCCCTTTCCAGTGTGCGCGTTCACTTCTCCGACAGCGCGGTCAGCTCCCGACACAAGTGCGTTGATGAGCGTTGATTTTCCAACCCCTGAGTGGCCAACCAGAACGGAGAAGCGGCCGTCGACTAGCGCTTCCAGATCCTCCAAGCCGCTTGTGTGCCCGTCTTGGGTAGAGGTCAGCACAGTCTCTAGGTCGAAGCCTTTGAAGTTCGCTAAGAAGTCTTCTGGGTCTTGCAGGTCTGTTTTTGTCACGCAAAGCACGGCGGGGATCTCCGCTTCGGCTGCTGCGACCAGGCAGCGGTCAACCATGCCCACCCGGGGAGGGGGGTCGGCTGCGGCAACAACGATGACCATCAGGTCAGCGTTCGCCACTATCGTTTTCTCCCCGCGACCTTCGGCTGCCTCCTCCAGGCTGCGCCTAAGTGCGTTTGTGCGAGGCTCAACGAACGCGATTCGGGCTAAAGAGCCGGGATCTCCGCTCAGGTCGGACGTGAGCCGCACGAAATCGCCAATCACGACCGCACTCTTCGGGATCTCCCGTGCCTTCACTGCAGTGAGGAGCCGTCCGTCAGCCTCTAAGGAAACGACGTAACGACCACGGTCAATCCCCACGACGCGTCCCAGCTCAGCTTTCGAATAGTCGGGGCGTCGCTTCGTTCGGGGGCGGGACCCTTTGCGGGCGCGGACCCGCACGCGTTCATCATCGGTCCCAGTGTCGTACCTACTCAAGGGGCTCCGCTCCGCTAAGCCAGCTGGGATTGGCTTGGACTTCACTAGGCCAGAGCGGCTCTGGGGAAGGGGCGCTGTTCAGCATCGCTTCCCAGCGAGCAGGAAAGTGGGGAAGCGTTTTTGCGGTCGTGTCGATATTGCTGACTCTGCACCCCGGGATGCGTAGGCCCACGACGGCCCCGAAGGTTGCCATCCGGTGATCCTCGTAGCTTTCCAGGTCAGCCGGTTGGTAGGTGCCGGGCGTGATCCGAAGGCCGTCCCGCAGCACTCGTGCCTTACCACCCAGCTTCCTAATTTCTTTTGCGAGGGCTTCTAGGCGGTCCGTTTCGTGTCCGCGCAGGTGTCCAATCCCAAGGATGGTAGACGGGGAAGAAGCGAATAGGCAGAGGGCTGCAACCGTTGGTGCAAGCTCCCCGCAGGGAGCCAAGTCGAACTCCATTCCGGGCCAAGACAAGTCTGCCGGCGCCGAAACCGTGAGCCCCGCTGAGGAAAAGGCAAGGGTCGCCCCAAAGCGCGGTAGTAGCTCTAACCAGTATTTTCCGACCTGGTCGGTGCGGCGCGGCCAGTGCGCGATCGTCACCGAGCCTCCTGCAAGGAGCGCGGCAGCAAGGAAAGGTCCTGCGTTCGACAGGTCTGGCTCGACGTCGATTGGAACGCCCTTTGGCCTGACTGGGGAGGTGAGCCAGCTTGAGGAAGATTTTGCAGTTATTTCAACGCCCTGGTCGGCAAGCATCTTCAGGGACATCGCAACGTAGGGCCAGGAAGGAAGACGGCCTTCGGCGCGAAGTAGCGCGGGCCTGCCGAAGAGGGGAGAAGCAAGCAGAAGTGCTGAGAGGTACTGGGAAGAACTGGTCGTGTCGATAACGACGCTCTTCGCAGGTTCATCCTGCGGCGAGGATTCCGGATACTTCGACCTTGTGTATACGCCGCGAACCTTGAGCGGTAAGTGGCCTTTGGCGCCTTTGAAACGAACCTTTGCCCCCAGGGTCTTCAGAGCGTCAGTCAGGGGACCCAGCGGACGTTTTTCAGCTGCCGGGTCCCCGACGAAACGGGTGGTGCCGTCAGCAAACGCTGCCAGGGCAGGACCGAAACGCATCACGGTCCCGGCGAGCCCGCAGTCGACAGTGCCCCACCCACGCAACTGCTTAGGGGGAGTGATCAGGATCTGGTTCTGGTCCGGCGCGAAGTCGAACTTAGCGCCAAAGTGCTGCATTGCAGTTCCTGCAAGGTAGGAATCCCGCGAAGCAAGTGCCCCACGCACCACGGTTGGCCGCGCCGCAATGGTCCCCAACACTAAAGCCCTGCTGGTTTGTGACTTGGAGCCTGGAAGCGCCACCGTCGCACGTAGCGGTCCGTTTGCGCGCGGTGCGTCCCAATATCTGTTCACCTTCCCATTGTCAGCTTTCCGCGCGGCCTTTGCTAGAGGTGCCAAAAAACACCTGTGGGAGACCTGCGGGGAGGGGAGTAGCCTGGAGCTGATGGAGCAGGTGGAGACAGATGCGGGAGCGCTTAGCGCTGAGCTTGAGGCTCGGTTTGAAGCAGAGGCGCTACCTCACCTTGACCGAATGTACGCGGCAGCACTGGGGCTCACCAGGAACGCTGAAGACGCAGAAGACCTTGTCCAAGAGGTGTTCCTGCGTGCCTTTTCAAGCTTCGGTCAGTTTCAGGAGGGCACCAACGTTCGCGCGTGGCTCTACCGAATCCTCACTAACACGTTCATTTCTGAATATCGCTCCGGCAAGCACGATCCCCGCAAGATGGGGCAACCGCTCCCGGCGGACTGGCAGCTGTCAGAGACGGACTTGCGCGCGCCTTCTTCCGGGGGGTTCAAGCTCCCGTCTCCCGTGTCGCCCTCGGCAGAAAGTGAAGCGATGCCAGGGCTGGAGGCAGCGGAAGTGCTGGATATGCTGGGGAAGCTGCCTGAGCCGCAACAGGAAGCCGTTTACCTCTCAGACGTGATGGGATTCAGTTACAAAGAAGTCGCGGAGATCCTGGAGATCCCTATTGGGACTGTGACCAGTCGCCTCCATCGGGGTCGGGAGAACCTCCGGAAGTCTTTGCAGAGCCAGGCAGCGGGGCGCGGCTTGGAGGTGACTTGATGGACGCCAGTTTTTATGAGGGCGGGCCGGATGCGGAGGCCCCTTGCGACTGTCCGGTCTGCAACCCTGAAGCAGCGGAGGGGGCTTATTTGCGGGCGGTGTTGCGGGCTTGCAGCACACCGCCGGCGCCTCCCCACTTGAGGGCACGAATTGTTTCTCAAGTGAGGATCATCGCTAGGCTGTC
>ERZ1032852.90-NODE-90-length-25292-cov-10.558505_pt1 | contig 25292 bp, 17 predicted proteins | sample MGYA00516689_ERZ1032852 | MGnify/ENA primary metagenome ERZ1032852 (study PRJEB33719, sample SAMN04262499) | wastewater metagenome | biome: rural village; feature: composting latrine chamber; material: composting feces with ash | place: El Salvador | collected...
CGTTGTTGTCGGCATGCTCGCCGCCGTTGAGGATGTTCATCATCGGCACCGGCATGCTGTACTGGCCCGGCTGGCCGAAGAGCTCGGCGATATGGGCGTAGAGCGGCACCCCCTTGGCGTTGGCGGCGGCCTTGGCAGCGGCAAGCGACACCGCCAGGATGGCGTTGGCGCCGAGCTTGGCCTTGTTGTCGGTGCCGTCGAGGGCCAGCATGGCATCGTCCAGGCCACGCTGGTCGCGGGCATCCATGCCCACCAAGCACTCACGAATGGCACCGTTGACCGCCTCGACCGCCTTCAGCACGCCCTTGCCCAGGTAGCGGCTCTTGTCGCCGTCGCGCAGCTCGAGCGCCTCCCGGGAGCCGGTGGAGGCACCGCTGGGGGCACAGGCCACGCCTACCGCGCCACTCTCCAGATGTACCTCGGCCTGCACGGTGGGGTTGCCGCGGGAGTCGAGTACCTCGAGGGCGCGAATGTCGACGATCTTGGTCATGCGAGTTTCCTCAGTTGTGTCAGCGATGGAACATTATTGGATGTCGAGGGGCGCGAAGCCCTTAAAGGCTGAATGCGCGTATAACAAATGCTATATATAAATCATTATTTCTTTTGAATTCATGATATGATGTCTCCAAATACTTTTTTAGAACTGTTTCAAAAACAATCATATACGGCGGATTCCCAATCACCACATCAAACCCCACAAAATCGCCCTCATCATTTAGCACCTCCGGAAACTCGAAGCGCCACTCGAAGGCATTCTCGTATATCTTGTTGGCTTTTATCTCCTCTATCTCCCCTTCAAGCTTGTTTATCTCTTTGGTGTGCTTGTCCACCTTGTTGGTCCACTCCTTTTTCTCCTTCTTAGATTGCTCAAAGAGCGATGTTTGCGTGGTGAGGAACAGCAGCTCGCCCTTTATCTTTGCCAAGCGTTTCACTTTGGGGTCGTTGCTAGCTATTTCGCTACGAAAATCACTCTTTATGCTCGCCATTAGCTGCTCCATTTGGCGTTTCTCTTCTCTGCTGTGTGCATTGCGATAGGTGGCTACAGCCATGCGATAGCTGTCGATGGTCCATTTGCTTTTTTTAAGGGCTTGTCCCAAATTGGCATCCAGGGCAAAGCGACTCACTAGCGAGTTGCCACACTTGATGTTGATATCGATATTGGGCAGAGTTTCTAGCTCGGTTTCGTTTTTGTAATAGGCATTCTTCAAGAGCTCTATCCACAGGCGCAACCTGCATATCTTTACCGAGTTGGGGTTGATATCCACGCCAAACAGGCAGTTTTCTATAATGGTTTGCTTTTCGTGAAACAGTGCCTCTTGCACGCGCTGACTCTCGCGGCTAGTGGGGTTGTACTCAAATATGGCTCCTTCTTCGTCGGTCACAATCAGCTCGTCGTTTTCAACCACCACGTGATACTCTTTTAGCCTTCGCCCTTGTCTATCGCTTAGTATGCGCAAATCGTTTTTGATGGCTATAATCTCGTTTAGGGCCGATACCAAAAAGTGACCCGACCCAACGGCAGGGTCGCATATCTTTAGGCTATTTACTATTTGGTTGGCTTCGTCGGTATCGTCGATGCGATTGTAGAGCTGCGTCATATCTTTGCAGTGCCACTGTTTGGCTTCGTTAAACTTCTGCAACACAGCCTTGCGAATGGTTTCCCTGCACATATACATGGTGATGAAACCGGGGGTGAAAAACGATCCATCTTTGTAGCCATTTATTTTCTCGAAGATGAGCCCCAAAACGGATGCGTTGATAAGGGTTTTGTTGTCTTCCTGAATGGTTTCCGACCCCTCGCTAGTGAAATCGTAGGCATCTAAAAACTCGAACAGGTATTGCAGCGGATTCATCTTGCCAGTGCGCCGTTTGCCATTGCTGTCTTTTAGCACCGTGGCGCTGTAGATGGGCAGCAGGCGGCTATCGCCCAGGTTGCTCACAAATAGGGTGGTGTGCTCTAGTTCGGTGGGTTCGAAGAGCGAGCTGTTGAGGTAGGGCACCCTGTCGAAAAACTCTTTGGTGGTCACTCCGCGGTCTTCTAGCTTGCGGGCTAATACTTTAAAGAAGAGGCTATTGAGGTCGTCGTAGCTTTGTATTTTGTCGCTGTTCAAAAACTCATATTGTGTGTCGCCTTTGTGATATTTGATGAGCTGTGCCTCTAGCAATTTCATAAACAGAATCCTGTTCATCCAAGTGATGGATAGCTCTAGGGCAACGTTGAAGAGACGCTCCTGCACCGTGTTGCCATATTGGCTGGGGCGCTCTAGTCGGCTCATTTTGTCTAGGCTATCAAGCTCGTTCACAGCATTTTCTATAAGCGACCCAATGTTGCGTTTGCCCTCTGCCTCTCTGCCTATCACTTTTTTGCCACCCTCTTTGCTCTCGCTCAGCCCCATTATATGCAGTAGCTCGCCATAGAAACCCTTGTCAAGCGTGTTGCTATCATTGGCAAAGGGCAGTTTTAGCAAATGCTCTGCCGATAGTAGTTTGTAGAGGGCTATTAGCTTATTGTCGTCATCAGGATTGTTGTTGCGCAGCGGCTTTTCGTACGCTCGGATATCGAAATAGGCATACTCTATTTCGTTTTTTAGACTATCGATAAATGGATGGGCAATTTGGGAGTAAAAAAAGTTGGTTTTTGTGCCAGATAGGGTGCCTTTTTCAAACTCTTCGAACTCTTTTATCAATTGCTTGTTTTGTGCAAAGTTGCGTTCAAACACGTTAGCATCAAATATATACCACTCATAAATATTGGTAATGATGAGGTGGCGCATCTCCACATTGTTGTTGGTTATGCGTTCTCGCAAGTAGTATAGCAGCAGCTCGTGAAACGCTTTGGCGTTTAGCTCCTCTGGCGTTATCATCTCCCACTTGTTGGTGGGTCGCTTTGTTTCTATAATCACACCAACAGTACTTGCCCTGTTTTTACCATTGTGGATAACCAAATCGGCCCGCTCTTTGGTGTTGATAAAATGATTGTCTTTGTAATAGGTGTTTTTAAGAAAATCACTAATCAAGTTTTTGTGAAACTCCTCCGTTTCCGAGTCGTCTATTCGGTCTAATAGCTGTATCAAGTTGGCTTTAAAAATATCTATCTTCTGCCTATCTGGCTTTAGCTTCAGGTAGGCTTTGTTGAGGGCTTTTCGGGGTTTTAGTTGCTTTAGTATCATGGTGTGTAGCTCTTTTATGATGATATGCGACTCTTGCTATTGTTATTGCTATTTGTTTCGAACCATAAAGATAGCAGTTGTTTTCACATATTGAAACAATAATTGTAACTAAAGAACTAATATTTTGTGGTTTCGTGCATAAGAGTAGTTTGATGGTCTGTTATAATTAACAAAGTAAGATAGAAGAAAAAAACAACATGCACCTCTTATCAATCAATTAAATCAAATTGCTTATGTTGAATTTTAAGATTAATTATTTAAACAGGAAAAAACTTTAGTAAGTTAAAAAAAGGACTATCTTTACAAAAATAAAATTATTCTGAGCAATGAACAGACCTAAAGACATAGCCACTTTCAACAAACTGTATAATGAGTATTATCAACAGTTTGTACGCTTTGCCATGGGGTATATCAAAGACGAGGTTAAAGCACAAGACTTTGTATCTGATGCATTTGCTAGCTATTGGGAAAAGAAGGATATCTTGTATGAGGAAACAAACGCTCCGGGGTATATACTAACTATTGTAAGAAACAATTGCCTCAATTATCTACAGCACCAACGAATAAAACTAAGGGCTGCCAAAGAGCTATCTGATCATGCTCAATGGATATTGAATACAAAAATAAACACCCTCGAAGCATGCAATCCTAATAAGATTTTTCTAAAAGAGGTTAACCAAATTATAGAAAGCACAATTACTAAACTACCTAAACGAACAGCACAGATTTTCAGAATGAGTCGTTTTGAACATCTATCTCACCGCGAAATAGCAAGAACACTTGATATTTCTACTAAATCTGTTGAATACCATATTACCAAAACTTTAAACGAATTGCGCATTAGTTTAAAAGACTACTTAACACTCTTAGCCTTATTTTTTGTCTATTTCTAAAGAAAGTGGAAATATTGTTTAGGGATACCCCTCTCTCAATTGTTATATTAGTACAAAGGGTGAACAAATCGCCAGTTTAAACTAAAAGGAATGCAAAAAAAAGAGCTGTTATATAAATTTTTTGAAGGACAATCGACCTATCAAGAAGAAGTAGAGATAAGAAAATGGATGGAAAAAAGCAAAGAAAATGAGGCTGCTTTCTATCAAGAACGATTATTGTACGATTCACTTCTCCTTAATAAGGGTGCTCATAAAAATAGAATTGCAAAAACTAAGCCTATAAAAACAGTTTTCTGGAACACATTTATGCGAGTAGCAGTTGTTTTTTTAATGCTTACAACTGCGGGCTTGCTTATAAATAAATACTTTGAAGGCAATGAATCTTTTCAAGAGTTACATACTGTTATTGTTCCCCCTGGACAAAGAATAAATTTAATTTTGTCTGACAACTCTTCGATATGGCTAAACTCAAACACAACACTTAAATATCCAAGTCAGTTTTCTAAAACCCAAAGAGATGTTTATTTAGATGGAGAGGGATATTTTGATGTAAGCTCAAACGAGAAGCAACCTTTTATTGTAAACACACCACAAGGAGGAGTGAAAGCTACTGGTACAACATTTAATGTGTCGGCTTACTCGAAGTACGAAAAATTTGAGACAAGTCTTTTTGATGGCAGTGTGGGCGTTTTCTTGAAAAACAGAGAGGATGAGATTATAGATATCAAACCTGCACGGAAAGCTGTTTTTATGAACGGTAAACTAGAGGTGAGAGATATAGAAAATTATGACGAGTTTTTGTGGAGAAGAGGCTTAATTGCTTTCAAGAACAAGCAGTTGGATGAAATATTGTCTGTGTTGGAGCAATATTTTGATATTAACATTCAGATAGAAGATAATTGCCTGCCAAATAACACCTATACTGGCAAGTTTCGCCAGTCGGATGGTATAGACTATGCTTTAAGAGTACTTCAGAAAAGCATCCAATTTAGTTACGAACGAGACAACGAAGAGCAAACTATAATTATAAAAACCATTTAAATCCCAATATGCCAATGATGTGATAAAGAAAAACCGACAAATGCTGGAACATCTGCCGGTTTAGAGTTAAAAATCAATACAATCAAAACTTCTTAATAGTATTAATATAAAACACTTACAAATGTATGAAAAAAAACAATCTATCTTGTGATGTTTTAAAGAAAAAAACATCCATTAATCATTTTCTATTGATTATGAGAACAGCAATCATTCTTCTTTTCACATGTGTTTTTATTTCTGTTGCAGAAACAGGCTACACACAAAATGCCAAAGTTTCACTTAGTAGAAACAACACTAGTTTAAAAGAAATTTTAAACGAAATCGAAAATCAAACCGACTATCTATTCATTTACAGCAACGAAGTAAATACCAGTAAAATAGTTTCGGTTGACTCTCAAAATAAAACTGTGAGAGAGGTGCTAAATCATGTGTTAAAAGACTTAAACATAGATTTCTTGATGGAAGGAAACCATATCATTCTCTCTTATATTGAAAAAACAAAGAAGGAGGTCGAAAGCAACTCGGAAATTGTAGAGCAACAAGATAAGAAACGAAGCATTAGAGGGGTTGTTACTGATGTTTATGGAGAGCCTTTGGCAGGTGTTACTGTTTTTGTAAAAGGTACAAGTACAGGTATTGCTACTGGACTAGACGGAGAGTTTTCTTTAGAAGTAGAAGATAACCCACAAAGAGTTATAAGTTTTTCGTTTATAGGAATGGAAACTATAGAGATGCCATTAGGAAATCGCAGAGTATTTAATGTTGAAATGGAAGAACTTACTCAGCTAATCGACGAAGTAATGGTAGTAGCATATGGCACTGTTAAAAAAGAGTCGTTTACAGGTTCGGCTGCTGTTATAAGAGGAGACCAAGTAATGAAAGAGGCATCTCCACTTTCGGCAGAGAGAGCCCTGCAAGGTTATGTAGCTGGTGTAAGAGTTACTCAAGCTGATGGTCAACCTGGTGCAAAAGCAACAGTTCAGATTAGAGGAGTTGGTTCTATAAATGGTAATCTTGAACCACTTTATGTTATAGACGGAGTTCCAGTTGTATCGGGTGATATGGCTACAACCTTGTCTTCTAACGTTATGTCTTCTATAAACCCAGACGATATTGAGTCTATGACGGTTTTAAAAGACGCAGCTGCTACATCTCTCTATGGATCGAGAGCTGCAAACGGAGTAATCATAATTACTACTAAAAGAGGAAAATCTGGAAAAACAGAATTTAATGTAGATTATGAGTATGGTTGGACAGATACTGCTATGCCTCACGAGTTGTACGGACTTTATATGTCGGGTAAAGAATACACAGAATATTCTATAGAGGGTTTAAAGAATCGTTATTTATATGATAGAAAGGCTTTGCCAGGACAAGAAAACTATAATATAAATAATAGTGCTATGTATGACGATGCACTAGATTATGCTTATTTGAATTTAAACAGAGCAGCAAAAGTAATTCACCCAGACGACCCCATGGATGGAAGTTTCGACTATGCCAATGCTGACAGAGGCAGGTATCTTTCAGATGCTAGAAACACAGATTGGGCAAATAGCTTGTTTAGTACTGGTAGAGAGCACAAAGCAAATGTTTCGGCTAGAGGTGGTGGAGAAAAGATGAAGTTTTTTACTTCTTTGGGCTATATGGATCAAGAGGGATTAATCCCTACAAGTAGTTTTAAGCGTATAACAGGGAAGATAGGTATAGATAACACAATTAATAAATACCTAAAATTCTCTATTGATGAAACTATTTCTAAATCGGATCAATCTGGTACTTCTTCTGGTAACTATTATTCAAATCCAATATGGGGTGTTAAAAACTCAAACCCCACAGCGCCAATTTATATGCCCGATGGCACTTTTAACACATATCCTGGATTTAACACAAAAATTGCCAACTTTAAGAAAAACATACCTATACAGTATAGAGAGGTTTCCAACTTTAGGAGCATGACAAACTTTGCGCTAACTGCAACTTTCACTGATTATCTAACTTTCCGTAGTATAAACGGTATAGATTATATTCACATAACAGAGCATGACGTTGCAGGTATAGATAGCCATGATGGAAGAAACGAAGGAGGTAGATTAACTGAGTTCTTAACAAGGATTTATGATCTCACATCTTCAAACACGCTTAATTTCAACAAAAATTTCTCAGATCATTCATTGTCTGCTTTAGTGGGTTATGAAGTTCAGAAAAATAAAAGAAAGAATTTTTATGTAAGAGGCATTGGTTTTATTTCAGACAATTTCTTTTATTTAAGCAATGCATCTAATGCAACAACGCTTAGAGGAACTGATAATGAAGATAACTTAATTTCTTATTTAACAAAGGTGGATTATGACTATCGAGATAAATATTATCTATCTGCTAGCTATAGAAGAGACGCTTCATCGCGCCTTGCAAAAGACGAGCGCTGGGGCGATTTCTATGCATTCTCTGGTGCTTGGAACTTGTCGAGGGAGAGTTTTATGGAAGATGTAAATTGGCTTGACAATCTACGTGCAAAGCTTTCTTATGGTACAACAGGAAATCTGCCTACAGGCTATTACGAGTCGCAATCACTGTTTTCTCTATCCAACAATTATAATGGACGACCTGTTTTTTATCTCAAAAACATTGGAAATCCAGAACTAACTTGGGAGCACTCTTATACATGGAATACAGGTATAGACTTTTCTTTGTTCAATTTCCGACTATCGGGTTCTTTGGAATACTACAATAAAATAACAGACAATTTGCTTAATCATGCTCCTGTATCGTCAAACACAGGTTTTTCGAGCACATTGGTAAATGAAGGAAAACTCAGAAATACTGGATTTGAACTCACCTTAAGTAGTAGAAATATTGTGTCTAAAAACTTTAATTGGAGCACAGATTTAAACATTACTACCATGAAAGCCAAGGTGGAAGAGCTGGCTGATGATGTGATTTCAACAACACGTATTTTTAGAGAAGGAGAGCCCTTGTTTTCTCTGTATTTGAGAGAGTGGGCAGGAGTAGACCAAGAGACAGGAGAGCCTATGTGGTATAAAAACACTTATGAAGCAGACGGAAAAACTCCTATTAAAGATGGAAGCACAACAACCAAAGTGGCAGAAGCAAACAGAGTAGTTGTTGGTAAAGCCTACCCAGATGTTCATGGAGGTATTACTAACAGATTTTCGTACAAAGGTGTAGAGTTGTCTTTTCTATTAACTTATACATTAGGTGGACAAACGTATCATAACTTAGACAGACTAAGTGTTGATGGTAAATACATTGGGACTTACAATCCAGTTAAAAGTGCAGCCGATGATGTGTGGAGACAACCTGGCGATAATGCAAGCAGCCCTTTAATTATATACGACAATCCATATCAGCCACAAGAATACTCTAGCAGATTTGTAAAATCGACTGACCATTTAAGGGTAAAAAATATTACACTTGGATATAATTTACCTAAAAAGCTTACCTCTAAGCTAGGTATGACTAATATGAAGGTGTTTTTTAATGCAAATAATATATTTACTTTCTACAGGTACGACTCAATTGATCCGGAGGTAAGTTATTATGGATACACCACAGGAGGATCTTCATATCCAGCAATTAAGTCTTTGAAAGTTGGCTTTAATGTTAAATTTTAAACACTAGAAATTATGAAAAAATATATATTATATACACTAGCAATTATATTCTCATATTCATGTGGGAGTGATTTTTTAAACGTTTCCCCTACTGATAGTGCAGGAGAAGAAGATTTAATAAACAATATTGTAGATTTAAGAACTGCTACAGAGGGAGCATACGAATGCCTTACAAGTAGCAACTATTATCAGGGAGAGTATACTTTTATTGCCGACCTAATGGGCGACCTTAACATGGAAGCCCAATGGAGCAGTCAGCACTTAAAGTTTTACTATGCTTACGGATTTACTAAAGTGAGGGCTGAGACAAGTGTTTTTAGGAATATTTATCTTGGGCTGCAACACATTAATATTGTATTGGAAAAAGCAGACATATTAACTGAATCAACAGAGAAAAAGGAGTTGATTGCAGAGTTAAGAGCCCTTAGAGCCCTTCTTCATTTCGATTTGGTAAGAATGTATGGACCTCTTTATAGCAACTTGGGTAAAGGGGCTATTAAAGCCGATGCATTGGGTATAAGAATTGCAAAAGAACCCATAAAAAATCTTAGGGATGGGTTTTATAGAGACAAGGTATCTGATGTATATCAGTTTGTTTTAAAAGAGCTTGAAGAGGCAGTAGTAGACCTACCAAAAAACAAAAGAAATGGATATTTAAATTATTGGGGCGGAAAAGCTCTTTTATCTAAAGTGTGTCTTTACATGGATATGAATAGAGAGGCGCTAACACATGCTGAAGATGTAATTGCAAATAGTGGTTTGATGCTTTATGATAGATCAAACTATGTTGAATCGTGGAAGCAGGAATATGCCTCCGAGTCGTTGTTTGAATTAGCTACTTCTCAAATGGACAATACTGGCTACCTAACACTTGGATGGTTTGTTTCAGAAAAAGGAAATAAGACAGTTGTTCCTACCGACGACTTTCTTGAACTTATGGAACAAGACCCAAATGATGTGAGATTCGAACTTCTTGAATATTCTAATAAAGATAAGTGTTACTATATTTCTGGAAAATATCCGGGAAAAGAATCTGAAATGGATATTAAAATCAACAATCCAAAAGTAATTCGACTTAGTGAAGTATATTTAATTGCTTCAGAAGCTGCATTAAAACTAGATGATTTAAACAAAGCCGGAAAGATATTAAGCGACCTAAGAGAGAAGCGCACCACAACCGAGCCTCGCAAATATGAAAGCAGTATAGAGCTTAGTGATGTGTTGTATGAGCGAGCCGTAGAGCTCTTTGGTGAGGGACACCGTGCATGGGATTTATGGAGAAATCAACTTCCTGTAGTGAGGTATAGAACTATGCTAGAGAAAAATGAAAAAGGTCACTCAGATTATCTTGATGATGGTGTTATAGCGTTTGATTTTTATCAAACAATATACCCAATTGCAGAAAGTGAGTTGCAATTGCTACCTCCACAGGAGCAATCAAAACAACAGAATCCAGGATATCAATAATGAATTCACAAAAAAAACAAATTAAATGAAATCAAAAAATATATTAATAGTTTTATTAGCAATGTTTTGTCTCAATTTTGTTTACGGACAAGAGACAAATGGATATCAGCTGCCTCCCAAAAATGTGCAGGATTTAATTTTAGCTCCCTCAACTCCTTTGTTCTCTTTGAGTCCTTTGAAGGATAGGTATTTAATAGCCGAAATAGATGACCTGCCCACAATAGAAGAGCAAGCACAAGAGGAGCTAAGATTGGCTGGAGTAAGAATACTTTCATCTACTAATGCTCCAAAGTTTAGAACCAAAATAAAAAAACTTACCATAGAGCCACTTCCAAATCATAAAGTTAAGGGTGGTGATGTTGATGGTTTTCCACAAGATGTGAGAATTGTAGATTTCAAATGGGCGCCAGATGGAACAAAAATTGCTGCATGTGTGGAGGCGAAGGATGGTGTAAACCTCTGGGTTGTAGATGTAAACACGCTACAAGCAAAATTGCTTTCTAGTAGAATGATGAATCTCTTTTTTGGAACAAGAATGTATGAGTGGACACCAAATAGCAAAGCTCTTCTTGTTGCTTTTGTGCCAGAAAATCGAGGTGGTGAGGCTAGTAACAAAGGTGTAGATATTGTTCCTGTTATACAAGAAAACGATGGGGAGAAAAATCCATTGCGCACTTACCAAGATTTGCTAATTGATGAGTCGAGTGAAAAACAGTTCGATTACTATGCAACCTCTCAACTTGCTCTTGTAGATGCTACAAATGGAGAGACAACACATGTTGCTCCACAAGCAGTTTACTCTAGTGCAAGCGTCTCTCCAGATGGTAACTATTTTTTTACAGAACATATCACTAAGCCCTACTCTTATGTAGTGCCATATAGATATTTTCCAGTAGAAGTGGAAATAAGAACTATCTCTGGTGATTTTGTTAATCAAGTATATAAAAGAGAGTTGGTAGAGTATGAGTTTGCCGGAAAAGGGTCTGCATTTCCAGGTTTAAGAAGTTTTTCTTGGCGTGCAGATATGCCTTCAACATTAAGCTGGATCGACCCCTTGGATGGTGGTAATGCAGATGCTAAGGTGCCTTATAGAGATAGGGTTATGGAAATTGATCACCCTTTTATTGGAAATGCTAAAGAGCTTGTGAGAACAGATATGCGAATAATGGATGTGTTGTGGGGTGACGCTAAAAATGCATTTGTATTAATGAGAGACCACGATACGCGTTATAAAAAATGTATCTACTTTAATCCACAAAACTCAGCAGATCAGTTTGAGATTTACAACCATAGTTCACAAGACCTCTATCAAGATGCGGGAAGTATAATGCTTCATAAAAATAGTTTTAATAAAGATGTTGTTTTAAGTCACAACAACTATAAAACAATATATTTTACCGGAAGGGGCTATTCACCCGATGGAGCATTGCCTTTTATTGATGAATTGCAACTAAAGAAAAACAAAACAACACGTTTGTGGCAGTCGCAAAATCCTTATTATGAGTATCCTGTCGATTTTATAGATCTATTAAAAGGTTTAGTTATTACTAGACAAGAGTCTAATTATGAAACACCAAACTACTTTTTACGTAACATAAAAAGAAACACTTTAACTGCTCTTACTGCTTTCGAAAACCCATATCCCTCTATGAATGGTGTTACAAAAGAAGTGGTGGAGTATGTGAGAGAAGATGGTGTGAATCTTAGTGGAGACCTGTACCTACCTGCTGGATATAAAAAAGGAGATAAAGCATTGCCTCTTTTGTTGTGGGCATATCCTTCGGAGTTTAAAAGTAGCGATAATGCAGGTCAAAGAAGAGATGCTCCCAACCAGTTTATTCGATATACACGCACTTCACCAGTGTTGTGGGTAGCACAGGGTTATGCTGTTTTAAACAATGCTGCATTTCCTATTATAGGAGAGGGAGACAAGGAGCCAAACGACACTTATGTAGAGCAACTTGTAAATAATGCCAAGGCAGCTATAGACAAAATGGTTGAAATGGGTGTAGCCGACAGAAATAAAATTGCAGTGGGTGGACACTCCTATGGAGCATTTATGACTGCTAATCTTCTAGCAAACAGTGATTTGTTTGCAGCAGGTATTGCACGAAGTGGTGCTTATAATCGCACTTTAACACCATTTGGTTTTCAAAATGAAAAACGTACATTTTGGGAAGCCTCTGAGGTTTACTTAGAAATGTCTCCTTTTGTGAGTGCAAATAAGTTGAAAACCCCTATACTTCTTATTCATGGTCAGGCTGATAACAACACTGGTACATTTACTATGCAAAGCGAAAGACTTTATGCTGCATTAAAAGGAAATGGAGGAACCACTAGACTAGTTCTATTGCCTTTTGAAAGCCATGGCTATGTTGCAAAGGAATCAATTTTGCATCAAGCTTGGGAAACTTGGTGTTGGTTAGAAAAATATGTGAAATAAACACTTGCTATATATCTGATTCTTATCTCTCTAAAGTCTTAAATGGCTTTAGAGAGTTTTTTTTATCGGGTGGTTTTTAAGCTTTGTATATATTTAAAGTGTGGAATGGTATAAGACCCACTATTTCAATAAGTTTGCTGGCACAGCGTGTGCTTCCGTTCTAATGTTAGTTGTTGACACATAGATTAATAAAGATGTGATAAGTAATGAGAGTTGACCTGTAAAATAAAGTCAGCTTCTATTTCTAAATTCTACAAACAATCATCTGTAGAAACAAGAAGTAGAAGCTGACTTTATAAATACAATAAATAGTATATCTAGCAGACAACCAGGTTGTTTGGGATATACAAACTAAGCTTTAAGGAACAAAATATCCATCTCTCGACAACAAATGATCTAAGTTGGCTACACCATATACAAGAACAGCAGTTACAATAGAAGTATGTTCCATATAATCTGCCGGGCATTTCTCGTATGTATCTCTAGTAGTATGCCATATTTCTCCGTAATTGAAATCATAACCTTTAGGATCTTCGGTGCGAATCGATATAAGAGGAACTCCTTCCATTAAAAATGGTGTCGAATCTGTACCTCTCATACTTGTGGGCTTTACACGAGGTTCTATTTCCTCAACAGCAAAAGAGAATTCAGGATTGATATTAACTATAGGTTCGCATATTTTCTCGAAATCGCTTAGCATAGCTTTAGGAACATGTACAGAAATAGGCACTCTAGGACCACCATCTCTATTAAACATTGCTGATATTTTATTTAGTTTATCTTTGTTGTCTCTTACCCATGCTTGAGAACCTAGTAGTCCAAACTCCTCACCCGACCATAAACATACCAAAATAGAGCGCTTTGGTTTTCCACCCGATTTCATAATTAATCGTGCAGCTTCCATTGCTGGAGCAACACCCGAACCATTATCCGAACTACCTGTCGCAGCATCGTATGAATCTAAATGTCCACCCATCACTACATATTCGTCAGGAAACTCACTGCCTCTTATCACTCCAATAACAGTATGATAGGGAATAGGACCTAATCTAAAATTATTGCGTATCTCAAATTCCATTTGAAAGTATTGTCGCTCTTGAGCCATTTGCTCAATCACTTTAAATTGATGCTCATTTAGCTTTATATCAGGAACTTGTGGTAAAGTTTCCCAACTCATATTATCAATATTTTTACGGTCATAAAGTGCAGTAATTGGGGTAGGGCTCGACTGTACAATTCCTAAAATACCGGCATCTACCATTTGTTTGTAGAAAAGAGCTGGTTCTTCTATTAATGGTAAGTACTCTTTTTGCGATTTTTCATCTCTATTTGCTCTATTATGTAAACGTATTTTCTCGTTTTCTATCTCTATCAGATTGTTTTTTGCAATTATAGAGTCACGCAATGCATCTCCTTTTGCTGAGTAATCTATGGGCCATCCATCGTTTTTGCCAGAAATTAACACCCATGCACCCTTTAGTTTTGATTTCATTCTATTGAACTCTTTTTCTGTTTTCGGTTCTATAAGAACGTGTCCACGTTGAACACCCTTAGTGCCAACAGTGTATGATGGTGTGGCAAAATCTAAAGTAGATATAGTGGTATTATCACTAATTAATTTACCAAACCATGGACCTCTATTAAACCCAACAGGAAGGATGTCAGTTTCATGTATTATCACATCCATTCCCCACTTCTCGAATTCTCTTTTTGCCCATTCAACTGCTGTTTCATAGTTTGATGAACCAACTGGACGCCCTCCAATACGATTTGTTAGGATATCTAAATGTTGCATCGTTTGGTTGTCGGTTTTACCAATTTCTATAATTCTTTGTACTACAGGGTCTTGCTGAGAAAAAGCTGTGCAGACCATGAATAACGATAAGATAAGTAGTAGAGAAAACTTGCTTAAAATTGTGTTGTTTTGCATAATGATATTTATTAATTAATAGCTCCTCAAATTTAAGAGTTTTATATCGAAAAACCAACTTTATTTGGGGTAAATATAACCTTCTTAATTCGCAGAAAAATCTCACTGTCAAAGTAATACACATATTTATTCTCTCGTCAGTATTTTTACAACAATTCGACAGTTTAAAGATTTAAATAACGACATGGAAAAAAGGAAAAACCCAGCAAATTGTATCTCTACTTCTTGCTAAAAATCTAGTTTTATAAAAGCAAAAACTTTTGTATGAATTTTGTGAACTTGGTGTAGATGTCAACTAACACAGCAATATTTACATTTTCAAATATTCTCATTGTCAATTAGCACAGCTATATTTTGAATTTCAAATATTCTCATTGTCAACTAGCACAACTATATTTAGAAAGTCAAATATACTCATTGTCAAATGACACAACGTTGATTTGACTTTCATTTATTCTCAATGTCAACTGACATTTTCTTTTTTGAAGTGATTTCGAACAATAATCACCTGTCAGAGGCACAAAATGAGTTTCTGTTGAGGTTGTGCCAACTGACAACAACTCAAAATAAGTTCCTGTTATGGTTGAATAAGGTAACATTGAGTGTAATTGAACTCAATTTGAAGCTTTGTTGCCTGATTTTTTAACAAATGACTTTCCACTTGTTAATGTGTGTTTTGACAACGAGTCAAAATGAGTTTCACTTTATTTGTTTGTCAGTTGACATTTTAGTTTTTAGATTTTCAAATATTTTCAATGTCAGTTGACATTGAGAATATTCATGTTTCACTTTTTCTTAATGTCAAGTGACATTAAAAAGTTTAAGCCTTAATTAACTGATAATCAATATATAAAATCTGCGATGTTGAGAAAACTTCAATTCATTGCATCAGTCAGCGATGCTATGCAGATAGGATTTGAAGAAAAAAGTGCTTGACTAACTCTAAATAATGAAGGAGTTGGGTGGCTGAACAATCAAAATGGCTTAACAATAATTTGCAAACACAGCCAGCACCAGCTATGTGTTACAAAAAAAATGTCTAAAAAGAGAATGCTTCAGCATTCTCTTTTTAGACATTCAATCAAAAAAAATTTTAATTGAGTTTTTACTTCTCAATAAATTCTTTGTAGGCTGCAGCATCAAGTAGATCATCTAAATCTGCAGCATCTTCTACAGATACTTTAATAATCCATCCGTCGCCATAAGGGTCGTTGTTTACTAATTCTGGTTCATCTTCAAGTCTTTCGTTAAACTCAAGTACTTCACCTGTAACAGGAATATTCAAATCTGATACTGTTTTTACAGCCTCAACACTACCGAATACTTCACCTTTGTCTAGCGTTTCACCTTCCGATTCAACATCAACAAATATAATCTCGCCCAATTCGCTTTGAGCAAAATCGGTAATACCAACTGTAGCTGTGTCTCCATCAACAAGAATCCACTCGTGATCTTTTGAATACTTTAAATTTTCAGGAAATTTCATAATCTAGTTATTTAAAAATTTATTACTTAACAATTTTGTAAATATAGCAATTTATTTGATAATGCAAAGTGTCTTTTTTTACGAACCCACCCAAACACCTATAAAGGAGACTATAAAGCCTAAAAAGAAACCTGCATATACTTGTGCAGGAGTGTGTCGTTTAAGTATTATTCGTGAAGTGCCCACCATGCCAGTTATTACAAACAGAATCATAAAAAGGCTTGTGGGATTTGACTTTTCTACAAAATAGCTCACTGCCATTACTCCACCTAGAAGACCCGAAACACCAAACATGTGTGCACTAATTTTCCACCACAATGTGATAATCGTGGCTAGTAGCATCACTACAATAGACGAGCCAATCATAGTAAGAAACCATGTTGGCATGCCAAGCCTATAGAAATAAAATATTAGAAACGAGAAACTGATTACTGTAACTGCATATGGCATAAACCTATCGCGCCTAAAAGGCAGTGCTAGATCGGATATTATTCCTATCTGATGCATTACAAAAATTAGAATACCAGGAAGCAGAAAAGTGAATAGTATTGTGGGTACTATCAATGCATAAAAATGTCCAACATATACATAATTAAAGTATGTATACACAAAAAGCAACGCCACATTATACGTAGGCATAAAGAGCGGCATAAAAATAGTGGATATAAATCGTGAAAATTGCTTCATAAAATTCTATTCAACCCCAAAGTTATAATTTTTTTCTTAATCGAGCTACTGGAATGCCTAATTGTTCTCTATATTTGGCAACAGTGCGACGCGCTATAACATAGCCCCTATCGTTGAGTAGTTTTGTAGTCTGCTCATCTGTCAATGGTTTAGATGGGTCTTCTTGCTCTATTTTCTCTTTCATTATCATTTTTACCTCTCTCGACGATATATCTTCGCCATCATCTGTTTGCATGGCTTCTGAGAAAAAGAACTTAAGAGGATACACACCATGCTCTGTCTCGACATACTTGCTGTTGCTAACACGCGAGATGGTTGAAATATCGTATCCAGTTTTCTCGGCAACATCTTTCAATACCATGGGTCGAAGAGTAGCTTCATCGCCAGTGATAAAAAAATCGGTTTGCATATCAATAATAGCTTGCATTGTTTCACGCAAGGTGTTTTGTCGCTGTTTAATGGCATCTATAAACCATCGCGCCGAATTTACCTTATGTTTCATGAAATAAAGAGCCTGTTTATTATCAGTCGACATGCCTCTCTTGTTTTTCTCATATCCCCGCATCATCTCAGAAAACCCTCTATTTACAGTAAGTGATGGGATGTTTCTATTGTTGAGCCACATAATTACCTCTTCACCCTCTACTTGCACTACAAAATCGGGTGTTATGTTTGCCATAGCCATCTCTATAGAGTCGCTCCATATATTACCAGGCTTGGGATTGAGCGAAACAATAGAATCTACAGCATCACGCAACTCATTGCGAGAAAGGTTGAGCTGTTGTTTTATTTTTTCGTAGTGTTTTTTCGTAAACTCCTCAAAATAGTCTTCCAGTATCACTTTGGCAAGTAGGGTTGATGGTGTCTGTTTTCTTTTTTTAATCTGTAGCAAAAGACACTCTTGCAAGTTGCGAGCCCCTACTCCAGCGGGTTCCAAATCTTGTATCTCTGCTAATACCTCTTCTATTTTATCTACAGATACATCTATATTTAATTGAAATATTAAGTCGTCAGAAATAGATTGCAGTGAGTTTTCTAGGTATCCATTTTCATCTAAATTACCAATTATATACTCGGCAATATTTTTCTCATACTCATCTATCTTGCGTAGCTTTATCTGATCTAAGAGTGACTGATGCAAAGAAGAATCGCCAGTAAGTCCGAAATCTATGCTTGGCTGAGCATAACTTGAACTGCTTGGTGCACTATAGCGATAATCGGGCATATCTTCTTCCGAACTATAATCGCCCTTTATAAGCTCCTCTTCCGAAAGAGGCTCTTCAAACTCATCATCTCTGTTTTTCAACGCTTCATCGCTTTCATCTTTATCAAATTTCTCATCGAGAGCGGGATTCTCCTCCATCTCCTTTTTTATTCTTTCCTCTAGCTCTATACTGTTTAACTCAAGAAGCCTTATCATCTGCATTTGAAGAGGAGATAGTCTAAAACTTTGACCTATTTTCTGATGTTGTCTGAGAGCCATATAGTTGAAATAAATAATTAAATTATTAATATAGATTGTGTAAAACTTGCTCTTTTTGCCTCAATAAAGCAAAACGTTGTAGCAAAGATAAAAAATAAATAGATAAAAACTCAACACAAAACCCTTTGCATCACTTTCTATTCTTCATAACCAGCTCTGCACGATAAGCATTCTAGGGCATAAGCATCATATTCATCAAAAGCTGGACCAGGCTTACCATTGTAAACAATAATACGGTCTACTCTCACCTCTTCACCTGTTTGGTATTTGATAAAGTGCTCGTTATCATTGTTTTCAATCACACCTACAGCTTTACCATTCACCTCTTCTAGGTTTGTGCCCTTGCCAAAATAAACTACTCTGATTGAGCCTTTCTTTATTTCAGTTTCAAACATATCAAAAAAATCGGGGTCTATTGGAAGATATAATGGATTCATTGCTTGTTGTTTTAATTGTTAAATAACCAGTGTTGACAAATAGAAGTTTGCATATAAGATATACAGTTTTCTCATTGTCTATTAGTAAATTATAAACAATTATAAGTGCAATGAGTTCACATTCACAATCACAACAAAGTTGATGGTGCTTATTGTTTATATTTTGCTCAATATAAACTCTTTTGGGTCTACACTCTTGTCCGACAGGTCTATCCAATGAATATCGTCGCTTCTGTTGTACCAGCTCAACTGTTTGCGTGCATAGTTGCGAGAATGCTGTTTTATTTTATCAATTGCAAACTCAAGGTTGCACTCTCCATCAAAATACATAAACAGCTCTTTGTAGCCAACAGTGTTGAGCGAGTTGAGATGTTTGTGGGGATAAAAACGGCGTGCCTCTTCCACCAAACCACGTTCTATCATTTGGTCTACACGTGCATTTATTCTCTCGTAGAGCAAGTGACGTGGACGATTCAAACCAATTCTAACAATCTCGAATGGACGCTCCTTCACCTTATTGGTACGCAACGAAGAGTAGGGTTTGCCTGTCATTATACAAACTTCGAGTGCATGTATCACACGCTTATGATTTTTTAAATCAACTTGATCGTAAAAGATAGGGTCGCGCAGTTTCAACTGCATCCTTATAGGATCTAGCCCCTCCTTTTGGTACTGTTCTAACAGTTGCTCCCGCAAAAAAGGATCGATAGAGGGTATATCATCTATTCCTTTACACACTGCATCGATATACATCATAGAACCACCTGTCATCACAACACTGTTGTGGGTTTTGTGCAAATCGACAAGTAGCTCAATCACCTTATTCTCATACTGGCTAGCACTAAAATAGTCATCAATAGAGAGCGAACCTATGAAGTAGTGTTTGGCTCTTTGCAGTTGTTCTTGCGTAGGTGCATCAGTACCAATAGTAAGCCCCTTGTATATCTGTCTACTGTCAGCAGATATAATGGGGCATTGCAAATGGTTGGCAATATCAATACTCAAATCCGTTTTACCTACACCTGTTGGTCCTAGTATAACGATTAGTTTTTTCATCTATAGTAGGTTCATATCTTCTGGTATATCCAAATCAGAGTCTGTTCCATTCACATCTTCAAAACCATCCATATCCAACTCATCTTCATTAAAATCTTCCTCGCCATAAAAAGCATCATCATCCACCTCTTCTTCTTCATCTTCTTCATCAAGTGTGGGATCGATAACTACAGGAGGTACAATTGGTATTACTGTCTCTTCCTCCTCTTCTTCCAAAAACTGAGGTGGTGGGGTTCCCTGTTTCTTACTGCAAGTGGGTTCTGAAAGGTTTTTACCCAATATCATTTCTGAAAGCTCCATATAAAAAGCACGCTCGCCATGATAGTCAAACATAAACATCAACTTTTGTTTCTCCTCGTCCAACCAGTCAGAAAGCGTCTCTTCTTCCATCACAAAAACGTCAACATCAGAGTCTGTTTCTATCTCTATCAATGCTATTTGCTCTTTTTTCCCCCACCAATCGTCGCACATATAGAAGGCAGTAATTTCGGTTTCACCATAACCACTACATTCCATAATTATTTTATGCAAGTCGAAAAAGGTTGCATCCCCATCAATTTGTATTTCTCTTTTAAAATTTGCAACCTCATCGGATACTAGCGAAAATTTGAATATCATATCGTGTTCTGTTTTTTTAATTCTGTAGTTCATATTCCAATTACGATTCAAAGATAGTAAAAAGTTACAATAAGTAGAATCTATGTGAAGTTTATATAAAAAACTATGAGATGACCGATGATATTCTTCCTTTGCAAAAATTGTTTTGAAAACCAGTTCCCCACTAATTGCAAACAAATAAAGAGTGTAGTAATGGAGATTACTGAAAATTGTTTGAGAAATATCAAAAACAGACCACACTCATCACAATAGGTCATAATTCTGTAATAATCACTCTTTTATTACTGATAGAACCATGTATAAAACAGATGACAGATAAACTTTTTGCACTTTTATTTACATTTTTCCACCAAACCTATTGGATAATTGAAAAGTTTGTCTTACTTTTGCATCGCTTTTAAGGAAAGATAAAATTCTTCAGTAGCTCAGTCGGTTAGAGCACCTGACTGTTAATCAGGGGGTCGATGGTTCAAGTCCATCCTGAAGAGCAAAGCGTTTTAAAGTTTTATCGAGTACATAAATTCTTCAGTAGCTCAGTCGGTTAGAGCACCTGACTGTTAATCAGGGGGTCGATGGTTCAAGTCCATCCTGAAGAGCAAAAAAGGTGAGTTGATTTATTTCAGCTCACCTTTTTTGTTTTTTCATAATTGTCGAATTTTTCGTGTCACTATTTCTATCTCTCCCATAAAACAATTATGTTTGTTGCTCGTTTAAGTAAATATCAACATCAATTGAATAATTCAAAAAACTATAATACAATGAAAAAAGTTCTTATTACCTACAAATTAAACCCTGAACTTGCTAAAAAACTGGATGGAAAAGTGGAATATGTTTTGCCAGAGAAATCGGGTTTTAGACGCGAAGAGGTGTTGGAAATGATTGCTGACTTTAATGTGCTTATCCCCAACTTTAGCTTCTACACCGACAAAGAGATGATGGACAGAGGCAAGAAGCTAGAATTGATTGCCAATATGGGCGTGGGATACAACAATATAGATGTGGAATATGCCAAACAGAAAGGAATTGCCGTTGCAAACACACCACACACGGTGACAGAGCCTACTGCCGAGTTTGCATTTGCATTGCTACATGCTGCAGCTAGAAAAATTGGGTTTTACGATAGAAAACTAAGAACTCCCGAAGGTTTGAGATGGGGGCTTTATGACGACCTTGGTGTACCTATCTACGGAAAATCGCTGGGTATTGTAGGTATGGGACGCATTGGACAATCGCTGGCACGCAGAGCAATAGCATCGGGCATGACCATTATGTATCACAATCGAAGCAGATTGGACAAAACGATAGAAGATAAGTATGGTGCACGTTATGTTTCGCTGGAAACCCTTCTAAAAGAGTCAGACTACATATCGCTTAATGCTCCATCTACTAAAGAGACCCATCATATGATTGCAAAAAAGGAGATTGAGATGATGAAGGAGTCGGCAATTTTGATAAATACTGCAAGAGGAGATTTGGTGGATGAAGCAGCACTAGCTCATGCTCTAAAAGAGAATCAGATATTGGCTGCAGGATTGGATGTATATGAAAATGAACCAAAAATATTGCCTGCTCTTCTGGAGCTTGACAACGTGGTGCTTGCCCCTCATGCAGGAACAAAAACAATGCAGACACGCGATGAGATGGGAATGGAGGTAATTCAAAATATTCTTGGATTCTATTTTGACACTTATCCTGTGGCAAGAGTAGTATAGAGAAAAGAAAACATTACCTTTGTATCTAAATAAAACAAAAGGAGTTTTTAATTTTGATGAACTACGAAACAGCTACGCTACCAAACGGTATGCGTATAATACACGCTTCCAACCACTCGCCCATATCATATTGCGGTATACTTATCAATGCTGGAACACGCGATGAACTGGACAATGAGTCGGGTATGGCACACTTTACAGAGCATATGCTTTTTAAAGGCACAAAAAAGCGTAAACCACACCATATAATAAACCGTATGGAAGATGTGGGTGGAGAGCTCAATGCCTTTACTAGCAAAGAGGAGACAGGTATTTATAGTATTTTCTACGAAGAGTATCTCGAACGATCGATTGAACTATTGGCTGATATTGTATTCAACTCACAATTTACCGAAAAACAGTTGGAACGAGAGCGCATAGTTATTCTTGACGAAATAAACTCATATTTAGATACACCATCGGCACTTATTTACGACGATATAGAGCAGGTTGTTTTCAACAATCATGCATTGGGAAATCCCATCTTGGGCACTCCCGAGTCGTTGATGAGTATAACAGTAGACAAAATGAGAGCCTATGTAGAACGCCAATTCAAACCCGACAAAATGGTCTTTTTCTCTGTTGGAAAAACTCCGTTTTCGAAAGTAATGAAAAAGGTTGAAAAGCATCTCAATATACACACTACATCTGCCTCTGAACCAAAAGTACGCACTGCACCGCCAAAAACAACTATAGAAAATGTATCACTAGATAAAGATACTCACCAAACGCACTATATAATAGGACGAAAAACATACGATATGTTTCATCCCGATAGAGCCACCCTCTATCTACTCAACAGTATATTGGGTGGGTTGGGCATGAATAGCCGTTTGAACAACTCGCTGCGTGAGAAAAATGGATTGGTTTATACGGTAGAGTCAACTCACTCGTTATATTCCGACAGTGGTTTGTTTAGCGTATACTTTGGATGCGACCCTATGAATACCGATAGATGTCTTAATTTGATACACAAAGAGTTCCAAAAATTGAAGGAAAAACCTCTCACTCCACATCAACTATCGAAAGCTAAAAAGCAATTGAAGGGAGAGCTAGGTATAGCAAGCGAGAACAGAGAGAATGTAGCACTAGACATGGCTAAGAGTTTTCTCCACTTTGGCAGGTTTATCAATTTAAACGAAATTACTGAACAGATAGACTATGTAACAGCTGAGCAAATTCAATCTTTAGCCAATCAATTGCTCAAAATTGACCGTTTTTCTTCGCTTCGCTACTCATAGATTATATCGTTAGTATATGCATCTACCGTATGCTATATAGCAGCCTCTAAAACATTGAAAGAGAGATTGAAACCACACAACTAATTTGTGATACTATAATACTTGACTTAAACCTTACGGCAAATCTTCAGTCTTAAGGTGCAGAGCAGATTATATGTTTTCTGTTTGATATTTGTTTATTAGCAAGTACTAAAAAATTTGCTATAAGACAAATGATAATTTGAACAAACATAGCTCTACAACTGTTTCATTAACTCATCCTCGGAAAGAGTAGAATGAAATATAACTAACTAAATTAATAATATTATAGTATGAAGAAAATTAAATTATCATTAGTAATTGCCCTTTTAGGCATGGTGTCTCTTGTAGGTGCTCAAAATACATCTTTTAGTATAAAGGGTGGATTGAATATGTCTAACTTTTATGGTGACGAACTATCGGATAAGAATATGAAAACAGGCTTCCATATTGGTGTTGGTGCCGACTTTGAATTTGCACCCAATATGGCTATCCAGTCGGGATTATTATTTACAAGCAAAGGAGCAAAATACACAACTGACCTTGTAAGTACCGAACTAAATGCAAACGCTAACTTCTTACAACTACCTTTACACTTTGCATACAAAATTGATGTAATGCCAGGAACTAGAGTAGTATTGCATGCTGGACCTTATGTTGCTTATGGTATTGGAGGAAAAACATCGGCAGGAAATATAGAAGTAGATACTTTTAAGGATGATGCATTTTTAGATGTATTAAATGGATTAAAACCTTTTGATGCTGGTATCGGACTTGGTGTTGGAGCTGAATTTGGTCCAATTTTACTTGATTTAGGATGGGACATGGGTCTTACCAATTTATCTAGAGTAAGCGGATACGACGTAAAAACCCAAAACGCATACCTTTCTGTAGGATATAAGTTCTAATTTAGAGCACACAGTATATATAAAGCATCGTTCTTACAAAAAAGAGCGATGCTTTTTTTGTTTTAGCTTTAACTTTGACAAATAATTCATACTTTTGTAAATACATTTGTATTGCACAAAATTAGGAGATAAATATAACTGGTAATAAACGACATAATTAAAAACGAAATTAAAAATAACAGACAATGAAGAAATTAAAACTAGCAATTGTAATAGCCCTACTAGGCATGGCGTCGCTTGTTAGCGCACAAAGCGCCTCACTAATTGTAAAAGGTGGACTAAACATGTCAAACTACTATGGTAGCAACCTTAGCGACAAAAATATAAAACCAGGCTATCATGTTGGTATTGGTCTCGATTTAGAGTTTCTTGCCGATGTATCTTTTCAAACAGGAATGTATTTTACAAGTAAAGGAGCTGAGTATACTACCAATATACCAGTAATAGGAGATGTTGAGTATAATGTTACTGCAAACTATATACAACTTCCTATACATATGGCTTACAAAATAGATATAAAGCCAGGTACAAAGCTGTTTATCCATGCAGGACCCTATTTTGCATATGGAATAGGTGGTACTAGAAGTATCGAATCGAAATATACAGCCGATTTAGATAAGTTTTTTGGAGAACAAGAGGTAAACACCTTCGACAAAAACTTTGGTTACAAACCTTTCGATATAGGTGTAGGATTGGGTATTGGTGCTGAGTTTGGCGTTATGGTTATAGACCTAGGTTGGGATATGGGTCTCAAAAATATTGCAAGAAACATCGAAAGTATGCAAGTATACAAACCAAATAAGAAAAACCAAAGTGCTTATCTCTCTATTGGATATAAGTTCTAGGGTTTAACTTATACTATAAAAAAATATAGTGATAATAAAAAAGCATCGCTCCCAAACTGAGAGTGATGCTTTTTTGTATCATAATCTTAAAAATAAAAAGAGGCTTAAATATTACCATAAGTCTCTTTTAAATGTGGGCATTGGTGGATTCGAACCACCGACCCCCTGCTTGTAAGGCAGGTG
>ERZ1032852.91-NODE-91-length-25177-cov-17.637608_pt1 | contig 25177 bp, 20 predicted proteins | sample MGYA00516689_ERZ1032852 | MGnify/ENA primary metagenome ERZ1032852 (study PRJEB33719, sample SAMN04262499) | wastewater metagenome | biome: rural village; feature: composting latrine chamber; material: composting feces with ash | place: El Salvador | collected...
GAGAAAATCGCGGAAGCAGCTTAATAAAAGTGTCCGCTACGACTTGACCAGAACACAGTTCACCGGCTGGCTTGCGTTGCTCACGCCGCGGCATGGCGCCTGGCTGCATCGCTAAGCGGGGCTCCGGCGTCGCTTTAGCTGCCCGGCCAACGTTGGGTGCATTTGGGCCCCGGGAAGATTGGGGGTAAGCTGACCGGGATGCCGAAGGAGAGGTATCCCATTCACCGTTCGGAGACGCCCCATGCTGTTACGTCCCCTCTTTGCCGCTGCCGTGCTGGCCCTGCCGCTCACCGCCATGGCCGAGACCCCCAACATCACCCCCGGGCTTTGGGAGTTCACCAGCACCACCTCGGTGACCGGCGAGATCCCGATCCCCGACCAGACCGACACCCACCAGGAGTGCATCGCCCAGGGCGACCTGGAGGATCCGGACTTCCAGTTCCTCGAGGTGGAGGAGGGCTGCGAGCTGCTCGAGCACAACGTCTCCGCCGACGGCATCGACTACCGGATGATCTGCCGGGAAGAGGGCGGCGAGGCGAACATCGACGGTCGCATGGACTTCCTCGGCGAGCGCGTCGAGGGTGACGTCAACGTGACGGTCCAGTCGTCGATGGGCGAGATGGAGATGAACACCGTGGTGGAAGGCGCCCGCATCGGCGACTGCTGATCTTCCCCGGGCGGTCCGGCCGCTCGCCGCCATCACGAACGACAAGGGCCACCCCGCGGGGTGGCCCTTGTCGTATGGGCAGCGTGAGAGGTCAGCGGCCGGCCTCGTTCGCCTCCATCTCCTCCTCCAGGCGGCGCTTGACGTCGCCGGGGGATCCGGTGTGGCGCGCCAGCAGGTCATAGGCCACCGGCACGATGAAGAGCGTGAAGAGCGTCGCGGCGGCGACGCCGGCCAGGATCACGGTTCCGATCACCATGCGGGACTCCGAGCCCGCACCGCTCCCGACGATCAGCGGGATGGAGCCCGCCATGGTGGTCACGGCGGTCATCAGGATCGGGCGCAGCCGGGTCACCGAGGCGTCCACCAGGGCGTCGTGGAAGGCCAGCCCCTCGTCGCGCAGCTGGTTGGCGAACTCCACGATCAGGATGCCGTTCTTGGCGGCCAGCCCGATCAGCATGACCAGCCCCACCTGGCTGTAGATGTTCAGCGACTGGCCGGTGACGAAGAGCCCCAGCATGGCGCCGCTCATGGCCAGCGGCACGGTGAGCATGATCACGAAGGGGTGCACGAAGCTTTCGAATTGCGCCGCCAGCACCAGGAAGACCACCAGGGCGCCGAGGATCAGCAGGAAGGCGGTGGCCCCGCTGGCCTGCTGGTAGTCTCGGGAGGCGCCGCTGACGTCGGTCTGGACCTGGGGCGGCAGCACCTCGGCGGTGGCGCTCTCCAGGTAGTCGAGCGCCTCGCCCAGGGAGTAGCCGTCGGCCAGGTTGGCCTCGATGGTGATGGAGCGCAGGCGGTTGAAGCGGTTGAGGGTGCTGGCGCCGGCGAAGTCGGTCAGGGTCACCAGGCTGGCCAGGGGGATGAGCTCCCCGGAGCGCGACGAGCGCACCTGGATATTGTCCAGGGCGCGGGGGCTCGCCTGGCTGGCGCGGTCGCCCTCGACGATGACGTCATACTCCTGGCCGTTGTCCAGGTAGCGGGTGACGTTGCGGCCACCCAGCAGCACCTCCAGAGTGCGGCCGATCTCGGTGACGGTGACGCCCAGGTCGGCGGCGCGCTCGTAGTCGATGTCGACCCGCAGCTGGGGCTGGGTCTCCCGGTAGTTGCTGTCCAGCCCGATCAGGCGCGGGTTGTCCTCGCGGATATGGGCCAGCAGGGTGTCGCGCCACTCGGCCAGCTCCTCGTAGGTGCCGCCCCCCAGCACGAACTCCACCGGCTTGGCGATGCGCTGGCCGAAGCCCTGGCGCATCACCGGGAAGGCCTGGACGCCGGGCAGCCCGGCCAGCTCGGTGCGCACGTCGTCCATGATCGCCCAGGCGTCGCGGCGGCTGCCCCAGTCGGCCAGGCCGATGATGCCGAAGCCGTTGTTGAAGTTCTCGATGTTGCCGAAGCCCCGCGGGGCGCGGATCACCACCCGCTCCATGTCGCCGCTCTCGACCATGGGCGCCAGGCGCGTCTCGATCTCGTCCATGTAGTCCATGATGTAGTCGAAGGTGGCGCCCTCGGGGCCGTTGACCAGGATGATGAAGCTGCCGCGATCCTCCTGGGGGGTGTACTCGCTGGGCAGCAGGTCTGCCAGCCACACGGTGGCGGCGATCAGCCCCACGAACACCGCCAGCACCACCAGGCGGGCCTTGAGGACCCACTCGAGCAGGGCGCGATAGATCCGCTGGGTCAGCTCCAGCAGCCACTGGACGGCATGGGCGACGCGGCTGTCGTGCATGCTCGGCTTGAGGATCTTGGAGGCCATCATCGGCGTCAGCGAGAGGGCCAGCACGCTGGAGATGGCCACCGCTGCGGCCATGGTCAGGGCGAACTCGGAGAAGAGGCGGCCCACGTTGCCCTGCAGGAAGGCCAGGGGCACGAACACCGCGATCAGCACCAGGGTGGTGGCGATGACCGCAAAGGCGATCTGCCGGGTGCCCTTGAAGGCGGCCACCAGCGGCGACTCCCCGTAGTCGTGCATGCGGCGGTGGATGTTCTCCAGCACCACGATGGCGTCGTCGACGATCAGGCCGATGGCCAGGACCAGGGCCAGCAGGGTCAGCAGGTTGATGGAGAAGCCCATCAGTGCCAGGGTCATGAAGGCGCCGATGATCGCCACCGGCACCGTCACGGCGGGAATCAGGGTGGTGCGCACGTTACCGAGGAACAGAAAGATCACCACCACCACCAGGCCCATGGCGATGAACAGGGTCATCACCACCTGCTCGATGGCCCCGGCCACGAACACCGAGGCGTCGTAGTTGAGGGAGAGCTCCATGCCCTCCGGCAGGCTGCCATGGATCCGCGCAAGCTCCGCCTGCACGCCCTGGGAGACCTCCAGCACGTTGGCGGTGGACTGCTTCATGATCCCCATGCCCACCATGGGCACGCCGTTGGCCCGGAACACCGAGCGATCCTCCACGGAGCCGATCTCTACCCGGGCCACGTCGCCCAGGCGCACCAGGTAGCCGTCGGCCCCCTGGGTCAGCGCCAGGCGCTCGAAATCGCCCGGCTGGTTGAAGCTGCGCGGCAGGCGCACGATGAACTGGCGGTCGCGGGACTCGATGGAGCCGGCGGGCAGCTCGACGTTCTCGGCGCGCAGGGCGCTCTCGACGTCGCTCACCGTCAGGTTGCGTGCCGCCAGGGCGTTGCGGTCGATCCACACCCGCATGGCGTACTCGCGGCCGCCGCCGATGCGCACCCGGGCCACCCCGGGCTGCACCGAGAAGCCGTCCACCAGGTAGCGGTCGGCGTAGTCGGTGAGTTCCGGGATGGTGTAGCCGTCGCCGGTCAGCGAGAGCCACAGGATCACCTCCTCGCTGGAGTCGGCCTTCTGCACCTCGGGCGGGTCGGCCTCGTCGGGCAGGTTGCGCAGCGCCCCGGAGATGCGGTCGCGGATGTCATTGGCGGCGGCATCGATATCCATGTCGAGGCGGAACTCGATGTTGATCCGCGACCGGCCATCCTCGCTTGAGGAGGTGATCAGCTCGATGCCCTCGACCCCGGCGATGCGATCCTCCAGCAGCTGGGTGATGCGGGTCTCCACCACGCTGGCGGAGGCCCCGGGGTAGCGGGTATCGATGCTGACCACCGGGGGATCGATGGAGGGGTACTCCTGCAGCGGCAGGCGCTGCATGGCCAGCAGGCCGAAGGCGACGATCAGCAGCGCCAGCACGGTGGCCAGCACCGGGCGCTGCACGGAGAGGTCGGAGAGGCGCATCAGTCACGCTCCCCGCGGGCGGCGGCGAGGATCTCGCGCACCGAGGTGGTCTCGTCGGCCACGCCGAGCAGGCTTACGCGATCCCCCGGCTGGACGCGCTGCACCCCATGGGCCACCAGCAGGTCGCCCGCCTCGAGGCCCGCGAGGATCTCCACCTGCCCGGTGCGCCGCTCGCCGACCTGCACCTCGCGACGCTCCAGGCGGTTGCCGTCGGCCTCGTCGATCACCAGCACGTGCTGGCGGTCGCCGCTGGGGATCAGCACGCTCTCCGGCACCACCACGGCCTCCCGCGGGCTGCGCTGGACGATGACCTCCATCAGCATGCCGGGGCGCAGGCGCAGCTCGGGGTTGGCCAGCTCGGCGCGCACGCTGACGCTGCGGCTCACCGGGTCCACCCGGCTGCCGACGCTCTCGACGCGCCCCTCGAAGCGCTCGTCGGGGAAGGCGACGCTGCGTGCCGCCAGGGGAAGGCCGGGCTCGAGCAGGGCCAGGAACACCTCGGGGACGCTGAAGTCGAGCTTCATCACGTCGGTCTTGTCCAGGGTCACCAGCTCGGTGCCCGGGGTGACCAGGCTGCCCACGCTGATGTCGCGAAAGCCCACCACGCCGTCGAAGGGGGCGCGCAGCCGGTAGTTGCGCAGCCGCGCCTCCAGCCCCTGGATCTCCGCCTCCACCTGGCGCAGGCGCGCCTGGGCATCCTCCACGTCGGCCCGGGGCGCCAGGTTGCGGCTCTGCAGCTGGGCCAGCCGGTTGACCGTGGCGCGGCGCTCGTCGCGCAGCGCCTGGGCGACGCGCAGCTGCGCCTGCTGCTCGTCATCCTGCAGGCGCACCAGCAGCTCGCCGGCCTCGACCACCTGGCCGTCGCGGAAGTTCACCTCGGCGACGATATCGGTGACCGTGGCGGAGAGGGTGACGCTCTCGTCGGCGCGCAGGGTGCCGAGCGCCTCCAGGGGGTCGGACCAGGGCTCCAGGGTGGCCCGGGCACCGATCACCGGGCTGGGTTCCTCGGCAGCCGCGAGGGTCGGCAGGGTGAGCAGGGGGACCAGCATGGCCAGCAGGGCGGGCAGCAGGCGTGTCGTCGGGCGACGGGGGCGGGAGGGAAACGGTGTCATGGGGGCTCGAGTCTGGTCCAGGGTGGCGGAGGGGCGATGCGACGGGCGTCCTGCCCGGCGGGGGTGCCTGTCAGGCTAACCATGATACGCCGCGCAAGTGTGACAACAATTCACAATCTTGGTGAGAGAGCTACTTAGTGTACAAATATTATACATTTGTTCAATTGCTGTTCAGGGTGTGCGGCATCAACAGCCGGGCGAGCGCCTGCTAGAATGCGTCTCCCTTCGCCACACTGCCGGGAGAGAGCATGACCTATGACGCGGTAATCATCGGCGCCGGCGCCGCCGGGCTGATGTGTGCCCTGACCGCGGGCTATGCCGGCCGGCGGGTGCTGGTGGTCGACCACGCCAAGCGGGCCGGCAGCAAGATCCTGATGTCCGGCGGCGGGCGCTGTAACTTCACCCACCTGGCCTCCACGCCGGCCAATTTCTTCTCCGACAACCCGCACTTCTGCATCTCGGCGCTGAAGCGCTATCGCCCTGAGCACTTCGTGGAGCTGGTGGAGCGCCATGGCGTGGAGTACGTGGAGAAGGCGCCGGGCCAGCTCTTCTGCGCGGACTCCGCCAAGGAGATCGTCCGGGTGCTGCTCACCGAGTGCGAGTGGGCCGGCGTGGAGATCCGCCCGAAGACCGCCATCGAGCGGGTCGAGCGCCTGGGGGAGGGCATGCGGGTGGTGACCTCCCGGGGCGCCATCGAGTGCGGCGCGGTGGTGGTGGCCACCGGTGGGCTCTCCATTCCCACCATGGGGGCCACGGGCTTTGGCTACGACCTCGCCCGCCAGTTCGGCCTCGCCGTGACCGACACGCGCCCGGCGCTGGTGCCCTTCACCCTGACGTCGCAGTGGAAGGCGCGGGCCGAGGCCCTTGCCGGCGTCTCCTGCGAGGTGGTCGCGCGCGCGCTGCGGGCCGGTGAGCCCCGGGGCCACTACCGCGAGCCCATGCTGTTCACCCACCGCGGCCTCTCGGGCCCCGCCATGCTGCAGGTCTCGAGCCACTGGCAGCCCGGTGACGAGTTGGCCATCGACCTGCTGCCGGGCGTCGAGGCCTTCGAGGCGCTGTGCGCCGCCCGCCGTGAGACGCCGAAGCGGCGTCTCTCCTCCTGGCTGGGGGAGCGGCTGCCCCGGCGCCTGGCCCAGGCGCTGATCGAGTGGTACGGCGGTGACGGCGTGCTGGCCGAGCGTAGCAACGCCGAGCTGGCCGCCTGGGCCGAGCATCTCGGCGACTGGCGGATCAAGCCCGCCGGCACCGAGGGCTGGCGCACCGCCGAGGTGACCCTGGGCGGCGTCGATACCCGGTCGGTGTCGTCGAGGAGCTTCGCGGTGGAGGGGCTTCCCCAGCTGCGCTTCATCGGCGAGGTGCTGGACGTCACCGGGGAGCTCGGCGGCCACAACTTCCAGTGGGCCTGGGCCAGCGGCGTGGCCTGCGGCAGCGCCCTGTAGCGGTGCCCGGCGTCTACTGCAGGCGCTGGGCGATCTCCTGCCACAGCGTCCGGTAGGCGACGGCGGCAGGGGAGGTGCGGGCAAACTGGCGAAGGGGCGAGCGCTCCAGCCCCATGCGTTCCACCACGCTGGCGTCGGGAATGGGGGTGGAGAGGCGCAGGGGCCAGCGCTCCGGCAGCGCGGCGATGGTCTCGCGGTGAAGGGTGCGGCGGCGGTCGGCCAGGGTCACGAAGGGCCACACAGGACAGGGGATGTCGCGGTCGTCGAGGAAGTCGCGCAGCTGCTCCAGGGTGCGCATGGAGAGCACCGTGGGCACGACGGGCACCAGGAGCGCATCGACGCTGGCAAAGACGCTCTCCGACAGGGTGGAGAGGCTGGGCGGGCAGTCGAGGATCACCAGGTCATAGTCGTCGCGGAGCGGCTTGAGGATGCGCCTGAGCTGGTTCTCCTGCTGCTCGGCCAGCAGCTGGTCCATCTCCCGGGAGGCCAGCGCGGCGGGCAGCAGGTCCAGGTTCGCCACCTCGGTGGAGCGAATGACCCTTTCGAAGGCGGCCTTGCCCTTCACCAGCCTGGCGACACCGCCGCGCACCTTGGGCTTGATACGCAGGTAGAAGGTGGTGGCCGCCTGGGGGTCGAGGTCCCAGAGCAGCACCCGCTTGCCCTGGGCGGCGGCCTCTGCCGCCAGGTTCACCGCCGAGGCAGTCTTGCCCACCCCGCCCTTGATGCTGTAGAGCGCCAGCATGCGCATGGCGTGCCTCCTTCCCCGTGATGACCCGGGCCCCGCAATGGGGCGGCAGCATTCTGGCAGGCGAAGATGTCGGTTTGATGACGGTCGCGGTGAGCAGGCCGGGGGTTCACAGGTAGCGGCCGCCGGAGGCGATGGCGGTGGTGAGCAGGCCGAGAATCAGGTTGATGCCCACCAGGCGACGAATCTGCGCCAGCTGCCGGCCGCCCTCGGGCCAGTCATCGGCCTCCACCGCCCGGCACAGCCGGCGGTAGGGGGCGAACCAGAGGTGCAGGTAGATGGCCATCATGGCAAGGCCCACCAGCAGCATCAGGTGGATATGCCAGCGCGCGCCGGCCATGCCGCCGAACACGGCGAAGAGCATCCACAGCCCGGTGATCAGCAGCACCGCCACCGCGGCCCAGACCCAGGGGAAGAAGCGGGCGAAGACGCCGCGCCACAGGGTCAGGCGGGCCGGCGGCTCCAGCTGGCCGGCGGCCACCGGGCGCAGCACCATCCAGGCGAAGAACATGCCGCCCACCCAGAGGATGGCGGCGATCACGTGCAGGGTAATGGCGATGGCCATGGGGAGCTCCTGGCGTCGTGGGAAGGGGTCAGCGCAGCAGGCGGCGTGCACGCTGCAGCAGCAGGGCACCGGCGGTCAGCCGCTTGGCGATCCTGAGCAGCGAGGTGGGGTGGCGGGCGCTCTTCAGCAGCAGCACGCCGCCCAGGGCGAAGAGCGGGGCCTTGAAGCGCATGAGCGTCTGCCACCCCTCGTCGATGGGACGGCTCGCCTCCCGGTAGCGGCTCGCCTCCACCAGGATATCGATGCGCTGCTGTTCGATGCTCGCCTCCAGCCGCGCCTTCTGCTCGGCTCGGCCAGGGGCCGGCGCCTGGCGCCGTGCGGGCAGCTCAGCGCTCATGGTGCCCCTCCCGGCGCTCACGCTCCACCAGGTCGCGGTCGGTGGCAAGGTGCTTGAGGGTGCTGGCCAGCAGGGTGCGGCGCCTGGCCAGCTGCAGGGCGCGCAGCGCCAGCAGCACGCCACCGCCCAGCAGCACCCCGGCGCTCACGGCGATGGCGGTGAGGCGGTAGCTGTCCCAGAAGGCGACGATGACCAGGGTGGTGAGCACGCCGATGCCGAGCAGCAGCAGGATCAGGCTGAGCCCGAGGATCAGCAGCAGGCCCACCAGGCGGACGCGCTCCTCCTCCAGCTCCAGCACGGCGAGACGCAGGCGCGTCTCGCCGGTGGCCAGCAGGCTGCCCAGCAGGCGTCGGGCGGCGGTAAACAGGCGCTGTGCCGGTCCCTGGCTCTCCGGCATCAGCGACGCCCGATCAGCATGCCGACCACCACGCCCACGGCGGCGCCGATGCCGATGCTGGTCCAGGGGTTCTCGTGGACGTAGCGGTCGCAGGCGTCGACCTGGTGTTCCACGCTGTCGCGGGCCTCGCCGTAGAGGCGCTCACCGCGGCTCTCGAGGCGGTCGCGGGTCTCCTTCAGGCGCTTCTCGGCCTTCTCGCGCAGCTCCTTGATATTGCTGCGGGAGTCGTCGGCTGTGGCGCTGACCAGCTCCTCGATGGTCTGGGTGAGGTGGTGCAGGTCATCCTTGAGCTGCTGGGTGGTTTCATGGGTATGGGGGGCACGGTTTGCCATCGGGTCTTCCTCTGACGGTAAATGACAGCCACAGCATAGCAGCCGAGAGAGGGCTTGCCACGGCGGCGACCGTCCCGCCGCCGCTCACTTGACCCGGGTCAGGCTCAGCGAGTCATGCTGCCGCCGGAGAACAGCGGGTTGAGGCTGAAGCCCAGGCTCAGGCGGTGGTTGCGGTGGTCGTAGTCGACCATGCTCTCGCCATAGCCGTAGTAGTACTGCACGTGGGCGCGGATATTGCTGTCGAAGATCGGCCAGGAGTAGTCGAGCTGGGTGCCCATGTTGCCGGCGCTGGGGTTGCCCCGCCACAGCAGGCTCAGCTCGCTGTTGCCCAGGCGCCGGGCGAGGGTGATGTCGCCGTAGCCCATGTAGCGCTCGATGTCGGGGTTGTCGTCCTCGCTCTTCGACTCCGGGATGCGCCAGTGGGGGGCCAGGCTGAAGGCCCAGTCGCCGCGCTGGAAGATGCTCTCCACGTAGACCCGGTTCCAGCTGCGCGAGAGCGGGTCGGAACGGCCGTTGGAGAGGTGGTTGAGCGCCACCCGGTTGCGTACGTTGGTCCAGCCGAGCGCCCGCCAGGCGTTGTCAAAGTTCATGAAGAGTTCCGGCTCGTAGTTGGTCTCCCGGAAGGGCGAGGAGGAGTCGGTGTTGAAGGCCTGCCACCAGCTGCGCTGGGTGTAGGCGAAGTAGAGGTCGCCGGTGTCGCCGAATAGCCCCTCGATCAGGTTGACCTTGGCGCTGAACTGGAACTTCACCTCCACGTCGTTGGGCCCGTTGATGTCGGAGATCTCGCGGAATGCCTCCTTGTTGGGGCTGGCCGTGTAGCTGGCCGGGAAGAGGTAGTTGCGCCGATAGGTGGTGATGGCGAAGGGGTTGCGCCGGGACTCGAGCTCGAGCTGACGGCGTTCGGTGGCCTCGAGTGCCGCCTGGAGGTCCGGGGCGAGGGGCTCCTCCTCCTCGTCGGTGGGCAGCTCGGCAAGTTCGCGCTCCAGCGACTCGAGCTCCTCGTTGAGCGCCTGGATGCGTGCCTCCAGGGCGACGCGCTCCGCGGCGCCTTCCCCGGCCTCGCTCCGTTGGCCAGCCCCGAGGTGCTGCCCGGTCTGGGGCGTGTCCGCCTGCAGGGCGCCTCCGTTAAGCAGCAGGGCCAGGGCGGCGCCGGCGAGAGCAGCGGGGCGGGTGAGGGGCGTCATGGCGAGATCCGGGGTGGGGGATTCAGACCGCCGTTCTACCATGCCGGCCGGCCAAGTCAACATCCATCGCTGTTGTCGGAGGATGATTGCCTTGGCGCCGCCGGGGGTCGAGAATCGACCCTTGAGCATTCTCCAGGACAACGAGGTGGCCGGTGAAGAGAGAGGCGGGTTCCACGGGGCGGGTGGCGGCCGCGGCGAGAGGGCATGGCTGGTGCTGGCTGCCCCTGGTGCTGCTCCTGCTGGTGCTGCTGCCGGCCCATGCCGAGGAGAACCTCCCCGAGCGCGAGGCCATCGAGGCTCGCCTGGAGTCCCTGGCCCCGGCGGAGGGAGAGAGCCTGGGGGCGGCCCAGCAGCGTGAGGTAGAGGCCCTGGAGGCGACGCTGGTGGCGCTGGAGTCCCTGGCGGAGGTGGAGGAGCGCCTGGAGGCGCTGGAAACGCGGGTCGAGCAGGCGCCCGCCGAGCTGATGCGCCTGGAGAGGGAGCTGGTGGCCGAGGAGGAGGCGGCGCTGGCGCTGTCGGCCACCGACCTCGATGACCTGGAGGTGGACGAGCTCGAGCAGCGCCAGCAGGAGTCGGTCATCGAACTGCAGCGCCTGCAGGACCGCCTCGCCGAGGTCAATGCCCAGCTGCTGGCCGTCCAGACACTCCCCGAGCGTGCCCAGCAGGCGATCTCCGAGGCGATGCAGGCGGTGGAGCGTGCCCGGCGCAGCCAGGATGAGCTCGAGGCGCGAGGCCTCCCCGGCGATGACGCCCGACGCCTCCAGAGCCAGGCGGAGCGGCGCCTGGCGGAAGTGACCCTGCTCTTCCATCAGCGCGAGCTGAGCACCAATACCCGATTGCGCGAGCTGGACCAGCAGCGCCGCGACCTGCTCAACCAGCAGCAGGTGCGTCAGGAGGCCGAGCTCTCGCTGCTGCAGAACGTCATCGACCGCAAGCGGCGCCTGGCCTCGGAGCAGGCCATCGCCGACGCCGCCCGGGACGACCCCCTGCTGGAGGCAGGGCATCCGGTGCTGGAGCGTGCCCAGCAGGTCAACCGGGACCTCAGCCTGGAGCTGCTGCGCGCCAACGACCGCAACAACGCCCTGGTGCGCGAGAGCCTGGCGGTGCGCAGCCAGCTCGACCACGTGCGCCAGCTGCAGCGCAGCCTCAACGAGCAGATCGAGGCGATCCGCGGCTCCATCCTGCTGTCGCGGATCCTGCGCGAGCAGCGCCGCTCGCTGCCCCAGGTGGCGCCGCGCCGGGACCTCCAGGACGAGATCGCCGACCTGCGCCTGCGCCAGTTCGACCTGGTGCGCCAGCGCGACGCCCTGCGCCAGGGGGAGCGGCTGGCCAACCAGCGCCTGGAGGAGGCCGGCGTGGAGGTCAGCGAGGCCCTGGTGGAGTCGCTGCAGCGGCTCTACCAGTCCCGCCGCGAGCTGGTGGACCGCCTGGAGCAGACCTATGGCAGCCTGCTCAGCGCCGCCGTGGAGCTGCAGCTCAACCAGCAGCAGCTGCTCGAGACCTCCCGGGAGCTGCGCGGCACCATCGACGAGCAGCTCTTCTGGGTCGCCAATACCCGTCCGCTGGACCTCGGCTGGGCCCGCCAGCTGCCGGCCAACCTGGTGCTGGAGTGGCAGGAGGGGGAGTGGCGGGAGATCCTGCCGGGAGGGTGGCGTGCACCCTCCATGGCGGCCCTGGCCGGGCTGCCGCTGCTGCTGCTCGCCGCCGGCCTGCTCTGGGGGCGGCGGCGCATCAGAGCGCACCTGGCACGGATCCACGAGCAGATCGGCCGCCTGCGCAGCGATACCCAGCTGCACACGCCCAGGGCGGTGCTGCTCAATGCGCTGCTGGCCCTGCCCGGCCCGCTCGGCCTGGCGGCCCTGGGCGCCGCCCTGCTGGCCGAGAGTGACGGCATCGCCCACGGCCTGGGGCTGGCGGTCCTGCATCTGGCCCTGGCCTGGGGGGGGATCGCCTGGGGGCGCCGCCTGCTGGTGCGGGACGGCGTGGCCACCAAGCACTTCTACTGGCCGGCGGAGTACGTGGCCCGCCTGCGCTGGCTGCTGGGCTGGCTGGGCCTGGCCCTGGTGCCGGTGGTGTTGATCGCCACCCTGGCCCGGGACGCCGAGCTGGGGCTGACCCACCGGCCGGTGGCGCTGGGGCTGCTGGTGGCCGGCCTGCTGGGCATGAGCGTGGTGCTGGCGAGGCTGATCCTGGCCCATACCCCCTTCTTCGGGGTCAAGCTCTTCCGGCTGGTACTGGGGCTGGCCATGGCGGCGGTGCCGCTGGTGCTGCTGGGGCTCATCGCGGCGGGCTACGAGTACACCGCCCTGAGCCTGGTGGGTCGCTTCGCCGCCACCCTCTACTTGCTCGGCCTCTGGATCCTGGTGGAGGCCAGCGTGGTGCGGGGCCTGGCCGTGGCCGCTCGCCGCCTGGCCTTCAAGCGCGCCCTGGCCCGGCGCCGGGCCGAGGTCAAGGAGGGCGCCGAGGGGGGGCTCGAGGTGGTCGAGGAGCCCCCCCTGGACATGGAGCAGATCAACCAGCAGTCCCTGCGCCTCTCCAAGCTGATCCTGATGGTGGGCTTCGTGCTGCTACTCTACCTGGTGTGGGCCGATCTGCTCGCCGTGCTCAGCTACCTGGAACGGGTGTCGATCTGGGAGGCCGAGGGCGATGTGGGCAGCGAGCTGGTGACCAGCACGCTGTCGGTGGCCGATATCTTCACGGCGCTGCTGATCTTCGGCTTCACGCTGATCATGGCGCGCAACCTGCCCGGCCTGCTGGAGGTGATGGTGCTGTCGCGGCTGGAGCTCAAGCAGGGCAGCGCCTACGCCATCACCTCGCTGCTCTCCTACACCATCGTCGGCAGCGGCCTGGTGACGGCCCTGGCCACCCTGGGGGTGGCCTGGAGCCAGCTGCAGTGGCTGGTGGCGGCCCTGGGCGTGGGGCTCGGCTTCGGCCTCCAGGCGATCTTCGCCAACTTCGTCTCGGGGCTGATCATCCTCTTCGAGCGGCCGGTGCGCATCGGCGACACCATCACCCTGGGGCCCCTGACCGGCACGGTCAGCCGCATCCGCATTCGCGCCACCACGGTGACCGACTTCGACCGCAAGGAGATCATCATCCCCAACCAGACCTTCATCACCGACCAGCTGATCAACTGGTCGCTCTCCGACACGGTCACCCGGGTGGTGCTCAACTACCGGGTCGCCTACGGCTCCGATCAGGCCCTGGTGCATCGGCTGCTCTACCAGGCCGCCCATGAGAATCCTCGCGTGCTGGCCGACCCCGAGCCCCAGGTCTTCTTCATGGCCTACGGGGAGAGCACCCTGGAGTTCGAGCTGCGGGTCTTCGTCAACGCCCTGGGGGATCGCCTCTTCGCCACCGACGAGCTCAACTGCCGGGTGGGGGAGCTGTTCGCCGAGCACGACATCAATATCGCCTTCAACCAGCTGGAGGTCTGGCTCAAGCGTCCGGGCGAGACCCGCAAGGTCGTGGAGACGGATGGCGAGGACAGGCTGCGCCAGCATCCGCCGCCGGGCAGCCACGGCGACCCGGGTGAGATCGACGTCGGTGACGGCGATAGCGGCCGCTGAGCGGGCGATACCGGCGGCGGCGGGCTACGCCTCGCGCACGGCGTGGAGCAGGAATTCGCGGTTGCCGTCGCCGCCCAGCAGCGGGCTCTCCTGCCAGTGGCGCACCGCGAGCCCGTGCTCGGCGCAGCAATCGCGGACCTTCGCTTCCACTTCCGGGTAGCGGGCAGGGTCGGTGACCAGGCCCCTGGCGTTGACGCCGCCCGGGCCCACCTCGAACTGCGGCTTGACCAGGCTGGCGAGCTCGGCCCCCGGCGGCAGCAGGGCGGCGATCTCGGGCAGGATCAGGGTCTGGGAGATGAAGGAGACATCCATCACCACGAGATCCGGCCCCGTGGCGCCCCGGGCGGCCAGGGCCTCCCGCAGGCGGGGCTCGCGGGCCATGGCCCGGGCGTTGAGTCCCTCCAGGCAGGTGACCCGCGGATCCTCGCGCAGGCTCGGGTCGAGCTGGTCGTGGCCCACCTCCACGCCGATCACGTGGCGTGCGCCGCAGCGCAGGGCACAGTCGGTGAAGCCGCCGGTGGACTGCCCCACGTCGAGCACCAGCCGGCCCTCGAGGTCCAGCCCCAGCGTTTCGATCAACGCCTCGAGCTTGAGCCCCGCCCGGGAGACATAGCGCTCCTCGGGGTCCTCGGCCACCGTCAGCCGGGTATCGTCGGGGAGCTTCTCGCCGGGCTTGGTCAGCACCCGGCCCTCCTGCTCCAGCCTTACGCGGCCGTGGCGAATCAGTCGCTGGGCGCGGGTGCGGGAGCGGGCCAGGCCCTGGGTGACGAGAAGCTGGTCGAGGCGCTGCATGGCGGTTACCGGGTCGGGGACGGGATTGGGAAAGCAGGGGGGGGCGTCGCACGGGCGAGCAGTATAGCGCCGGGAATCGCCTCGTGCAGCGCCTCGACCTGTTAGGATATCGGGCGAGAGAACCCTTTACGGGCATGACCTTGAGGGATGCCTCGCGCTCCTCGGACGACCAGGGATAACGGTGATGCTGGAACAGGCGCTGGTACAGATGCTGCTGCTGTTGGGGGCCACGGTGGCCGTGGTGCTGGTCTTCCAGCGCCTGCGAATTCCCCCGAGCCTGGGCTATCTGCTGGTGGGAGTCCTGCTGGGCTCCCACACCGCGGGGCCGGTGGTGGCCGACGAGAATATCCGGGTGATCGCCGAGTTCGGCATCGTCTTTCTGCTCTTCACCATCGGGCTCAGCTTCTCGATGCCCCAGATCTATGCGCTGCGCCACACCATCCTCGGCCTGGGCACGGCCCAGGTGGCCCTGACCACGGCAGTGGTGGGCGGCCTGGCCTGGGCCCTGGGCCTGCCCGGCCCGGCGGCCTTCGTGGTGGGGGCGGTGTTTGCCCAGTCCTCTACCACCGTCATCACCAAGCAGCTGATGGAGCAGGGCGAGAGCCAGACTCGCCACGGGCGGCTCGGCACCACCATGTCGGTGTTTCAGGACATCACCGCGGTGCCCTTCGTGGTGGTGATTCCGGTGCTGGGCGTGGTGGCGGCCCAGGAGGTGGCCGGGGCGCTGGGGCTGGCGCTGGCCAAGGCGCTGCTCGCCTTCGTGATCGTGCTGATCTCGGGGCGGCTGCTGCTGCGCCCGCTCTTTCAGCTGGTGGCGGAGCGGCGCTCCGCGGAGCTCTTCACCCTGACGGTGCTCTTCGTGTCGCTGGTAGCGGCCTGGACCACCAAGACCCTGGGGCTCTCCATGGCCTTCGGGGCCTTCCTGGCCGGCATGGTGCTGGCCGACACCGAATTCCGCCACCAGGTGGAGTCGACCATTCGCCCCTTCCGGGACGTGCTGCTGGGGCTCTTCTTCGTCAGCATCGGCATGCTGGTGGAGCCGGCGCTGCTGCCCGAGATCTGGTGGGAGGCGCTGCTCGGCGCCGTGGCGCTGCTGGGTATCAAGCTGCTCCTGGTCACCCTGATTGTGCGCCTCTCCGGCGTGGAGCTGCAGACGGCCTTCCGTACCGGCCTGCTGCTGGCGGTGGGTGGCGAGTTCGGCTTCGCCCTGCTGGCCATCGGCCTGGAGGGCGGGGTAATCGCCAGCCAGCCGGCCCAGGTAGTGCTCACCTCGGTGCTCTTCTCGATCATCCTGGCCCCCTTCCTGATCCGCTTCAACCAGCCCCTGGCAAGCTGGCTGTTCGGGCGTCCGGCGCGGCGACCGGATGAGTCGCTGCCGGCGCCTCGCGAGCTCGACGAGCAGGGGCACGTGGTGATCTGCGGGTTCGGCCGCACCGGCCAGACGGTGGCGCGCTTCCTGGAGAGCGAGGGGGTGGGCTATGTGGCCCTCGATATGGACCCCTCGATCGTTCGCGAGGCCCGCCTGGCGGGGCAGCCGGTCTACTTCGGCGACTCCTCGGATGCCGCCATGCTCGAGAACGTGGGGCTGGAGAGGGCCCGACTGCTGATCATCAGCCACGACGACCGCCCGGCCGCGCTCAAGACCCTGCGCCAGGCCGCTCAGCTGAAGGCGGGGATTCCCGCCGTGGTGCGCACCCGGGACGAGGGTTCCGTGGCCGAGCTGGTGGCTGCGGGGGCCAGCGAGGTGATTCCCGAGACCCTGGAGGCGAGCATGATTCTGACCTCCCATGCGCTGCAGGTGCTGGGGGTGCCGCTGCATCGCGTGACCCGGCACCTGCAGGAGCAGCGCGCCGGCCACTACCGGATGCTGCGCGAGCTGTTCCGGGGCAGCCTGGACAGCATTCAGGACCCTCGCCCGGCAGGGGAGCAGGAGCGGCTGCACTCGGTGGTACTGAGCGAGGGAAGTCCGGTCATCGGCCAGCGCCTGGCGGAGCTGGACACGGAGGGCGATCAGGTGTCGGTGACGGCGCTGGTGCGCGACGAGCAGCGCCGGCGCTACCCAGCGGCGGATACCGAGGTGCAGGCCGACGATGTGCTGGTGCTGCTCGGCACCCGGGACAACCTCGAGAAGGTGGAGCGCCGGCTGACCGGCGGCGAGCCCCCCGAGGCCCGGGAGTAGCGGGCTCGGGGCGCTGTGGCTCAGGCGTTGTCCAGGGGGTGCTCCCGGCTCAGCGCCTTGATGTGCTCGCTGAGCCCCAGCGCCTGGCTCACGTCCAGCTCCAGGGCGATACCGGTGTTGAGGCTCTCGTCCAGCCCGCCGGCGTCGCTGACCGCCTGGAGCACCTCGCTGGAGCGGCGTGCCTCGACGAGGATCAGGATCACGCTGCGCGCGGCCATGAACTCCAGGCCGAAGAAGGTCAGGTGGGGCTTGAGCCCCTGGCCCTGGGCGTTGTTGATAATGGTGGCGCCGGTGGCCCTGGCATCACGGGCGGCGTCCAGCACCTTGTCGGTCTTGTCCTGGTCCACGAAGACCATCAGCAGCTTGAAATCCATGCCCATCTCCCTGTGTGGCAGCGTCTGTGCCAGACGTGCGCGTCGTCGGCTCACCGACTCCTATTCTGGCAGACGCCGCGGCGGAAGTCCTGACGGCGGTCAAGCCGTGCCGGCAGGTCCCTCATCGGCCTGCAGGTCAGTGGGCGGAATGCGGTCGGCGCCCCAGCTGCGGTGGATATAGCCGGTCACCCTATCCAGCTCCGCCTGGGTGATCTGGGCCAGCTCCCCGCGCTCCAGCGGGTCGTAATGGAAGATGTAGAGGCGCGAGGCGAACTGCTCGAAGGGCAGGGAGGCCTCGCCGGCGCGCTCGCCGCAGCCGGCGGTGCTGACCTGTACGCCGTCGCCCCAGTCCTGGCCGCTGTCGTTGTTGGGGTTGTAGAAGTAGACCCGCATCACGTCGGAGGGGTCCAGGGAGACGCGCAGCACGGTGATGGCATGCCAGCCGATGAAGCGGGCGGCGCTGTCGGTGACCGCGATGCCCGCCGGCTGGGGGTGGATCAGCGGCTGGTTGCCGTTGTAGTAGGGGTGGTAGCTGGCATAGAAGTGGCGCAGGAAGGTGTCCAGCTCGTGGAGCTGGCCGCTGGCCACGTCGACGTTGATGCGAAAGCCGCGCCCCGACCACCAGCCGTGGAACTCCGGATTGACCCAGCGGTGGGGGTCCCCCTCGCGGCCGATGCAGCGTCGGCCCATCTCGGCGTAGATGCGGTCCAGGTGGGGCACCACGATCAGCGAGACGGGGTCGAGGTCCATGGGCAGCGTCTGGGCGACGCCGCCGCTGCTCGCCATGGAGGAGATCGGCTGGCCCTCGAAGTGCATGATGATCTCGTCGTCACGCGCCGCCCAGGCCACCATCTGCAGCAGGTAGTCCGGGTCGTTGTAGGCCCACATGGAGAGCGCCCGGGCCGACTGGCAGGTGGGGTTGTTGCCCTGGCCCACGCCCAGCGGCTGGCCGAGCATGCAGAGCACCCCCTCGAGCAGCCGCGCCCGCGGTGATACCGCCTCGCCGAAGGCCAGGTTCAGTCGCGCCTGGGACCACTCGGAGAGGGTCAGGCCCAGCTGGCGCCACATGGCCGGGGCCACCGGCGGCTGGTAGAGGATGCCGCGCTCCAGCAGCAGCGCCAGGCCGTAGGTCGCCTGGGGCGTGGCCGGATGGACGCCGCCGCGGATCAGCGCCGAGACCAGCTCTCGGTAGCAGAGCAGGCAGTCGCGGCCGGTGGCGGAGAGGCCCAGTGCCTCGGCCAGCAGGTGGTCGCCGTGGTCCAGCAGGTGGCGCAGCAGCACCGGGTGGTAGGGGGAGACCAGGCCGGTATCGTGCATCGCCCGGGCGAAGCCGGTGGCCTCGCCTTGCAGGGCGGCGGCGTCCATGCTGGCGAGCCGCTCCCGGTAGACCTCGATGCCGGGATCCTCGCGGCAGGCCCGGGTCGGGCCGTAGAGCGAGCTGACCAGGCGGTCGGCCCCCTGGCCGCTGGCGCCCAGGTCGATCTCGGGGTTGGCCTGGCAGATGGCGATCTGGGTGATCATCGCCTTGACCGGCTCCACCTGGATGGGGCGCTGCTGCAGGATGCGCCAGATCTCGTCGATCAGGCGGTCGATGATGTGCTCGTAGCCGATGCGTTCGGCCAGGTGCTGAAAGAGGTGGCGGGGAATCTGCGCCAGGCGCCCCTGGGTCTCCCGCTCGGCCTCGCTGGGGGTGCCGAACAGCAGCCACAGGTTGATCGCCATCACCTGGGTCAGGTAGTGGTGGGCCTGCTCGGCGGAGATATGCGGATGGAGATAGTCGCCCCTGGCCACGGCCAGCAGCCGCAGTTCGCTCAGGGCCTCGATGACCACCATGTTGGGGTCGGGGCTCTTGAGGGCGTGGGTGGTGAGCGAGGGCACCAGGTACTGGGGGGTCTCCCAGTCGGAGCCGAGAAAGACGCCGGCCTCCTCGAAGGCCTCGGCGCGACGCTCCACCTCGGCGGCACCGCCCTCCTGGAGCAGCACCCGGCGGGCGGTATCCAGTACCCGGGGCAGCTTGCCGGGCTTGGCGAACTCCCGGGCGGCCGCCAGCAGGGCGATGGCCTCATCCAGCTTCCTGCACAGGCCGGCGAGCTTGTCGCTGGCCTCGGGCAGGGCGCTCGTGTCTTGCGTCTGTCGGTGCGTGGTCACGCCGACTCCTTGTCGTCAGGCTGTCATCTCCATGACGCCTGGATCAGACATAGAAATCAAGCTCTTCCATATGCTTGAGCAGTTCCTTCATGCGCGCCGCCTCGTCGCCCTTGAAGTAGATCAGGCCCCAGTGGGTGCCGAAGGCGGTCCGCTTGGTGACGGTCTCCTCCAGCGGCGGAGTGAGCTCGTGGGACTCGAAGTAGGGATCGTCCTCGACCTCCTCGGGAATCTCCAGCTTGCTGACCACGCGGCGGCGCGGGTAGACCCCGAAGCAGCCGGCATAGCCGTCGGCATCCACCACCTCCTCCGGGAAGAAGGCGGCTACCTCCTCCGGGGTGCTCTTCGGGTCGAAGACCAGCATGGAGGCCTGGTAGGCGTTGAAGCCGTAGACCCGCTCGAGCAGCTCGAACACCTTGAAGCCCGGCGGGCGATAGGCCACCTCGCCGAAGTACATCTCGCCGTCGCTGGTGACGAAGTACTCGGGGTGGATCAGGCCGAACTCGATGTCGAAGGCCTTGATCAGCTTCTCGATCTGGGCGGTGATCTGGGGACGGTAGTGCTCCAGCTCCGGGGAGGCGGGCACGAACACCGAGTAGCCCAGGGTCACGTACTCGGAGATGTTGAGGAAGGCGATCTTGCCGTCGTGGATCCAGGCCTCCACGGCGAATTCCCAGCCGTCCAGGTGCGACTCCATCAGCACCGGGAACTCCTCGTCGGGGATGGTATCGACCTCGTCCGGGGTGCGAATCACCCGGTGGCCCAGGCAGCCGGCCTTGTCGAAGGCCTTGAGGTGGATCGGGTCGTTGGGGTCGCCGTCGAGCTTGAGCAGGGTCTGGTTGACCCGCTTGAGGAAGCGCACTACGTCCTCCTTGTCGTGGGCCTCCTCGAAGATGCCCACCCGGATGCCGCCCAGCTGGGCGCGGCGCTTCATCAGCGCCTTGTCGCGCAGCAGCAGCGACTGGCCGTAGAGGCGCGGGTTGTCGAGCAGCACCGAGTTGATGGCCCCGGCCCACTCCACGGTCTCCTCGAACAGCGGGATGGCCACATCCACGCCCATCTCCTTGAGGGTCTCGGCGATCTCCATGGAGCGGTCGTTCAGGCGCTCGAAGTTCCAGGAGACATAGGGGATGTCGTGCTTCTGGCAGTACTCCTCCGCCCAGTCCGGGGCGACCACCACGTAGCGTCGGTCGAAGTTCTCGGCGGCTTCGATGGCGTTCAGGCTCCAGCCCAGCAGGGCGATGTAGCCCTTGTTCGGATCCTTCTTCATGGGGCGCCTCCAGATATGGCGGATGGGTGAGTCATGTTTGACGTTGGTTCCACGATACAGCAAGGCCGGACGCGGTTCATCCTGCCTGCCACGGGCAATGCCCCTTGCCGGCCGGTTCCGGCATTGTTATAGTGCTCGCGCACTCGGCAAGTCATTGATCGCTCGCCGGGTTTGGCACCCCAAGCATAGTCGTGAAAATCGAGCACGGCGCCAGCGTCCGGAGTGTCATGTCGTGGTGGTCCCGTCGGTCCTCCCGCAACGCTAGACCGCAAACCCCGCCAGGCCCGGAAGGGAGCAACGGTAGTGGTGGACGCGTGTGCCGGGATGTGGCTGTCGGGGCCGCCTCCATTTGTGCCCCCTGTTTTTCCTCCTCCTCTTTTTCCTTCCCTCTTTTTCCGGTTCCTTCTCCGGGTTTCCCGATTGTGAGCGTACGTTCGTTGGAAGGTCGTCTTGGCCCCGTTGGCGAAGCACGCTATCGTGCGGTTTCCGCTTGATCCGGACCAAGATGGCAGACTATTCCAACAAGAGGGAACACCATGATGATGCGGCGTCGACTCCTTTCCGCGGTGCTGGGCTCCATGCTGATGGCGGGGGTCGCCCAGGCCGATACCGTGACCCTGGGCATCACCCAGATCGTCGAGCATCCGGCGCTGGATGCCAGCCGGCAGGGCGCCCTGGACGAGCTGGCCGAGCGTGGCTATGTCGAGGGTGACAACCTCAGGGTCAGCTTCGAGAACGCCCAGGGGGATACCGCCATCGCCGCCCAGATCGCCCGCAAGTTCGCCGGCGACCGTCCCGACCTGGTGCTGGCGATCAGCACGCCGTCATCCCAGTCGGCGGCGGCGGCGATGTCGGACATTCCCATCGTCTTCACGGCGGTCACCGACCCGCTGCTGGCCAGGCTGGTCGGCGACCTGGAGGCCCCCGGCGGCAACATCACCGGCGTGGTCGACGCGCCGCCCCTGGAGGCGCAGCTGCAGCTGATCCGCGACATGCTGCCGGAGGCGCGCCGCCTGGGCGTGCTCTACAACCCCGGCGAGGCCAACTCGGTCTCCCAGGCCGAGAAGCTCGAGGCCCTGGCGCCGGAGCTCGATTTCCAGCTGGTCGAGGTGACCGCCTCGCGCACCTCCGAGGTGATGGGCGCGGCGCGCAGCCTGGCCGGCCGCGTGGACGTCATCTACGTGCCGGTGGACAACACCGTGGTCTCGGCGCTGGAGAGCGTGCTCAGGGTCGGCTATGACGCCGATATCCCGGTGTTCACCGGCGATACCTCCTCCGTGGAGCGGGGCGCCCTGGCCTCCCTGGGCTTCAGCTACTACGACATGGGCCGCCAGACCGGCGGGCTGATCGCCCGTATCCTCGAGGGGGAGGATCCCGGCGATATCCCGGTGGGCTCCGTGGAGAAGCTGGAGCTGGTGCTCAATCGCGGCGCGGCCGCCCGGTTCGGCTACGAGATTCCCGACACCTTCCTCGAGCAGGCGGTCGAGATCATAGACTGATGAGCCTTATTGCCTTTCTGGGGGCCATCGAGCTTGGCCTCATCTTCGGTTTCGTGGCGCTCGGCGTCTATCTCTCCTTCCGCGTTCTGGATTTTCCCGACCTCACCGTCGACGGCAGCTTCCCGCTGGGTGCCGCCGTGGCGGCGGTGTGGATCGTCGGCGGCGGCAACCCTTGGGTGGGCACCGCCCTGGCGGTGGTGGCCGGCGGCATGGCCGGCATCGTGACCGCCTGGATGGCGGTGAAGCTGAAGATCCTCAACCTGCTGGCCTCGATCCTGTCGATGATCGCGCTCTATTCCATCAACCTGCGGGTCATGGGGCGCCCCAATATCGCCCTGCTGGGCGATGACACCCTCTTCACGCCGCTGGAGTCGCTGCCCGTCAGCCGCTATATCGCCTTTCCGCTGGCGATCCTCGCGGGGCTGGCCGTGGTGACCTTTCTGCTCAACCGCTTTCTCAACAGCGAGATGGGGCTGGCCATGCGGGCCACCGGCGAGAATGCGCGCATGGCGTCGGGCAACGGCATCAACACCTCGGTGATGGTGCTGGCCGGCATGGCGCTCTCCAACGCCCTGGTGGCCCTGGGCGGCGCGCTCTTTGCCCAGAGCCAGGGCAGCGCCGACGTGACCATGGGGGTGGGCACCATCGTGGTGGGGCTGGCGGCGGTGATCGGCGGCCAGTCGCTGATTCCCGGACGCACCATCCTGGTGGCCACCCTGGCCTGCCTCTTCGGCTCGATCCTCTACCGCCTGATGGTGGCGGTGGCGCTCAACGCCGACTTCATCGGCCTCAAGGCCCAGGATCTCAATCTGGTCACGGCACTGCTGGTGGGCTTCGCGCTGGTGCTGCCGCGGTTGCGGCGCAGGAGGCGGGCAGCATGATCGAACTTCAGGACATCCACGTCACCTTCAACCCCGGCACGCCGCTGGAAAACCACGTGCTCAAGGGTATCGACCTGACCATCGACGAGGGCGAGTTCGTCACCGTGATCGGCGGCAACGGGGCCGGCAAGTCGACCCTGCTCAACGTGCTGGCCGGCGAGCTTATCGCCGAGCCGGGCCGGGTGTTGATCGGCGGGCGCGACGTGACCCGCCTGCCGGCCTTCAAGCGTGCCGACCTGGTGGCCCGGGTCTACCAGGACCCCCTGGCCGGTACCTGCGGCAGCCTGACCCTCGAGGAGAACATGGCGCTGGCCTTCGCCCGGGGCCGTCGGCGTCGGCTGGGGCGGGCCTTGGATGGCGCCCTGCGCAGCCGGCTGCGCGACAACCTGGCGCGGCTCGGCCTGGGGCTGGAGGAGCGCCTGCACGACAGCATCGGGCTGCTCTCCGGCGGCCAGCGCCAGGCGGTCAGCCTGCTGATGGCGGCGCTTCAGCCCATGGAGATCCTGCTGCTCGACGAGCACACCGCGGCCCTGGATCCGCGCATCGCCGGCTTCGTGCTGGAGCTCTCCGCCGACATCATCCGCGAGCAGCGGCTTACCGCCCTGATGGTCACCCACAGCATGCGCCAGGCGCTGGACGTGGGCGACCGCACCATCATGATGGATCAGGGGGAGGTCGCCTTCGACGTCAGGGGCGAGGAGCGGGCGGGGCTCGACGTGCCGGACCTGCTCAGGCTCTTCGAGCGGGCCCGCGGCGAGCAGGTCGACGACGACTCCCTGCTGCTGGGGTAGAGAGAGAGGAGGAGAGCGCATGCGAATCTATCACTCCGAGGCGACCAAGGCGCGCCGGGCGCAGACCGAGCTCCACGACGGCGCCCTGGTGGCCCCCTACGAGTGCCCCGAGCGGGTCGACCTGGTGCTGGCGGGGCTGCGCGACCAGGGTCTGGTCGAGGTGCATGAGCCGGAGGAGCACGGCCTGGGGCCGGTGCTGGCGGTGCATGATCGCGACTACGTGGCCTTCCTGGCCGGCTGCTGGGAGCAGTGGCAGGCGGCCGGGCATGCGGGGGAGGCGATTCCCAACATCTGGCCGGCGCGCTCGATGCGCGGCGACCGGGTGCCCGAGAACATCGCCGGCAGGCTGGGCTACTACGCCCTGGCCTGCGAGACCTCGATCTGTCCGGGCACCTTCGAGGCGGCCATGGCCAGCAAAGACGTGGCGCTCTCGGCGCTGGACCACGTGCTGGCCACGGGGCAGCCGGCCTTCGGTCTCTGCCGCCCGCCGGGGCACCACGCCGCCAGCGACCAGTTCGGCGGCTACTGCTTCTTCAACAACGCGGCCATCGCCGCCCAGCGAGCGCTGGAGGCCGGCCGGCGCCGGGTGGCGGTGCTCGATATCGACTTCCATCACGGCAACGGCACCCAGCAGATCTTCTATGCCCGGGATGACGTCCTGGTGGCCTCGATCCACGGCGACCCGGCGCAGACCTTTCCCTATTTCCTCGGCTACGCCGACGAGCGGGGCGAGGGCGCCGGGGCCGGCTGCAACCTCAACCTGCCGCTGCCCCAGGGCACCGGCTTCGCGCGCTGGATGGAGGCGCTGGACGAGGCCATGAGCTGGATCGGCGAGGCGGGCTGCGAGCTGCTGGTGGTCTCCCTGGGGGTGGACACCTATGCCGGTGACCCGATCAGCGCCTTCCGTCTGGCCAGCGAGGAGTTCCCCGCGGTGGGGCGGCGGCTGGCCGGCCTCGGGCTGCCCACCCTCTTCCTGCTCGAGGGGGGCTATGCGGTGGCGGAGATCGGCGTCAACGTGGCCGGAGTGCTGCGCGGGTTCGAGCGCGGCTAGTCCCGCACGCCCTGGGGCGCATGCCGCGCTGGCGGAGATCGGCACCAGCGTGGTGGGCTGCGCGGGTTTCGAGCGCGGCTAGTCTCGCTCCCGCTCGCCCTGGGGGCGCATCCCGCGCTGTCGCTGCTGCACCTGCAGGGCATCCACTCGTGACTTGAGTGCGGCCTGGGTGGCCTGCAGCGCCTCGGCGCGGATCTCCGCCTTGGTGGCGCGCTGGGCCGCCTCCTGGGCCTGCTTGTGCGCCTCCAGGCGGGCCCGCTCCACGGCATCCAGTCGCGCCTTCTGCTCCGCGCGCATCTCGGCGACCTCCTGGCGCTGGCGGGCGCGCTCGGCCTGGAGCTCCTTCTGCATCGCAGCGAGCTGCTCGTTCTTCTCGCGGACCTGGGCCAGGGCGCTGTCGCGCTGGGTCTCGGCCACGGCCTGGCTGCGCTCCGCCTTCACGCGCTCCGCATCGGCGTCCCGGGCCTGGCGCTCGGCGCCCAGCCGGGCCTGCACGGCCTCCTCGAGCTGCTCGCGCAGCATCTCCACCTGCTGGCGGGCCTGGAGCAGGGCGTCATGGCAGGTGCGCGCCTCGCGCTGCTCGATCTCCAGGCTCTCGCGCAGCTCGCCGAGCTCCGCCTGCAGCTGGTCCCGGCGGGCGCGC
>ERZ1032852.92-NODE-92-length-25175-cov-9.063296_pt1 | contig 25175 bp, 16 predicted proteins | sample MGYA00516689_ERZ1032852 | MGnify/ENA primary metagenome ERZ1032852 (study PRJEB33719, sample SAMN04262499) | wastewater metagenome | biome: rural village; feature: composting latrine chamber; material: composting feces with ash | place: El Salvador | collected...
CACGCCCGGATCTGAGGGGGGCCGGGACGAGCAATCGCCCGGTCTACCCGACTAAATGGCTACTACCATCCAACCCATTGTCCCCCAAATACCCGCCGACCAGTTGGCCAATGCCCTGGCCCGCTACCGCGAAGGCTTCGACCCGGCGCTTATCGAGCTGCCAGAGGCCGCCGTATTCCCTCACCTGATCGCCGCCCAGCCATCCACTGCTCGCAAAGCCCGGGTGACCGGTGTGCTGCTTGGCCGTCCGGCACCGAGGTTTGTTAAGCGTGGCCGCTCTGTCCGCTACCGCCTATCCGATGTGCTCGCCTGGCTGGCGGCTGCCGACAGTCATGGCAGCACCGCTGCTGTGGCTGCCGCCGGCCAGTGAGTGGTCCCCACTCCGGACAGAAAAAGCCCCCCGCTGGCTCGAGCCAGGGGAGGCGTAAGGAATGCTAAAGGATCAATTCTAATGATACACCAGAACATTGAAGCTATCGCCCGGATTGTTGAGATCCCCGAGGACTACCTTGACCTGGTGCTGGTGCGTTGCCCGTTCTGCGGTGAGGTCCACCAGCATGGCGTAAGCCGTGGTGAGAAGCTGTTAGGGGAGCCCATCCACCGGGGATCGGACTGCTGCACCTTGGATGATGCGTACCTCTACCGAGGCCGGCGCCGGAAGCAGCTGGAGGAGGGGAAAGCCCTCTACGTCGCTGCCGGCGGCTCCTACCATGTGCCTCTGTACATCTCCCTCTATTTGCGCTTCCGGAACGGTGAGCCGGTGGGCCATCGGGTGGGGGAGGTACGCAAATGAACGCCGTCACCCTGCTTCATGCCCAGGCCCCCCGGCCCCTTGCCAAGACCTGGAAAGCTGACGGCAAGATCGACCGCTATCCCAACCTCAAGACCTTCTCGTGCTCCTCCCGACAAGTGGGCAGTATCCGGGAGCTGTCTACGCTATTGGCCGAACTCGAGGGCGCCCCAAGCGCCGCCATCATCCGCGGCGAGCTCCGGGAAGGCATCGACCCGGGTAGCGTGCAGCGCAACAACGCCACCTTCGAAGACGTGCCCCGCTCCTGGCTGGCGCTGGATGTGGACGAATTCGAGCCAGTGGACGCTGACCCTGTGGGAGAGCCGGCCAGTGGGGTGGCGGAGTTCCTTGCCGCCCACCTCCCCGAGTTCGAGGGCGTCGCTTACCACTGGCAGCTGACCGGCTCCGCCGGCCACCCGTCCGCCACGGGCAAGCTGAAGGCGCGGATCTGGTTCTGGCTGGAGGAGCCCCGAACCAGCCAGCATCTCAAGGCTTGGGCGAAAGCCCGCTGGCAGGAGGACGGGGTCCCTCCCTTCGACATCGCGCTATTCGGCGCCACCCAGCTCCACTACACCGCCGCCCCGATGTTCGAGGCGGGGGTGGTTGACCCGGTGCCGGTGCGCTCCGGCTTCGTGGAGGGGGCGGCTGCTGTCAGCGTGCCCCTTGAAGGGGAGGCAGTCACCGCTCCTTGTGTGGAGCGCCAGCCAGTGGGGGAGGTAAGCGACGCCTACACTCGCCGCGCCCTGGCCGGGATCTATCAGGACATCGAGGAGGCGCCGCCCGGCACCCGGAATGGTGTGCTGTACCAGAAGGCCCGCCGCGCTTTCAGCCTCGTGCACACCGGCAAGGCGGATGGGGTGGAGGTTCGTGCCGACCTGGATGCTGTGGCCTCTGCCTGCGGCCTGGACGCCGAGGAGATCGCCGGCACGCTGGATAGCGCCTGGAGCGCCAGCAAGGCTGAGCCGGACGCGGTAGCCCCTCTGGCGGGTGACGCCTTCGAGGGGGAGCGCCCGCCAGTGGTGGGCCCGTCCCTCACCCTGCCCCAGGAATCGCCTCAGGAGGCCGCACAGGCGCGCTCAGGGGGCGAAGGTGGGCGGTCCCTAGGGTTCACCATGGTTGGTGAGCTGGTGGGCCAGCTGAAGCCGATAGCGTGGCAGGTGAAAGGGTATCTTGAGGCGGACAGCTTGGGGCTGATCTACGGTCCCCCGAAGTCCGGCAAGTCCTTCCTGGCTATCGACTGGGCCTGTTGCATTGCCACCGGAAAGACATGTATCCTTCCTGTGAAACTTATTGTTTATTAGGCAACTATTATGTGGAACGTAAAGACTATAATTTGGCGGAATACTATTTTCAGGAAGCATCATTTATGATACCAACCCGATTGAGACCTAAATACAATCTTTGGGAATTATACAAAGATACCGGACAATCTGAGAAAGCGTTAGCAATGGCAAATTCTATATTAACGACGAAACTTAAGATTGAGAGTGTCTATACACTAAGAATGAAACGCAGGGTCAAGGATTATTATAAAGATATGATGGGCGACTTACCTGCGGAATAGTTTTCTATTAGCCCGAGACCGCTGGCAAATCACTGGAAAATATCGAACGGTTCTGGATGAGGAAGGAATAAACGATAGAAGTTGTTTGGCTATTCCGCTGTCAATCCCTTCTTGACTAGCGATTTTCAAAACCTGGACTTCATTCTCTTCTTCTTCAAGAAGTCGAATCCCGGCTCTAATCGTCATAACGGATGGTGAACTTTTTACTTCCTCCAGGAAGTTGAATAAAATCTGTGTCAGGATCAAAGAAGGCGGTCTTACCATCCTGTGATATTCGCACCACAGCTGCATGTTCCTCCACACTGCCAGGAACATCCACTCTCAGTATATCCACCAGGCTTCCGGCGGCATCCACTACCACATTTCCCTCCAGCCATGCCCGGGAGTTACCGTTCAAATAATAGGAATCATAAGGTAAAGAGCTTGTTTTTAACCAGTTGCTAACATCCAGAAGATCGGCGTTAACAGGTGCAGGGATGACCATGTCATTCCCTTGTCTTTCGATTGGAAAATAAAAGTCTGAGCAGACCTTAATTCTGACAAGCGTGGACCGAACTCATCATGAGATGCGGGATAGGTACCATCGGGAAGAACACACAAACCAGGAGAACCAATATATCGTCCGGTTTCTTTTTTGATATGGTTTACTATAACGCCCGGCGGGTCCTTTATCTCTTGTGCCGTACAAAAAACAGTGAACAACAACAATAAAATCAGAGAGTCTATTCTTATTTTCATCTGATCAGATATCCGGGTTTTCATCATTCGCGTTCCGGATAGAATTACGCGCCAGTTTTCCCCAAGGCTTAAGCAGGTCTTCCGTCCAGTTGCCATCGGCAGAGGCGCGGGGGAGCAGCATGGAACAGGTTTCGTTCTTGTCGGAGATCGACCAAGCAACCCAACTTATCTTCCTATTTTCCATCCAGGCGACGTAAGTTTCCCACTCCTCTACCCCCAATCGCCCGTCGCCATTCGCTTCCGATCCTCCGCATTCCGAGACGAAAATGGGAATCCCTTTAGCAATGGCCGCGTCGGTACGGTCACGCAGCCAGGCCTCGTGCGTGGCGGCATAAAAGTGCATGGTATACATGATATTGCGCGCGTCCCGGATCGGATCTTCGGCCACCAGGTGCAGGTCTTGGTCCCAATGCGGGCTACCTACCAGAATAATATTGTCCGGGTCAATCGCGCGTATAACGGCAATCACCTCTTCTGAGTACTCTTTTACCTCTTCCCATTCGAAGTAATCGGGTTCGTTCCATATCTCGTAGATCACGTTCGGGTACCGCCCGTACTTCGTCGCCATCTCGGCGAAGAATGTTTTGGCTTCCTCGGTGTATTTGTTGTGCGCATGGAAGTCGATAATCACATAGATTCCGTTTTCAATAGCCGATTCGATGACAGGGGTGATGCACTGCATGGCAAATTCGGGATTTTCCCGGTAGTTATCCTCGATCTCCAGGCCCATGGCGGCCCTGACGACCGTGCATTTCCAATCGTCGGCCAGCCATTTTACCGCCTCTTTGTTATAGAAGCGGGGCCAAAGGTTGTGCCATCCCAGGCTGGCTCCCCGTAAAACGACGGGGTCGCCTTTTTCATTGCTCAGTTGCGTGCCGATCACCTGTAAGCGGCCGTTCTGCGCTACGATGGAACGGTCGTCCGTTTCCTTGTTGTTTTCCATTTTCCCACTGTTGCCGGCACAGGACAAAGCAACAATAGCAAAAAGGATCAGTGTGAGAATGATTGAGTTTTTCTTCATATGTGATGTTAATGATTTATTTTATCCGATTTATGAGTTCCAGGCACATGCGTCCGTTGTGATAGGGGCATTTCCAAAAACCGGCCTTATCGTTTACCGTATCCTGATGTCCGTCCGCCGATACCGACCAATACCATTCGCCGTGTTGTTTGTCTATGATATGTTGTCTGATAAAATCCCAACTCATATATACGTGATAAAGGTAGTCATTTTTACCCGAAACCTGATAGGCATTGAAGAATCCGACCATGGATTCGGCCTGCGGCCACCAGTCGCTGTTGTCATTGAGATGCCCGGTAACGCTGTCTTTCTCGTTCATCAGGGCGCCGTTGTCGCGCAATCCCCCGGCCGCCGCGTCGGCCACTTTCAGCACCACTTCACGCACTTCATGCGATGTTTCTTCGTCGTCCAGCACCCCTGCGGCTTCGTCCAGTAACCAGGATGCTTCGATGTCGTGCCCGAAAGACACGGTGGTCGATTTTACGGTCCAGTCTTCATCGAAAAACAGATGCAGATGACCGGTATGCTGATCGATGATCTTATCCGGAAAGATCCTGATAAGGTTCTTCAGCTGGCATGCCAGGTGCTCGTCTTTCCAAACCCGGTAAAGGTTGGTATAGGCTTCGAGGACATGCAGATGAGTGTTCATCGTTTTTTTCTCGTTGGCGTCTTTTTCACTCAGGCGCAGGTCGTCGAGCAGCATCCAGTCGCGGCTATAGGCTTCAAGATAGCCGTTCTTTGCGGTATCGAAACTGTGCCGCTCGATCAGTCCGAACAACGCTTTGGCTTCCGACAATGCTTCTTCATCGCCGCTGGCACGGTAATACTCGGCAAGTGCATAGATAAAAAAGGCCTGGCTGTATATCTGCTTTTTCGTGTCGGCCGGTGTCCCGTCGGCATGCAGCATCCAGTAGGTGCCGCCGTATTGGTCGTCGAAGAAGTGCCGGAATATATAGTCCTTTGCCCGTTTCGCTTCGGCGAGGTACGCGGCCGATCTCAGATGCAACGCGGCCGAAGAGAATGTCCACAGGATACGGGCATTGAGTATCCCGCCTTTCGGCGCGTCCTTCACCAGTTCGTTTCCGCCGGTCATCCGTCCGTAATAACCGCCCCGTTCACGATCCTTCATGTTCGTCATCCAGAAAGGAAGGATGTTCCGGGTCAGTTCGTCGAGCACTTCATTTTTCAATAATACAACAGACATTTTATGCAATAGATTACGTAATTCCAATCGCTTTCTACAGGATTACCTCCACTTCGCATACGCTTCCGGCGGGTTGTACCGGGACGACATTGCCTTCTACCGGTTTCCCGTTGACAGTAACGGAAGATACTCCTTTCATTTTCCCGCCGGGGTTGTTTACGGTAATATGGTATGTCGCGCCACGGAATTTGCGTGTGACGCCGTAGGTCTTCCACTCCGGGGAGATACAGGGATCGATTTCCAGGCCGTCGTACGCAGGCCGGATGCCCAGGATGTACTGGGAGACGGCATAAAAGTTCCAGGCGGCCGTGCCGGTGAGCCAGGAGTTTTTAGCTTCTCCGGGCCTGAAAGCATCTTTTCCGGCGATCATCTGGGCGTACACATAAGGTTCCACTTTGTGGAGATCGCTGATATGCTCGGTATAAGACGGACATATTTTCCGGAAATACTCCCAGGCACGGTCTCCTCTTCCGAGTACGGTCTCTCCGATGATGATCCAGGGATTATTGTGGCAGAAAATACCGGCGTTTTCCTTGTATCCGGGCGGATAACTCGATATTTCGCCGTACCCGATATGGTATTTCGTATAGGCCGGTTGGTTGAGGACGATGCCGTGTTCACAATCGAGTCGTTCTTTCACGGAGTCGAGCGCTTTCTCCACCAGCCCCTCTTCCAGTCCGATCCCGGCCATGCTGCACCATCCGTTGGATTCGATAAAGATCTGCCCTTCTTCATTTTCCTTGGAGCCGATCTTATTCCCGAAATAGTCGTAGGCACGCAGGAACCATTCCCCGTCCCAACCGGACTTTGTCACGGCATCCACCATCGCATCCACATGTTTTTGCGCACGAGCGGCTTCCTCGTCCCTGCCGAGTCTTTTACAAAGCTCCGCATAATCACGGCCATACACCGTGAACAGTCCGGCGATCATCAGGCTCTCGGCTTTTGAACCTTCGGTTTTGTTTTCGGTGGTCTGGAAGCTTTCATCCGGATCGCTGGAAAAACAGTTCAGATTAAGGCAATCGTTCCAGTCGGCACGCCCAATCAACGGCAATCCATGGGGCCCGAGGTTGTTGACCACATGATCGAAAGAGACGGTGAGGTGCTCGAACAGCGGCACTTCGGAACCGGCCACGTTGTCGAACGGTACCGGTTCATCCAGTATCGCAAAATCTCCGGTTTCCTTGATATAGGCTGTTGTCCCGAGGATCAGCCACAAAGGGTCGTCATTGAAGCCCTGCCCTATTTCGTTGTTCCCTTTTTTCGTCAGAGGTTGGTATTGGTGATAGCAACCGCCGTCCGGAAACTGCGTGGAAGCGATGTCGATGATGCGTTGACGGGCGCGTCCGGGTATTTGATGGACAAAACCGATCAGGTCCTGGTTGGAGTCACGGAAGCCCATGCCGCGGCCGATGCCGCTCTCGAAGTAAGAGGCCGAACGGGAGAAGCAGAAGGTGATCATGCATTGGTACTGATTCCAGGTATTCACCATCCGGTCGAGTTTATCTTCGGGTGTCCGCACATGGAAGGTGCTCAACAGGTTATCCCAATAGGTCCGCAATCCGGCAAAAGCTGCGTCCACTTTTCCGGCGGTATCAAAACGGGCAATCGTCACTTTCGCCTTGTCCTTGTTGATGATGTTCCGTCTTTCCCATTTTTCGTCCTGCGCATTCTCCACGTAACCCAGCACAAAAACGAGCTCTTTGCTTTCACCGGGATCCAGCTTTATTTCAAGGCAATGCGACGCGACGGGCGACCAACCGTGGGCGACCGAATTACGCGGAGTACCGTTCATTACCGTTTGCGGTTCCTCGAACCCGTTATATAATCCGAAAAATGTTTCGCGGTCTGTATCGTACCCGTCTACCGGCTGATTGACGGAGTAATAGGCGTAATGGTTCCGGCGTTCCCGGTATTCGGTCTTATGGTAGATGACGGAACCGTCGACCTCCACTTCTCCGGTGGAGAAGTTACGCTGGAAGTTCTCCATATCGGTCGCGGCGTTCCACAAACACCATTCTACAAAGGAGAACAGTTTCAGCTTTTTCGGTGTACCGCTTTGATTCCGAAGCGTCAGTTTCTGTACTTCCGCCTGTGTTTTTAGCGGGACAAAACAGAGCACTTCGGCCTCAATGCCGTTCTTGCTGCCCCTGATCACGGTATAACCCATCCCGTGGCGGCATTCGTAGGCATCGAGTGTTGTTTTGCAGGGTTTCCATCCCGGGCTCCAGACCGTATCTTCATCCCTGATATAAAAATACTTCCCGCCGCTGTCCATCGGCACGTTGTTGTACCGATAACGGGTTATGCGGCGGAATTTGGCGTCTTTATAAAAGGAATATCCGCCGGCCGTGTTCGATATCAGGCTGAAAAAATCCTCGTTCCCCAGGTAATTGATCCAGGGCCACGGCGTGCGGGGGTCCGTAATGACGTATTCACGCTTCAGATCATCGAAATATCCGTATTGCATTCTTGCTGTTTTTTTAACCGATACAAGGAAACTGTATCTTTTCTGAAAAGGGGCAGGATCTCATTTTACGCCTGCTCCTGTTTTCTTATTGCCTGGAAACTTCGGGCACTTGGGGGTTTAGACCCCGGCCTGTGCCCGTTTCTTTTCTAGCAGTTCAAAATTCTCTTTCACCTTTTTATCCGACAGGGGATAGAAGGACATGCCGATGAATGCGAGCAAACAACAAACCGCAGGGAGCAAGCTCATCATGATTCGCTCGCCAAAAATGGTCTCAGCGCTTTGCTGCGCTACGTCGGGCATATAGTTGAACATGGCCAGTATCCACCCGCTCATGGCTGCGCCCAAAGCCCAACCTAACTTTTGGGACATGGATGATGACGAGAAGATCAAACCCGACGCGCGTCGGCCGGTAGCCAACTCCTGATGATCGACAATATCGGCAAACATCGACCACAATAACGGCAATACATAGCCGGCGAACATCGATGTAAAGAACTGCAAGATGAGAATATAAACAATATTATTCGGTATGAAATAAAATCCGGTACTCAGAATTCCCGCCATCAGGATGGCGATGGCGTAAGTCCTTTTCTTTCCGTACTTTGCCGAGATGGAAGGGGCGAGGATTACCCCAAGGAGATTGGCCGCCTGTCCTACTAAAAAATAGATTGTAGTCATATCCCAGCCGGTCCCGGCCATGCGGTAGTTTACCTGTACGTAATCGCGGAAATAGTAAATCGCGACGCTGTCACGGATGGCATTGAAAAGCAGGGCCGCCAATCCGGTTCCTACCAGTATCCACCAGGGAGCATTCCTGAACAGGTTCTTCAGATCCTGTTTGACCGATACATTCTCTTCGCTTTCGATCTGCACGACCCGTTCCTTTGTCCAGGAAAAGCATAACAGGAACAGCACAATACAAATGATCCCGATGGCTCCTACTCCCATTACCCATCCGATGGGGGCTGTGCTTACAGATGTTTCAAGGGCTTGTGCGGTTTCAACGGATGCTTCTCCGCCAAAATGTTTCGAAAAGAAATCGATCAGCGGCTGCAACAGCATGAAGGTGACAAAACTGCCGATAAACGCGAACGACATGCGGTAAGACGACAGTGTGTTCCGTTCCTTTGGATCGGAAGAAATAACGCCCAACAACGATGCATAAGGCACATTGATCAGGGAATACACGATCATCATCAGCGAATAGGTGACATAGGCATAGATTAATTTGCCGGTTTGTCCGAAATCGGGCGTAAAGAAGGTGATCACACCCATCACGGCAAACGGTATGGCGAACCAGAGCAGGTAAGGGCGGTATTTTCCCCAACGGGTCTTTGTGCGGTCGCTCATGATCCCGACAAAAAGGTCGAAGAAAGAGTCCCACAGGCGGGCGATAAGGAACATCGTGCCGGCGGCAGCAGCCGTTATGCCGAACACATCGGTATAGAAGAACAGGGAATACATCCCGAAGATCTTCCAGAACATGGAAGAGGCGGCATCACCGAAGCCGTAACCAATTTTTTCTTTTAGCTTTATCATTCCACTTATTTATTCCTTTTCATTTAAAAGTCTTAAGTTTCTATCGATCAATTTTTTCAGTGCATATACCGAAGCGAAGGTTGTCAATCCGTCTTCGGGAGTATGCAGGCAATAGTCGACCAGTTGTTCCACGGTGGAAGTAGCTACATGCATCCGTGTATCCGACGAGGCATAGTAGATAAATACTTTTCCGTCGTCATCGGCGATCCAGCCGTTCCCGAAAAGGACATTCGAGACATCTCCGATCCGTTCTTCTCCTTCGGGCGCCATAAAATATCCTCCCGGAGAGGCGATCAATTGCGAAGGATCTTCCAGCGAAGTCATGTACAAATATAATACATATCTCAGTCCCGCAGCACAGGCTCTTACACCGTGTGCCAGATGAAGCCATCCCTGCGGCGTTTTAATGGGTGCGGGGCCTTCTCCGTTCTTCAGTTCTTTGATGGTATGGTAAAAACGCCGGTCGACGATCTTTTCTTCGGTGATCACCGCATGCGTGATATCGTCAATAAGCGCCCATCCGATACCCAGGCCGTTCCCGGCATTGATGAACCCGTCCTGCGGACGTGTGTACAGGGCGTACTGACCATTTACGAATTCGGGATGAAGTACCACATTCCGCTGCTGGCTTTTCGACTGGATATCCGGCAACCGTTCCCAACTGACCAGGTCTTTTGTGCGGACGATCCCCGCGGATGCTTTCGCTTTTGACAAGTCTCCCTGCTCTGCGGTTTCATCGAACCGTTCCACACAGAATATGCCGTAGATCCATCCGTCTTCATGGAGTGTGAGCCTCATGTCGTACAGATTCGTAGCCGGATCGTCATTTTCCGGTATCGCTACGGGATAGTCCCAGAAGCGGAAATGATCGATCCCATTGGGACTTTCGGCAATCGCGAAAAAAGATTTCCGGTCGACCCCTTCCACCCGTACCATCATGAGGTATTTCCCCTGCCACTTGATCGCTCCCGCATTCATGGTTGCATTGATACCGATGCGTTCCATCAGGAGCGGATTGGTTTCCGGATTAAGGTCATACCGCCAGAATAGCGGGGTGTGGGCTGCCGTCAATACCGGATTTTCATATCGTTGATACCACCCGTTACTGTTTGCGGTGGGACGGTTTTTCTTTCCAATCAAGGCTTCGTGGTCTTCCTTTAATTTTTGTATTCTGTAGTTGAACAGACTCATATCTTTCATTTTTATGGATTGTATATCGTAAGTTGTTGTATATCGCGGCAAAAAAGCGTTTTAGGATGGTGGTAAAACGCCATAAAATCCTTTTCGGACAGATGACCGGGATAAGGGGCATAATAATGATCGGGCCGCTCCCGGGCATTTCTCCAGACCAGCACATAACTGACAGGATATTGATCCAGCACGGGAAGAAGGACATTTGTCCACCAGTCGGGAACAGGGATCGTTTCCAATCCGGTTTCGGTCAATGCGATGGGTTTATTTCGCTTCCCTGCTTCTTCTGTCATAAAAGAAAGGATGGTATTCAACGCATGCTGATACGCTTCTGTCCCTTTTTCATTATCCCTGTGGTAGCAATCCAGTCCGAACAAATCCACATAGTCATCTCCCGGATACCGTTCCATGTATATTTCCCCGGGGCCCTGCGCATCGGGCGAGTACGCATACAGCAGGTTATCGGTTCCCCGGTCATCCAGGAATTCACGTGTCATGGACCAGAGTTGCTTGTATTCATCAACGGTACAATAATCTTTCCCCCACCAGAACCAACTGCCGGTATGTTCATGCCAGGGGCGGAACAATACGGGGATCTTTGTCCCGTCACCGGTCTTCAGGGAATGGAAAAAATCCGCCACCGATTGCAGCCATCCTAAGAACAGTTCGTGCTTATCACCACCGGGCAAGACCGATGTGACGGCACCGCCCGTCCCAACATTCCACGAATCTCCGCCCGTCAGGGGATTATCGGCATGCCAGCTTATGGTTACCATGCCACCCCGGTTGTAGTGACGGATGATCTCCTGCCGGATTTTCTCAAACGAAACATTGTCGATGTTTTTATCGTGCCCCAATTCGATTTTGCCGAGGTCAAACCCGATCACCGCAGGGTAATCACCCACCATACTATGCACGTCGGAACGGCCGCTGTCGCCTTCCCAGCCGATCCCATAAAGGGTGGCATCCTGATGGCCGAAAAGAAATCCTTTACGGGCAACGGCCGTCAGGTTTTTTAATAAATTCCGGGTTTCGATGGCGCGTCTCAATGGTTCATCCTGATGACCGGAACGGTTTTCCTGCGATTTTTGATTGCATCCGCCCATGATCGTGATGATACACACAATAGATAGTATCTGATAAATGGTTTGTCTCATATTTTTTATGTTATTTCAGCGACGGCATTTGATCCCTGGTAATCACATAATCGTTCTCCAGTGCTTTTTCCCAATACTGTATGTTGGCGTGTATATGTGTTTGTTCGTTGAAAGCCCCGGACGATGGATCGACGGTACGGTTATAGTCGTACCACGGCATCATCCATGACCATTTTATGCCGGCGTCCCATTGGTCGGACAATCCGGCAATATTGCCGAACTCACTCAGGGTGATGAGCTTGTCGGGGAACTCGTCGGTTAAGCTATCGTAGATGCCGGACACGGCTGTCAGGCCTTTGTTGTAAATATCGCAGCCGATGATATCCACATAGTCATCTCCCGGATACCAGTCGTAATCATCGGTCTGGCTTGTCCACACCCAGATAAGATTGTTCAGCCCTTTGGTTTTAAACGTTTCGAACATCATGATCCATAACGTGCGGTAGGATGCGGCATCTCCGGCTCCCCACCAGAACCACTTACCGGATGCTTCATGCAAGGGGCGCCAGATCACCGGGATGTTCTTTTCTTTCAGCAACAACAGGTTACCGGCTATTTTCTCAAGATCTGCCTTTATCACGCTGTTTTCGTCGGTTCCGTCAATGACAGCCTGCCGTATATCGAAAGCGGTCTCTCCGTCACCCCCGTTTTTCCCGACAGCGTAGAACCCATGTCCGTTGCTGTTGGCTCCCGCCGGCACATTCCAGTGCCAACCGGCAGCGATCAGACCGTTATCTCCCCACCAATCCTCGGCGACCCGGGTATCCTCGTAATTGATCCAATTGGCAGGGGAAGCGTAGAGGTGAACATAGTCGAAACAATTGAGCGCCGGATATTTGCCCGTATGTGTATGGACCCATTCCGCTTCGTGCGTGTTCCAGGCCACATTGGCCATAACGCCCGAAATGATTTTCTCGCCATAGCTCTCCACTAAAAAATCATATACCCGTTGGGCTTGGGGTGAAGGGTCAGGAGATACAAGGGTTTTATTGATCGTGCTGTTGGCGCTGCCTCTTGTAGTGAAACGGACGGTTATTTCATCGGCGGACACACCGGTCGGGCCCTTCACTTTTCCGGCAGGGATCACCAACGTGTAGGCGGTAGCCTTCTCCAGTGCAGCCGTCACCGTTAACTCCTTGAAGGCCGCGGCAGCTTTCGTTACCTCACCGCCGTTCAGGCGGATCTCATGCGGACTGGCCAGCACGATATTCTGATCAAACGCAAGCAGGATGGTCTGTTCGCCGGTGGATACGTTCTCACTCCCATCGGCAGGCACCGAAGAAACCAGTTTCGGCTTTTCCAGTTCCGGGATCTTTTCGTCTCCTCCATCACTGCATGTGACGAAAACGAATAAAAGCGCCAACAGATGGCAGCAGGCTCCGGCAATTCTATTTTTATAGTGACTCATAATCATTTATTGGTACGTGGTGATATTTTTCACGCCCACGATCTCTTTTCCCCCGACAGTCATGGTAAACAGTCCGGTGAGTTCTTCCGGTGTGAACGCTGCGGCGGGAGCAAATCCGGGTGAGGAGATATACTGCAGTATGGCTCTCCGGAATTGTCTTCCTTCAGGTTTGCCGGCAATGGCTTCCATATTGCACATATTGACCAGCAGTTTTCCCTCGCCGACCCGCATTTCGAAGAGCAAGCCGAGCTTATGGTTTCGTTCGATGTTATCGATGACCTGTATGAGTGGCTTATATTCCCGGGGAGTCCTGTCCAAGATGAAAGGTCTCGAATTCTTTGCAATGGTCCACCATTGCCAGTTGCTGTGCATCTCGGTCGGGAATTCCCGGAACAAAGGATGATCCGGATCGGTCAACAGGGACAATGTGCCGGGTGACACCTCCCGGTTGAGCTGTTCCGATATGCTTTTGAACATGGCATAGTTCCAGTAATCGGGGGTAAACAGCCCTCCGACGGACAATGGTTCTATTTCCGTATGGACGGGAGAGAACAGTACCTTCTTTCCCTGTTTCAACAGGTCCAGGGCGTCCTGTAACGACGTTGTCTCTTCCAGTTCCGGATCGACCGCGCCGTCTTCGTTCTCAGGATAAACCCATATCTGATAAGAGTTGGTATAAGGCCCCCTATTCAATACGAGCCGTAACGAGGCAGCATGGCCTATCTCCCGCAACGGTACGCTGACCGTTCCGACTTCCGATAGCCCGCCCTGCGCGACATCTACACCGCTTATGGACCCGGAAGAAACCGTCTCGTTCGTGCGGATATCTTGCAGGCTCCAGTGCAACGGTTCATCCGCCAGTGCTTTCTCCGAGAAATTACTGATCTTCAGTGTAGCGGTAAGCGTATCACGATTGCTCCAGCAGTACCGGGGCATGACAGCCAATGGAACAACTTCATTACAAAATCCGCTGAATTCTTCGGGCGTAACCGCTCCTTTGCTGCCCATAAAGGCGTCCAGCAAGCCGACGTATGCGCTTCCCTGACCGGGATAATCCTGCAGGTCGAGTAACTGAAACCCTCCGAACCCGGGCGTACGGAAACACATCTCGATATCGGCCTTGTAACAGAGGGCGGCAAAACGTGCGGTGGCTTTATGAAAATCATCGGCCTGATCCGCCAGACCGTTCTGGTGCAGGCGCTGCCGGAATATTTCCATATTGCAGGGATAGAGCACCCCGGTATATTTTTCGATCTCGCCGTAATCCGGGTACACCTGGAACTGCCCGTTCTCGTGGCTGATCACCGGTACGGTACAGCCGGCCACGGCTTGTTCGAATGCCAGATCCGTGGAAGGATACGTTCCGTTCATATACCCGCCGTCCTTGGCATCGGCAAAGGAAAAGGTAGCGCGGGCATGTGTGGAATAATCACCGGAGCCGACCTCGCCGCCTACCCGGCAGGTGACGAAGAAGTCTTCGCCTTCCTGTTGCCCGGCCGTCCCTAATGCGTTGTTGGCGCCAAAGGCATACAGGCGCCGGTCATCACCCGTCCTGAAGTTGTCCACCATCGTGCGCATATAACCGGTATCGCCTCCCAGTTCATTGCCTAAGGCCATCATCACAAATGAAGGGCTGTTCCCGTAAGCGGTCAGTATCCCTTCTCCTTCGCGGATCAGGAAATCGTTCAAATCCTTGTTCTCCGGATCCATCATCCCCCAGTAAGGCAATTCGGCCTGCATATAGATCCCCTCTTCGTTGGCCGCATCGAAGGCTGCCTGCGGGGGAGTCCAGGAGTGGAACCGGTAATGGTTCAGGCCGTACTGTTTCGATATGCGCATCTGCCGCACCCATTCTTCTTTCTCCATCGGCGGATAACCTGTCAGGGGGAAGACACAGGCGTCGTGTTTACCCCGCAGAAATGTTTTCAGCGAATTGATGCTGAATTGGGTCCCTTCGGTGGAAAAATCACGGAATCCGATATCGGTGGTGTAATGATCCTTTTTGTCCTGGTAGCTGAGCTCGAAATGCAACTTGTACAATGCAGGGTCAAACTCGCTCCAGAGAAGTTGCTTTTTACCTGTTGAGATCTGAAACTCATAGATGCCGGTACCTTCTTTCAGCGTCATTTCAAAATGTTGCCGGGGCACCGATGCTTTTTCCTTTGTATTCCACGCATACCCTCTCACAGTGATCACGGCATCACCGCTTGCGGATGAACGGATGAGCGCCTTGACGCGGGCGATACGTGTTTCGGTATCGGGGAATATCTGCAGGTTCCCGATCAGGACCCCTTCGTTCGCCTCCAGTCCGAATTTGCCGAGGATGCCGTTCCAGTTCGTCTGGGTAGCGTCGGTCCACGCGTGTGAACCGTGTATTCCGGAAGGTACGGATCCTAGACCATTGTCGATCTCTATCGAGATCGTGTGTTTTCCGGGGGTCAGCCGCCCGATATCGTATATCTGCGGAGAGAGGATCAACGAACTTGTCCCGATACTGTCGCCGTCGATGCGGAGCACGGACGGTTTTGCCCGTTCCATGATAAGCCTCCATTCCTTGTGCGCAGAGGACGCCGGGATCTCTACCTCGCGGGTATAGGTGACCTTGCCTTCATACGGATGCAAACGTGTAAGCCGGGATGTATTGAGCGTATCGGTATTCCTTGGCGTTAATCGGCTCTCATCGACACTCCCTGGCAAGTAGACCTCTCCCAGTTGGGTTGTCCACAGACCGGACAAAGGAATAAATTCCCGCTCGTTGAAAGCACGCTCTTTTCCTTTACAGCCAAGAAATAGCAAAACAAAACTCCATAAAATGATTTTTTGAACCATTTTGAAACGTGATTTTCCCAAAACAACCGGGATAATCTTTCAACCACTGCTTGAGCCAATCTCTAGGATCGGCGACTCAAGCAGCAGCTAAAAGACCTATTATTTAACTCATTCGATAGTAACTTTAGTAAACACGAGGTCGGATCCCTGTATAATAAGGCCGGCACCGGGATAGTCATCATCTTCTGTCGCTTTATTGGCTTCAATCTGATCCAGGATAGCCCGTGTGAGCTTCACTTCAAAGACACGGCTTTCAAACGACCAACCATAGACGTCTGTCGGCACCAGGGTGTTGCTGCCTACCTCTTCGAATACCAAGCCGCCCCACGAGCCGTCGTTGATTTGCGCTTGCGCCCAGGTTTCAGCGATCTGGTCGAAGTAGAAACGCATGGTCGCGTCCGCCCTCACGTTACTGAACGTCGACGCGGGAATGACCACACGTCCCCCCTCACTCCAAGTAATGGTCACCGGGCCACTCCAGACCGTGGTCTCCAAGGCCACTTGGTAGGTGATGGAGATCTTGGAAATGATCCAGTTCTCGCCTTGGATAATAATGCCGTTATTCTCCCGTAGACGTTCCACCAGTTCCGGCGTGAGCGTGAGGTCAATCTCTTTCGCATCCTTGCCGCCCGCGTTATCCGTGTTGAGAACCGCCCCGTTTAATTCGGGGAAAGAGACGTTACCCCAATTACCATCATTGAACTGGGCTTGTCCCCACGCGTCTTTCTGCGCGAAGTAAACCCTCATCTTCGCGTCGGCGGGGATATCTCGGTCAAACTCGCTGGCGTCGATATAGACGCGCGGATCGCCCCAGTTGCCCAAGTCGGTCAGCGTGTTAAAAATAACAATCTCTACGTCGGTCGCGGGTATAAAGGCTATGTCGTACGTGATTTCCCCATTGGAGGAGACCAGCGTGACCTTGCTGTTGGCATTGGCCAGTTGCGGGATTTCAACGTAGAGCACATCCTGGTTGACGATGTACTGGACGTTGGCTCCGTCTACTTGCACTCCCGTCAGCTTATCGCCATTGGCTACCCCTATCGTCATCACGGTTCCACCCTTGTGCGGTTCCTCGTCTTCGCCAGGAAGCACGGGGATATAGGCAAACAGGGGAGCTTCGATGGTCAGTCTTGGGAACTCCACGCTTTCCCCGTTTGCCATGTATAGGGTCAGCACGCCCGTTTCCGCGTTCATGGTGGGCATGGGCACCACCAGGAGGGTGGACGATCCGGCACTTACACCCACCTCTCCGCCGCCGGTGAATACCGCTTTCACGGCAAGGTCGAGGTTCTCACCTGTGATCACCACATCGGCGCCCAAGGATACCGCGTCGCTCTCGTACGCCGTATGCGAAGGTTTCAGCGTTTCGATAGCCACCTCCACCGATACCCCGCTGCCGGTATTGAGCAACAGGTTCCCGCTGGTCGCCATTTCAGGCATCGCCACGGTTACCTCGGTAGCGGTCTGGGATTCGGGTTCAACCACTTCTGTCATTCCCGGGAAGGTGATGCCGGTGACCAGTTCCATGTTCACCCCCTCCAAGGTGATCACATCGCCGGCGCGTAAGCCGGCAGCCGGAGTCGCTACCACTTCGGCAGGCAGCGCCATGCCAATATTGGCAATGGCCACTCTCACGCCGGAAGCGGGTATCACTACCACCACGCCGTCGGACATATTGTCCGGTAGGATAAAACGTATTATCTCCCCTGCTTCGGAGTCAGTCACTTCAAACTCCACTTCATCGCCATTCGGCATCTGCAGGGACACTACCAGGTCGAGGTCCTTGCCGGCAATCTCCACTTCATCTCCCGGTTTTTTCCCGGTTAAGTCGGCCGGTGCTTCTACCGAAGGCAGCACGACGTTCAGCTCGTCGTCCGAGTAGATCCAGTTAGGCAGTTCCGCGGCATCCGAGATAATCACTTGTCCGCTTTGGGCTTCCGCGGGCACCTTCACCTGAATCTCACCTCGCTCGTGCTTGACAAACTCGGTTTCAGGAACTACCACGCCATCAGTAAATATCACCTCGTGCATCAGGTTCAGGTACTCCCCTTTAATGGTGAGGATGGCTCCCGGTTTGATGGTCGTCGGCGAAATCGATTCCAACGAGATGGGCTCCGAATACGTCAATTTTGTCTTCGTGGTGATATCGCCCTGGGGCGTTTTCAGCACCACGTATCCTACCTCGGCATTTTGCGGGACGGTAACACGGATTTCCGTCTCACTGATCACCTTGATATCAGTAATCTCGCCGCTCCCCGGGATCACGATCCCGGTTACTTTATTCATCCCGCTCCCCAGGAAACGGAGTTCACCGCCGCGGGCTACCGGGCTCGGGCCAAAGACATTCAATTCAATGCCTCCCGAGTATTGTTCGGTATCAAAATCATCGATCGTATCGCATGAAGCAAGGGCCATGCCACCGATGAATATCACGCATACCAGCCACAATACCGGCAATCTATTTATTTTCATCCTAATTTTCGTTTTCATACGATTAAATTATTTTTTACACTATGGTGTATGGAACTCGCTTTAATCATGTTCTTGTGTTTAATGATTTACATGCTCGTTTCATAATGTCTCGCCTTTATTTTACCGGTACTACCCGAATATTATCAATCCCCATGAGTATCGGGCCGTTCTCTCCCGCGTTCTGCGGCCCCGCGTACAGGATAAACGTCAATCCCGTAAAGGAGTCCTTATCCAAGCTGTTGGCACTGACCGCACCGTAACGGTTATAAATAAAGTTGCTTAACGGGACGGTGACGGTGATCCACTCGTTGCCGGTGTCGTATGAACCCGTCGCGAGCCACGGTGTCCACAAACCGCGGGGCAAATCATCGTTCCCGATATACCCATTGTTCTCTGTCTCGTAGGTCACATCATCATTGCCGGTAAAAATCATCTGCAAGCTGGAAGTGGTCCACGGGGTACTGGTGGGGATGAAGCATTCAAACTTAAGCAGCATATTCCGCCAATCTTCGGCGTCGAATAGGGTAGAAAGTTCGGGGTAGCCCTCATCCGGTTCGGGCCAGTAGTTGAACGACTGGCGGTCTTCGTCGGGCCAGGCGGTGTTATCCAGGTCACCGCTAAACACCACGTAATTGCCGTCCAACGGTTCGATCCCTTCCGTGGAGTTGGAGACAACGCCGTTTCTCCATCCGTGCGCGGTAGCCATCCCTTTTACGCCATCCCAATCGAACAGGAACCCGCGGGCATCCATGTATTGAAAACCGGAACGGCCGGTACCGTAGATGGATTTCACGGTTACGTTACCGCTCAACTCGGCCTCTTCGGGTACCACGAAACGAACCGATGTCTTGTTGATACTCAGAAACTCCGTCACGTTGACGTTTCCGGGGAAACTGATTTCGAGCGGGACATTCGGGTCGTCCAGCAGGTAATCGCCGTAAATAGTGGTCACGCTGCCGGGCTTAGCGTATTCGTTGGACATGGAGTTCACCACCGGCGCGGGGACTAATACCTTGAAATCGTAAGCCACGGTATCCTTAGCCCTGTTCACCATATAGATCTTATTGGTCACATCGTCCGGGATGGTTCTCGGAACATCCACGATGAGCGTGTGGTCGGTTATCAGGCTCGTGTTCAGAACCGCTTTCTGATCATTGAAGTAGAGCTCGTAGATACTACGCAGGTTGTCACCCACCAGACAGATGGTGTTTGCCATATAGGCCCCGTCTATTAATGAGTCGGAAGCCGCGGGCATAGTCATCCGCACGTATTTCACCGTGGGCAAACCGTCTGCCACTTCATATTTATCCGGCTCATCCACGCACGCGGTCATTATAGAGCCCAGCAAGGCAATAGCCGTTACCCCGAAGAGCCAATTGATATTTTTCATCCTATATTTCATCGTTTCACAGCATTGTAATTAATAATCAAATTCGTCACGCACGTCCACCCGCACCGGATCTTCCATCAGGTTGGGATTGAATACCACGTCTTCGGTGGGGAACGGCAGGGTAAAGCTGGAGACCGTCACGTTCGGGATCTGCGGATTCTCGGTGTACCGCTGGTCCTCCGTGAGGGTAAACGTCCCATCCTCGAAGTACCGCTTATACAGGTCATCCAGCCCCCAATACTCGTCGCGTCGCTGCGCTTTCAGCTCATTGATGGCACGCTGGGGATTGTAGTAGGATAACCGCACGAAGTCGTACCAGCGATCTCCCTCGCAGGCCAGTTCCAGGCGGCGCTCTTTCCACACCTCGTCCCACGTGATGGAGGCGGGCCGCTCATACGTGGGTACCGCGCGGGCACGAACGGCATGGAACGCGTCGATCGCGCCGGCATCAGAAGTAGAAGCGTTATTCCCGATTTTTGCTTCGGCATAGATCAGGTACACGTCGGACAAACGCAAAATATGCGTGCTTAATCCGCTGACCATATTCCCGGCCGAGATCCCCAATCCTTTTTCGTGATCAAACGCGTTGCCGTATAAATGCTTCACGCTGTTGGCCCCGGTCGGCGAAGCCATTTGGCCGGGGCCTCCCGCGCCATATTCCGCGTCATACAGGAACCTCATATAGTCGAAACCGCCTTTATCCTGCCAGAAATATTCATAGTTGTCGCCGGGCATCATCATGGTGGCTTTGCGGCGCGCATCGGTATCGTACCGGTCGGCGGGCGACCGGAGCGCGCTTACGCCGAACGCGTCTTGCAGATCAACCGAGGGTCCGCCCCATTCACCCCACGTGTCACCGTACTCACTGAACCCTTTCATTCCCAGATCGGATTGCAATGTATTCTGCGCGGTCCAAGGATCGCGGGTAGGGTACCAGTGCCAGGCCATGAGGGACTCTTCGTTCTTATTGTTCTCCAAGCGAAATACGTCGGCGTAATTTTCCAAGAGGCTCCGTCCCGAGTTGTCAATCACGTTTTTGGCATGCAGGGCCGCGTTGTCCAGGTCGCTTTGATCACGGGAACCCGATTGTCCATACCCCGATTTGGTCAGGTACACTTTTGCCAGCAGGCCTTCGGCCGAATAGCGGTCGATCCGTCCCGCCGCGGCATTTGCCGGCAATAACTCCATCGCTTTCTCGAGGGTCATGATAATGTAATCATACACGTCGGGAACCGCCACCTTAAACTTGGCATTATACGTGCCGGCAGTCAGTTCCTCGGTATTATCGTGAATGATGGGAACGGCGCCGAACGACCGCACCAAGTAGAAATAGGCCATCGCCTTCCAGGTGAGGCATTCTCCCATGCAGGCGTCAATCGTGGCCTGCGATGCATTCGCGGTTTTCAGGCGATTATACACCGTGTTGGCATGCCCGTTCACTGCCCACAAGGAGTAGGACATGTTCACGAGGTCCTCATCGGTACCGTTCACCGTGAATGTAAGGTAGGGGCTGTTACCCATGTAGTAGTTACCGGAAAGGACTTCTCCCACTTTGATAAAGCCTCGTTGAAAATCGTACCAGGGCGAGTTATAAAGGTAATTAACCCCTTGCACGCACTGCTCGTCGTTCTGATAAAAGTTTGCTTCGTTGTAATTGTCTTCGGTCGGCCGATCCAGAAAATCTTCGCACGAGGCGATTCCGAATACGAGCGCGACAACGAGCATCAGGTATTGCATACTCTTTAGTTTCATATAGGTAGGTGTTTTTTTTTGATTGATTCATATCCATGCTTAGAATGAGATATTCAAACCCAACGAGAAAACGGTAGGTGACGGGTAACGCCCGTTGTCCAGTCCGAATACGTTCTGGCTGGCCGTGCTCGCGCCAATCTCAGGATCATATCCGGAGTAGCGGGTAATTGTCCACAGGTTTTGAATATTGGCATATACACGCAGGTTCTGCAACCCCCAGTTCGTTATGGTTTCGGCCGGGAACGTGTAACCCAACGCGATATTTTTTAAACGGATGTAGGATCCGTCCTCTATGTAGCGATCACTGATCCGGTCGTTATCGTTGGGATCCTGAATGGAAGCACGCGGAATAGAAGTTCCCCGGTTTACCACTCGCACATTGGTCACATCATCGTACCAGTTGGCTCCATCGGGGTATACCTTATCGGGATCAACGGGTGCCAGGATAGCACGATCGCTCACTGTATTCAATTGATTGGTCCACGCTGAGTTCATATGGGTCAGCTTCATCCCCAGGTAGTTGAACACCTTGTTCCCGTACGAACCATTAATAAAGACCGAGAGGTCGAAGTTCTTATAGTGGAACGTGTTGGTCCATCCGAACGTGAACTTGGGCATCGGGGAGCCGATATTTGTTTTGTCGTAATCGTCGATAATTCCATCGGGAACACCCTCGGGGCCGCTGATATCCTTGTATTTGACGTCGCCGACCCACACGGTGTTCGCGCGGTTAAATACTCCGTCGGCCGGGTATTTCGCCGGTTTCGGGGAATTCTGGAGGTCTTCCAAGTCCACGTACACCCCGTCGGTCACATAGCCATAGAAGTTATAAAGGGGCTCACCTACCATAGAGACACTCACTACATCCGTCCATTGCCCATATCCCACGATCTGCGCGTTGGCAGTACCGGCAAGCCCTTTGAGTTTATTTCTGTTAAACGAGATTTGGAAATCCGAATCCCAGTTGAAGTTTCCCTCGAAGGGATGAGTATTCAGGGCGATCTCCAGTCCCGTGTTCTCGATGTTACCGTAATTGCCCCAAGGGGCGGCCAACGCCGAAGAGGCGTTGCCAGAAGTCCCCATGTAGGAAGGCAATTGCAAGGGCATCAGCATATCGTTGGACTCTTTCTTGTACCAGTCCAGGACCAGGTTAACGCGATCACGGAAGAACCCCAAGTCCAACCCGACGTTCCACTGTTCCTGTGATTCCCATTTTATGGCCGTGTTCGGTATATTCGAGGGACGATATCCCATGCCCAACCCCGAAGGCATGCGGGTCATTCGAGTACCCCACAAGTACCCGCCAATATTGGAGTTGCCGGTTTGTCCCCATCCAATACGGAGTTTACCGTTGCTCACCGTCTCCAACAGAGGCTCAAAGAACTGCTCGTTAGAGAAGCGCCAAGAAGCCGCGAAAGAGTGGAAGCCCGCCCAGCGGTTCTCGGGCCCGAAGTTGGACGAGCCGTCGCGGCGATACGTGTAGGTGCCCAGGTACCGATCGGCATAGTTATAGGTCAGGCGGGTAAAGACGGACACCATGGCCGCACTGCCAAAACCGGAATTGATGGTTGGAGTGCCCGTTCCTAACGCCGGGTTATGCACTTCATCAGAAGGAAGCCCCGTGTTAAATATGCTCGTGAAGTCGTAACGCGATTCCCATGCTTCATGTCCGACCATCGCGGTGAAATAATGATCGTCCATATTCCCGTTATACGTCAGGTAGTTTTTAAACTGCCAGTAGGTACTGCTGTTTTTCTGGATACCGCTTTCGTTGCTGGAGCGTTTCCACGCGCCCAGGTCGACCATGGGTTTGTAACGGTCGGCTTTCGAAGAGCTGATATCATACCCCAGCTCGGTGCGCCAGGTTAGGTTTTCAAGAGGCGTGACATCAAAAAAGATGTTCCCGGTAAGTTTTTGACGTCCCAACAGGATATCATCGAGCATCGCCAGCGCGATCGGGTTAGGATTGGTATACCCTTCCCGAACGATGGTCGCGTAGTTCCCGTCTATATCATAAATAGGGATATCGGGGATGGTTTGCAGTGAATAATTAATGATGCCCTCATCGCTGTCGGCAAGCTTCAGATCCTCATCGGTTGCCGAGTAGGTAGCGCTAACTCCCATTTTCAACCATTTCTTCAATTCGGCATCCAGGTTGGCCCGGAATGAATAGCGGCTAAAATTCGACCCGATCAAGGTTCCTTGCTGATCCATGTAGGCGCCCGAAACGTAGTACTGTACCCTATCGGTCCCCCCTTGGGCCGATATCTGATGCTGGTGTTGCAGGGCCGATCGGAAGATGGCATCCTGCCAATTGGTGCCTACCCCTAACAAGGATGGATCCGCGTAATAGGGACTTTCTTCGAGTTGACCGGTTGACACCATGTCGTTGTAATACGAAGCAAACTGACGCAAGTTCATCATGTCCAATCGTTTTGTCTGACGTTGAACTGCTGTCATGCCGTCATACGTGAATTTGGCTTCCCCGGCCCTACCTCGTTTGGTGGTAATCAATACCACGCCGTTGGAACCTTGGGCTCCGTAGATGGCGGTAGCCGAAGCGTCCTTCAAAATCTCCATAGAAACGATATCCGCCGGGTTGATGGTAGAGAGAGGGGAGATGGTGGAAACCGATCCATTGCCGAGTGCATCGCCCAATCCGAAAGATGCGCCGCTGCTTCCGCCGCCTTGCACAATCACCCCATCAATCACGTAAAGGGGCTCTGCACCGGCATTAATAGTAGCTTGTCCGCGCACACGGATAGAAGAAGAGGAGCCGGGTGCACCGGAAGTCATCACGGCTGTTACTCCGGACGCACGTCCTTGCAGTGCCTGATCGAGGTTTGTAATCACCGATCCTTTGATGGCATCCTCACCTACTGAAACAGACGCTCCCGACAGGTCACTTTTTCTCATCGTCCCGTAACCCACGACCACCACCTCCTCTAACAGTTCACTATCTTCTTCCATGACAATGTTCAGGGTGGATCGATTATCGATGATCACTTCAAGCGTTTGATACCCGATGCTGGATAAAACCAACACCGGATTCCGTGTGGTCACGGTCAACGAAAAATCCCCGTTGATATCGGTAACGGTACCGTTTAACGTGCCTTTTTCCATAATATTAACACCAATCATCGAAGAGTTATCCTTACTGTCGGTTACAGTGCCGGTCACCCTGCTCTGTTGTGCCATTAACGATAGGCTCATTATCAGAGCCAGACATAACATCATAACGTTTTTCATACGATTAATTTATTTTTACATTATGGTGTATGGAACTCGCTTTAATCATGTTCACGTGTTTAATGATTTAAATGCTCGTTTCATATACTAAGAATTACCATTTAATAAAAGTTACGTTTTAGTTACAAAATTACACCAACGAAGGAGAGACCACAAGTATTATCTTATCCGATTACGATACTTTCTTGATGCTTGTTTCATGCTTTTCGTGAAATCTATTCGTCATGAAATGATCAGTGGGTCCTGTTTATCTAGCGCTATTCTGCAGCATCTATTTATACCACTGGCAAGAATGGGCACCACACCCCTTGCAAAATAAGAAAGAGATGTCCAGCTCTGATTTCAGATTATACGTTATTTGATCCTAATACTTTGCCTGTTGCAGATGTTTCTTCGCGGTT
>ERZ1032852.93-NODE-93-length-25014-cov-12.632277_pt1 | contig 25014 bp, 16 predicted proteins | sample MGYA00516689_ERZ1032852 | MGnify/ENA primary metagenome ERZ1032852 (study PRJEB33719, sample SAMN04262499) | wastewater metagenome | biome: rural village; feature: composting latrine chamber; material: composting feces with ash | place: El Salvador | collected...
ATGATTGAAGGACATGTAGACACATACGAAACTCTTGAGTCAAAAATTGATGCTTCAAGCAAGTATGTTTGGTTTCATGTAGCCTCGCTCGGAGAGTATGAGCAGGCGCTACCAATGATTGAAATAATAAGAGAGAAGAAACCAACCTACAAGATTCTGTTGACATTTTTCTCTCCTTCGGGTTACGAAGTGCAAAAAAACAACGAATTAGTAGATATAGTATGCTATTTACCTTTCGATAAAAAGAAAAACGTGAGACGCTTTCTAGATTTGGCTCAACCCGATATAGCTATATTTGTGAAGTATGAGTTTTGGTACAACTTTATACACGAACTCTATAAACGAAAGATACCAGTTTATCTAATTTCAGCCATTTTTCGACCCAATCAACTTTTCTTCAAGCCATGGGGAAATGTTTTCAAAAAAATACTTCATTACTATGCACAGCTATTTGTACAAGACAAAAAATCGGAACAACTACTCAAACAGTATGGTGTTGACAATGTAACAGTAATGGGTGACACGCGAATGGATAGAGTAATAAAAATAAAGCAGAATGCTCTAGAATTGCCCGTAGTCGAAAAATTCGTATCATCCAACAACAAGCAAAGCGTACTTGTAGCAGGAAGCTCGTGGCCCGAGGATGAAAACCTCCTCATAAACTACTTCAACAAACATGCCTACTTAAAAATTATTGTAGCACCACACCTTATCGACGAAGCCCATCTAAAAGAGATAGAGAGTAAATTGAAACGTCCTTATATTAGATATTCTAAAGCACAGGAGGAGGATGCTTCTATGCTTAATTACGATTGTTTGATTATCGACAACTTTGGGCTGCTATCCTCTATCTATAGGTACGGTCAGATTGCCTATGTTGGAGGAGGTTTTGGAGCAGGTATTCACAATTTACCCGAAGCAGCAGTATATGGAATACCTGTTATATTTGGTCCAAACTACAAAAAATTTCTTGAAGCAAAAGAGTTGATAAAACAGGGTGGGGGATTTACCATCTCCAATGAAAAAGAGTTGAACAAAGTGTTGAAAGATTTCGTTACATCTCCTGAAGACCTTGAAATAGCAGGTGATGCAGCCACCAACTATATATATAAGAGTGCAGGTGCAACAGATAAAATTGTCGACAAAATCGCATTTTAACGATATAAACAGCTATCTTTGAGAAGGTTTTTTAATTAAACCCTCTCAATTGAGTTTTTTTATATGTGTACAATTCTATTGGATAAATTATAAAAAACATGAAGAAATCAAAGCCTAAACTTCGCATCAAAACACGGATATATGTCCCTTTTCTATTTATCCTTGCAACACTACTTATAACTTTTGCATTTCCACGACAAGGCAGGTTTAAATACAAAGACCAATACCAGGTAAATGAACCATGGAGACACGACTTGTTGACTGCCCCCATTACATTTTCTGTTGAAAAATCACCCCAACAATATCAAGCAGATATAGATAGTGCTCTTACTTTCTTTACACCTTATTATAAAATTATCGGAGCAGATGCAAAAGATGACTTTAGGACTGATATCAACTTAGACCCTATTCTAAAGAACCTCGACCACTCCTATAGAATATATATTAGCGACAAACTAGATGAAATATACGACAATGGAATAATAAGTGGTGCCGAGCTAAAAGAACTAGAGGATGCTGGCAATAACTCAATAATGTTGAGCCACAATAAAGAAGCCCGACCTAGAGAGTTGAAGTCGCTCAACACAGCTAAGGATGCCTACGAAACAATTATAAATGAAGCCCCATCATCATTCCAAAAAAGCAAGTTAAGAGCAGTCAACCTCAATAAGTACTTGGTAGAAAATATAGTGTACGATGCTGACAAATCTGAAAGTGTAAGAGATGGGCTTATAAAAGGCGTAAAAAAAACAATAGGTGATGAGATAAAGGTTGGACAAAGAATTATTGGTGAAGGAGAGATTATTAATGCTGAAATGTATAGAGTACTAAAATCTCTCGAAAATAAGATTGAAGGAAATACAGGAGGAGCTAACAAATCTGCCTTAATTATATTGGGAGAGTTGCTGTTGATTGCCATTTTGATGGGATCGTTCTATATGTATTTACTCTTTTTCAGAAAAAAAGAGGCTCGAAATCGAGAGCATGTAACCTTTATGGTACTTGTTATTACGTTGTTTGTGATTCTAACGGCTATAGTTGTAAAATTTTCACTGCCTAGTGTTTACATGATTCCGTATGCCATAGTCACTATTCTTATACGTACATTTATTGACTCACGAACAGCATTAAATGCAACCTTAGTTACCATTCTAATGAGCTCGCTGATGGTCCCTTCGCAGCTAGAGTTTATAATATTGCAAGTTACCATTACAATGGTGTGTATATTCAATTTAAAGGAACTGACAGAGCGCTCACAATTAATTCGCAGTTCATTTGTTATATTAGCGGCTTATACAATAGTCTACATTGCATTTTCACTAGCACAAGATGGTGAGATATCATCGATAAATTGGTCTACTCTAACCTCTTTTGTTATCAACTTTATCTTTATCACATTCTCATACCTATTAGTATATATTGTGGAAAAAGTATTTGGATTTATATCGGGAGTAAGTATGGTAGAATTGGCAAACATAAACAAGCCTCTACTACGCCAACTTTCTGAAGAAGCTCCTGGAACATTCCAACACTCAATGCAAGTATCCAATCTTGCTGCAGCGGCAGCAATAGAAATTGGAGCTAACGCATCGTTGGTTAGAACTGGTGCACTCTATCACGACATAGGAAAACTAGAAAACCCTGCATTTTTTACCGAGAACCAAGCAGTAGGAATGAACCCCCATGCAGGACTTCCTTTTGAGGAGAGTGCTCGTATCATTATCGACCATGTTCGCTTTGGTATAAAGAAAGGAAAAAAAGCAGGACTACCTCAGCAGATTATCGATTTTATAGCCACGCATCATGGTAATAGCACTCCAAAGTATTTCTATAACTCATGGAAAAATGCAAACCCTGGAAAGGAGATAGACGATGCTGCTTTTTCATATCCGGGACCAAACCCTTTTACTAAAGAAACGGCTATACTGATGATGGCTGACACTGTAGAAGCTGCCTCTCGCAGCCTTCCTAAGTATACAGAAGAGTCTATTGCCAACTTGGTTAATAAACTTATTGATTCGCAAATGGAAGAGAAGCTCTTTCATAAAGCTCCCATTACGTTTCAAGAGATAGACAGAATTAAAAAACTCTTTATAGAAAAGTTACAAACAATCTACCATTCACGCATTGTTTATCCAGAGTTGAACAAAGAGGAGAAGGCTACTCCCACTCAATAGTAGCAGGTGGTTTAGACGAGATGTCGTAAACAACTCTATTTACACCCTTCACATTGTTGATAATTTCATTGCTCACCATAGACAAGAACTCATAAGGAAGTCGCGACCAATCGGCTGTAAGAGCATCAACTGATGTTACTGCACGCAGTGCGATAGTATTTTCATAAGTTCGCTCATCATTCGTTACACCCACCGATTGAACAGGCAATAAGATAGCCCCTGCTTGCCACACTTGGTTGTACAAACCAGCACTACGAAGATTTGATATGTAAATATGATCTGCCTCTTGTGCTATACGCACTTTATCGGGAGTGATATCTCCAAGAATTCTAATTCCTAAGCCAGGACCTGGAAATGGATGACGATCAATAAGGTGTGGTTTCATTCCCAACTCTAAACCTATTTTCCTCACCTCATCTTTAAAAAGCAAACTCAAAGGCTCGCAAAGCTTTAGATTCATCTTCTCGGGCAATCCACCTACATTATGATGACTCTTGATAACAGCTCCTGTAACAGAGATAGACTCTATAATATCTGGATAGATAGTACCTTGAGCCAACCACTTAATATCTTTCAGTTTGTGAGCCTCCCGATCGAAAACATCGATAAACCCTTTACCAATAATTTTTCTCTTCTCTTCGGGATCTACTACTCCTTTCAACTCTTTATAAAAACGTTCTTTAGCGTCAACACCAATTACATTTAAACCCAAATGCTCATAATCGACAAGAACATTTTCAAATTCATTCTTACGAAGCAAACCATGGTCTACAAACACACAAGTTAGATTTTTACCAATAGCTTTATGAAGCAACACTGCAGCAACAGACGAATCTACTCCACCAGAAAGAGCTAAGATTACTTTATCGTCACCCAACTCTTGCTTCAAGTTGCTCACTGTAGATTTTACAAATGAGGCTGGAGTCCAATCTCTTTTACACTCACATATATCTAAAAAATTTGAAAGCAACTTCACTCCAACTTCAGTATCTGTTACTTCGGGATGAAACTGAACACCCCATGTTGGCTCACCTTCAATACGATAAGCACTCAGCTCATCATCTTTAGTTGATGCAACACAATTCAGGTTTTTAGGTAAACTCGAAATAGTTTCACTAAAAGAGAACCAAGCTGCAGAAGTGTCAATAAGACCGTTAAACAATTCATCTTCAGCAGAAACAGTTAACTCTGCTTTGCCATATACTCGAGGGCCTGTTTGTTTTATTGTAGCACCTTCAAATTTTGCAATATATTGTGCCCCATAGCCTATAGCTAAAACTGGGTATTTATCTCTTATTTCAGACAAATCTATTTTGAAAGCCTCGGCATCAGAAACCGAATACGGACTATCCGACAAGATTACTCCCTTTACAGTATCATCCCCATATGGAAATTTATTGTATGGTACTATCTCACTATATGTGTTGAGTTCACGTATTCTACGTCCAATAAGTTGAGTGGTTTGAGAGCCGAAGTCGAGAATAATTATTTTTTCGTCCATAGTTTTTATTGTTGTTTGAGGGTGCAAATATAAGAAAAAAAGGGTTGATAATTTTATGAATCATCTAAAAGTAACACAGATGTAACTCATAAAATCGAAATAAATATGGTTAATCAACCCACCCTATTTAAATCATTTTGTATAGCTAACAGTCTGTTTTATTGACATATTTTATCTACTCATATCAACTATTACAATAACATGATTCTAAAAGCAATTAAACGAACAATCACTTTAGCTGTCATATACACGATATTTAAGAGAATTATAACGATATATAAAAAGTATATTATTATCTTTGAGAATTAGAACTTAGTGAATTAACAATGAAACTATATAAAATAACCTTTCTGATGTTTTTCCTTTTTCCTACTTTGCTTTTAAGTCAAGTATCGGAAGAGGCACAAACACTATATGACCAAGGCAAATATAGCCAAGCAAAAGATCTTTTAGAAATTGAGTTGATAGAAAAACCCACTGATGCCTACATAAACTATTGGCTTGGAAGGGCATCGCTATATACTGGAGATTTAACAACTGCTGAAAAATCATTGACACAAGCAAAAAGTAGGCGTTATCACGATGCTACTCTCTATCTAGGCCGTCTGTACGCTTTGCAATATAAATTTAATGCTGCAGAAAAGGAGTTTGCTGACTATGAACGCGTAAGAAGGCGCGACAAAGACGCACTGGCTCTTCTAGAAGAAGAACGTGATTATGCAGACCGACTAAAACGTATGGTTAGTCGTACCGAAGACATTCAGATTATAGATAGTGTAGTTGTATCTAAAGATAATTTTTTAAGTGTATATAATTTAAGTGCTAGCGGAGGTTCGATTCAATGGGCTCACGATTTTTTTAATAATAGAGAGAATGAAAACAACTCAGTTGTTTATATGAACGAAAGAAAAACTAAGGTTTATTTTTCTCGCCCAGCCACCCAACAAGGTAGCACACTCTACACAATGGAGGAGATGCTAGAGAACTTTGGCAACGAAAAGATGCTACCCTCTCCTATTACCACTGCTGAAGATCAAGCCTACCCGTTTATTTTATCCGACGGCTTAACTATTTACTTTGCTAGTAAAGGGCACGAAACTATTGGAGGTTACGATTTGTTTGTATCTCGCTACAATCTATATTCAGATACATACCTCAACCCCAACCAGCTGAATATGCCCTTCAACTCACCTTTCAACGACTATATGATGGTGATTGACGAACAAAAAGGTATAGGTTGGTTTGCTAGCGATAGATACCAACCCAAAGATAAGGTTTGTGTATACACTTTTATTCCTAACCAAGAAGTGCGCCTAGTGCTCACAGAAGATGAGGAGCAACTAGCAAATAGAGCCAAAATAAACAGCATAAAAGATAGCTGGAGAGAAGGTTTAGACTATTCTAACCTCTTAAATAAGGCTAGAACCATAAATAGTATTGAAGAGAGCAAACAACAAGACTTCGAGTTTGTTATTAATAACGACTTCACCTATTATCACCTCTCTGATTTTAGTAGCTTTAGCGCTAGAGAGTATTTTATAGATGCACTTGAATTTGAAAGACAACTTAAAGAGGCAGAAAAAGAGTTAGCCATAAAACGTGCTCAATACTCAGCCGCACCATCAAGCAACAGGTCGTCACTAACTACAGAAATTTTGTTACTAGAAAAAACAGTTGCTCAACTATACGATCAATATAAAGTTACGAAAGTAATGGCACGAAATAAAGAGATAAAACACATTAACGCTTCCAAATAATATAATATGACATTCAATTTAATAATTGTTACACTTGTTGTCCTTTTAGGAATAATATTTTTGTTAGCAGAAATATTTCTCCTGCCTGGAATTACTATTTCAGGTATAGCTGGTTTTATCTTCTTGGTAGGAGGTATTGCTTATGCCTACATGTATATAGGGACAATGGCAGGCAACTTAACACTTATTATCTCAGCACTATTAATAATGGGGAGCTTTATCTACTTTATTAAATCAAAGTCGCTAAGGCGCATCTCCCTTAATACAAATATCGATTCAAAAGTAGACAACTCTGACTTGAAAAAAATAAATATCGGAGACGAAGGTATCACTCAGTCTCGTTTAAACCCAATAGGAAAAGTTTTTATCAATGATTTGACTGTAGAGGCAAAATCGATAGATGGGCAAATGATTGATGAAGACACGGTGGTAGTAGTAAACAAAGTAGATTGGTCAAATATTCTTGTTTCAAAAAAAGAGAGCCAAATAGATTAAAAGCATAGAAGCAAAAAGCAATTAAATAAACACTAAAAACAAATATTATGGAATTTACTATTTTAATGATTATGGCAGCTGTTCTGTTCATAATAATTATCTTCTTCTACTACGTTCCGTTTTTCTTATGGATAAACGCACTGTCGGCAGGAGTACATATATCGTTGGTTCAACTATTTTTGATGCGACTGCGTCGTGTTCCGCCACGCATAGTTGTATATGCAATGATTGAAGCACACAAAGCAGGACTCAAAGATGTGACACGCGACAACCTAGAGGCACACTTTTTAGCTGGAGGACATGTTGAAGAGGTAGTTCACGCACTAGTATCGGCATCAAAAGCCAATATCGACCTGTCGTTTCAAATGGCTACAGCTATCGACCTTGCAGGTAGAGATGTGCTGCAAGCTGTACAAATGTCGGTAAACCCAAAAGTAATTGATACCCCTCCTGTAACTGCTGTTGCTATCGATGGTATTCAATTGATAGCTAAAGCTCGAGTAACAGTTCGTGCCAACATCAAGCAATTGGTTGGTGGTGCAGGCGAAGAGACCATTCTAGCCCGCGTGGGTGAAGGTATTGTATCTTCTATTGGTTCAGCGGCTTCACATAAATCAGTACTCGAAAATCCCGATTCAATTTCAAAACTTGTTTTGAAAAAAGGATTGGATGCTGGTACAGCATTCGAAATTCTGTCAATTGATATTGCCGATATCGATATAGGTAAAAACATTGGTGCTGTGTTACAAATCGATCAAGCACAAGCCGACAAAAATATTGCACAAGCACGTGCCGAAGAGCGTCGTGCTATGGCTATTGCATTAGAGCAAGAGATGAAAGCTAAAGCACAAGAGGCTCGTGCTAAAGTAATTGAAGCAGAAGCCGAAATTCCAATGGCAATGGCAGAAGCATTTAGATCGGGTAATATGGGGATTATGGATTACTACAGAATGAAGAATATCCAATCTGATACAGAAATGCGCGATTCAATCTCGAAACCACAAACAGGTTCTCAGAAAATTGGACCTGAGAAATAATAAAAACTAAAGTAAAGTAAACTACTATGAGAATAATACCTGATTCAGAATTAATTATTAATTCGGATGGAAGTGTATTCCATTTACATATCAAACCTGATCAACTAGCAGATAAAATTATAGTTATGGGCGACCCAGGACGGGTAACCTTGACAGCTTCGTTTTTCGATTCTATCGAATGCGATGTACAGAGCAGAGAGTTTCATACTGTAACAGGTATGTATAAAGGAAAAAGAATTACAGCTATGTCTCACGGTATTGGCACAGACAATATTGATATAGTTGTAACCGAACTAGATGCATTGGCAAATGTGGATTTTGAAACCCGTGAAATAAAAAAAGATTTTAAGCAACTTACAATAGTTCGCGTTGGCACATCGGGTGGTATGCAACCACATTGCCCTGTAGGCTCTTTTGTAGTTGCAGAAAAATCAATTGGTTTTGACGGAGTTATTCACTACTATGACGGCTCTGATAAAGTAAGAGAGAAAGACTTTGAAGAATCATTCAAAAAACATGTAGATTGGTCACCTCTTCACTGCTCGCCCTATGTGGTAAGCTCGGATGAAGATCTAGTAGAGCGTATTGGTCACGACATGATAAAAGGAGTTACCATATCTGCTATCGGATTTTATGGACCTCAAGGCAGACATGTGAGATTGCCTCTTGCTGATCCAAAACTAAACTCTAAAATAGAGTCGTTCCGATTTGACGATCACTCTATAACCAACTACGAAATGGAGAGCTCTGCAATTGCAGGCTTAAGCAAAATGATGGGACATAAAGCAATGACAGTTTGTTCAATCATAGCCAACAGAGTAGCATTAGAATCTAATGCTGATTACCAAGGATCAATAGAAGACTTAATAAAAATAGTTTTAGAAAGAATCTAAAACCAAATATTCAACAAAATCATTAAATACAATGAGAAAAATACTATCAACATTAGCGGTACTAGTTATTAGCTTAACAGTTTTCGCTCAACAAAACCCACCTCAACCTATGGACCCAGCCGTTAGACACGGTGTGCTAGAGAATGGGTTGACCTACTTTATTCGTCACAACAAACTCCCCGAAAACAGAGCCGATTTCTACATAGCTCAAAAAGTAGGGTCGATGCAAGAAGAAGATTCTCAAGCAGGATTGGCTCACTTCTTAGAGCATATGGCTTTTAATGGCACAACCAACTTTCCAGGGAAAGAGATGCTTAACTATTTGGAAGAAAACGGTGTGAAATTTGGAGAAAATGTGAATGCTTACACATCGTTTGACGAAACTGTTTACTTTCTGTCAAACGTACCTGTAGTACGCGAGGGTATGCTCGACTCTGCACTCTTAATTCTTCACGACTGGGCAAATGAAATTGCACTAGAAGGAGATGAGATAGAGAGCGAACGTGGAGTAATTAGAGAAGAGTGGAGAACTGGAGGCGGTGCACAGCAGCGCATTTGGGAGAAAATGCTTCCTGTACTATTTAAAGACAGCAAATATGCAAACCGCTTGCCTATTGGAAGTATTGATGTTATCAACAATTTCGAACATCAAGAGATTCGCGACTACTACGAAAAATGGTATCGTCCAGACCTACAAGGTATCATAATTGTTGGCGATATTGATGCAGACAAAGTAGAAGAGAAAGTAATAGAACTGTTCTCTAAAATTGAACTAGACCCTAACGCAGCCGAGCGTGTTTACTTTCCTGTACCAGACAACGAAGAAACAATTGTTTCTATTGCTACAGACCCAGAAGCTACCAACACTAGCTTAATGATGTTCTACAAACACGATCCACTACCCGACGAAATTAAACTATCGCAAGCAGGACTTGTGTTGAACTACATTAAGGGTGTAGCATCGAGCATGATAAATGATCGCTTCGAAGAGATAACTCAAAAACCAAATGCTCCTTTTTTAGGTGCTTATGCTTATGACGGCGACTTTTTTGTAGCAAAAACAAAAGATGCTTGGACAGTAGCATCAGCATCGGCTGACGACAAAATAGAAGATGCTATAGCAGCCATGGTTCGTGAAACTGAACGCATGAGAAGATTTGGTTTTACAGAGTCTGAATACGAGAGAGCTCGCGAAAACACAATTAAGAGATACGAAAACTCATACAACAACAGAGATAAACAACTTAATCGTGTTTACTCTCAAGAGTATGTGAGTAGTTTTACCAACAACGAACCTTTCCCAGGAATCGAATATGAGTACAACATGATAAATATGATTGCTCCTAATATACCATTAGAAGTTATTAATCAATCAGTTGCTCAAATGATTCAGGATAGAAATATGGTTATTGCTATTTCAGGTCCAGAAAAAGAAGGTTTAGTATACCCAACAGAAGAAGAGGTTTTAGCTATTGTAGAACAAACAAAAGCTGAAGAGATAGAAGCATATGTTGAAGAAGTTTCTGACGAGCCTCTAATAGTTACACCTCCTGCACAAGGAGAGATAGCAAATGTTGAAACTAACGAAGAGTTAGACGCAACTGTTTGGACACTATCGAATGGTATGAGAGTTGTGTTGAAAGAGACAGACTTTAAAGACGACCAAATAATGATGACTGCTTCAAGCATTGGTGGATACTCGCAATATGCAATGCAAGATCCATTAAATGCAAAAATGATAAGCGACATTATGGCATTAGGTGGTGTTGGCAACTTTAGCACAGTTAATCTGCGCAAAGCAATGGCAGGAAAAACAGCATCGGCTAGACCAACAGTAGGCTTAACATCACAAGGATTTAGTGGTTCATCATCTATCAAAGATTTTGAAACAATGTTGCAGCTAGTATATCTATACTTCACTGCTCCACGCCAAGATCAAGATGCTTTTGATTCATATATTCAAAGAATGCAATCTGCACTAAAAAATGCAGAAGCTGAACCAATGACTGCTTTTAGCGACACTATTACCCATACACTATATGGAGAGAATCCACTAGTAGGTCGCCTCAAAGAAAAAGATTTGAAGAATATCGATTATGATCAAATCATGAAGATGTATAAACAGATATTCTTGAATCCAGGAAGCTTTGTATTTACATTTGTAGGCAACATAGATCAAGAGGCTATAAAGCCTGCAGTACTTACCTACCTAGCATCTCTACCAGGAGAAGCTGTTGAAGGAGAGTTCTTGCGTGTTCCAATGGATGTAAGAAAAGGTATGCATACAAATATCTTCCAAAAAGAGATGCAAAATCCAAAAGCATCTGTATTGAATGTATTCTCAGGAAATATTGAAAGAACTCAAAGAAATTTAATAACAATGAGCATCTTTGATCAAATCCTAAGTATAGTTTACACTGAAAAAGTTCGCGAAGACGAAGGTGGAACTTATGGTGTTTATTCAGGTGGAAGCATTTCTCGCTACCCTGAAGGGCAAACAGTTTTACAAATCATGTATGATACAGACCCAGCTAAAATGGAGTATCTAAATGAAATTATTCATAGAGAGTTGAAAGACATAGCTGTGAACGGACCTCGTGAAGCGGATTTCAATAAGGTGGTAGAGTTTATGAACAAGAAACATAGCGAAAGCATAAAGCAAAACGGCTATTGGCTTGGTACATTAGACACATACTACTTCTACAACGAGAACAACTACTCTGACTACTTGACAATATTAAACTCAATAACAATGGACGATGTAAAAGCGTTTGCTGATGAGTTGATATCGCAAGAAAACGAGGTTGTAATAAGCATGCTTCCTACAGATGTAGAAGAAACAGTGGAAGAAGCTGTAGAAGAGACTGTAGAAGAAACAGTGGAAGAGTAAATCGATAACGTGTTTCAAGTAAACACAATTCATTAAATAAAGAGGACAAAAGTTTTAAGTAACTTTTGTCCTCTGCTTATTTAACAACACCACAAGAAATATTACACACTTGTCCTTTTGTGGTTGCCTTATAAAAACATACAACTAATAATTACTTGCACTCTTTATAGAAAAGAGATATAAACTGTTCAAACCATATCGACCACGGGCGATTAGACGAACAAGAGTTGAAAATTGAATCCTCCATGTAGGAAATGGTTGGTGCTGATAAAATGAAGCATTTTTACTCAGACCTTTATAAGAAAAAGTCGTAAATGGAGGAGAAATTGCAAAGAATTGAAGAAAAGAAGAGAAAATAGTGAGCCTCTTCATCGATAATTAAAATTACACAAAGGAACTCCTTTAAATTTGGTGCAGAAATAGAAATAAGAGACGAGAATAAATCTAAATCAGTAGAAAATCAGGGTTTAGTAAAACTACATGCATATTCCCCGTGGTGTTTACGATTTTCAACTGTTTCTTCCATTTCTACCATGGAAGAAGTGTTTGAAAAAGATTTTAAGATTATGCTTATAGAATAAAAACCTTGAAACAGGCAGGAAGATATCTAAAAAGGCTGAAAGTTTATAATAAACCTTCAGCCTTTACTTATTGAGTATTCACTTTAATAAGAGAATAAATTATCAATTAATCTATCTACTTAGCCAACTGACGTTTCACCTCTTCTGGATTGTGCTTATATTTAAATAAAATAGCAAATAGTATCATCACCACTACCGAGTAAGCAGTAAATACAAACCAAGCATTGGGCCATGCCACTTTATCAACTACAAAACCTGCAACATAAGAACCAATAAAAGCGCCAAATCCATTGGTCATAATCATAAACAATCCTTGCGCACTAGAACGGATAGAGGGACCTGTTTCTTGTTCTACAAAAAGTGAACCCGATATATTAAAAAAATCGAATGCAACACCATATACCACCATCGACAAGATAAGCATCCACACACCACCACCTGGATCGCCAAGGCCAAGAAGCGCAAAGCGCAACACCCATGCAAACATACTTATCAACATCACATTCTTAATACCATAACGCTTCAAAAAGAACGGAATGAGCAATATACAAAGCGTCTCCGACATTTGAGATATAGAGATAAGAATATTGGCATGCTCCACACCAAAAGTGCCTTTATAGATATCCATTGCACCAAAATAATTGGTTAGGTAGTCATTGGCAAACATATTGGTAATTTGAAGCGACATTCCCAACAACATAGAAAAAGTGAAAAAGATAGCCATCTTGCGCTGCTTAAAAAGGGCAAATGCACGCAAGCCAAAATTGTCGACCCACGATTGGCTCTCGCTAGCACCCGTAGTAGGACACTTAGGAAGTGTAAAGGAGTATAAGCCTAATATCAAAGATAAACCTCCAGCATAATAGAGTTGATAAGCCGACTGTGAAAACTTAAAACCATCAATTTTAAGCAAGTCAACAGAAATCATAGAGATAATAAACCCCACTGTACCCCACACACGAATGGGTGGGAACGCTTTAACAGTATCGAAGCCCCCTTTTTCAAGTGCATTGTATGCAACCGAGTTTGATAGTGCAATAGTGGGCATATAAAAGAATACAGCAAGCAAAATAAATGTGTATAGCTTAACATATTCAGTTTGAGGTGCAGCCAAAAACAAGAATGTAGCTCCTAGCAAATGGCAAACGCCTAATAGTTTTTCGGCTGGGATAAAGCGGTCTGCAACCACCCCCAACAGACCTGGCATAAAGAGCGATGCAATACCCATAGTAGCAAAGAAGCTACCTATCTGAACACCCGTAAAGCCAAGCTGACCTCCGAGGTAAGCTCCCAAAGAAATTAACCAAGCCCCCCAAATTGCATATTGGAGGAAGTTCATAATAATTAAACGTAGCTTTAGATTCATAAGATATTAGTTTACAATGTAATTATATTTAGTTTAGTTGTTTCTACTTAAGGTCTATTTTATCGTTTGAGCCAAGGTGCTGGGTCGAGCTTTGTGGTTTTATTCCACAGCTGAAAATGCATCGAAGCAATTCCAGTATCCGAATCTGTGTATATTTTACCTAACGCATCGCCGGTCTTCACCTTCTGACCTTTTTTGACATACACATTAATAATGTTGGCATAAAATGTATAATAGTCACCATGACGAAGAATTACACAGTTGTTGTATCCTGGGAAAGCAATTATGCGCGACACCTCGCCGTCAAAAATGGATCGAATATCTGAATTTCGCTGTGCTTGTATATCTATTCCACTGCTATTAGTAGATACATTCCACTCGCTATGTTTATGCACTCCAAACGACGATACAATAGTAGCAGTGCCTGTAACGGGCATTGGCAATCGCCCCTTGTTAGCAACAAAGTTTTTCGACAGATTGAAGGTCTCAACATTGGCAATTAAAGGCTCCTCTTCAATAGGTTTAGTGACAGGAGCAGCCTTATCATCTTTAGCCTTTTCCTTTTCTTGTTCCTTTCGTCGGCGCTCTTCAGCCAAACGTCTTTCGCGTTCTTGCCGCGCCACCTCTTCGGCTATCAGTCGTTCTATTTCAGAGTTCAACCTATTGGCTTGTCGCTGTTTCTCTTGCAGCTCTTTTTGCAACTCTTTCTGCTTACCTTGTGCTTTGCTCATTTCGGTTGTACGATTACGTTCTTCTGCTATTAGCTTCGATTGTTCGTCACGTATAGCCATCAATGTTTTTCTACGCTCTTCCTTTGCTTTCTGCACCTCCTCTTTTTTTTGTGCCAACTCTGCATTTTTTTCTTTTATCTCATTAGCCTGACTCTTTTGCACCTTAGAATACTGTTTCAAATATTGCATTCTACGCAGGGCTTCTCCAAAAGATTTTCCTGAAAGAATAAAAAATATTTTATTCTCAGATTGACGCTTATTCATTACCGATTTTATAGCATTGGCATACTTGTCTTTCCGTATCTCCAACTCTTTGTTTAGTTCAACAATATCCTTCTCTAAACGAGCTGTTTCTCTATCAAGCGCTTTTATCTCCTCTTGCTGAACATTAATAATCTCCTTGCGTGTCTCAATCTGTTTATTTATAAGATTGATACGCTGTATTATCGTGGTAGTCTGCTTTTTCACATCTAAGAATAGTTTGTTTGTATTCTCTATATCCGCCTGCAGGCTTTCACGCCTTTTCTGCAAACGTTCTATCTCTCCTGTTTGAGAGAAAACAGAGAAACTTAAACTTAAACAAAAGAAGACAACCAAGTATCTCATTTTTTATCTGCTAATAGTTTTATTACCTCTTTCAATTCTACTTTAGTATAGCTAGATGGTATTGAAGAGTCTAGTGTCAACGATTCATCAAAGTTAATTGATGACAAAGAGATTGAAGTATTTAAATTAATCTTTTCTGATGATGCTGAAACCTTCATTTCAAGAGGAAAAAAGAGCTTTTCAACTAGCGAAAACTCATCATAACTCCACTCCATCGAGTACTTTTTTGCAGGCATATACATTTGAGTAAGTGTTATCTGATCGTTACCATTCACAAAAAAGCTATAATCTATATCCGATATTCTGTCACGTCCCGACAGGCGATAGTTGTTCGAACTTTGTACATATCTAAACTTCCTATAATCATCTATCAATACGTTCGATTGTTCGGGTATAAAAAGAGCATTAGTAAAAAGCGACTGTAGGGTGTAGAAGTTGAATCCTATAGGATACTCCTTTTTAAGATCATCATACGTCTCTTGTACATATCTTTTATTCATTCGGTCAAGAATTATAATGCAATCGGGCTGAATGTATAAACGAAACATCTCTATACCAAAAATTGGCTGAATGGATAGTTGTATAGCCTCGTTGCGCACAATTCTAAGGGTAGCCCTCGAATTCAATACTTTTCTACCAGTAGAAAAAGACATATTCAACTTTGATGAAAAAGTAGAATACCTAACTTCATTTTCCAATATATCCTCAAAAAGATTTGAATTTGTTTTATCTTCTAATTCAGATTCTGCTTGCACTATTCGCTCTTTTGGTTTACAGGAGTATACACCTACAAACAGTAGCAATAAGAGTGCTATCAAATATTTAGATAGTTTGAATATTTTCATTCTAGATGTAAATTAATTTTACTCGCTATATTTTTTAGTTTTTATCTTCTTTTCCAAAGTAGTGGATTCGCTTCCTATCTCTTTGGCTTTTTTCCACTGCTCAAGCGCTTTTTCCTCTTCGCCGGTTTTATATAAAATATCTCCGTAGTGTTCCAACACCTCGGCTGAGGGCTCATCTTGACTATACTTTACAGCATTTTCTATATATATTTTTGCCATTGTATAAGCCCCTTGTCTAAACAGCACCCAACCGTAAGTATCCAGATAAGTAGGGTTGGTAGGCTCTGCCTTCACAGTTATACTACTCATCTGCTCTGCTTTGTCGAGCGACTCATCGTCTAACGATAAGAAATAACTATAGTTATTGAGCACTCCCAAGTTTTGAGGATTCAATTTCAAAGCCTCCTCATACTTTTTGTAAGCAAGTCGCTTCTCTCCTAAATGGTAATTCAAATCGCCTATTTGAGCATAAAAGTCAGATTTTACTAGAGGGTTCGCATCCTCCATTATCTCTAGTCCGTCCTCGAATACAACTAACGCCTCCTCGTACTGTTCTAGCTGATACTTAGCCCCACCAAGATAGAAGTAAAATTGATAGGCATCGGGAATATGCTTCAAAGCATTTTCTGTTATCCAAATCACCTTTTCCAAACTATCAGGCAGTGCAATACGCAGCATATTTTCCCAGCCTGCAGGGTTTTCTGGTTCTGCCAAAGCGTATATCTCAAACTGCTCCATTGCCTCCGTTTCATTCTCTTGCAACATCAATACACTCCCATATAGAAAATTGAGCTGTGCATTATTGGGATGTTGCTCAAAAAGAGTGCCAAAAAGAGGATTCGCTATTGTAGTATCTGTTTTATTAGATTGCAGCATTGTGATATAGCGTGTAAGCAACTGAAGCTTTATATCTATCTCAAACATGGGGTTAATCAGTGCTCCCTTTATCTCTTCCAATGCCATATCAGGCTTGCCACTCTTCTCATAATAATTTACCATCGATAATACCAAAGCTGGATAATTTGCGTCTACAACTTCTACTTTTCTGTATTGTTCAAGCGCCTTTTCAAGCTGATTATCTTGCATATACAAATTACCCAACATAAGAGTATAGTCTATGTTATCAGGGTTTTTATCTACTATACTTTCAATCTCGTCAAAAGCTTCGTCTTTTCTGTTCAACATAGAGTAAAGTCGAAACTTATTAATAGTTATAGACTCTCTCACCCCCACCACTTGCTCTAGCCCGTCCAACACCTCAATAGCTTTTTCCAAGTCACCATTATCGTTATATGCTTCGGCTAAAGCCATATACACATCAATATTCTCAGGATACTGTTCCAACATCCTATTGTAAATATCTATAGCCTCTTGTTTTTGGTCAAGGTCGCGATAAAAAGAGCCCATCATCATATTATAGTAATAGTTGTGAGGGTCTTTTTCTAAAGCCTTCTCTAAAAAAGCTGCAGCCTTACTATTCTCTTGCAACACATTGTAGAAACCACTTAGCTCACTCAACACATTTGCCTTGGTAGAGTCTAAAGCATAGCAATGCTTAAAAAGGTCGAATGCTTCGGCATAATTGCCTTGTGCTTTAGCACTCAGTGCATCGTAAAAATAGTAGTCAAACTTTCTTTGGTTATCGCTATCTATTGTCCAACTACTATTGTTTTGTGCAAACACAAATCCTGTAGCCAAATAAATAAGCACAACAAGAGAAGTTATTGTTTTAGTATTATATCTGAATAGTTGAAATGTCATATCTCTTTTTTTAATTAATCCTTTCCAGTGTGACCAAATCCACCATCACCTCGCTCACTATCCTCTAGCACATTGGTCTCTTGCCAGTCTACAGTAGCGTGTTTTGCAACAACCATTTGGCAAATTCTCTCGCCATGATTGATAACAAATTCATTATTAGACAAATTTACTAATACTACACGAATTTCCCCTCTATAATCGGCATCAATTGTACCTGGAGAGTTTAAAACAGAGATACCATATTTCACTGCCAAACCACTACGAGGTCTTATCTGAGCTTCAAATCCTACGGGTAGCTCTATGAACAATCCTGTTGGTATCAATGCTCGCTCAAGAGGTTTCAAGGTAACAGGACTGTCTAAATTGGCTTTTAAGTCCATACCTGCACTATGTGGGGTGGCGTATTTGGGTAAAGAGTTTTCTGATTTGTTTATTATTTTTACACGCATAGTATTTTCATTAATTGATGACAGAAATTTATAAAGACTCAAACAGCCTATTCTATCAAAGATATTGTTATAAATATTAAGTAGGTATAAATATACTTTGAGAAAGACGCTACTTAAAGTTTCTTTTTTGACAGACCAATGAGTAAGTAAATGCGAAAATATACAATTCTCACCAATTAATTAGCTTATTGATAAAATTTAAGCCCCTTTCATAGAAAATACAAGCTATTATAAGCAATAATTTATAATTTGATATAGCAAAATTTGTATCTTTGTTATAATGAAGAATTGGAATAAAATACTCGACAAGTTTAGAACCACTATAAACAATAGGGGCATCGACTCATTTCATGTGCTCGAAGAGCTTGTTCCAATAGAGGAGCAAATGGAGTTTTTTAAGCTTCTTGATAATCTCAAAGCAAATGAAACGAAGTTTGTTCGTGATTCTGAAATAGAGATGCTTTTTTCAGCAGATGTGTCAGTCGAAAGAAAAAAGGAATGTTTAGTATTGCTATCATCAATTCCAGATGTGAAAGCCTATCGCGCATTAGAGACCTATCAAAGCAGCCCCTTAGAGCCAGAGTTGAAAAACTGGTCGTCTATTGCACTGCTTGGTAGTCGAATTGGCCTTAATACTGACCTATTAGGCAAACCTCAGATTTATATATCATCAGGATTGGGGGGGGCACGACAAAAAGATGCGTTTTTTCACCCTCTTCATAACCAGAGAGCATGAAAACTTTACTGAAGTTCAAAAAGAGTTGGTCGAACGTGAATTCAAATTTCAGCTTGAGGGTGAAGATGTAGAAATAGAGACATTTGAGATAAAGAACAACTATTTTACTATCCTATTCCTTTTCCCCTTCAAGACCGATGTGAGAGCAATATTGCAATCTGCAATAGAGGAATGCAACCAATATGGTAACTTTCTAGACGATAAATTTCTATTTACCAATGTAAAGGTCTTTAGCGACGAGGAAATTCAAAAGTTGCTCGACAATGACCTGAAGTTAGATTAAATACCCCCCCCTCTAGCAGCAAAGCTTATTAATTTACTTTTGTCACTCTTCTTATTGACAAAATAAAGAGAACAAAATAAACACCACCCTCTTAGGACAAACCCAAAAGAGTGGTGTAATTATTTAATTGAACTATCTATAGAACAATTCTATAGATAGTTGATTTACTTATTAAGGTAGGTAAAAGATTTCTGTTCCACCACCAAAAGTTCCAGCAGATACTGTATATCCACTTACGTTTACAACTACGGCATGAGCTGCTGCAACGTACTCAGCACTTCCCACCTCAATTGATACAAGACCATAAGAAGGATGCGTATCAATTACTTGCTTTGGAAAGTTAACTGTTACACCATCAGAAGCAATCATGAAAGCAATGTTATAATTACTATGAGGAGCTATTACCTTATAAGCATCTACACCTATAGCTTTCTCATATTTCACATTTTCGATAGGTCCGTTCCACGAACCATTGATACTGCCTGTTCCTGCACTTTCAAATTCCAATTGACTTAAAGCGGTAATATTCGCTGTGCCTTTTTTTGCTGGCGATACCATGCTTTCTTGAATATTTAATGTGAAAGGAAAACCAAGACTCACATCAACGTCAAATCCGTTAGCAGTGAGTGTTAGTGATGATGGATCGACAGATGCAAAATTAGAATAATCTATATTCACATAAGCTTTGCCTTCTCCCGGTGCAAAAGTTGCATCGCCAGCCACTTTAAAAGCATCTGTGTAGCCTGGTAAAGTTGAGCTAAGTGTTACAGGTACTGATAAGCTACCATCAGTGGAAGTTCTTCCAATGGGTACTTTTAAATAGTCGCCTGACATATCTAAGTTTGTTGCACTAGCAACGAAACTCACCTTATTATCTTCTCCTTGATATAACTCTCCCTCAACGTCATCACATGCAGCGAAAACAAAGAGACCAAGAAGGATTAAACTTAAAGATATAATATTTTTCTTCATATTGGTTTTGTTTTTATTTGTTTATAGGATTTTGATCAGCAGGCCCCATATTTGGGTTACCATCAAACTCTTTCTGTGGAATAGCCAAGATAAAGTTGTTTTGCTGTGGTATTGTTGTATCAAAGCCTACATTTATCTGAGAATGATTCGAGTTTGGAGCATTTCTATCGAAACCCATATTCAAACGTTGAATGTCGAATATTCTTTCAGCTTCACCCCATAACTCAATACGACGTTGAAGTAGAATATGATCCATTAAAGTTTTAGGAGAACCAATAGAGCCCATTGTAAAGTCTTTCGACATTATTGCATCTTTGATAGGGCTATCATTATCCCAATCATAGTCTGCTGGATATCTCAACTTAAGCAACTCCATAAGTGCATCTTTAGCTTCAGTAAATTTACCTTCATGGCATAATGCTTCAGCTAAAACCAATTGCATCTCTTCTGCTCTCATATAGATGTAGTCTCCTAAATCAGAGTCAATTTCAGAATACAAGAATTTGTGCTGATTATAAGCTATATTATGATTAGACGTTCCTGCATCTGGTGCATTAGGATCTTGCCACCAAGCTTTACGTAAATCTTGATTAGAGATTTGATCGTACAACCAGTTGTAAATACATTTTCTAGAACTACGAGCATATCTGTCGGCTCTAGCGTCCATGTGAGCAAAGAATGATGCATAAATACCCGATTGGTCTGCTATAATTTCTGAACCCCACATAACACCCGACATATTACGATCGTTGAAACCTGAAGTTAGGTCACCTCGTTGGGTCAAGGTTAAGCCTGGTTTGCTTAGGGCTTCACTTGCATAAGAAGCCGCAGGACCAAACTGATTTTGAACCAAAGCTACATTTGCTTTTATAGCATTAGCTATATAATAATCGAAGTGCGATTTGTGTGCTTGTGAACCTTTGTTGCCAGAGAATTTAGCAATAGCATCAGTTAAGTCAGTATTAATCTGAGTATAAACCTCTTCTACTGTTCCTCTTCCTTTACCTTCAGATGCAGCTGTTGTAGGCTCTGTGTATAGAGGCACACCAGGTGCAGACTCGTTACCTTTATAAGTATGCTGGTACGACTGAATTAATTGGAAATAAGCATAAGCTCTCATAGTAAGTGCTTGCGCCATAATGTTGTCAACAACTACTGGGTCGCCACTTTCTGCTAATTGCTCTTCCTCGGCAAGGATATAGTTAACATTACTAATAAGCGTATAGTAGAAATTCCAGGTTGCATAAGGTCTCCAAGAATCTGAAGTGTAACGGCTGTTAACGTCATATCTATAATCAAAATAGAACCAACCATTTCCTTGCGCATCCTGCAAAAAGTCTTCGCCCATCAGCGAAGTGTACATTTTTGTGGACAAAATACCGAAGTTTTGATGTGTATTGCCTCCGGTCCATCCTGATGTAAACAGCATTCTATAAACACCATCCATGGCAACTTGTGCGCCATCTACGGTAGCGAATAGAACAGGTCCCGTAACACTATCGGTTGGGGCTGTCTCTAAGTCATCCTCAGAGCAACCAACAAACCCGATAATAAGGGCTAAAATTAAAAAGGGATATAATATTTTTTTCATAATTGTTGTAGATTAAAATTTAACATTAATACCAGCTGAGATAACTCTATTTGGCGTATAAACAAAGTCAGTAGAACCACTAAAGTTCATTTGTGGATTCAATCCTTTTCTAGCTGCAAATACAGCCAAGTTGTCACCTTGTGTGAAAACACGAATTGTTTCTAAACCAATGTTCTTTAGATTGAATGTGTAACCTACTGAGAAGTTCTTGATTGCAAAATAAGAAGCATCTACCAACGCTCTGTCATTTAATGTATGAGTTAGGTTCAACTGAGTTCTTGGAACATCAGTAATATCTCCTGGTTGTTTCCAAGCACGCAATGCGTCGCGGTTGAAGTTATTACCAATATACAATGGATTTGTGTTGTTGTATGCAACATAGTCGTAAATCTTGCCACCAATAGAGTAAGTAGTCATGATAGAAGCATCAAAACCTTTATACTGAACTGATGTTGACAATGAACCATACAGGTCGGGCATGCGGCTTCCGAGTATTACACGGCTTGCTGCAGCTTTCGCTTTATCATTTGAGATATAGTGAGTACTATAATCAAATTCATCTTCCTCATTATCATATACCCAATACAGTTGATCTCCAGTTGCTGGATCAACACCTGCACTGCGTGCCATATAGAAAGAGTTTAAAGCTTCGCCTTCGCGAATAATGGTAGAACCACCTACAATTTGATGTTGCTCTTTTGTAAGCTCCAACACTTCGTTGTTAACAGTCGATCCCATAACTCTAACATTCCAAATTAGGTCGCGAGTTTTAATTACATCGTAACCTACGCTCATATCAAGACCGTAGTTTTTCATGCTACCAACGTTGTCGCTGTAACCTGTAAAACCTAAAGACATTGCCATTGGTCTGCTCAACAACATATCTGTTGTTTTTCTATTGTAATAGTCTAAACCAAGTGATAATCTTGAATCAAATAGTAACGCTTCGAAACCAGTATTAAAGCTACCGTTTTTCTCCCAAGTAACAGCTTTGTTTTCAACAGAAGTTACTGCAGCACCACTACTATAGGCATTAGCCCATGTCAGGTCGTAAAATGCTTGCCATGCGTAAAGTCCAACACTATTGTTACCTTGTGTACCATAACTTGCTTTTACTGTCAAGTTGTTCAACCAATCAAGGTCTTGCATGAAAGCTTCTTCTGACACTCTCCATGAAGCACCTACCGACCAGAATTGTCCCCAGCGGTTATCTACGTGAAAACGAGAAGAACCATCAGTACGGAAACTTGCTGACAAATAATACTTGTCCATAAAGTCGTAATTCACGCGTGAGAACCAAGACTCTAACTTGTCATTATTTTCGTAAGATGTAGCAGATGCAATTGTCGATCCTGCAGCTAGTTCATACAGTCCACCAAATGGGAATCCAGTTTTACTTGCTGAAAGGCTATTGTATGTATTACTATAATACTCATGACCCACCATAGCCTGAACACCATGATCACCAAATGTTCTATTCCAATTAAGGATTTGGTTAAGTGTATAAGCCATTGTTTTACCATTTGTTTTACCCAAACGACCACTTCCGGCAGCGTTACCAAAATATGGGTTGTAATAAAATGTATAATTACCACCTGTATAGTCAACACCTAAGTTCATGGAAAAAGTAAATCCTTGCCATGCACCATACTTTTCATCGTTTGTATTAAACTCAACTAAACCCCTAGCACTTACGTTATCACGAATCTCATAATAAGCATCATCGTAAAGAGTTGCAATAGAGTTAAAGTTTTGCTGAGCACCTGCTGCTCTATTTAAACCGTAGTCAAATAAAGGTTCACCTAGTGCGTCCTTTTGAATTTCGCCAGTTGATGGATCTCTCTCCCATACTGGGTAGATAGGCGCCATATTCTCTGCAGAGTACCAAACGTTTGAAGTTGATGAGCCATCAGAGTCAAGCATATTAGATTTTGAACGAGCCATATTGGCAGACAATGAAGTTCTGAACCAATCTGTTGGTCTTAAATCAGAAGATACACGACCTGTGAAACGCTCAAAAGCAGTTGTTTTCAATAGACCTTCTTCTTTCATATAGTTGAAAGATGCCAATGATCTCATTTTGTTTGTACCACCTGAAACGTCAAATTGATATTCTTGTCTTACTGGGTTACTTGCTGTAACTTCGTCAATCCAATCATCAGTCCATTTAAGTTGTGCTGAAGGATTAACTTTTCCTGTCATTGGGTCAATCAACTGGTCAAGAGGCATATTGTAAGGGTTATACTGCTCGTTAACACCTAATATACCATCAACAGTACCTTTCATTCTAGCAATTGCTCTATGACCTGCTACACTCTCTGAAGCACCTTTAGCAAAAAGCTCATCATTCTTGTACGATTGAAATGCAGTTTCAAGATACTCTTGCTGATTCATCACATCGTATCTATCAATTGCACGTGATCCAACACCTAAAACAGCTTTAAAGTTTACAGATACTTTTCCTTCTGTGTCTTTACCTGCTTTGGTTGTAATCATAATTACACCGTTGGCTGCACGCGAACCGTATAGAGAAGATGCAGAAGCATCTTTCAATACTGTCATACTTTCGATATCATTTGGGTTAATCGAGTTAAGGTCGCCATTAAATGGAACACCGTCAACCACATAAAGTGGAGATTGTGATGCATTAATAGAACCAAATCCACGAATAACGATACCAGCACCCGAACCGGGCTGACCGCTACCTAGTGTTGATTGAACACCTGGAACAGTTCCGTCCAACGCTTTAGATACTGAAGCAACAGAACGACTTTCAATCTGTCCTGGGTCTACAGTTGCAGCTGAACCCGTAAAAGTACTCTTTTTTGCAGTACCATAAGCTACTACCATTACTTCTTCAAGAAGCTCTGAATCGGATCTCATTACAATCCTCATGTTAGCTGTAGCTGCAAGTTCTTGTGTTACATAACCTACATACGATACAACTAATCTTGCATTAGCAGGAACACTCAATGCAAAATTACCGTCAAAATCGGTAACCGTTCCTTGAGAAGTTCCTTTAATGAGTACAGTTGCTCCGATAACTGGTTCTCCAGCCTCGTCCACTACTACCCCTCTCACTTGAGTTTGGGCAGTTGCAATCCCAACACTTATAAAAAGCAGGGATAAAAATAGCATTAGTTTTCTTTTCATAAAAAATTCTACTTTAAAATTACACTTACTAC
>ERZ1032852.94-NODE-94-length-25007-cov-23.394878_pt1 | contig 25007 bp, 15 predicted proteins | sample MGYA00516689_ERZ1032852 | MGnify/ENA primary metagenome ERZ1032852 (study PRJEB33719, sample SAMN04262499) | wastewater metagenome | biome: rural village; feature: composting latrine chamber; material: composting feces with ash | place: El Salvador | collected...
ACGTTATAACATGCTGAAGCATCATTTCTTATATCTGACCTGCTCTTATAAATTTGTAAGTGTAAATGGTCTCCTGTTGAGAAACCAGTAGTGTCCATTTTCATAATTTCTTGTCCTGCAACTACTCGGTCACCTTCTTTTACTAATTGGTCACTTTCGTGCGGGCTACCGTGTAGATAAGCAGCAACTATACCCGTTTCTTCATTTAATACATAAACTGTTGTAGCTGGAACATCTCTACTTACAACTGGTGAACGAACACCTAAAGTAGATTTAATAACTACTCCATCAAAAATAGAATAAATAGGTGTACCTCTGGCATCAGCAATATCTAATGCGAAGTGAGGAGCATATATTCCTGCTATAACTCTATTTGGTTCCCATCCTCCTGATATTTTGTTTTCCCATCCAACTACCGGAACGGCAACAGAACCGGGTGGTAGCATCGAGCCTAAAGCGCCTTTTTTCTCATAATCAGTAATATATTCCCAATTTCTGTCAAGTCTTGAAACTTCTATTGTTTCAGCTTCACTAGCTCGTCTATATTCTTGCTTATATCCTGTTGGTATAATCCATAAGAAATATGACTTTTTAGCTTCTATACCTGCACTATTAGTCATTTTAGCTGAATCATAATTTTCAACAGGGATTTTCCTGTAGTTAGTTACATATCCGCCACTGTACTCTACATTATCAAATGATGTACCATTTAATATATTTTCCATTTCGGTAGAAAGTATTTTTTCATGTTCTGACATTGGTGCTCCACTAACTATTTGAGCATAAATTGTCTCTTCCTCTCCAGGATATAACTCATAAAGAGGATTATCAAATGCAAAGTAATTATTGTCATTAGCTAATGAACTGTTGTCAAATAGATAAGATAATTGCTGTTGGAAGTAAGGTAAACTTCTGGTTAACCTATATTTTTCTTGCCAAGACTCAGCACTTACAATATTAATAAACTCTTCCCTAGAGTTGTAAGTTCCATTAGGGTCTTTAACCATTGGATAGTATTCACCTGTTTGGTCGAAAAACTCCCAAACTACTTGATTTACACTTAACTCACTGATTGTTTGAGTTAACATATATTCATTATATTCAAAAGTGTCTGTTTTCTTTACTGAGCTTGGAGTTTTTAAATAAACAAGTTCAGCAATGCTGTTGCTGTAATCTCCTGCTACAACATCATCTCTGTCTAAACCATATAAATCAGCATAATCTTTAGCTGAAATTATTTTATAATAACCATAATCTCTTTCCATTAGATAAGATGAGGTGTATTTGTTTAAGTCATCTTTTAAATAAATATCACCATCATATACTGGAACAGTATCTCCGTAAGTGGAGTTATATTTGGTCTTAGGGTCTAGCCATGGTTGATAGCTGGATGACGTAAATAAAGAAACTCTAGGACCACTTAGTCCTGACATAGTTTCTGCATCATAAACTACTAATCTACCTTTAAACCTCCTTGTATTATTATATTTAAAAGTAATAGCACCTAAGTTATCAACAACTTCACGGTAACTTAATTCTCTGGTTTTCTCTTCACCAGACACACCAAAGTTTTGAAGTTTTAAGGAGTGTTTTAAATAATCCTTCATTGTATTGTCAAGCATTTTATAATAGCCTTCATCCGGAAGGGAGTCTGCTTTAGAAACCGAGTATCCTGCTAAAATTGTAGCTACGTCCTGATTAAGACTCATTAAGTGCGGTGATGACGCAGATAATATAGACCTACTTCCAGAAGCATCAAATGTATCTGAGTTCGGATTTTCTGCTGCTGTTAAGTCTTTAACTATCTTTCCATTCATATTATATAAAATTGCAGCATCAATTTTTAAATATTTCTCATCATCATATAAATCAGACTCTTCAAAATGACTCTCATAGTTTGAAACTTCAGCATCAATATTAGCATTTCCAGCTGCTACTGAATCATCAATCTTCATTCTTAATGTATTCTTTAATGCTGTTGACATCATTTCATATTCATCTTGTAATGTATATTCTAGCCTAGCATCATGTACTGGTTTTTGATAAACTAGTCTTTTTTCAATATACGCAACTTTTTTTGGTCTATTAGCCATATTAGGGTTTTCTAATCCTGTCATATCCTCTGAATACATGTCTTCATGACTTCCTCGTATTTCAGAATCTTCATATTCAATGGCTAAAAACTCACCATTAGGACCTTCAAATGAAGGTTCCGTTGCTCCATCTGGTAAATGAGCTACTACGACATCGCCATATTTCATGTTAGCTAAAGCTTTATCAGCTGAGAAGCTTGGCTCCGTGTATAACATGATTGGGTCATCGGTATAACCTGATGTTTCTCTCATTTCTTCTGATAACTCATCTAATGCTGCTGAATCTTTCTCTTCAGCGCTTGCACTATCAATTAAGCTTTTTTGATGTGCGGCATTATGTGAAATTATAAATGTTTGTTCGGGGTTTGCATCTACTTTATTCTTAACTGTTGCACTATAGTCGTTTTCTTGGTACTTATATATCCACGAGCTTTGTGCTCTAGGACCATCATGTTTAGATGAGTCATTAGAAAACAGATTTGCGAACATTGATATTAAGAACGCTATTAAAACAATAGGCAAACCACAAACTAAAAAGAATGCTCCACATCCACAACCTAACACAGCTCCTAGTTTAGATAATGCTGCTTTAGGGTCATTAAAAGCCTCTTGAGCAAAGTTTTTTAATGCCATTAAGCCAGCGGCCGCCCATCCAACTGGACCTCCTGCTGCTGCGGCACCTCCTCCTGCTGCGGCTGCTCCTGCTCCACCTGAAGCTGCTGTTTGAGCTGCGGCTGCTGCTGCCTCACCACCGACCATTGCGGCATCTGTAGCACCTTTAGCGGCTGTAGCTCCGGCCTCAACTCCGCCCAGAGTGTTTTTAGCCATATCTCCTGATTGTTTAGCTGCATTTATTGTATCTTTTCCTTTATATAATCCTCCAGCTTCTGGAGCGTTAATCTTCGATGCGTCAACTTTATCCTTAGCTGAATCAGCTATACTCTTAGGGTCATTGACATTATCATTAGCTGTGTCGGGAGCGGTCGAGTCTGGGTTTTGTTCATTATCAAAAGCTTTTGATTCTGGAGATTCTTCTTTCCTAGAATCTAGCCTATCTTTAATTTTACTATGCAGTTCTTTACCTTGTTCCATGACATCGCCAGTTCTTTGAAAGGAATCATTATACGTATCATATAACTCTTGGTCTTGTTGTTTACTCATAATATCATTAACTGTCTTTCTTATAGCGATAATTACAGATTGTTCGACAGCTTAACCTCCTTTTTATATATTCTGTATATCCCTTTTATTATACCACTTTTATATGAAAAAGAGAGCTTATTGTTTAAAATAGCTCCCTCTTTCTTATTTTAGTATTATTTTACGATAAATTAATTGATTATCTTAATGATTAATTATCTCTTCTATCATTTTTATATTTAAAGTTTTTGTTGTTTGCATTTTGGAAATCACTCTTAATTCTCGTTCTACCACTATCTGCAATAGGAGCTGATGCACTTAGGTTAGAATAAATATCTTGCATGTTTGCAGGTTTCTCTTTTGAACCTACAATATCGAGAATTTGTCTTTCACCTTTTCGGTTAGAAACAAAGTTTGAGCTTTGTCCTGCTCTGTATGATTTATTTTGTGCTGCATCTACAACTACTACAGCCTGACCAGATTTAGTTCTGAAAATTGACTGTCCAGCTTCAGCATTATAACTTACAGATTGAATATCTTTAGCTTTAAATGGAACATTTGCTCCTTTTAGCTGCTTATACATATTTCTAGCTGCTTTTCCACCGAAGTCTTGATATCCCGCAGCTGATGCAGGTGTAGACTTAGCTCCTGATGGAACCCTCAATTGAGATGATGACATAACAGCTGTTTTTCCAGTTCTGCTTCTACCACCAGTATAATCAATTGTATTATTTCGGTTATGATGCATTTTATTTCTATCTGTATGGTCGCTTTGATGTTGATACATTTTAGAGCCATCTTTGAAGTGTAGTTCTTGATGACTTACTTCATTTTGCACTCTCGTTATATCTGAAGCTCTCATTCTACCTTGCTCATTAACTTCTACTCCTTTATAAGTTGATGAAAGGTTAACCATAGAAGCATCCTTAATATCATTAAACTTAAGTTGCTCTTCTTGACGAGTTTGAGTATTAAACACACTTACTGTATCATTGGGTTTCTTAAGTTCGTTACCATTTCTACTTCTCTCGTTAAACGCATATGCAGTTGTGTTACCGTCTTTATCCGTCATTACAAAACCTTCGTTTTTACCAATCCACCCTCTGGCATCACTTTCGCCAACAGTAGGTGCAACAGTTGCCTGCTTAACATACTCTTGTGGAAGCTCCATAACCTTTGAAGGGTCGTTAGCATCCATAATCTTAAGTTTGCCGTTATCTTGACCTGTAATCTGCCCTGCTGTAACGCCAGGTGTATCATGTCCAGTATCTTGAACTAATCTAGCATTAGAGCTGAATCCTTTATTTTCCAATTCTTTTTGATAATTACTTGGTAAGTCATCTTTAATTGAATCTAAATTAAACGCTTGCTGCTCCATTACAGCTTCTCTATCATTTAACTCACCTAATGTTGTTGCAGATTCCTTCATTGAATAGTTAGTATCAATTAAGGATTCATCGCCGGCTGGTACAATTTGTTCACCAACATCAAATGTTGATAATGTTTGTCCAGATTCTCCAGGATTAAGACCTGCATCAGCATAATATGTTTCAATACTTCCATCTTCGTTATATCTTTCAGCTAGAACATGACCATCTTCATTTACTGAAACTGCTCCGTCAGCTAATCTGTGTGCTTCTCCTTCATTATCATAGAAAAAGGCACCATCACTATCTTTACCTACGGCTACATGTCCGCTATCAGCTATTTCATCAAGACTTGTAAAATCGACATTACCGTCTTCATCTCTAGTTTTAATGAAATCTCCATTTGCATCCAATTCTCCATCTTCATTATATCTTAATAAGTTTCCTTGCTCATCAAATCCTTCATCTGCTAATTGAACAGATGACATCATTTCAGCATTACCCATTTCATCAAAATCTCCAACTGTCATTAATGAGTCACCAGCAGATAAGTCAGCTTCTTGTAATTGATTAGCTAAATCTTCTCCACTAGTTACATCTAACATTTGGTCTTTATCAGAAACAACATTATCGAAGTTCTCCATGTTGTCCATAGCATCTTTCGACTGGCTATCTATTATATTTTGAGCATCCCCACCAGAGTAAACTCCAGAAGTGAGCTCTGCATATCCACCAGTACCCATTTCCATTTCTTTGTTTTGGTTAAAATAGGCAATATCTGTTTCACCGTTTTGATTTTTTGCTGCTACCGTAGTAGTTCCGTCTTTTCTTTCTGTAACTACAGAAGTACCCTTCTTCATATTGCTCATATCCCCATGACCTTGTTGGCTCACAAGGGCTTGAGCTTTTCTATCCCCTTTATTTCCAGATGATACTTTTGCACCGTAGTTAGGGTCTGCTGCTAAAGCAGCTCTTTGTCGTTTTTCAACTCCTCTTGCATGGTCTTTTGTAATACTTCTGGTTAAAGCCATTGCTCCAAATACGCCCGCCCCAAAGTCTCCACCTTGTGCAACTGTAAAGCCCAGGTCTCTCATATGTCTATCTATTTTAGTACCTAAAACCACAAATGCTGTTAGTAGCAAGATAAATCCTACCCAGCCCATTGCAACTGTGGATGTCGTGGCGTTTTTTAATGCTGTCTCAAAAGCATTTAGCCATAAAGCTGAAAAGCCCATCAGGACAGCTTGTGATAACATCATTTTTATCCATGAAAAGAAATACTGTGTAGTAGAAGCACTTGCTAATGTAGCTATCATTACCGGACTAACTAAAGCTAAAAAGGCTATAGTTACATATCTTTCTATAATTTCTAAAACTAGTTTCATGTAAGAAACTATCAGTGCAATCCCTAAAAATAAAACTATTATTAAAAACACCGATTTAGCAGGGGTTAACATAACTACTGTGTCTCCTCCTACTTTTACCATATCAAGCGGAGATGATGACTGTAGTTTATCAACAACCTCTGTTAATGCAGAACCATTGCCATCAGTTGTAATATTTACAAATCCTGCATATAGAATACTTCCCAAATGCAGGAAAAATCCAGCAATTACTGCCGAGAACCTTATAAGGAAACTGGCAAATGCAGCTCTTGTTGCTAAAATAACAGGGTTTTCAGCTGTTCTAGCCATTTGACCAAATAAAGCTTTAACCATTCCATTGATTAATATCGCTATTACTGCTAAATGTGATATTAACAGTAAGGCGTTAAAAAACTCATTCATTAACGGGAATGCAGTCAGGAAGTTCTCCATTAGCTCTCCGCCAAGAACCATACTTGAGGTTGGGTTTGACAGAGATGATAAGTTTTCTACTCCAATCAATGTAGATACAGTATCTGTAACGATTGAAGCAGCATATCCCAGCGCAGAAAGAACAATACCTATTATAAAATCCATTATTACTGACATTTAATATACCTCCTTTTTCATTTATTTTAAATAATCATACTTGTTTATATCATAACATATATATTATAGCTCTTCCAAGCTAAAAAAAGAAAAAACCTCATGAAATATTCACGAGGTTTATCATTCTTTTGAGTTTTGCTATAATTACTTACTGTATTATTCCCAGTTAAAGTCGTTACCGTCAGCTGCACCCGTAATAGTTCCCATGAATAATCCTAAGAACTTCCATACGATGAATGTCATAACTGCACGCTTAATCCATGTAGTTGCTTCATCAACCGTTCTTTGGTTTTTAGAGAAAATTCTAATTAGGAAGCCTACACCAATAACCGTAACTGTTGCTCCAGTAATAATTCCATCGACTCCGTCAAAAACATCTTTTAGTAAGTCTTTGATTGCATCGAATAATTCAGAAATACCACTAGCAGCAAATACGATAGGTGAAGATGCTACTCCAGCTACTAAAGCGGAAGATGCAACCATAGCCGTTTTTGGTGATTTAGGGCTTGCGTCAGACGCATTTACATCTAGAAATAAGTTTCTCATTCTTTTTAACATATATATCTATTCACGCATTTTATTTGCACAAGCCTTTGCGTTACTTCCTCCTTTTTCTATTTTTTTTAATGGCAGGTGCAATGATTTAGATATCGTTTTTTTGTATATCTATTGATAATATACCACATGTATAAAAAAAATAAAAGATTATCATCTATTTTTGATTATTTTACTCTTTTTATTGAAGAATAGTTACTTTTTACATAATTTGAGTGTATTGAGTCCATAACCACACCTCTTTCAGGGGTGGAAGCATGTACATACATCCCATCTCCTACATAAATTCCCACATGATAAACTGGACTACCAAAGAAAATTAAATCTCCTGGTTGAATGTTTCCGAAGCTTACATGAGAACCTATGTTGGATTGTGCTTGAGCTGTCCTAGGTATATCTATTCCTCTGGAATGTTTAAATAAATATTTTGTTAATCCAGAGCAATCAAATACATCTGGACCGTTCCCTGCATACACATAGCCTTTGCCGACTTGCTGTTTAGCAAGTGAGACGATATTACCAGTATTTACAGAAGGCGGATTTCCACCTTTTCTTGAACTGTTATTATTTTTTGTATTGTTTGAAGTTCGAACAGGTGGTGGATTAGGGTTGTCTTTTGTAAGTTTTGATTTATCAAGAATAAACAAGTGGCCATTATAGACAAACCTATAATTATCATCATCTTTAATAGCTAGTACTTTATATCCTTTTTTCTCTTTACCTATAACCTCCTCTGTTTTATCATCTTCCACGTCTTCAGTTTCTTCTTTTTTTATATCAATCTTAAATTCGATATCCTCTTTAAGATACATTAATTCATACTCGCCAATATCTTCAATGTTTATAGTTTTTATAAATTTCTCATCTTCATATTCAAGAAATCCGTTATATTCTTGTTTTAAACCATGGCTTGTAATCTCAGTATCTTCATCGAGAATTTCATCTGTCGGTACCAATATACCAAATTCATTTATTGAATAGATAACAGATTTTTCAATAACCTTATACTTTAACGAGGGAAATTCTCTAGTGATATCTTCTTTATTAACCCAACCGCCTGGTTGTTCTGGATTTGTTGTAATGTTATAAGCATCTTCTGTTTCCAAGTAAATAAAGTATGTATTACTTTTATATATTCCTCTTTCATCACCTCGAATTGCAGATTCACCAGAACTGTAATAAACGTTTACTGGGTGATTTATTTTTACTTTTGTAACTTCGGGTTCATCAGCATAAACCATAACTGGCGCTGCTGCCATCATTATGGAGCCCAAAGTTAATAAAATCTTTTTCTTCATAAAATCCTCCTTTTAGAATTTTTTATATCTTAAACAAGAACACTTAAATATTATATCACTTTTTACAATTAAAACAAAATAAAAGAACAGTCTTTAAAATTGACTGCTCTTTATAATTTTTACTTCTTTTTTCTTTTTTGTTTAGGTTTGACATATGTTTGGTTCTTTGAGTACTCCTCGAAAGCTTGAAATCCAGCCTTATACTTCCTAGTAAGTTTATATATGAAATCATATTCTCCGGTTCGAACTCTAGATATTACAATTTTCTTCTTAATTATAAAATCTGGAGTTTGCATACCTTTAACATCTTCAACTACCTTTACTCCCTCAGAATTTTTATAAGTGAAGTCTGGTATATACCTGACATTTGGATTTGATACTACAAGTAACACATCATCAGAATGATGAAACCTTAAATCAGAAATTAAACCGTGTTTTTCTAGTATTTTAAGTTCTAGATGTCTATAATACTCTCTTATACTGTCATACAAAACACCATTAACACGTAATCTCTTATTTCCATACTTACTTGTGCTTTTTTCCTCCGTATGTTTCTCTACAACTATATCAGCTTCGGCCCATGCATCAATCCTTTCTTTGTTTATTTGTTCTTTTAGTTTTGACAAAAAATCACCTCAAATTAACTTAAAAAAGCGTCTAAAGATTCCAACATATCTTCCAGCAATTCACCATTCTCTTCCGAATCTATATCTGGGCTGATTGGCTTTTTAGTTTTATCATCATTTTCAGCTTGTATTTGTTGTGGTTTTTCTACAATTTCTTCTTTTACTTCAACAGGCTTTTCTTGTAGTTGCACGGGTTTGGGTTTTTTAACTGGCGGTTTAGGTTTGTAAGCTTCTTCTTGAGTTGTTGGTTCAACAAAATTGTCTTGAGCTCTCAAAGAAGCTCTCATCATTAAATCGCTAGTTTTACTAAAATCAAAGACTTTAACGTCTTCAATTTCACCTGGTGCATTTGCTAATAAATAATTTAAAGCCCTAGCCACCAAAGCGGCCTTTTTTCTCCCCATTGTATCTAATAGTGCGGCAGCTTCGGCTTCTTCTTCTTTGTTTAAATTAAATTGTAAATTAAATCTTTGAACTTTTTTAGCCATCGCACACCTCTTTTATTTATTCTCTTTGACTAGCTTTTTTAGCTTTTTGAGCTAGTGACCCTTTCATTAAAGTTTCAAATCCTTTAACATTAGCTTGAACTGAATCATTAAATTCAGCAAGAGTAACATTTTCTGAACTTTCAATAAATGGTCTGATAAGCAATGAGCCTCCACCTACGAAAATAGCTGGTGTCATTCTCAGGTCAATTCCTTCTTCTCGTAATTTAAACAAAATTTCTTCAGCGTACTTTTCAGCCTCTTCCCTGATATATTTTTTAATATCATCTGGAATAACATTTGGCTTGTTGAAAAGAACAGCATAAACTTGGCTCTCATCTAAGTCTGCATCAAAAGAGCGAGACACCCTGTTGATTATAGCACTATTCATTGTAATTACACCACTCGGATAAGAATAATTCACGCTTAAGTCTGGTTTACCATTAGATAGCTTTAAAACATCAGTGGTATAACCACCAATATCGATTACATAAGTTACACTATATTTCTTTAAATCACTAGGATTAGTTGCAATAGCAGCAAATGCCTGTGGAAATACCATAACTTCTTTAATTTTTACATTAAAAAGCTTATCATTGTAATAATAAGACACAAGTCCATTGTTTTGCATGAAGTAATCCATGTATTTTTTATATCCTGTGCCAAAATGACCTGGTGGCAATCCAACGGCTAAATGTATTTCAATAATCTCATGTCCTTTGTATAAGTTTCTAGTTAACAGTTCTTTGGCAATAGCGAATAAAGTTAAAGTGTATGTGTTTTCATCATGTGTTTTGTCCCTCTTATAAACATTGCGCTTATCTGACAAAGTATAATAAAGACCTGTCTCTTTTCTGTATATTAAGTCAGTAGAAAGAGGAGGTCTAACATCATGGGATGTCAGTCCTGAAACAAAATTATGATTTTGCGTTTTTGTATTTGCGTTACCATTGTCTACTCCAATAATTATCATATTTTAATCCCTCCTATAGAATTCTTATCTATATCATACCACTTTTCATGTTTAAAGTCAAGAGAAAAAACAGCCATTTATTAAAAAATGACTGTCTCCTCTTGTGTAGATTACTGGTTAAATTTCGCACCGAGGAGTTTCTCCTCAATCCATTGTCTATCCAGATTTGCTTTTTTAAGACCTAATAAGAAATCATCAATACCGTTAAAGTTTGGATTCCATTCAGGTCTTGAAAACCTCAAACCATTCTCTCTAATGGTTGCTATTGCTTTAATCATAGACTCCTTAACATTTTCATTACTTTCGTAATCCATATCAAAAGCTATAATTACTTTTTTAACACCATTTTCCTTAGCATGGCTTAATGCTTCATGTAAACCTCCCTGAGAACTAACCCCTAAAATATACATTGTAGGGATTCCTGTCCAAATATGAGCTAAATAACCTTTTAATGCTCCTTCGGTTAGGATTATAGTATCTGTTTGTCCAAATTGTCCCCAAAACCCTGTTGGTGAACCAGGTGAACATCCCATTTCCTCACCAGCCGATGAAAATGACCAGTATTTAGAATTTCGAGATAATCCACGCATATGAAATGAAACTAGCTCCTTTCTCACATTGAAGATTGGAATCATCATCATATTTCGTTCATTAGTAAAGGTTCTAAGTGTATATGCACCATTTTTTCGATAAAAACCAGGTAAGCCTTCAGTGTCGGTTCCTTGGTTATTAACTATATTTAAAATATTGTTAATATCTTTCTCGATTGGCGCTAGAACAAAGGGTGAGTTTTTAATTTCTTCTTCAGTCATTCCTCTATCAAGGAAATGTTGAACAAGGGGTTCCCTGTCGATTTTCCAGAGATAACGAAATATTGCTCTGAAATTAACGTTGATTGCCCGAGGATGCTGAATTAATGCTTCCTCAACAGATGGCGGTGGCGGGGTAAATCTAGCTGTTTGAACTTCAACCTCTTTATCCTTGGTTTCAATATCAATTCCTAGAAGTTTTGACTTCAATATAAAATACTGACTATCAACACCACTTTCAACAATTAACTCATCACCAGTTGTTAGGTAGTAATCCAGTATGACTGAATCACCACCAACGCCGGTGTAAAAATCTTTGAAAGAATTATCCTCGAAATAAATAGCCATATCTTTATTTCTTCGTTCCTTCATGGGAGAGGGCACCCTTTTACTTGGTTTAATTGAATGTTTTTCTAAAACAGCATGAATTGGAATAACACCCTCATAAACTGCTTGTATACGGTCTTTATAGTTCACTTGGCTCCCTCCTTTTTATAGAACTATGAGTGTTTAGCTCTGACTTCTTCAGTTTCTAAAGACTCAAGGACAAGCTTTGCTTTTTCAGCGAAGTCTTTGTGCTCTGCGAAGCGTTTATTATCTACTCTTTGAGCGTAGTAGCCTAAAAGGACCACACCTGCATCAGTTTCAATAATTTCAGCAATTGTTTTTCCATCATAATGCATGTTACCTACATTAATTACATGGTTAAGTGCCTCTTCAAGCGCTTCGTCATTAACATCTACATCTTTTTCTACTTCTTTCTTTTCAGCCTTTTTCGCAGGAGCTTTAGCCTTAGGGGCTTTCTCTTCTGCTACTTCTTCTTCTTTGACTTCCACTTTAGGCTCAACCTTTTTAGGTTTAGCTGTTTTAGCGGCTGGCTTTTTGGCTTTTTCTTTTGTTGGTTCAGCTTTCGCTTTAACTTCAACTTCAGGTAATGCAGCTTCAAGCTCTTCTAGTCCGGCTGTCTGCTCTTGCTCACGGTCCACAACAGAATACTCTTCTGGTAAGTTACAATATTCAGGATAAACCCTTTTGTATAACTTTCCAACAGCTGAAGCTTCTGCGTAATCCCATGGAGTAGCTCTTGTGTCTGGGTCAACAACATTGTCTGCGGACCCCAGTACAGTGTGAGTTTCCACTCCGTCGATATAAAGGGTTGCTTTTACCAATACTGTAGGGCTATTAACAGTCTCTAACAGTGGAGTAACTTTTGATGTGTATTTAACACCATCTCGCTCTCCTAGTGCTTTTCCTAGTACCTCTACTGCTTTTGTAGGGAGGTAGTAATACTCAGTACCATAGGTATCAACACCTAGCTTTCGATTTTCGACGTAAAACTCGTTCAAATTGTCTAACACTTTTAACATTTTTATTTCTCCTTTCGCCTTTTGGCTTAATATATTTGTAATAGTGTAATCTACATTTATATTATAGCATTAATTAAAGTTTTATCCTACTTGTTGCTAGAGCCAAGTCTCCCCATACCTCTTTCTGAGGTGAATGAGTTAAAAGTCTCCTCATCTACTTCTTTTAATTTAGCTTTAGCTAATGGAATCAAGAGTAATTGCCCTATCGCTTTTTCCTGATGATATATTAATGAGTTATCATCTTCGGTATATTTATGACCTTCTGGAAGCAACACAATTGGAACATTATTAGTATTGTTGATGGGAATTAATAAGTTGTTTCTATAACCACTATCAAACACTCCTGCTCCAAATCTTAACCCTTTTGTTCCTGTAGAACCTCTTTCCTTACCTATTAACACATAATCCTTCTCAAACGCCGACCTTAAACCTGTATCGGCTAAATAAGTTTCTCCTGGCATTATAATAACTGCCTCTTTTGTTGGCAACATATATACATCATACCCAGCATCTTCATCTCTTTTACTTGGTATAATTGCCCTTGAATCTGCTTTAAAAAAATACAATATAGTTTCGTACATATTAAACAACTCCTCCTTTATTCTATAATTCTATTCTACATTAAAACGGTGCAAATTGCAAGTGTTTTTTAGTAAATTTAATAAAAAAGCACCCGATTTTTCGAGTGCTTTATAAATTGTTAAATGACCTCTTCGCTTGATAATTCTTGAAGAAAAGTCTTAAGCAATGTTCTTCTAGGTTTTTGAATACCGTCTATGCTTTTATACACGGCACTGCTTTGACCTATTAAAATAACTTGCTTTTTAGCTCTCGTAATGGCTGTATAAATCAAATTCTTTTGCAATAGGCTTGCGTGTTCATCCATCACTACAATAATAACGCAATCATACTCACTACCTTGCGACTTATGAATCGTCATAGAATAAGCCAAGTCTAGAGTGTTTAACTCTTCTCCGTTTAAAACAATTGGAGAGTGATAGCCAAGGTCTATAGTTACTTCTCGATTTTTAGCGTCGATTGAAACAATAATACCAACGTCACCATTAGCGGCAATATTACTATTTCTTGTAATCATAACCTTATCACCAACCCTAAAGAATTTACCATTGACTGAAATTTCAGTTTTATGTTCACTCCTAGGATTGATTAGTTCCTGAGCTATTGGATTAATTACATTAACAGAGGTATCTTTATTTCTCCTTAAAGGAGTAAGAATACATGATTCTGATAATCCATAAACCTCAGATGCTTTTCTCATTTCAGACAAGACTCTATCTTGAGCCTCTTGAGGATTATCAACCTCAATAAACTGAAAGTCATCCTTTCTAATAAGGTACTTATTGCCGTGTAATACCTTATTAGCATTTTTACTAATATTTGAATTCTCCGATTGACGATACACAACTTCAAGTTCTACCGATGGTATAACTCCCGAATTAATCATATCAGAAAGTACATTACCAGTTCCAATGGATGGAAGTTGGTTTGTATCTCCTATGAATATAACTCTTGTGTGTGGCGCCAATGATGTCATCAAGATATAAGCAATATCTAAGTCTAACATTGAGGATTCATCAATAATCAGTAAGTCTGCATTAATTGCAACATCTGACTTCTTCATCCCCGGTCTTAATTTTAAATAACTGTGAATTGTCTGTGCTGACCTTCCGGTTTGCTCAGTCATTCTTTTAGCTGCACGTCCTGTTGGGGCTAGACACACTATATTTCCTTGCATGTATACCTTTTTAAAGGTTGCCATGATGGAGCTAAGTGTAAATGATAGCAATAGGTAAGGTTTTGATGCAATCTCTACCTTTTCCCCTGCTCCACACCGTGCGTGAGACTTTCACCTCACACGGCGTTCCATCGATATAAGAAACTAGCTTATCACTACATCATTTTGTTTATTTTAGCTTGTTGTAGTTACTAAGTCATTACTTTTATTGGCTTTATTATAAATTTCTTCAAATCTTTTAAGTTTCTTTTTGTTTAATTTGTAATTGTCAAGCATTTTGATTTTGGCTTCCTCTATATCTTTAGAAAAATGTATTATCTTATGAACTTCATCATCTATAATGATTACATTCTCATATTCATCTCCGCCTCCACTTGCCACTGGAGTTATATGATGAGTAGCAAGTTCTCCATATTTCAATGGTTCACCTGTGATGTAACATTTTCCCTTCTGACTTAGGATTCTGCTCATTTTGCTTTCATACAATTCAACTGTATCTCTTTCGTTGAAAACACTTGCTGAAAAATATTCTATCAGCTCTGTTAGATTTTCTAAGTTTACTATGTTTTGGTCTTTTTCCCTATCATATATATTAAGTCCTTCATTAAAGCTTTTCGGGGCTTTAAATTGGACATATCTTATTGGTACAACAGGTACTGCATTACACCATTTTAGTTCTTTAGATTTGCCATATCTTTCCTCTATGGCTGTGAAGCTCTTGCCGTTCTCGGGCCTTTTATTAAAATCCTTGTAATGTTTCAGGACTCTATTGTATAATCTTTTTTGAATACTCCATCCTATTTTTCCAAGGTCATTGTTTACACTATGAGCTACTTGGTAGTAGTTGTGTATGCCTATGACCATACTGTTATATACTTGTATGGCTTTGTAATGTGCTAAGGCATCCCTTGAAGTTCGGATTTTGTCAATTTGATTATTAAGCTTACTTTGTATGTTTTTCAACGCCTTATCTGATATATGAGAATCTACTATATAGCTCTCTATTCCAGATTTGGAGATTTTAACTCTGTTTGAAATTTTTATTTTAAAACCTAGGAATTCTATAAACTCCTTTCTTAAGTTGACGATTTTGGTTTTTGTTTCGCTGCATTCAAGTTTTAAATTTGTATTGAGCCATTCTACTGTTCCAGTCAAAATTTTCTCTGCCGTTTCTCTTTGGTTTGTGAAAATTATAAAATCATCTGCATATCTCACGATATACATTTCTTTCATCTTGGAGGAACCTCTAAGTGCTCGATACTTTTTACTTTGACTAGGCCTGTTATAGCTTTTTTCTCTTTTTTCAGAGTAGTAGGTGTGTCTTGTATTGAAGTGTGTCCATTGTGATTCTATCCACTTATCTAAAGAGTCTAAATAAATATTGGCTAACAATGGGCTTATGATTCCACCTTGCGGTGTTCCTTTGGAAGGTTTGATTATATTTCCCTCCATATCTACTATTTCTGTTTTAAGAATTTGCTTTATTATGCTTAATACTTTTTTGTCTCTAATTCCGAAAGACCAAAGTGCTTTGATTAGCTTGTTATGGTCTACATTATCGAAGAAACCTTTGATGTCTATGCTTACAGCATATGTCATCTTTGATTGTTGTATAAGCTTTTCAGCTTGAGCTATTGCATTGTGTGCTGACCTGCCTGGTCTGAAACCTGAACTACTACGTGAAAACTGTGCTTCTGCTATAGGTTCTAAAACCTGTTTTATTACCTGTTGTATTATTCTGTCTTCTATTGTTGGTATTCCTAGGGGTCTTTTATCACCGTTAGTTTTTGGAATATAAATTCTTTTGACTCTTTTGGGTTGATAGTTATTTCCTCTAAGCTTATACTGTATGCGTTTAACCATTTCAATGTTATCGTATTTTTTAATATCATTTATGGTGCTTCCGTCAACTCCAGCAGTTTTACCGCCTTTATTTTTGGAAATACTTCTTATTGCATTGACAATATTTTTTGTTGAACAGATTTTATTAATCAGGTTTTTATGAGAAGCGTAACCTTGTTCATCTACTTGTTTCTTTGTTTTGGAATATAAATTTTCATACATTTCCATACACTGTGTGTAGTATGAAGATTTTTCTTTCCTTGTAAATCTAGTTTCTTTTCTTTCTTTTAGCATATTCACCTCGTCAATTTGCATTATTACGAAGTTTATTTTTCTTACTCGCAATTTAGCTTTATTTGATGTGTTTACGCTATTTTCTTATATCGACTCGTGGTCATCCCTACATCTTCCATTACAGAAGATATCAACGGTAATACCACTACTTATCAACCATTGTGAATAGCTTATTGTTCTTCGTCTATTCTACCTAATAAATTAGGTTGGTTGATTCCAAGTACCAATATTTACTATCTATACATATATAACCTTAGGTTCCTTCTCTGCCCCGACTTACGACTAATCGCCTTTAACGATTAAGGTTAAACCTAGTAAAAATTCAGTTTCCCCTCTCGTAAGTAATTTATTTGCACCTGTTAGATGCTGGTACCTTAACGAGACGTACATTCGAAGGTTCGTCAGTGATTTGACTCACATTCTAACCATAGTTATTTTACAGACACCCGGCCTATCAGTTGTATGAGTTATTGACTCACGTTTCCATTTATAGGACAACTTTCGGCCGACTTCACCGAGCTTTATACTAGATTGTTACCTTTCTAGCATATCGGAGTATTAGTGGGATGTTTCAAGGCGTTACCCTATCAGTCCATCTCTTGTAATTATTAGTTCGTAGATTACTCTACGCTACTACTTTATTTATTTAATAGTAGAACTTGTCGCACTCTTGCCTGTACCAGGTCCACCTTTTAAAACGAATACTTGATTGTTTACTGCTTCTCTAACTGCTTTTGCTTGAGATTCCGCAAGCTTAAAGCCTGTTTCTTTCTCTCGAAGAATTAGTTCTTCAGTTACATCATGGTGTGTTTTATTAAGTGTCATACGGTACAACTCTTGAGCTATTCTTTTTTCTTTCTGAAGATAAGATGTTAAACCAATTACCATATCTCCAGTTTTTCGGTTTTTCCTGAACCAAAGTTTATCCTCACGAACCATGTTATTAATGGCCTCTTTAATGACTTTGTCGTCATCTAACTTAGTAATGTTTTTAAACTGTTCAATTACCTCATCTGCGAAGAAATAAGTTGAGCCAGAACTACTAAGCCAAGCCATTGCATGTTCGACTCCGGCATCTAGTCTCTCTTTTGATTCCAATTCAAACCCAAACTCTCTCATAGCAATGATATCTATTTGGTTAAATGGAATGTCCTGAGGAACTATAAACCTGTAAGGATTGCTGCTAAATTCATTATATAGGTCTTTTTCTGTATTTCTCAACATAACACTAATCTGTTTGTGAGTAAATCCAAAGCCTATCAACTTTTTAAAATTATCAGGACTGATTTTCTCTGAAAACATAGACTCTATAGAATCTTGAAATCTAGCTAGTCCTAATTTAACTAAGTGCTCTGGGTCATTGATGATAAGCTTAATTGCTTCATTTCCCAAAGCGTTAATGATTTTATCAGCTGTTGCTGACCCAATACCCTTAACTTCCATTAAAAGTCCTCGGATATCGACTTGACCACCGACACTTAATACTTCTGTTATATCAAAAGTTGGACGATAATCAGGGTTTGTGACCTTAAATCGGCCCTCAAATCTAAAGCTTTCGCCAAGATTTGGGATTCCTTTACCCTGAACACCAATTGTGTCAGAAGCTCCTATAATTGAGCCATCAGGGTAACGAAAATTATACTTGTTGTGAGTTAATTCAACACTAACTCTTTTAAAGCCGTCTTCTGAATCATGGAAGACTTTTTTTACAAAACCCTCTAGTATCAATTGAACTCCTCCTTTCCTATTTTAAATGCTACAGGTTATCGGGAGAGGATTAAATCCTCTTCCAATAACTTAGACTTCTCCTTTCACTAATATTCTCGAAGTTTGTTCTGTCTTTTGCTAATTCAAGAAACTCCTCTTCAGTAATGTCTCCTTCCTTTAAAGATTTAAGAGCTTCATCATATAACTTACTAGAAAATCTCTTGGACTTTTTGGTTCGAATATAATAGATATCATTCTCTTTCGAGTCTATTTTAACGACCAGTTTCTCGTTGGTTTTTGCTTTCTCTATCAGTTTAGCTTCTAGAGCTGCAATTTGCTTTGTAATTAAGTCCATTTCAGTTTTATGTTTCAATTTTAGTGTTTTTTCTTCCCTTAATAAGTCTACATACTCAGTGGAAATTTCTTGCGTTTTAAAATCATTTAACTCTAGGCTAGATGATGTGCGTTCTTTTCCGTATATAGTGTATAAATCAAGAGTTAATACTTCTGGAGATAAATACTTTTCATCTTCAGGAATTTCGCCATCCTTTATAACGATTTCAATTACAAACCAAAGGATTCTTGACAGAAGAGTTATTTCATCTTCTAAGTTTCTTTCAATTCGTGTTACATGCATACCGTTAAATGGACGAAGTCCCCATTGCCACTCGTCATCAACAAATTCCATACCCCATATAGACAAATGGTTCATATATGGAAAACCTCTAATAGACATATAGCTCATATTTTGAACTAAGTGCGCTAAAGATAGTCTGTCATGTTGATAATCTTCTATTTGTCCCCTGTTAAAAGCATCTGTACTTTTAACCTCAACCCCCTCAAGCTCCATAGTTTCTAAGTTCATAGCCACCCCATCCATGTTACCATGAATATAGTCGCCAAACAAAGTATGCTCATAAATAGCTTCAGGTTCTGGGAATAAGTCATACTCAACTCCATAAACTCTTTTAGTTACATCATTAAGATGTGAAAGAGCTATTGGTTCTGCAGCATGACCTCTAGCAGCAATATCTGGATTAATCAAGTTTTCTTCCCCGTACATTGGAAGTCCCTGTTTGGAATGTTTCAGGATTACAATTGATTGACCAGCATACATTGCACCGTCTGGGTAGACAGCGGCCACTGCGCCTGAAGGTGACATCGGACTAGATTTAACAGATGTATGACCATCAACCTCGATAATTCCTGCTCGAGTCTTTAGCCAGTCTTCTTCATCTGCATTCTGGTTCACATGTTTTTGTAAAATACCTCCTAGGCTTAGATACCTTGGGTCATTTACCACTTCTCGTACGAAATCTTCGTACCATTCCAGTGGAATTTTGTTCTCTACAAACTCCTTTTCGGTTTTAGTAAGAGGAATTTCCTTCTTACCTTCCGCACGCCTTTTAAAGTTTTCCCTATACTTAGGAAGAAGTTTTATCCCAAAATCATTAGGATTTCCCATAGTCTTTTCCCAAAGTTTGTCAGTGACTTCTTTTTTGAAATCAAACTGCTCAGGATATACTTTAAAATGCTTTTGCCTATAGTTAGGCTCATTTGTTAATTCTAATTTCATTTAAACCTCTCCTTTCAATTTTGATACCACACCTGCAATTAAGCAGGTGCGATACCAATTGTGTTTTAAACAGCTGTTGAGATAACATCGAACTTTTTCCAGCTTCTTGAAACCAAGATACGATTTAATCTCTCTTGAGCTCTTAATGCTGCAACTGTGTTCGTTTTAGCCCATTGATTTATCATTACAAATAAGTGAACATATAAATCACGAGCTGTTGAATCCATTACAAAATCCTCAATGAAATCTTCATAAATCGCTTCCCTTTCAGGTAGTGACACTGGAACACCTAAGTGCTCTAGTAAGTTTTCAAAGGCTCTTCCTGGGTAATTAATGGTAATACCATCTGCTTCAGAAAGTCTTTCAGAAGTTTCTTTAACTATTGAGAATAGCTCTTCAATCTTCTTATTCCATAATGTCTTCATTGTTACTCCGTTTTCTTCATCAATACTAGCATTGTGATTTAGATAAACCATATCACTTAATGCAATACTGACTCTACGCTCTGCTCCCATCATACCAGTTTTGATACTGAACTCTAGAATTGGGGTCATGTTTAAAGATGACAATCCATAATCAGAAGTTCTAAATACAATTTTCGCAACTGCATTACTGCCATCAAGGTTGGACTCTACTAAAGTCTTTCCTCCAAGCTTTTCAGAAGTGAAAACTGCCTCATAACCGTATGTGGTTAGCATCCCCTCAGTAAATGCAAAATCATCGTAGCCTTCGGCTTGAAATGCTTCTACCATAAGCTCTGTTGCTTCATCAGCGTAAAGGTCCTTAAAGTTACTTACGTAACCCGCACCTTTATGGAATGTTACTTTAAGCTCGCCGTTATCTTGAGTATCAATATTTTTACCCAAGAAATTGGTAGTCATAACGGTAAACTCACGCTTGAGCTTTCCTGTACCAATGTTCATGACTGAGTTGATAGGTCTTCCGACACCAACTGCTGTGCTTAAAATTCCACCTGCTGCATTGGCTCCTAATGGGATATGATGGAAACCAATGTCCGCTATGATTTCTTTGGCCAAATCCATAGTCATGAAGTCGATTTCACTAAACCTTCTTCGTGCCTCTTCGTAATCATGCACCACAACCGCTGAAAGCGTTGTTGTAGAGTTGATTAAATCGACCAGTTCAGTAGGTGTGCCTTGTGCAGGTACATATTCATCCATAAGGAAAGTTGTATCTGTAGCAACATGGTTAACACTTCCTGACTCTAGAAGTTCTTTATCCTCACCTTCCATGAAATCTGACAATTCCATGTTTCGTGCATACAGTACATTAGAAGTGTCAATAACCACTAAATCTTTAGGGTACGGCATTCTAACAGTATTGTCTACAATGTGACGATAACCTTCATCAAGTTTTTCCTTTTCGGAAAAATGCATCTGTAAAGTTCCTTCAACAAATGACTTTTTTACTCTTTCTAACATAACACATTCTCCTTTCGCCTTTTCGGCTTGTTTATGTTTTGACTGATAGTATTTCAATCATCTATATTATAACATATTTAATGAAAATAATCCATACCTCTTTTTAGAAAAGAAAAAAGACCCCTAAAAGGGGTCTTTCTATTATCTTACAGAAGCTTCTCGAAGAACTCTCACTAGTCTATCGCCGACTGTAGATAAATCTGAACAATCTAAGCAGTTTCTAGTTCCGTAAATTTCCTCAATAACCTCTATATCACTACCAATTGCGGCAGCTATAACATCAATACCTTTAAACTCCTCAATGGTGTTTTGCATATCTCTTATAGCTAGCTGGCCATGGTACGCTGCAGCTGCTGGTTGACCATCTGAAATAACTATTAATAGCTTTTTCTCTTCTGGTCTATCCTTAAGCTTTTCTAATGCGAATCTAATGGCATAACCATCACGGTTATTGCCACGAGCAGACATCGATGGAATAGTGTATTTAGCTTCTTCAGGGTCATCAAAGTCCCTGTACTTATACATTTCTATTCTTGAAGCGCTGTCTTCTGTATGACCGTATATTGCACAAGGAATATTAATTTCTCGTGCTACAGCATCTAGAAGGACTGATGCTCTTACAGCTGCTGGAATTCTATCACCCCAACTCATAGAGCCGCTTTCATCAACTAGTACAAATAAAGCTAGGTCAGCTTGAGGATTGTTTAATATATCCCTCTCATAATATCCCACTTCTGGTCTATAAGCTGTTCTAAAGTTTAGTTTACCGCCATACCATAATCCTCTTTTAGTGTAATCTCTAGCCAACATATCGAATAGAGACCTTAACCTTTTTGAGGTATCCATAACATAATCGCCTACTGTATCAAAAATTCTTTCATACTCTGAACGATACTCTCTGGACTCATGGATATTAACGCTAAAGCCTTTATGGGCCGAAACTGTATCCGTGATTTTATCTGATATTTTTGAGTCGGTCAACTTTCCTTTTTCAAGTGTACTACTCTCACTACCTTTGCGACGTTCTATTTCCGCAAGGTCTTCAATACGCTTTAAGAAGTCATCCATATCTTTCTCTGCTTCTTGGTATGCTTCTTCGTCCGTACCACTTTTACCTGGTGAAGATGAGCCTTCAGCTATTCCTTCATCACTATTGTCAATTCTTCCACCCTCTTCGGAGGTTAGCTCTTCAAGTTTACCTGATTTGCCTGTATAATCCTCGTCGCTAAATGGAATTTTGTGTCTTTCAGAATCTCCTTTGGCTTTAGCTTTAGCTCCGGATGAATCCTCGGAACCCTCACTATCTATATCTTCTTCATCGAATGGAGATGAGCCCATTGGCGCTGTTGTTTCGCCTGGTAAACTCATACCACCTGAAGATGTACCTTCTGAACCTTCACCTGACTCTTCAGTTGAACCACCTGTGGATTCTGGAGTGTCTTCTCCATTATCTTCTTTTTCTTTTATCTCTTCATACTCTGCTTTAACAGTGTCGTACAAATGGTCTAAATAAAATTTAATGGTTAACTTAAATCTGTCTACTTTTTTAGGATGTTTTACTAAATCTAAATATTCATCAGAATACTTCTTAAAAACCTCCATAATTGGTAACTTTAATTCATCATCATGAGCTCTTTTAATCTTTCCATACTTACCATAAGATAAGAACAAGGACCAAAGACCCATTGTTTCAGTTATCTCTTCAGCATCTATTGAGTCCTGAATTTCCTGAACAGTAACAATGTCATTTACCCAAAAGAATTCTCTTGTGTAAATTAGGGCTGAAACCAAAACCACTTTAAATTGTGATAACAAGTTTCTTTCGAGATGTCCATCTTCGACTATATTACTAAAGCGAAGGACTGAACGCATAAAATACTGTGCCCATCTCTTATCATCCTTAAGGTCATTCTGAACAACGCTTAAGTGATACTTTGACATACTATGATGAATCAAATCATCTGGAATACCTTCTCCTGCGACAATACTATCAAACAATAAACGACTTCCTCTAAACCAAGTATATAATAAATGGCCTAGTTCGTGAAAAGTAATACCAGAAATTAACTTAGGTGTACCTTTCGCAAATATCTTTTTACCGTCTGTGTAGCCTTCAACTTGACTAATGTCTTCAGCGTCTGTTAATTCTATTTCAAGATTTACAGCCGAGGCATTCTTTTTAACTAATCTATTAGGAAAATTTATTAATATATAATAAATATTTCCTTTAAGCCTAGCATGTAAAGCACTTAAAAATGCTTTGTTTTTTGTTTTCATATTTTTCTTCCTTTCCATTTATAGTCCACCGGGAACGCCTCCTAAGAGACGTCCGGTAGAAAACTATTTTATTTTAAGGACTCGTCTTTGATTACTGTGTATTCAATATCCGTTTTATAGAACGGGCTTGATTCCAGCATGCCAATCATTACGTTCCTTCTTGCTCGGTCCTTAGAAGCAATGTTGATTACTGTATCTATACAGCTATCAAATAGGCTTTCTCCATCTAGAGTATCTGTAATCCAGCTCATTAAAGCACGGAATGAAACTCTCTCCTCTTGGTCAGCATATTCACGTAAACTATCCATGAACACTGCCATATCTCTGACCTGCTTGTAATCCAGTTTAAACTTCCTGTTTTCAAAGTGGGTCATAGCTTGAGCTGCCATTGCGCTTGATGGTGACGGGTCAAAAGAAATATCTTTAAACTGTCTTGTATCAAATGCAGGAGGTAGTGGTCTTGTATATCCTTCAGTCTCATTCATAGTAAATACTATATGAGCATCATCATGAACATTGAAAACCTCTCCAGTAGGCAGAGAGAAGACTCCCTCTTCAAGTATCCTATAGTAGTAAGATGCTTGATTTACATTAGCAACCATGTTGAACTCTTGAGCTTCAGCCACTTTATTACCAAACATTAAAGTTTGACCGATTTCATTTAATACTAACATGAAACCTTCACGGCCTTTGCCCTTATCAGAGCTGTTTTCTTGTAATTGCTTTTGTACTTCACGCTGAGCAAGCTCATTACAAAGCATTTCAGGGTCTGGTGAAAACTCACCCTCATACTCTTTACCAAAAATTAAGCTGTATGCATACATTGGAGCATTAAATATGTCCATATATGTTACATTATAATCTTCAGCAATAGTTGAGCTATCTGGAAGATAAGATTTTCCTGAATCAACTAAATCAGCGTTAGTAATATTAACGATAGGAACTAACTTAGCAATCAAATCCTCTTCGTCATATTTTTCGCCTGAAGCTACATAAGGATGATAATCCTTTCCGGTCAACCATGCTGCTACTTCAACAATAGTTGATTTACCTGTTCCGGCTGCTCCTGACATCATCATGCTTGGAGAAGTATCTCTATACCCATATCTTTCGAAAAAGGTTAGGTGTTTTACTACTTTTCTCAAAGCACTTTTGGTGTTTTCGTCTTCTAAAGAGAACCAGTGGTATCTTTCAACAATTTCTTCTCTTGTTCTAGGAACACTTGAATACTTTTCGTTAAGTTCTACCATATAATCAACGGTTGCATCTTCATGTGATAAAATTCCTTCTTTTTCATCTGATAAAACAGCAGAAGAGAATGCTCCAAACGTGTTTTTGTCTAAAACTCCAACAGTTTTTAATTCTTCTAATGATAACATTTCAATATTACCAGTATCTGCATTATTTCCAGCGAATATTTCATCACT
>ERZ1032852.95-NODE-95-length-24869-cov-10.917184_pt1 | contig 24869 bp, 22 predicted proteins | sample MGYA00516689_ERZ1032852 | MGnify/ENA primary metagenome ERZ1032852 (study PRJEB33719, sample SAMN04262499) | wastewater metagenome | biome: rural village; feature: composting latrine chamber; material: composting feces with ash | place: El Salvador | collected...
GCAGAAATTGCTACAAAGTCTACCGCACCGGCGGTTTGAAGTAATACTGATAATAACATAGTTTTTAATTTTAATGATTAATTTTTTGATTTAATATTTTAAGTTCTATTTTGTTTGTTTCTTTCTTGGTTCTGGGGTTCTAGCCAAACCAATAAACACGGATGTGAGTATGGTAAATATATAGGCTTGAATAAAGGCTACAAGCATCTCCAAAAAGAAGATAAATATGTTGAAAAACACCGACACTACAGTCATGCCGCTATTGATGCCTGCTCCCAAACTTACTGTTACAAATACCAAACTAGTAAGCCCCAACATAATGGAGTGGCCAGCTGTCATGTTTGCAAACAAACGAATCATCAAGGCAAATGGCTTGGTGATAGTACCCACCAACTCTATTATTTGCATTAATGGAAACGGTGCTTTAAGAAATGTGGGCACATCGGGCCAAAACAAATCTTTGTAATATGATTTTGAGCCTGTGAGATTGACCGTCAAAAACGTGAAAAGGGCAAGTACTAGTGTTACAGAGATGTTGCCTGTAACGTTTGCTCCTCCAGGAAAGAAGGGAACTAGCCCCAACAGGTTGTTGAAAAAGATGAAAAAGAAAAGTGTGAGCACAAAGGGTGCATATTTTCTATACTCTTTTCCTATCGATGGTCTAATTACGTCGTTCATCAAGCTCTCTATAAGAAATTCCATGCCTCCACTAAAGCCTTTTTTACCATTGAGGGACTCCTCTTTGTAGTGGCGAGCAACGCTCATAATAATCAATATAAGCAGCAGTGAGCTTAGTAGTATTGATGCTGCATTTTTTGTTATTGATAAATCGAGTGGTCTCACTTCGTCGCCTGCTCTGTTTCTCTCTACAATTTTACCTTTGTAGGGTCCATCGGAAGCTATATAAAAAGGCATATTTAGAGAGCTTACCTCCTCTAAAACTGATGATGAGTAGATATTAAATCCATGCTCTTTGCTAATAAGGATGATGGGCAAGGGTATGGATATAGCTTCTTCGTTTATGGTGAAAAGATGCCACTCATAGGTGTCGGCAAGGTGTTCTAAGATTAACTCTCTCACATCTATCTCCTCGTGCTGCTGCTCATTGCTGGGCACAGCATTGCCAAGTGCTTCTTGCGACGATACGTTAGTAACGAGGAAAGAGGCAGACAAAATAAGGAGTAGTATGAAGTTAAACCTTTTTGTCATTGATTGTCTGTTTTATTTGTTGGGTGTAGGTTCTTTCTGTTCCATGTTTCGAGATTGATATAGAAATAGGTCTCTAAAAACAGGTAGCACAGATAGAATACAACCATCATGATAGCAAAACTTTTAATTTCTGCTCTATCTAGCAACCAGTATATAGTGGTGATTGCAAGTGCTGAAAACATTTTTATACCACGAATTAACATAAATGTATTGAATAATTTATTGGGGTTTTCTATTTTCAATCCGGTAAGGATATAAATTGTTGCAACCCCTACAACGAAAAAGAATAGTGGTATTAATGGATAGTCGTAAAATGCAAGTTGTGGGAAAAAGCGGATTAATATAAGCCAAGAGCCAAATCCTATAACTACAACAAAGAGTGTAAGTAAAAGTATAAATTTTTGTCTTAGCTTTTTCATTTTATAACCGTTTCTAAGCACACTGTTACTACATTGTTTTTTACCTCAGCAAATCCACCCAGCACATCGATAGTGGTACTCTCTTCGTCAATTATGTACTTTATCATCCCTTTTGTTAATGAAGAGATAATAGCACCATGATTTTTTAGAACTGTGAATATCCCTTTGGTTCCTGGTAGGGTAACTGAGGTTACTTCTCCATTGAAAAGCACTCCATTGGGGGTATATATTTCTAATTTGAGAATGTTCACTAATCTATTGGTTTTATTTGTTTGCTTGTTCCATTAATTTCTTGCCCTTGGCAATGGCTTCGTCTATACCTCCTACGTTGAGGAAAGCCATCTCGGGGTATTCGTCCAACTCTCCATCGAGAATCATTCTAAAGCCTCTTATTGTCTCTTCAATAGGAACCATCACCCCAGGCAGACCTGTAAATTGTTCTGCCACATGAAAGGGCTGTGATAGAAATCGTTGCACTTTACGTGCTCTATTAACGGTCAGTCTGTCTTCGTCTGACAACTCTTCCATGCCTAATATAGAAATAATATCTTGCAATTCTTTGTTTCGTTGTAGTATCTGAATTACATCTTGGGCTGTATTGTAGTGCTCTTGACCCACAATTTCTGGAGTCAGTATGCGTGATGACGACTCTAACGGGTCGACTGCTGGGTAGATACCCAGTCCTGCTACTTTACGGCTCAACACTGTTGTAGCATCGAGGTGCGAGAAAGTGGTTGCTGGTGCAGGGTCGGTAAGGTCGTCGGCAGGCACATACACTGCTTGAACCGATGTAATAGATCCGGTTTTTGTAGATGTAATGCGCTCTTGCATAGCGCCCATCTCTGTAGCTAGGGTTGGTTGATATCCAACCGCCGATGGCATTCTACCTAATAGTGCTGATACTTCTGAACCAGCTTGTGTAAAACGGAATATGTTGTCTATAAAAAATAGAATGTCTGCTTTACCATCAGGGTTGTTGTCTCGAAATGATTCGGCAACTGTCAATCCTGATAGAGCAACTGAAGAACGTGCTCCTGGTGGCTCATTCATCTGCCCAAATATAAGGGTGGCTCTTGATTTTTTAACTGCATCATAGTCTACTTTCGATAAGTCCCAATGGCCCTCTTCCATACTTTTTTTAAACTCGGCACCGTAGTCTATAATACCCGACTCAATCATTTCACGCAGAAGATCGTTACCCTCACGTGTACGCTCTCCAACACCAGCAAAAACGGAGAAACCTCCTTGCCCCTTTGCAATATTGTTTATTAACTCTTGTATGAGCACTGTTTTGCCAACACCGGCTCCGCCAAAGAGTCCAATTTTACCTCCTTTTGAATAGGGTTCGATAAGGTCGATTACCTTTATTCCGGTAAAAAGTATTTCGGTGGTTGTTGAAAGGTCTTCAAATTTTGGTGGTTCGCGGTGAATAGGATTAGCTCCTTCTTTGTCTAACGAGCGCAAACCATCGATTGGGTCGCCTGTTACATTCATCAATCTACCTCTTGTTTGTACTCCCAATGGCATATTGATGGGGCCACCTGTTGCTTCAACTTTCATGTGTCGTCTCAACCCATCGGTGGAATCCATTGCAACTGTTCTTACTACGTTTTCTCCAATATGCTGTTGAACTTCAACAATGAGGACACTTCCATCTGATCTTGTTATAGAAAGGGCATCGTTTATAGAGGGCAGGGTGGTGGTGTCGTCTTCTAGTATGTCGAAAGAGACATCCACAACCGGACCAATTATTTGTGAAATATGTCCATTTAATTGTTTCATAATATGATTGAGTGAGTTTATTTAGCGGTATATATTTTTAAAATCAAGCTACTAATGTAACAAAAAAATCACCCTTAATTCATTTTTAGGGTGAAATTATTATTTTTGATTGAGCAAAAGTATATAAATAAAGTTGTTCATGCAACTATAGGGGTGTTAAATAAAGTTGTTTATGCAACTATGTTGGATAAAAGTGTAAAAACAGGTTTGTTTTTGAGGGTCGTTGTGGCTCATTATTGTGTTTGTTCTACAAGATTGCGTGATAGTTCTTGCAGGGCGCACTGGGCGCAAAATAGTAGGGGGTTAGTGTCGTTTGCCTGTAGTTATTCTGCCATTTTTGTTTGCCTCTCTATACTTTCGTAGCTCTTCTTGCATAAAGGTTCGTTCGGCTTGATGTGCTTTAAATAGCTTTTGGGGCGACATCATTTTATTGAATTTGTCGGCATACTCTTTGTCCAATTCTGCCTCTTCTATTCTTATATTTATAATTTCTTGGTTCAACTGTTCGTACTCATCATCCGATAAGTTGTCAGATTTTTCTGTTTTACTCATCAGGTCTTTTAACCTTCGGTGAAGCTCTAGTTTTTTTCTTTGAAGTTCGCTATTAAGAGGGAAAAACTTTTGAGCTTCCTCCTCTGTCAATCCCGACTCTTTTATAATAAACTCTTGTTTGCTTTTCTCAAATGCTTGCAAATCCATAAGCGATTTGCTAGAATCTTGCGCATTTATGAATAATACATTTATAAAGAGTGAGATGGATATAAGAAATAATGTTTTTTTCATAAAATTATAAGCTGTTCAAGTAATCTTGATTTTGGATTAAATCGTAATAGTCTTCATCTACAAACTGCGTTTCTATATAGTCGAAAAACTCCTCTTCAGAAATTTCAACACCACTCCAATAGTCCTCCTGCTGTGTATTTGTGTTTGTAACAAGTACTCTTACAGTAAAAAACAAACCAAGAAACATTGCAGCCATATATGCCCAAGGTTTTGCCTTGTCCCACATAGATATAGGTTCAATAACGGGAGCTTGCTTTTCGGGCAGGTTAGCCATGATTGTATCATTGAGCTGCGAAAAGTAGTTTTCAGGAACTGTAAATGGAACCTTGTTACCGATATCTGCTAATGTTTGTTTTTTTGTTTCCATACTTTTTTAGAAGGGTTGCTTCTGGTTTTATATATTGAGTGTTGTATGCTATTATACGTGTAATTAAGACTATGCTAAAATTGAAAGGTTTAATTACTTTCTTTTAAAAATTTCTCAACTTTCTTTACTGCGTGATGATATGATGCTTTAAGTGCTCCAACTGATGTGCCAAGTATGTCTGACATCTCATCATACTTCAATTCATTAAAGTATTTCATTTGAAAAACAAGGCGCTGTTTCTCGGGCAGTGTCACTACTGCTTGTTGCAATAGCAATTGTGCTTGATCGCCATCGAAATATTTGTCCCCTTCAAGTTTGTTAACCAAAAACGAGTCGTCGTCGTCGATAGACAGGTTTAGTTTGGCTTTTGATCTATTAATAAAGGTGATGCTTTCGTTAATAGCTATTTTATACAACCATGTCGATAGCTTGGCATCGCCTCTAAATTTGTCGATGTTGAGCCATGCTTTAATAAATACATCTTGGAGAATATCGTTTGCATCATCATGCGAATAGACCATTTTGCGTATTTGCCAATATAGTCGTTCGCTATATTCCTCAACAACATAAGCGAAACCCTTCTTTTGTGTATCAGGATTTCGCAACATTTCTAGTATGTCTTCTTCGTTGAAAATTGTTTTCATAAGTTTGCGATTACCGCAAAGATATCGTTTTTAATTTTATTCTACTCATCTTCGTCACCTATTTCAAGCCAACGGGCAAATTTTTCTGCTGTTTCTTGGTTATCTTCCCACCATTTTAGCGATTCTGGAAAATAAGCCACACTTATATATCTGCAGTAGGTGTCGAAGTGGGCTGATTCTAAAATTCTTGTAATTACTGGCACTTGATAGCACCAAAAGAGTCCTTGCTGCGAGCCATCGTTCTCTTCGCTCAAAACGGTGAAGATTGCACGGGTAACCTCTTTAAAGGAGTGATATAGCACTGTGTTGGTAGAGTCGGCTTCTATTGCTGCTTTGTCTATTGTTACCTCTAGAGAGTCGAGTGTGCTTTCGATTGCACTATATACCAGATTTCTATCCACACCATCTAGATGGTCTAATCGTGGAGTATTTTTTCTGTTTACTACTGTATCTTTTTTATTGGAGTGTCGTTGTAGCTGTTTCTGAATGAAGGAGCGCTCTAGGGGTTCTTCGGTAGTCTCTTTTACATGCATTGCTTGTAGCATCTCTTCGAAGGCAACCTTTGTGCGATGTGTGCTTGGCTCGTTGAGCAAGAAAAACTGGAATGATAGTATGCTTTGCACCCACATCTCTTTGTCGCTTAGGGCATAAGCCGATAGAAGGAATGGACCACTTTGAAATTTATCAAGGTTGAGGGCTTTTTCGGCATGGAGCAAGGTGTTGTCTAAATCTCCTTTGTTGTAGTAGTTTAAAGCCAAATTGAAGTGTAGGTAATAATCGTCGCCTATCAATCTTAAAGCATTTATCAAAAGCATAATTGCATCATCCACTTTGCCAGTTTCGGCAAGTGCTTCACTCTTCACTCCATAAGCCCCTTTTAGCAGCTTCTCTTCATCGGAGTCGATAACAATGGTGCTAAATTTTGAGGCGTTTTCATAATCTTTTATGGCTAAATAGGATAGTGCCAACTCATAGGTTGCAATCATTGAGCTAGGTTCTACTTCTAGTGCTTTCTGAAAAGTTTCAATCGATTGTTTGTACTCCTTGGCATCGTATTGTTCGATGCCTATCTTTATCAATTCGTCAACACTTTGATTCTCATCTGCTTCTTGTGCAAATAGGTGTAGAGTGGTTGTAGCCAACAGGAGGATTATGAGGTATTTTTTCATTGGGTTGTATTTTTAAAAAATAAAAGTAGCAAAATATATCCTATTTTGTTTACTATTTTGGATAAAATAATGAGAAGTAGCAATTGTAAACAAAAAACCACTAAAATATATGTAGGTTTTTCTGTATGCAACTATTATGTATTACTTTTGTAGTAAAATTATAACAATTATGAGATATATTGAATTATCAATTAAAACAACGCCTTCAAACGAAACTATAACAGATATATTGTCCTTCCATTTGGGAGGCATTGGGTATGATAGTTTTGTAGCTACCGAAAACGGTTTGGAGGCATATATTCCAGAAAAGAGCTTCTCCGAAGAGAGTTTGAATGAGATATTGGAGGGCTTGCCAGTAGATTTGGCTGATCTTTTTAAAGATGTCGACATCTCTTATGAGTTTAATCTTATTGAGGATGAGAATTGGAACAAGAGATGGGAGGAGAATTATTTTGAGCCATTAATTATGGGCGATAAGTGTATTGTCAGAAGTTCGTTTCATGAGGTTGACAAAGAGAGTGAATATGAGATAGTGATAGACCCAAAAATGGCGTTTGGAACGGGGCATCATCAAACCACCTACTTGATGCTGCAAGAGATATTGAAGCAAGATTTGGAGGGTGCTAAGGTGTTGGATATTGGTTGTGGAACCGCTGTTTTGGCTATTTTGGCATCAAAAATGGGCGCTAAGGGTGTAATTGCTATCGATTTTGATGAGTGGGCTTATGAGAATGCAAAAGAGAATGTGGTGCTAAATAATACCCACAATGTGGATGTTAGATTGGGGGAGGTTGATTTGGTGAAGAGTGAAAAGTTTGATTTTATCTTTGCAAATATCAATCGATCTATTTTGTTGCAAGATATAGAGCATTATGCAAAAACTATGAATGATGGGGCAACGCTAATTATGAGTGGTTTTTATCTGTTTGATGTGCCAGATATAAAATTGGAATGTGAAAAGAATAATTTAACCTATAAAAAGACAGAGCAAAAGGATGATTGGTGTGCTGTTTTATGTGTTAAGAATTAGGACGTTATAATTAAATATTTTTCTTTCATCTTTATTTCGCTTATTTTTGCACAACATTTTAAAACACATTTTTGGTTTTTTCATAAACATATAAAAGCCCCTTGTAACAAGGGCAAATAAACATGGATTGGTTAAATGAATTGATTTTCGGCACTGGAATTGCACATTCTATGCTGGTTTTTGCGTTAGTAATTTCTATTGGGATTGTTCTTGGTAGGATTAAAATTTTTGGAATCTCTCTAGGCATCACTTGGATACTTTTTGTGGGGATTGTCTTTGGGCATTTTGGACTCAATATCGACCCAACTATTCTTCACTTTATGAAGGAGTTTGGGCTTATTCTGTTTGTTTACTCTATTGGAATGCAGGTGGGTCCAAGTTTTTTCTCCTCTTTTAAGAAGGGGGGGCTCACGCTGAATATGCTGGCTGTTTCTATTGTGTTTTTGGGTGTCGTTACTACCTACACTCTTCATTTAATAACCAATTTGCCGCTATCTACGATGGTGGGTATCTTGTCTGGGGCGGTTACCAATACACCTGGACTTGGAGCAGCACAGCAAACATTTTACGATATGAAGGTGAGTGCCGACCCCTCACTGGCAAAGGACTATGCTGAGATATCAATGGGTTATGCTGTTGCATATCCATTGGGGGTGGTGGGTGTTATCACTTCATTGATACTGATTCGTTATATTTTTAAAGTTAAATTGTCTGACGAAACAAAAGAGTTGGATAGTTTGGACGAATCGAAATATACCGAAGCGCAGATGTTCTCTTTAAAAATAAGCAATCCTGCTATTTTTGGCAAGCCGCTATCCGAGATAAAACGATTTACTGACAAGGAGTTCGTAGTGTCTCGTGTAAAGCATGCTGGAGGAGAAAGCTTAGAAGTGGCCCACCCAAAGACTGTTTTGTACGAAGATGATATTGTATTGGTGGTGTCAAATCTTCAAAATATTGATTCGATATCGGCTTTACTGGGAAGTAGGGTTGATATGGATCAAAGCGATTGGTCTGAATTGGATGATGAGCTGGTGTCGAGGCGCATAATTATTACAAAGCCTGAAATAAATGGTAAAACAATAAGAAACCTAAAACTTAGAAGCCTTTATGGTATAAATGTGACGCGTGTAAACCGTGCAGGACTGGATTTAATTGGAGATCCAAAATTGGAGTTGCAATTGGGTGATAGACTGACTGTTGTGGGTTCGAAAAGCTCGGTTGCTAAGGTTGAGTCTTTCTTGGGCAACTCTCTGAAGCGTTTGCATCAACCTAATTTGGTTTCGATATTTATTGGTATAGCATTGGGGGTGCTGTTTGGTAGTATTCCGTTTATGCTGCCCGGAATACCGCAGCCTGTGAAGTTGGGTTTGGCTGGTGGACCATTGATTGTGGCAATCTTGATAAGTAAGTTTGGACCACGATACAAAATGGTGACTTATACTACAATGAGTGCCAACTTGATGCTGCGAGAAATTGGTATTTCGCTTTTCTTAGCCTGTGTTGGTTTGGAGGCGGGCAAAGGGTTTGTAGAAACTATTGTAAACGGTGGATATATTTGGGTTGGTTATGGTGTCATTATCACTGTGCTTCCACTGCTTATAGTGGGTGCAATAGGGCGTTTGGTTTTTAAATTAAACTATTTTACATTGATGGGGGTAGTGTCGGGAAGTATGACCAATCCACCTGCACTCTCTTTTGCTAATGCAACAGCAGGTAGCGATGCTCCGGCTGTGAGCTATGCTACTGTATATCCTTTAACTATGTTTTTGCGTGTAGTAACTGCACAAATTTTGATTCTTCTTATATAGATAAAAAACAGTGAAGTGGGAGTATCTCTCATACTTGCTTATAGCAACTGTTGTATAAAAACTTGTAATTAGTCGATTTTGCAATCGTTTGCATGGTCTAGTAGTCAGGTTATTGCATGAGGTAAGCCTCAAATATAGAAAAATAAATGTAGATTTGAACGTTTATAAAATTAACCTTTATGCAATACTGTACACAACTACTTGCAGCAAACACTTAAATAACGAATCGATTTAATTATATATGTCTATGACTATTTTAGAATTTAATATAGAGTATAAAACTCAATGGGGAGAAGAGCTCTGCATTGCAGGCTCTGTGCCACAAATGGGTAGTTTGGATGAGGAAAAAGCGCTTGTGCTATCTACCATCAATGGAGTTGACTGGACTACAGATGTGAAGCTTCAATCAATTGGCAAAGAGCCATTAGAGTATTACTATTTTGTTAGAAAAAACGGTAATATTCTTCGTAGAGAGACCACTCCACATAGAAATATAAAACTTTCTGCCAACACAGATTTTACTATTCAAGACTTTTGGAAAGAGGATACATATCACTCTTATTTGTTTACATCTGTGTTTACAGAGTGTATTTTTAAACAGCCCCTTAAATCATTTGTAGCCCCCAGATTTAAAAGGAGTAAGCTTTTGAATGTGATTTGCCCTTATGTGAAGAAAACAGAGCATGTAGTTATTAGTGGAGAAGGCGATGAACTAGGAAACTGGGACTTGAAAAGGGCATTGCCTCTATCGCCTGTTAGATATGGAGAGTGGCAAGTGGAGCTAAATATGGCAAATATTGCAGATGGTGCTGCTTATAAATTTGCAATTGTTGATAGTTGCGACTTGTCGAAAGTTCATTGGGAAGTTGGCGAGAATAGGAAACTTTATGCCGAAGAGTTGGTGTCGAAAAGAAAAAATGTAAGCGCAGAGATGGCTTTGCCTTACAGATATCCTTTCTTTCAGTGGAAAGGCAAGGGGGTGTCGATTCCTCTTTTCTCACTTAGATCTGAAGAGAGTGCTGGTATAGGCGATTTTATCGATTTAAAGAAAATGGTTGATTGGGCTGTTGATACAGATCAAGATATGATACAGATATTGCCTATCAACGATACTACTTCGACAGCTACATGGACCGATTCGTACCCGTATAGCTCTATCTCTATATTTGCATTCAATCCTATCTATATTTCAATAAATGGGTTTACATTAAAGAATAAAGCAAAGCTGAAAAGGCTGAAAGAGGAGGCAGAGGAGCTGAACAAACTTGATGAAATTGATTATGAAAAGGTGTTTGCCTTGAAGTACAACTTTCTGAGAGAGCTCTTTGCAGATGAGGGTGATAAGGTGATACAATCTGCCCAGTATATCGATTTTTGTGAAAAGAACGAAGATTGGCTCTTTCCATATGTGTGTTTTTGCCACTTGCGAGACAAATATAAAACTGCCGATTTTAGAGAGTGGGGCAGTTATGCTGACTATAGCAAAAAGAAGCTTGAAAAACTGCTTAAAGAAGACAAAGAATCGAAGCATGAAACCGATTTTTACAGATACCTTCAATTTATAGCTTACTCGCAGCTTGGAGAGTCGAAAGAGTATGCACAAAAGAATGGTGTAGCCCTAAAAGGTGATATACCCATTGGTATAGATAGAAATAGTGTTGAGGCTTGGACAGAGCCACATCTATTTAATATGAATATGCAAGCTGGTGCTCCACCCGATGATTTTTCTGTGGCAGGACAAAACTGGGGTTTTCCAACCTACAACTGGGAGGAGATGGAGAGAGACAACTTTGCATGGTGGAAAAGACGCTTTCAGAAGATGGCAGACAACTTCGATGCCTATCGTATCGACCATATATTGGGTTTTTTCCGTATTTGGGAAATTTCGTCGCATCATGTGCAGGGTTTGTTGGGACATTTTAGTAGAGCCATGCCACTATCAAGCGAGGAGTTGCATCAATGGGGATTTCCATTTGATGAGCAACGAATGGCTCAGCCTTATATACATGAGAGTATGCTCCACGACTTCTTTGGAGAGCATGTGGAGGAGGTGAAGGCTAGTTATCTTGATATATTGTCGTGGGAACGTTTTAAATTGAAACCTATTTGCGATACTCAACGTAAAATAGAGAGCCTATTTGAAGGTAAAGATGACGATAAAAGCAATAGACTGCGCGATGGGCTGTATGGTTTGTGCAACGAGGTGTTGTTTGTGCCAGACCCCTACATTATGCATAATTTTCATCCACGTATTTCGGCTCAACACACCTATTCGTACAACCACTTGAACGACTATGAGAAAGAGGTGTTTAATCGTATTTATGATGATTTCTTTTACAAGCGCCACAACTACTTTTGGTATGAACAAGCAATGCGAAAACTGTCAGAGCTGATTGCAGCAACACCAATGCTGGTGTGTGGCGAGGATTTGGGAATGGTGCCTGATTGTGTAAACTGGGTGATGAATGAGCTGCGTATATTGTCTTTAGAGATACAACGAATGCCAAAGGAGAGAAACATGTTGTTTGCAGATTTAAATAGGTTGCCATACCTGTCGGTAAATACAACCTCTACGCATGATATGTCGACTATAAGGGGATGGTGGTTGGAAAACAGAGAGACTACTCAAAACTTCTACAACAATGTGCTTGGTAGAGAGGGAGCAGCTCCAGAACAGTGTACAACAGAAATTTGTGAGCAAATTATCAATCAACATCTATCTTCCAACTCTATGTGGTCTATTTTGCCATGGCAAGATTGGATGTCGATAGATGAAGGGTTGCGACGCAAAAACCCTGACGATGAGCGTATAAATGTGCCTGCCAACCCAAAACACTATTGGAGATATCGCATGCATATATCGCTAGAGGATCTTATGAAAGAGAAGGCATTTAACAAACGAATAAAAATGATGAAACGTTAATGGAGTAGTCATTTCAGTATAATTTCAGCTAACTATTAGCTAGTATTGCATTAAAAGAGATCGGAAACGGTCTCTTTTTTTGTCTTTCAGATAAAAAGCAATATCTTTGAATGATTAAATTAAACTGTAAAAGCAAAAGCATGAGTGCACTTATAATCCCAATAAAAAACATGGCTCGATGTGAGACTCTGTTTGATAAAATAAAACAGCTGAGCGAGGAAGGGTTGTTGCTAAATATCAATCAGATTAATTGGCACAGCGATTTTCCTAAATTGCTGCCAGTAACTGTACATATTGCTCACGACAATCAGAAGCTTTATCTCTATTATCAAGTGGAGGGTGAAGAGTTGAGAACGGTGAATACAAAAGACTTTATGCCGGTTTGGGAAGATAGCTGTGTGGAGTTTTTTATGCAACGAAAAGGCGAAAAAACTTATCGCAATTTCGAGTTTAATGCTCATGGTGTATTGCTTGCATCAAAACGTGAGAGCAAAGAAAATGCTGAGGAGCTTGCTGAAGGGTTGATGGCTTCTATACAGAGGTTTGCTACCATCGAGCACGTGTATAAAGATGGGACACAGTTAAGCAATTGGTCACTATATGCAGCAATACCAAAAGAGGCGCTTGGATTTTTGGCTGATGAGAATCTTTCTGAACAGATTATTGGAGCAAACTTTTATAAATGTGGCGATGAAACAAATGAGCCACATTTTATTAGTTGGAATGCTATCGATATGCCTAAACCCAACTTTCATGTGCCGCAGTTTTTTGGAGAGCTTATCTTTGAGTAAATGATACTTTTGATTTTACAACAAGGGGATAGTTGGCAACAAGCCTTGCTGATATGAAACTACGCATAACTAAATAATTTCTAACAATAACAATAACTAAAGTAACAATGCAAAACAACGATAAATTGGCTGAAATACTTTTTCAGTTTGTAGAAAAAAACGACAATACTGAAATAAAGCCTTTAGGAGCAGGTCATATAAACGACTCTTATAGAGCGAAAAGTGGTAACAACGAGTATGTGCTACAGAGAATAAACCACCAAATATTTAAAGATGTTGCTCAGTTGCAAAATAATATAATGCGTGTAACAGACCATTTGCGCAAAAAACTGGAGGAGAAAAATGTATCGAATATAGACCGCAGGGTGCTAAATTTTTTGCCTACTCACGATGGTAAGCTCTATTACAAAGATGCAGAAGGCAACTACTGGAGGGTGATGGATTTTATTAGCGATAGTAAGAGCTACGAGGCAATTAATCCAGAATTGGCTTATAGAGCGGGTTTAGCTTTTGGTGATTTTCAAAAAGAACTAGCCGATTTGCCCAATGGACCTCTGTTTGAAACCATACCCAACTTCCACAACATGGAGTTTCGTTTGGAGGAGTTTAAAGAGGCTGTAGAGAAAGATGCTGCTGGAAGAGTGGCAAAGGTGAGCGATTTAATTAAAGAGATTGAAGCGCGTGCAGAAGAGATGACCAAGCCAGAGCGATTGCACCGTGAGGGTTTGCTACCAAAGAGAACCAATCATTGTGATACTAAAGTAAACAATATACTGTTCGACTCAAACGATCAAGTGTTGTGTGTTGTAGATTTAGATACTGTGATGCCGGGTTATGTGTTGTCGGATTTTGGCGACTTTATGAGAACTGGTGCTAACACTGGCGAAGAGGATGATACAAACCTAGACAATGTATCTATCGATTTGGATATCTTTGAAGGATATACAAAGGGCTACTTAGAAAATGCAGCTTCGTTTTTAACAGATGTGGAGGTTGATAATTTGGCATTTGGTGCAAAATTGCTTACTTATATGCAAACTGTGCGCTTCTTAACAGACTATTTAAACGGAGACACTTATTATAAAACTAAGCACAAAGAGCACAACTTGGAGCGTACTTTGGCTCAGTTTAAATTGTTGACAAGCATGGAGGATAATTTTGATAAAATGCAACAGATTGTTTCAGAAGCTGCTGCAAAAAATTAAATTATTCCCAATAATCGATGCTTTAAAGTCAACACACATAAATTATTAATTAAAAATGAAAGCAAGTAAAGAAAAAAATAGTATCTTTGCGGCGCTTTATTATAAAATATAGACGTGGGAAAATTCAGTCAATATAATATAGACTTAAAAAAACTACCTGATCAAACAACTTCATATTCTTTTGAATTGAATCAAAAGTTCTTTGATGCAATTGACCACGAAGATGTTAGAAAAGGCAATGTTAAAGCAGAACTCACTGTAACTAAATCAAGAGGAGCATATGAGTTTGACATAAATCTGTTTGGAGTAGTTAATATTCCGTGCGATAGATGTTTAGACGAAATGGATCAAGAGATTGATACTACCAATCGTTTGGTAGTGAAACTTGGTGAGGAGTACTTTGAAGAGAGCGATGAAATAGTGATCATTCCCGAAGATGAAGGAGCTATTAACATTGCGTGGTATTTATACGAGTTCATTGTGCTTAATATTCCTATAAAACATGTTCACAGACCTGATATGTGTAATAAAGCAATGATGGTTGAATATCGCAAGTATCAAGCTGTACCAATTTCGGATGATGACGATGAAGCTGAAGATGACTTGGATGATGCATCTGAGAAGGAGACAGACCCTAGATGGGATGCATTGAAAAAATTGAAGAATAAATAGAAAAGTATAATATAAAACGATAAAATTATAACATAAAATGGCAACTCCAAAAAGAAGACAATCGAAAACAAGAACTCGTAAGAGAAGAACGCATGACAAAGCAGAAATGCCAACATTAGCTATTTGTGGCAACTGCGGTGCATGGCATCGTTTTCATCATGTATGTGATGAGTGTGGTTACTACAGAGGTAAATTAGCAATCGAAAAAGATATTATATAGTAGATTACTAGCCACGAAGCTTACTTAACCAAAAAATAACCCTGAAAGATGAATTGTTTTATTTTTCAGGGGTTTTTTATTATTAATATAATCTTTAAAATGAAAGAGTTAAACGCTGTAATTACTGGTGTATCTGCTTATGTTCCTAATGATATTCTTACAAATAATGATATCGCTAAGCTTGTTGATACCAGCGACGAATGGATAACTACTCGTGTGGGAATTAAGGAGCGTGGTATTTTAAAAGGCGAAGGGAAAGTGGTGTTTAAGTATGCAGTGTCGTCGATGACTGATATTTCGGAAGAGATTTTGCAAAAAAAACAATCTTGCAGTTGACGATGTTAAATGGTTTATACCCCATCAAGCAAATAAGCGTATTATTGATGCTGCACAAAGTAGATTGGGCATCCCTGATGATAAGGTGATGCTTAATATCGATAAATATGGTAATACTAGTGCAGGAACCATTCCTTTGTGCTTGTGGGACTGGGAGGATAAACTGAAAAAAGGAGACAACATTATTCTAGCTGCTTTTGGTGCTGGATTTAGTTGGGGAGCAGTTTATCTGAAGTGGGGATATGACGGAGAATAGGTAAATTGCATTTTTTGTAATTGCAATGTGTTGGCTTTATCTAAAATCCAATTACGCTATTATCTATCTTAATCTACTTTGAAGTTTTTTACGCTCATTTGATAGATCCTGTTTGTGAAGTCAAAAAAACTAATTAGCTATAAGCGAGGAGAATGTGGTAAGCTTGGCTCGTCAATTTGGATAAAATTTGCACATTTTTGCAAAGACTTTGTGTAGTATATAATTATCACGTTTTATTTTAGTTATATTTGTAACTAAATAACAGAAAGAAAAGTACATGGAAGAAAACAAACATCGTTCGGGTTTTGTAAATATTGTTGGAAACCCCAATGTGGGCAAGTCCACGCTTATGAATTTATTGGTTGGCGAGAAGATATCTATTATCACCTCAAAAGCTCAAACCACTCGTCATCGTATAATGGGTATAGTAAATACGCCTGAGTATCAAATTGTATATTCAGACACTCCTGGTGTGTTGCGTCCCAACTATAAGTTGCAAGAGAAAATGCTCAACTTCTCTTTGTCGGCGCTTCAAGATGCCGATGTGTTGCTGTATATGACAGATGTGGTGGAAACATTTGATAAGAACGATGACTATATAGCCAAGGTGGAAAATCTTGATATACCAGTACTGTTGTTGATAAACAAGATCGACCTTACTACACAAGCTGAGCTAGAGGAGCTAGTGGCAGCGTGGCGACGAAAACTGCCAAAGGCAGAAATATATCCTATTGCTGCGCTTAGCAATTTTAATGTCGATGTTATTAAAAAGCGTATTGTAGAACTGTTGCCGGTTTCGCCACCTTATTTCGAAAAAGATGCACTTACGGATAAACCTGCTCGATTTTTTGTAACAGAGATTATTCGTGAAAAGGCTTTGCTCTACTATCAAAAAGAGATTCCATACTCGATAGAAGTGGCTGTGGAGGAGTTTATTGATGAGGGTAGTTTAATACGCATCAGAGCACTTATAATGGTGGAGCGTGACTCTCAAAAAGGCATTATTATAGGGCATCAAGGCAAAGCATTGAAGAAAGTGGGTACAATGGCAAGAAAAGATATCGAAAAGTTTTTTGATAAAAAGGTCTTCCTACAGATGTACGTTAAAGTAGAAAAAGATTGGCGCGACCGCGATAGTATATTAAGGTCGTATGGATATCGTATCGATTAAAGAGAGAGTTGTCTCTTTTTTGTATAGATAATCCATTTGCCTTTCTATTAATAGAACAAGGATAAAGATATTTAAAGCACTAAGCATATAGGCTTAAAGCAATTATAAATTATGAATAATTTAGTAGCAATAGTGGGTCGTCCCAATGTGGGAAAATCTACATTATTTAATAGGCTTACACAGAGCCGCAAAGCTATTGTAACCGATATATCGGGTACAACACGCGACAGACTTTATGGTAAAGTTACTTGGAATGGCTTGGAGTTTTCTTTGGTTGATACCGGAGGGTGGGTTGTGAACTCTGATGATGTTTTGGAAGATGAAATAAATAAACAGGTAAGGGTGGCAATAGAGGAGGCTGACATTATTCTCTTTGTTGGAGATGTAATGAGTGGTTTAACCGATTTGGACACAACAGCGGCACAGATGCTTAGACGCTCTGGCAAGCCTGTTATAGTTGTTGCCAACAAGGCTGATAATCATCAAATTGGTTACCAATCTGCAGAGTTTTACGCTTTAGGATTGGGTGACCCATTTACAGTTTCGTCTATAAACGGTTTGGGAACTGGCGATTTGTTAGATCATTTGGTGTCGAAGCTAAATCGTGACAAAGGGGTGGAAGAGTTGGATAAGGATACTCCAAAATTTGCAGTGGTTGGTAGGCCCAATGCTGGAAAATCATCATTGGTGAACTCGCTTTTGGGTGAAGATAGAAACATTGTAACAGATGTTGCAGGAACTACACGCGACTCTATTCATACTCACTATACCCAATTTGGTAAGAATTTCTATCTTATCGATACTGCAGGAATACGTAAGAAAGGAAAGGTTGAAGAGGATTTAGAGTACTATTCAGTTATTCGTTCTATACGTGTAATTGAGGAGGCTGATGTTTGTATTCTTCTGATTGACGCAACGCGTGGTATAGAGAGCCAAGACCTTAATATCTTCTCTCTTATTCAAAAGAATAGCAAGGGGCTTGTTGTGTTTGTAAACAAATGGGATACGGTAGAGGATAAAAGCAAGGAGGCGATAAAGTATTTCGAAGATGTAATTCGTTATCGATTGGCTCCATTTAGAGACTTTCCCATTCTTTTTGGGTCGGCAACTACCAAGCAACGTATTCTTAAATTGATGGATGTTGCAAAAGAGGTTTATTTAAACAGGAAAAACAGAATTTCGACAAGTGTACTTAACGAGGAGATGCTACCAATAATAGCAGCAACGCCACCACCTTCTAACAAAGGAAAATATATAAAGGTGAAATATATAACGCAATTGCGTGATACACAGGTGCCATCGTTTGTGTTTTTCTGCAACTTGCCACAATATATAAAAGAGCCTTACAAACGTTTTGTTGAAAACAAGATGCGTGAAAAATGGAGTTTTACTGGCACTCCTATCAATGTGTTTTTTAGGGAGAAGTAAAAAAAATAAGCCCAATGGAGGGCTTATGAATAAAAATAGTATAAATCGACCTTAACTTTATTGTTTGGGTCGATTTTTTCTTGGTCCACGCTTAAAACCACCTTTTCGAGGATTGCCACCGGGTCTCGAACTGCGTGTTCTGCTTTGACCTCCTCTACCCCTGCCTCTAAAAGAGCCACCTCTTTGTCTATTCTCTTCTGGTTTATATTCAGGAGCTTCACCCAACTCTTTTGGAACAGGTATCTTGAAGATTGTTTTTTCAAGAAAATCTTCAATCTCTTTAAATTTTTGTTGTTCTTCCGGAGAAACCATCGTTATAGCCATTCCTTTTTCACCTGCACGAGCTGTTCGCCCCACTCTGTGTACATAGTCTTCAGAGTCGTTAGGCACGTCGTAGTTAATAATTAGCGATATATCATCGATATCTATTCCCCTCGACACAATGTCTGTAGCTACAAGTATGCCTACTCTATCATTCTTAAACTCGTGCATCACTGCCTCGCGTTGGTCTTGGCTCAAATCCGAGTGCATTTCATCTGCTGATACGCCCATTCGTTTAAGAATTTTGGTAATCTCTTTCACCTTTATTTTTGTTCCAGCAAAAAGAATTACCTTTTTAGGTTCTTTCTTTTCGAAAAGCGATGTAATAATGGGTGTCTTTTGATTATCATAGCATATATAAGCCGATTGCATAATGCTATCGGGTGGACGTGATACAGAGATTTCGATTATCTCTGGGTTGTTTAATATTGTTTTTGCTAATGTTTGTATTTTGGGAGGCATTGTTGCCGAAAATAGCAATGTTTGTCTCTTCTTGGGTAGTAGCTTCACTATATTCATAATGTCGTCATGGAAACCCATATCCAACATTCTGTCAGCCTCGTCGAGAATCAAATACTTAACGCCAGAAAAATCTATGTCGTACAGGTTAATGTGCGATAGTAGTCTTCCTGGTGTAGCAATTACCACATCTGCACCTTTTAGTAGCCCCTGCTTCTGTGTAGACCATGCCTTACCATCGCTTCCACCATATACAGCAACTGATGAGAAAGATGAGAAATAAGAAAAACCTTCCATCTCACGGTCTATCTGTTGTGCAAGCTCGCGTGTTGGCGACATTATTATTGCATTCACCTTGTTGGGGTCGTGCTCTTCCGTTTGCAGGTTGTGTATAAGTGGCAAAAGAAAAGCAGCAGTTTTGCCTGTACCAGTTTGTGCACAAGCAATTAAATCTTTTTTCTGTAGAATCAGTGGTATTGTTTGCTCTTGTACTGGTGTTGCTTCTTTAAAGTTCATGGCATCTAAGCCATCCAACACTTCGTCGCATAAGGGTAATTCTGTAAATAGCATATATAGTTATATAAAATAGACCTCTGTTTTCAGCAAAGATAACACTATTTTTTTGTTTTTATTTGTTGTTGGGCAGTTGTTCTCAAAATAAATTCGATTTATGGGTGTTTTTATTTTTTAATTAAAAAATAAGTTTTATCTTTGCATCGCTTTTGACAAAGAGACCATGGAGAGATGGCAGAGCGGTCGAATGCGGCGGTCTTGAAAACCGTTGAGGGTCACACCTCCGGGGGTTCGAATCCCTCTCTCTCCGCTGAGAGCCCAAGACAAAGGGCGACAAGGTATAGACAAACCGTTCAAATTGAGAGATTTGGACGGTTTTTTTGTGTGTTTGTGGCTGGGGAGAATGACAAGGAATAGACAAATAAAGCCCCTTTGCATTTCCCAATTCGTCTACCATAGCTTAATTGGACAATTTGGTAGACGAATTGTCCAACATTGGAAGTTTGTTGTCCAGTTTTGGCTAGTCTGCATTTAGCTCAATTTAAAAAGATATAATACATTTATAATTTAAAAATTGAGTTTATGAAAAGTACATTTAGTGTGATTTTTTATCTCAGAAGAGACAGGAAAAAGAGGGACGGAACATGTCCGGTAATGTGTCGAATAACCATTGACGGTATCGATACTCGTTTTAATACGAAACTTCATGTTCAATTATCTAAATGGGATGTGAATGCAAACAAAGTTTCAGGTATTAATCCTGAAAGCCGAAATCTGAATGCAAGGTTGGATGATATTAAAGCATCATTGCATAGAATTTATCATGATTTACAACGGTTTGATATTGTAACTCCAGAGAAAATCAAAGGTGAGTTTTTGGGCCTTGATGAAAGTGGAGAGACAATTCTAAAGTTGTTCGATAAACATAACGAGGATGTGGCATCAATGGTTGGAATTTCGAAATCAGCAGCTACATTACAGAAATATAATGTAACAAGAAAACATGTGGCAAACTTCATCAAAAAGAAGTACCGAGTATCTGACATGGCTGTGAAGTCAATTAATGATATGTTTTTACGTGATTTTGAAGTCTATCTTTTGACTCAGGAAAGAGTGAGCCATAATACAATGGCGAAGTTCATGCAATTCTTTAAACGAATAATTATTTTAGCTCGTAACAATGGTTTAATTGTTCATGATCCATTTGCTAATTATAAAATTCAACTGAAGAAAGTGGACAGGGGATACCTTACAGAACAGGAAATGAATAAAATCATCCAAAAAAAATTTCCGACTAAACGATTAGAACAGGTAAGAGATATATTTATTTTTTCATGTTTTACTGGACTAGCATACATTGATGTGAAAGAACTAACTAAAAATCATATCAGAATCTCTTTCGATGGAAATATCTGGATTATGACTAAACGACACAAAACCAAAGTTAATGTAAATGTCCCTCTAATGGATATTCCTAAGAAAATATTGCAAAAATATGAAGGTGAACTTCCTGATGATAAAATTTTGCCAGTTCTAAGTAATCAAAAAATGAATGCTTATCTGAAAGAAATTGCTGATGTATGTGGTATTACTAAGAATCTCACTTTCCATCTTGCAAGACATACCTTTGCAACTACAGTTACATTATCAAAGGGTATACCAATTGAAACAGTTAGTAAAATGTTAGGACACACCAATATTCAAACAACTCAAATCTATGCCAGAATAACCAATGATAAAATAAGTAAGGATATGCAGGGGTTGTCAGAGAAGTTTACTGATAGTGAGGGGTGGATTGAATAGAGTGAGATTGTAATTGAAGTTTTAATTATGAGAGAATAATTGCTAAAGGAGAGTGTTTTAGCCATTGAGTTTATTGCTTTTATTAGAAATAGTAATACACCAATTTATGACTATATTAGCAGAGGGTTTCAAATTTAAAGTCAAACTCTTCAATTAATACTTGACACTTTTTCATCAGAAAAATATGCTGACTTCATATATTCAACAAGCAATTGTAGAGATATTGATTAAATGGTTAATGTTTATAGTTCGCACATATATGTAAATTAGCTGACCCTATGAAATCATTTGTTATTTCAATCAGGGTCTTCTGTAATGGAAACTGACAGGACGTTGCACAAGTGGATGACTGGGAGAAAATGTGTACGAGTTTGAAGTATAGAGTGTCTAAAATTGACACAAAAAAATCCAATCACTGCATTATTGCAATGCTTGGATTTTAATTTGATTTGTATTGTGCGGGTGTGTTAGTAGCCAACTATATTGTAATCCTTCCATCCATTAGTTGCTTTATATGTTGCAACTGCTTCTGTTGGTACTTTTACGGTGGCATTGCTTGGAAGCATGTTTGGGAAATATCCAAGCGGTGTTGTATGAGGAAATTGGAAAGCATCAACGTTTTTACACCCTGTGAATCCATCGTTTCTTATTGAGGCAAGGCTTTCAGGAAAAACTACATTACCAGTAATTTTGCTACATCCGTTAAATGCATTTTCATAAATAGTAGCAACGCTTTTTCCTATGGTTAATCCTGTAAAACCAGTACAAGAACTAAAAGCCCACTCATTAATTGTTGTTAATCCATCAGGGAGAATTAAATTACCTGTAAAACCAGAACAACCAGAGAATGAATAACTAGGGATAGTTGTCAAACCATCAGGAATAACTAAATCACCTGAAAAACCTGAACAACCTGAAAAAGCAGAATATCCAATTGTTGCTACTCCTTCAGGAATAATTAAATCACCTGTCAAACCTGAACAACCCATAAAAGCCTCACGTCCAATTGTTGTTAATCCATCAGGGAGAATTAAATTACCTGTAAAACCAGTACAACCATTAAAAGCAGTTTCTCCTATTGTTGTAACTGCATTAGGAATAATTAAATCTCCTGTAAAGCCAGAACAACCTATAAAAGCCCAGCCTCCAATTGTTTTTAAATCTTCTGAGAGAATTAAATTACCTTTAAAACCAGTACAACTACCAAAGGCATGGTTTCCAATTGTTGTTACTCCATCAGGAATAATTAAATTACCTGTAAAACCAGAGCAACCATAAAAACCAGAATATCCAATTGTTGTTACTCCATCAGGAATAATTAAATTACCTGTAAAACCAGAGTCTCTAAAAGCCTCACGTCCAATTGTTGTTAATCCATCTGATAAAATTAAACTACCAATAAGACCAGAACAACCATAAAAAGCAGAGCCTCCTATTGTTGTTACTTTATCAGGTATAATCAAATCGCCTGTAAAACCAGAACAATGAAGAAAAGCCCTCTCTCCAATTGTTGTTAATCCATCAGGTAGTGTTAGAGAATTCGTAAATCCTGAGCAATCAGCAAATGCAAACTCTTCAATTGTAGTTAATCCAGGGGAAAAATTAAGAGAACCTGAAAATCCAGTACAGGAACGAAATGCATAACCTTCAATTATAGCTAATTCTGGCGGAAGTGTCAAAGAACCAGTAAAACCACGACAACTTGCAAATGCTCCAATTCCAATTTTAATCAATCCAGCAGGAAGTGATAAAGAACCTGTTAATCCTGAACAGTGAGTAAATGCATGATTATCTATTTCTTTTAGTCCTTCAGGAAGATTTAAATTGCCAACTAGACCAACACAGTTATAAAATGCCTGCTCGCCAATTTTTGTAACACTTTGAGGTAGAATGATCCTTGAAATAATTTTATTTGGATTAGAATAATAACCCCCTAAAGCTTCAACAGGTATTTTATCTCCCTCACACTTCACCTCTTTTAAGTCAATATATTTCAATTGAGGCATATTATATTTCATTACATCAAAATCAGCCTTATTGATTTCACCCTTTACAGTCATAGTGGTAATAGTATCCTTCTGAGTCTGACTAAGCATTGAACCTAAAGTCCCCATTCTCTCCACATAGTAAACACCTGGCTCTTTACCCATCTGAGTAATAGTGAGCGTCTCTTGAAGACTGGTTTGCTTATCCTTTATATAAACTTCGGTTGAACGAACTTTATCACTGCTATTAGCTGAAATATTAAGAGTTACAATCTCCTCTCTTAATCCTCTTGTTGGTATATAAGAAACCCAATTCATGCCGTCTTCTTTTATAGTTACATCAAAGTCAACATTTGTATTAATAACTACGTCTAAAGTTTGGTTTCTATCGGAAACTTCCATTTCTTTCTCGGAAAGTATAATAGCATTCTCTTGCGATTGATATACAGTAATAGTGCTTGAAAGGTCTCCATCTGTTTGACTGATGGTTATTGTGCCCTCCCTGTTGCTATAAGATTCATTTTTTGCTACTTCAAATGTTAGATTTGTAGTGGTTAGCCCTCTTGTTTCAACCCTTGTAATCCATTTATCTGATATTTCAATATCAAAGTCCACATTGGCTTTGACTTCTACTTCAATTGTACCACCATCATTAGATAGTTCGTATTTATCTTCACTTACAATAATGCCTGTATTGGCAGCCTGTTTTATAGTCACAGTTTCTTCCAAATCAGTCTTTTTGTCTTTTACAATAACTTCTACAGTGCGGTCATCATAATCTTTGTTGTCAGCAATATCCAACACTACTGTCTCTGTGCGCAATGCCCTTGTTTTGGTATGCGACACCCAATCTTTGGCATCTTCGGGAATTATTATCTCATAGTCGATATTAGTTTTTATTTCCACTTCTACTGCTTGAGCTTCGCTTGATATATCAAAGTCCTTTTCTGAAAGTATAATAGCATCCTCCTGAGATTGGAAAATCGTAATAGTGCTTGTCATTCCACCACCTTTCTGTTTAATAGTAATAGAGCCATCTCTATTGCCATACGTATCATTTTCAGCTATTTTGAATTCTATCTTTGAGGTAGTTAAACCTCTTGTCTCAACTTTTGTTATCCATTCATCGTTTATTTCTACTTCAAACTCCACATTGGCTTTCACCTCAACCTTAATGGTGCTCTCCTCGTTGCTTAGTTCGTACCTATCTTGTGTAACGAGCAATCCTACGTTTTCGCCCTGATTGACTGTAATAGTCTTAGACAGGCTACCACCTGTAATTGTTACAGTACAGCTCCTGTTGTCATAGTCTTCATTTGCAGGTGCAGATAAAGTAATGCTTGCTGTAGATTTATTACCACTTGAAGGTGAAACAGTACACCAACTTGCTGATGATTTTGCTGTCCAGCTTACATTCGATTCTATTGAAATGGCTTCGGATCCACCTTCATTAATAAAATCGATGTTTGTTTTTTTTAGGGTAATAAATGGATCTTTAGTTTCCACATTCGGTTTTTCGATCTCTTTTATTGGATCGTTGCCATCGCTACAGGTTAATAGTAGCATGCAGAG
>ERZ1032852.98-NODE-98-length-24657-cov-7.456142_pt1 | contig 24657 bp, 18 predicted proteins | sample MGYA00516689_ERZ1032852 | MGnify/ENA primary metagenome ERZ1032852 (study PRJEB33719, sample SAMN04262499) | wastewater metagenome | biome: rural village; feature: composting latrine chamber; material: composting feces with ash | place: El Salvador | collected...
TCTATATGTCGATAAAACGGCAAGAACCGTCGAGTCGGGCATGACATCTTCTTCCTCCAAGCGTTGCAGGTAACCTTCAAATATCTCTTGGTCTCCCGTTTTTACCTCGTCCGAGTCCGCCAAGTAGCGAAAGAACCCGTATCGGTCTTGACTCGGGCTGCTGATATAACTTAGCATGCCCAAGTAATAGGGAAGCCTTTGTACCAGAAGGAGATCAGGGTCGTTATAGGGAAAAGGGATCTCCACCAGGTAATCGTTATACGTATCATGCTTTATTAACGGCCCAACCTCTTTCGTCGCCTGCTCCCACTGGACCTTGTTTTTCTCCATGTATGCCTGCAACAAGTAATTATCAGAAAGCATCAAGTAATGATTTGCCTCGAAAGCCAGCTGCATGTTCTTGATCTTTTTTGCTCGTGAAGAAACAGTTAAGGCATTGTTGTTCGCGACACCCTCGTGGTATCTCCCCAACACGTGGTCATGGTATTGAAGAGTGGAATACCCCAGGATTTCCGACAAAAAATTATCGTTGTAAATATCCGTGATAAACCCATCGTGGTTCAATTCCTCGTTCAACTTCGATTGGTAACCGGCAAACATCACCTTGTCTCCATAGTTGGCAGATTCGTTATGCAGCCGCGACCTCTCCCGGTTGGCCTCGGGAAGGTTGATAAGTATGCCGGTCTCTTCGCCCGGGGCGGCGATAAACCCGAAGCGGTCGGCCTGGGGCGCATCGTAGGTCAAGTAAAGATGTGCCGGGCTATACATTTCTATCTCAGACTGAAATGTACCGTCCTCAGCGAGGGTAACAGGAATAAGGGTTTCCTCTCCCGTGATAGGATTCGGGTAAACTAACCGGGCATTCATCCCGTACCGCGGGGCATACCCCAGCAGTTGGCCGCTTACCTTGGCTTTTCCTCTCTCCCACTCGACTGCTATCTCTTCCTCCGGTTGGGAATCGTGACGATATTTTACCGGTATTTCGGGCAACGTGACACGGTCATTCACCAGGTCCACGCCCCATATCTTGAAGCAGTCCGCGCAGTCGCTTTCTATAAAGTCGAATGTTCGCGTGTTCTCGGGTAACGGGTCAAAGATTAACCGGAACGAAGCCTCCCCCGACGCGGGCATCCAGAAGAGCGAGTCAAGGTCGATTCCCTCCCCGTCACGAATCATGTACTTCTTTCCATCGGCCAGCAAGTAACTGTCGCTAACGATCCTGATCCACCAACCCGGTTGGAAGAATGCTTCAATATCTATCACCGTCGTTGTATCGGTAAGCGTTACTTTTCCTATCTCCAGCGTGGTGGTGTTGCTGTGCATGCTTGCCGGCTTCTCTACTACCACGTCCTGCTGTGCCTGTAAGGCAATGCTTGTTAGGATAAAAAGGGCTACCACTCCTAATCGTGTTGTTTTCATAAAATTCGGTTTTTTTTAAAGTTGTTATTCCTCTTCGTTGTAAATTATTCGATGATCCATCATTTAATTATCAACTCTTCCGCGTCTCCGAAGTTAGCATACCCGCTCACCACCACTTTGTCGTCCGGTTCAAGCCCGTTCAACACCTCGTACTGGACAGGATTCTGTCGGCCAATAGTGATCGGCACGCGTATGGCTTTATCGCCGGAGTTGCTTAGCTTGTATATCCACTGGCCGCCGGTAGTCTGGAAGAAATCACCCCGCGGGATGACAATACCCGTTTCGGGTTGCCCCAGCTCCACCTGTACCCGGAAGCTGCGGCCTATGCGCACGTTCTCCGGCAATTCTCCCGTGAACACGAAATCCACGTCGAACTGGCGCTCCTTCACCTCGGGCACCACCTTGGATACCCGCAACGGGTACTTCTTTCCTTGGTAGGTCACGGAAGCGGGCAAGCCCACCTGAACGCGGTCTATGTAGTACTCGCTCAACCGGGTATGTATCTTGAAGTTGTCCATCACCTTTATCTCGCCGATATTCTCGGATTGCCCCACCCGCTGGCCAAGGGTTACATTCAGGTAACTCAACTGCCCGTTGGCCGGGGCGCGTACTACCAGGTTCTCCATCCGGGAGCGGACATGCACCGTGTTTCTCCGGGCGCGCTCCAGATCATTATCCATCAACTCGCGGCGAAGGTAGGTAGCCGCGCTGTCGTGCCTGAGTCCTTCCAGTTGCAGGGTGGTGCTTTTGGTTTTGTAATCGTATTCTTCCCGCTGTAAATCGAGTTGTGCTTTGCTCTTCACTCCCATGTTAAATTCTTCTTCACCCAAGGCGAAGTCTTTCTCGAGGCGGCTTAGTTCGTAACGCGCCTGTAATGATTGCTGGCGTAAAAGTATCGATTTTTGTTCCATTTCCACCTTTTTTTCCTCGTAAAGGATGCGCTGCTTTTCCCATTCGTCTTGCTGCTCCTCGATGACTCGTTCCAGCTCTGGATTCTGAAGCTCCAAAATAATATCGTCTTGTTGGAGCATCGCCCCCTCTTCGGCCACGATTCGCTTTACCGTACCCGATTCCAGCGCGTTGAGCTTGATGGTGAGGTAGGGCTGCACGATCCCCTCGGCGTCCACGTAATCGAGAAAAGGTGCTTGGGAAACGTCGGCAATCACGATCCGGTCGCTATCCACCCTCAGCTTGCGAGTTCCCGACACGCTCACAAGGACATATACCAAAAAGGCCAGAAAGGCGGTGCCGCCGAGCAGGTGGAACTTGTACTTCTGCAAGAAGCTTTTTTTTGGCAATCGCTTATCCATTGTTGAATCGCGTGATTCGTGGAATAGGTTGTCCTTTTCTGTATTTCGAGTATCGTTCATATTTCTATCTTGAGCTTTAAATATTCATGTAAGAGCAATTTTCAACTTTAGATATTCATGAAAAAATAAAGTCACACTTTAGATATTCATGAAAAAGCAAAACTCTACTTTAGATTTTCACGAAACAATTGTCCTAACATCATTTCTGCCCCTTCTATTCATTCCTTCTATACCTATCTTATTATCAGGTAAATATCGGCTAAGGCGCATCCGCCACTAAAAACTCTCCGTCGGGGAGTTTAGCGGACTGTCTCTTTCGAAATCCCAGCCGGTGATGCTCCTGATCCCGTAATAGAGGCTCCAGTAACTTTGCAGCTCGTTGATGTACGCGCGTTGCGTCCGGTCCTTCTCCTCGATGGCAGCGTTCAGGTCGAGCAGCGTGGATTTCCCTAACAAGTAGAGCCGGTAAGCCACCTCGTTTCGCCGCAAGGCGCGCGAAGTGGTACGATGGGCGATATCCACCTTGTCGGCCTGCAGGTTGAACTGCTTCACCAGCTTGATGACATTGGCGTCGAAGTCGGTTCTTGCTTGCGCGATATCCACCTTTACCTTTTCGAGGTTGCTCTTGGCCACCTCTACCCGCCCCCGCCCTACTCCCCAGTCGAGGATGGGTACGCGGATACCGAGGCTCACCAGTTGCGAGTTAAGCGGATCGGTATAGAGATTTCTAAAATGGGTATCGGTCTGCGATAAGCCAAATTGCACGTACAGGTCTGCCTTGAACCCGCGGCTCGCGTTAGCTTGGGCCACCACGCTCTCGCTTTGCAGCTTCTGCAGGTAAAATAGCTCCATGTCGGGGCTGTTATCGTGCGCCATTTCGAGGGCTTCACTCACCGGCACGGTAAATTCAGGCACCTTGGGGCTCACTACCGCCACGATCTCCACGTTGGAGGTGATCCCCAAGAAGCTACGCAAGTTCAATATCCGGTCGTCCATCTCGATGCGAGCATTCAACCGGTTGGTCTGTTCGGTCAGGTAGTTGATCTCCAATTGCAACATCTCGTTCTCGGTGATGGTGCCTATCTCGTATCGCCCTCGCGCATACTGGTAGAGAGTATCCGCGTTCGCGTAATTGTAGTCGGCCGACTGCCAATTACTCTGTGCCGTTGCCAGTTGAAAAAACCGCGTGGCTGCTCCCGAAGAGACCAGCTCCAGCGTCTCCGCGTAGAGTTTCCGGGAATAGGAATACCTGATCGGTTCTATTCGTTTGTTCCACTTCAGGTAGTTGTACCCGAAAAGATTCTGCGCGTATCCCACCACGACAGGTGTGGATTGATAGGAAATTTGGTTGTCGGAGAAGATATCCAATCGCTGTAGCCCGGTTTGCACGTAGATACTTCCGCCGAGGGGAGCGATGTTCTGGTTCACGGTAAGCACGCCGTCGTTAAGCAGCTGGTTACGCTGCACGAAGCTGTCGCTCCCGTCGGGCATGGTAACCGGGCTAATGGAGCGGTTCAAGCGACTGTTGGACGAGAAGGTAAGGCTTGGCAGGTAATCCGCTTTGAACGACCGCCAGTTCCAATACGACGCTCGGTACTGGTGACGGGCAGCGACAGCTTGTGGTGATTGCTGACGGGCCAGCGCGACCGCTTCGTCCAACGTGAGACGAAGCGTGTCTTGCGCCTTGAGTTGCCCTATGAACACTGAGAAAAAAAACAAAAAATATGCTGGTTTCATTATCCTCGACAGTTTCTGTCAATTCCAATAACAAAAGCCATACCACAAACGCAATCATCTAATATAAAGTATAATACAATTTACACTCGCTTGTAAACACGTGCTATATCGCACGATAGATGTTCGATTACGCACGTGGGTTGTATTGTTTTTACGCGTATCTTTGAAAATTAGAAAACGGGTGGCTCTATCCCGGGGGCCGGGTATATCGTTCGGCTTTAAATGGCACCGGATAATTTACAATTCCAGGGAGTGCTTGCTGTTACCCGGGATTCACCGGGACCTGTTCCAGAGTTGAAAATCTGTTATCTCAAAGTTGACGACCTGTTATTTCAAAGTCGACGGCCTGTTATTTCAACGTTGATTAATTATACATCACGTTTTCAATCAAATAGAACAAGTTTAGTTCGTTAACAACAATCACGTGATTGCAAGATATTTATAGCGAATAAACAAGATGACCAAACGTGGGAAAATACTTATCGTGGATGATAACGAAGACATTCTCTTCGCCCTCAACCTGCTTTTACAGCCCCGGGTGGAGAAGGTAAAGGTGACCACCCGTCCGGAGAGAATCGAGCATTTCATGGAAACGTTCCAGCCCGATGTAATCCTGTTGGACATGAATTTCACGAAGGATGCCGATAGCGGGCGAGAAGGGTTCCACTGGCTGAAGACCATCAAGAAGAAGGATCCGGACGCGGTGGTGGTATTCATCACAGCGTATGCCGACACCGAGAAGGCGGTGAACGCCATCAAGGCGGGGGCTACCGACTTTATCCCCAAGCCGTGGGAGAAAGAGAAGCTACTGGCCACGGTCTCTTCCGCCATTGAACTGCGGGAACGGCGTACCGAGGTGACGATGCTCAAGCAGAAAGTGGCTGCCTACGAGAGCAACCGGACCATGCCGGAGATCATCGGCGAAAGCGAGCCGATGCAAGCGCTCTTCGAAACCATCGACAAGCTGAAAGATACCGACGCGAACATCCTTATCCTGGGAGAGAATGGCACGGGGAAAGACGTGATCGCCAACCTGCTCTGCTGTTGCTCCCCGCGAGCGGACAAGCCCTTCGTGCGTATCGACCTGGGGACCATCCCCGAGCAGCTCTTCGAGAGCGAGCTGTTCGGCCACCGGAAAGGGGCGTTCACCGATGCCAAAAGTGATAAGCAGGGACGGTTCGAGATTGCTACGGGGGGAACGCTGTTCCTCGACGAGATTGCCAACCTGACCCTTCCCATGCAGGCCAAGTTGCTGACCGCGATCGAGAAACAGGAGATTACCCGCCTCGGGGCAACCGCTCCCCTCTCCATCGACGTGCGACTTATCTGCGCGACCAACGGCGACATCCACGAGATGGTGGAGAACGGCGAGTTCCGGCAAGACCTACTCTACCGGATCAACACCATCGAACTGCACATTCCCCCGTTACGTGAACGGGGAAAGGACATCGAGCTACTTGCCGAGCATTTCCTGCAACGGTATAGCAAGAAATACAAGAAAGATATCCGGGGATTCTCGAGCACGGCATTGAAGAAGCTCCGGGAGTACCCGTGGCCGGGCAACGTGCGGGAATTGCAAAGCGCGATAGAGCGGGCCGTGATACTGGCATCGGGCTTTACCCTTTACCCGGATGATTTCATGCTGAAAACAACTGCGAACCGGAGGCTCAAGAGCGTGAACCTCAACTTGGACGAGTTGGAAAGAGAGGCCATCGAGAAGGCGCTCCAACAAAGCGGCGGCAACATGAACCAGGCCGCGGAACTACTGGGCATCTCCCGTTTCTCGCTCTACCGGAAAATAGAAAAACAGGGGAACCGGTAATCACGAGACCTCAAAACGATTAAAAGATAGGGAGACCGTTAATTATAACATCTAAAAATGATTGAAAAACAGGGAACCCGGCAACCCCGATACCCCAAAATGAGTTATCAACATGCGTATCCAGTCCAAATACCGCTTCCTGCTAAAAGTAATCCTCCTCGTGTTGCTCTCGCTTCCCGCGGCATGGCTGTTCATGCAGAAATTCTACTTCTCGGCCGCCTTGTTGCTCATCGCCATCATCGCGTTGGCACTCTCCCTCTACCAAGATAGAAAGAAGCTAATCGAGCGGATGGAACGGATGATCGGGAGCATCCGCCATGCCGATTTCTCGACACGTTTCGTGAACAATGCACCCGGCGACGAGCTGGGGAGGCTCTTGCAGGAGATGGACGAGGCACTGGAGACCTTCCGAAAGCGAACGAACGACTCGATGATGGAAGAAGCGGAGGTGAAGGCGTGGCAGAAGCTTATCAGCGTCCTCACGCACGAGATCATGAACAGCATCGCGCCCATCATCTCGCTTTCGGAGACCCTGGGCGAGCCGGAAGGATCAAGCACGATCGAAGAACCGGATAAAGAGGAACGATACCGTATCATGCAGCAGGCCATGGAAACCATTCACCGGCGAAGCAAGGGATTGCTCTCTTTCGTGGAGAATTACCGGAAGTTGACCCGGTTGCCGACACCGGTAAAACAACCCATCCCGTTGAATAACCTGTTTAAATCGATACAACACCTCGTGGCACCCGCGGGCATCAAGTTCAACTACTCGGTCTACCCTGCCCAACTCATCCTGAATGCCGACAAGGAGATGATGGAGCAGCTGCTGATCAACCTCTTGAAAAACGCGAACGAGGCGTGCGACGGGATGACCGGGAAGAGGATTGAACTGAAAGCCGAGATGGTGGGCGAAACCGTGCAACTCACGGTCTCCGATAACGGGCAGGGGATCTCGCCCGAGGCAATGGATAAAATTTTCATTCCCTTCTATTCCACCAAGGCAAGCGGGTCGGGCATCGGTCTTAGCCTCTGTCGACAAATCGTCACCCGCCACAAGGGAAAAATATCGGTGCACTCCGACGTGCGAGGTACCCTCTTCAAAATCGAATTCCCTTGATCCCGTATCAAATCGAACAAACGGCACTTTTTTCTTGTTCTACTACCATGTGAACACGACCAAAAACCAACACGTTACGCCTATGCAACTACGATCACCCGAAGCATTCTGGCTGTTGAAGAACGGCATCATAAACAGCTATCCCTCCCTGCAAGAAGATATCCAATGCGATATAACAGTTATCGGGGCGGGCATCACCGGTGCGCTCATCAGCCACGCGCTGCACCGGGCCGGATACAACACGGTAGTCATCGACAAAAAAGACGTGGCCAATGGCAGTTCCTCGGCCACCACCTCCCTCCTGCAATACGAGATAGACACGATGATGGTCGACCTCGCCCGGATGATCGGCGAAGAGGGTGCCGTGGCGTGCTACCAAGCAGGCGTGCAATCCCTCCGGACACTGGAGAAACTGGTCGCCAAAGAGAAACTCGGCGGGGGCTTTGAATTAAAACAATCGCTGCAGGTGGCTCATTCGCGAGCGGCCATCCCGAAGCTACTAAAAGAATTCTTTTTCAGGAAGAAGCACGGGTTGGAGGTAACGTGGCTTTCTTCAAAAGAGATAAAGGAACGGTACAAGATGGAGTCGTTTCCCGGCATCCTTTCCAAAGAGGGGGCATCCATCGATGCTTTCCAGTTCGCGCACGAGCTGCTCCACAAGAACAGCCGCCGGGGATTGAGGGTGTACGACCACACGGCAATACAGGACATCACGTACGGCGACCGGGTAGTCATCCAAACGGAGAATGGGCACCGGGTAGAGTGTAAGCGGGTGGTTTTCTGTACCGGGTACGAGGCCCTCTCCATGTTCCGGGAAAAGTACGCCGCCATCCATTCCACCTTCGCCTGCGTGACCGAGCAGGACATCAACCTGTACGACCAGCTGAAGAATATCATCCTCTGGGACACGGGAAATCCCTATATCTACATGCGCACCACCGACGATAAACGGTTGCTGGTGGGGGGTGAGGATATCAAGTACAAGTACGACCGGATAAGCGACAAGCTCAAGGGGCAAAAAGCGGAGAAGCTCGCGAAGAAAACCCGGCAACTGTTTCCCTCCCTCCATTTCACGGAAGACTACAACTGGGCGGGCGCGTTTGGTGTCACGAAAGACGGGTTGCCATATATAGGTAAACACCCACGATATAAAAACGCCCTTTTTATCCTCGGCTTCGGGGGAAACGGCATCACCTTCTCCATACAAGGAATGAACCTGGTATTAAAGCTACTGGCCGGCGAGGACGATCCGCTGCTTCACTACTATCGCTTTGACCGTTGAGAAACTTCGGGAAGCAACACCTCGCTTTGTTATGCATCGTCTTGAATGGGGAAACGGCTTTATATCGCTTTCCTTAACTACCATCGCCTCCATTAACCACGGGAAATAAATTGGGATTTCTCCCTAATTTTCGCTATTTTTGTAACGAGTTAGGGACATGCAATAGGGACATGCAACATGAAGGATCTTGAACAAAAACTGGTAGATAGAGGCATCAAACCGACGGCGGTACGTCTATTGATATTCAAGGCGATGATAGAATACCCGCAAGCGTTTAGCCTTTCGGATATGGAAACAGCGTTGGAGACAGTCGATAAATCGACCATCTCGAGAGCCATCACGCTGTTCCACGAGCACCTGCTCATTCACAGCATCGACGATGGCTCCGGTTCCATGAAATACTCGGTGTGCAATGACGATTGCCAGTGCACGCTCAACGAACTGCACGTCCATTTTAACTGCACCCGTTGCCATAAAACCTTCTGCCTGGAAAGTATATCGATTCCTCCCGTGCAACTCCCCGATAAGTTCTTGCTGGAAAACATCAACTTCGTCATGAAAGGGCTATGCGACCAGTGTTCGAAAATATAAAACGTTTCTTATTTTATTTCTATTACGCTGCAAATATGCTGCATTTTGGAAACAAAATGCAATATTAAAATGAATAAGTGACGTGGGAACTCTCCTTTCTTTGCAACCGGGTTGCGAGAACTTACCCCTACCTTTGTCATGTAAAATATAGTTCACTATGGCAAAGAATGAAAATGTAGCGAAAAGCGTCGAATATAGTTGCAGCAACGAATACGTTCCCGATCAAGGGACAAATCGTCCTAACGCTCCCTTCATGGAAGAAGAAAGCGCGTGCGGGTGCGGGAAACCCAGCCCCATGCCCCATGCCAATGAGGCCGCGTGGAAAGCCTACCTGCCGGTAATCGCTACCGGTATCCTCTTTCTCGTCGGTATCTTCCTCGACTTCCTCCTGAAACCCGCGTTCTTCACCGGTACCACCCGATTGGTATGGTATATTGCCGCTTACCTGCCTGTCGCCTTGCCTGCCTTTAAACACGCGGGCAGCGCCATGGCAAAAAAAGATTTCTTCAACGAGTTCACCTTGATGATCGTCGCCACGCTGGGCGCGTTCTTTATCGGCGAGTATCCCGAGGGAGTCGCCGTGATGTTGTTCTACACGGTGGGCGAATTGTTCCAAGAGTCGGCAGTCCTCAAGGCACGAAAGAACATTAAAACGCTGCTGGACGTGCGGCCGGACAAGGCCACTGTTCTCCGGAACGGGATAGCATTCACCCTTGCTCCCGAGGCGGTTTCCATCGGCGAAACCATACAAGCGAAGGCAGGGGAGAAAATCCCGCTGGACGGGGTATTATTATCCCCCAAGGGCAGTTTCAATACCTCCGCGCTCACGGGCGAGAGCGTTCCCCGCACCCTGCGCGAGGGCGAAACCGTGCTCGCGGGCATGGTAAACCTGAACCACGTGGTAGAAATCAAGGTGGAGAAAAAGTATGCCGACAGCTCCCTGGCCCGCGTACTGGAAATGGTGCAGGAGGCTACTTCCCGCAAGGCAAAAACGGAACTCTTTATCCGTTCGTTCGCCCGTGTCTATACCCCCATCGTCTTCGCGCTCGCGCTGGCAATCACGGTAATCCCCTCGTTCGTTGTTCCGGATTATGTCTTTGCCGACTGGCTCTACCGCGCGCTGGTGTTCCTGGTCATCTCCTGCCCGTGCGCCCTCGTCGTCTCCATCCCGCTAAGTTACTTTGGCGGTATCGGCGCGGCGTCCCGAAACGGCATCCTGTTCAAGGGGGCCAATTACCTCGATATGATTGCCAAGGCGAATACCGTGGTGATCGACAAGACGGGAACCCTTACCGAAGGGGTCTTCGAGGTGCAAGAGGTAAAATCAATTTATCCCGAGAAAGAAAAAATGGCCGGGTACGTTGCCGCCCTCGAATCGAAATCGAACCACCCGATCGCGAGAGCTATTTTGGAACATTCCCCGAACCTCGTACCAAGCAATTACTCCGTGGAAGATGTCAAGGAGATTGCCGGCCACGGGATGAAGGGGCTCGTGAACGGGCACGCGGTGCTGGCGGGGAATAGCAAGCTAATGAAGATGCACGACGTGGAGTATGACCGGGAAGTGGACGAAATCAAGGAGACCGTCGTCCTCGTTGCTATCGACAATCAATACGCCGGGTACCTCGTGATTGCGGATCAAGTGAAAGCCGATTCCAAGAGCGCCATCCGGCGATTAAAGAGGTTGGGCGTTCACACCACCGTGATGCTGAGCGGCGACAAATCGTCCATCGTGCAAGAAGTAGCGGGGAAATTAGGTATCGACCAAGCGTACGGCGACCTGCTGCCGGGCGATAAGGTAAAGCATATCGAGGAGTTGAAGAAAAACCCGTCCAACGTGGTTGCCTTCGCCGGCGATGGCATTAACGACGCGCCGGCATTGGCACTAAGCGACGTGGGCATTGCCATGGGAGGGATGGGCTCCGATGCCGCTATCGAGGTAGCGGACGTGGTAATCCAGACCGATCAACCCTCCAAAATAGCGAGTGCCATACAGGTTGCCCGCTCCACCCGCGTGATCGTCATCCAGAATATCGTGTTCGCGCTGGGCGTGAAATTTCTTATCATGCTGTTGGGTGCCTTTGGCGTCGCCACCATGTGGGAAGCCGTGTTCGCGGACGTGGGTGTCTCGCTGATCGCTATCCTCAACGCGGTGCGGATATTGAGAAAAAAGTTCATGTAAAAATCGTCAATGGGCTGACGATATTGCTATTTTAACCGCATCACTCTCTCGACGGCATCGTCCACGTGAGCGACGGACTCCATCCCCAATGTCATGCAGTGCGTGTTTCCATCGGAAAGCGCGTACTTGATGGACTGCTCTCGTTCGCTGTCACTCACGTGCCTTCCCTCGCCGAATATCTTCATCCCGATAACCCCGATCCCTTTTTTCTTGGCCTTGCCCAAGAGCTCGCTCACCACGTCGGGGGTATTATCCATGTGGCTCTGGAAAGGATTGATACGTGCCATGATCACATCCACCCAAGGATTGTCGACGGCTTCCACCATCGCGTCCCAGTTGTGACAGGAAACACCCACCGCTTTAATGATCCCGTCTTGTTTGGCTTTCGAGAGGCCATCCATGTAATGCGTGCGGTTCTCGCTCCACCCGGGTGCCGTGAGGCAGTGCATCAACACGATATCGATATAGTCGGTATCCATCTCCTTCCTATACCTGTCCAGTGATTCACGCACGGGAACGTTTCTATCCGAACCATCCGCGTGCGTCCATATTTTCGTGAGCAGGGTAACTTTTTCCCGGGGCATGGTTTTAATGGCATGGCCGACGTAAGGGTGAGACCCGTACGAATCCGCCATATCGAAGAACCGGATGCCCCGGTCGTACGCGTGACGCGCCATATCGGCAAATCTCTCCATTCCCAGCCGGGTTTGATTTGATTCTTTTGAACCGCCCACCGAGCCTGTACCCAATGCCACACGCGAAACGGTAAGCCCGCTATCCCCCAACTTCACCCGGTCCACCGTAACCTCCGGCGTGAGAAGGGACAAATCAACCGGCGCGTGCCCGGTCAGTGCCAAGCCGGCAACTCCGGCAAACCCCGTGCGTATAAAACCGCGTCTCGATATTTTTTTCATCTTCTTTGTATCCTTTTCTCGTGTCAAAAATACAAAACAAACTCGTTTAATCAAGCAATTGGCTTATTTTTTTCTCGATAAAGAATACAACATAAAAAACGTACCTTTGTCGTATGAAACGAGCATTAAAATCATTAAACGCAAGAACATGATTAAAGCGAGTTCCATACGATACATTTGAAAATCAATAATTTTAATCGTATGAAAGCAGAAGATCCAACCAAAAGCATATTATCCAACTTGGGCATCGAGCACCTGAACAAGATGCAGGTTGCCGCCCGGAACGCGATAACGAAGTCGCGGAATATATTGTTGTTATCCCCGACCGGCACGGGAAAAACCCTCGGGTTCCTTTTACCGGTTTATCAACTACTGGAGGAACATGTACCCGGGGTGCAGTGTTTGATCGTCGTGCCCTCGAGGGAGTTGGCGCTTCAAATAGAGCAGGTATGGAGGAAGATGGGCACGCCGTTCAAAGTAAACGCCTGCTACGGGGGACACTCCATCGAGACCGAACTCAACAATTTAAGCAATCCCCCGGCCGTGCTTATCGGCACGCCGGGCCGGTTGACAGACCACTTGGAGAGAGACTCCTTCGACACGGGTTCTATCAAAACCCTGGTATTAGACGAGTTCGATAAATCCCTGCAACTCGGTTTTCAGGACGAGATGAGCACCATCATCGGCCAACTTCCTAACGTGCAGAAGAGGGTGCTGCTTTCGGCGACATCCGACGTGGAGATTCCCGATTTCGTGGGACTGGAATCGCCTGTTACCCTCGACTATATAGAAGAAGAGAAAAACGATGCGCTATCCCTTAAACTTGTTCTCTCTCCCGAGAAAGACAAGATAGAAACACTGTTTCACCTGCTCTGCTCGCTTGATTCCGAAGCGGCACTTATCTTTTGCAACCACCGGGAAGCCACGGAACGCGTCAGTGATTTATTGAACAAGAAAGGCATCCATTCGGGGTATTACCACGGCGGCATGGACCAAGACGACCGGGAAAGGATACTGGTTCAATTCAGGAACGGGAGCCTGAACTACCTCGTCACCACCGACTTGGCCGCGAGGGGACTGGATATCCCGGAGATGAATCACGTGATACATTATCACCTGCCCGGCAAGGAGAGCGAGTTTATCCACCGCAACGGGCGTACGGCACGGGTCGACGCGTCGGGAACCGCGTACGTCATCCAGTTCAAGGGCGACGAAACACCGGATTATATTCCCGATGATATCGCTGTTTTAAACGTGCCTAAAGGAAACCCGTTGCCAAATCGCCCCGCGTATCAAACCATCTACGTGAGCGGCGGCAAGAAAAACAAGCTGAATAAAGGCGATATTGTCGGTTTCTTTTTACAAAAGGGAAAACTGGACAAATCGGACGTGGGCCTGATTGAAGTGAAAGATTTTATCTCTTTCGTGGCAGTCCGGACACCTGCCGTGAAAACGCTCCTTGCCAACGTCAAAGACGAGAAGATGAAGGGCAAGAAATACAAGATCGAAGTAGCTCGAGGGGTTTCCCCTTAAATCGACCGAATCACGATTTCCGGTTCCAAGCGGAACTTCGGTGTCAGCGAAGGCTGATTCGCATCTTCCTTGTCCCGGTAGCCAATGGCCACGGCAAACAGCGTTTTATACCCGTCCTGCTGCAAAACCCGATCATACTCCCCTGCCTGAATTCCCTCCATCGGGGTGGAGTCGATTCCCATGCTTGCACACGCACTCAAGAAGAAACCCAGGGAGAGATACACTTGGCAGGCCAACCACGCTTCAATCTCGGCCTCGCTCTTGGGCTTGAGCACTCGTTCGTAGTACTGTCCGGCCCGCTCGGGTAAAAGAGAAAGGTTTTTCTCTTCGAAATGTTTCACGTTTTTCACCACGCTAAAAACCACCACGTGGCTGGCATCATTCACTTTACTCTCGTTATGGTAAGAAACCTTCGCCAATTCGCTTCTCGTTTCCTCGTCGGAGATAAACGTGAAGCTCCAAGGCTGGCTATTGATGGACGAGGGGCTTAGCCGCAGGATCTCTTTTAACTTCTCTATTGTCGCGTCGTCTATTTTTGCCGTGGCATCGTATTTTTTTGTCGTGTACCGACGCTGTGCAATATCTAAAAAACTCATACCTCTAAACTTGATTATAAATACATTTTATATCAATAAGATGCAAATAGCGTGCCATCACGAAGCCTGTCATCACGTGAACCAAATAATTTAATAATCAAAATCACGGGAGCGAAGCCGTTTCTTGTCGGATTTCTGTTTCTTCTCGTCCAATCGTTTTTGCACCGACGTGAAAGTAGGCTTCGTGCCCACCCGCTTTCTTTCTCGCGTGAGGGCGTGCCCGATTAGTTGTCCAAACTTGGCTATCACCGCCTTCTTGTTCTGCCACTGGGTACGTTCCGCGTCGCTACTGACCTGCAATACCCCGTTCTTATTGATACGATTTGCCAGTTTATCAAGTACCAGCCGTTTCTGCTCTTCATCCAACACGGCCGACGCGTTCACGTCGAACGATAACTGGACTTTAGACGCCACCTTGTTCACGTTCTGTCCCCCGCTCCCGCTGCTTCGTACCGCGGTAAAAACGCACTCCCCGATCAGTTTCTCCATATCTATATCCATCATTCCTCCCCTTTGTAATTCACGGCAAATATACCCTCTTTCCGTGGAATTTCTCGTGATTGTTATTAGTGACCCGTTACCGATTTCACTAAAGTTCGCTCGAACAGCTTACCAGATCGCGCCTATTGCATCGAACTATTCTGCCACGCCAGATGAGCAGAGTCAAGCTCGCTTGAACTATGCCATGGCAAAGAATAGTCTAAGTTATATGTTTTTATATTTAGCTGTAAAATTACACGCGAAAGTTTAATAATTAAATATCTCTCGTATATTTGTAATTCCTTTATCCTGCCCAAGGAAAAGAATTTGGAAGAAGTAATTGCATATTAATATGGAAGAAAAAACAACGTATTCAGGAATCTCCACGAACCTGGTCCACGTGGGTGAAAAGCCCGACCCCGCGACCGGCTCGGTTGTCTCCCCCATCTACCAGACCACTACGTACGCTTTCGAGACGAATGAAAGCATCTTCGACCTGATGGAGGGACGCTCTTCAGGATATATATATACCCGTTACGGGAACCCCAACTACACGATGGCCGAGGCGAAATTAGCCCACCTGGAGGAAGGCGAAAACGCGCTTGTCCTCGCTTCGGGGATGGCGGCTACCTCTACCGCGCTGCTGGCTATCTTGAAAGCGGGCGACCACTTGGTCACCCATACCGATATCTACGGGGGCAGCTTCGGGCTCTTCTATGAAATATTCCCCCGGTTCGGCATTGAAGTGAGTTTAGTCGATTTTAGCGATCACGACCAGATCAACGACGCGATAAAAAGCAACACGAAAGCCGTCTTCTTTGAAAGCCCCAGCAATCCGTCGCTCAAGATCTTCGATATCCGGAAGATTTCCGCGCTGGCGCACGAAAAGGGCGTTCAGGTGGTCGTCGACAACACGTTTGCCACCCCCTGTAACCAGAAACCCCTGAAGCTGGGAGCCGACGTGGTGATACATAGCTGCACCAAGTTCATCAACGGGCACAGCGACGTGATGGCTGGGGCTATCATCGGGAAAACCGATTACATCAACGAGTGCATCAATATCTTCCGGAAGCTGGGCGGTAACCTGAACGGCTTCGATGCATGGCTAATGATACGGGGCATGAAAACATTGGCTCTCAGGATGGAACGTCACAACCAGAACGGGCAGAAAGTGGCCGAGTACTTGAGCACCCACCCCCTGGTGGATAAAATATACTACCCCGGGCTGCCTCAACACGAGGGACACGAGTTGGCAAAGAGCCAGATGACCGGCTTCGGCAGCGTCATGAGTATCGAGGTGAATGGCGGGCAAGAGGTGATAAACACCATCCTCAACCGGGTAAAACTCTTCACCCGGGCAGTCAGCCTCGGGTCGGTGGAGTCGCTAATCACGCAACCGGTATCGGCCGTGCACTACAACGTACCTCGCGAGTACCGCGAGCTGGGAGGAATCACCGACAACATGATTCGCATCTCGGTGGGCATCGAGGACGCGGAAGATATCATCGCCGACTTGGAACAAGCACTGGATATATCGTGAAACGCTCATGCCCCCGAGAACAAATAACAAGGCAAGAAGGAACCTCGTAACTCGAATCGTATTGTCGGGGATAAATAGGCGAATAATCCGTTCAAATGGTTAAGAAAATAGCATACCGGGCAGTCAACGGCAGGCCGGAAATATTGGAATACACGTTAGTACGCTCTTCGCGAAGAACAATTGGCATCGGGGTACACCCTAACGGGAAGGTGACGGTACGCGTCCCGCGGCACGTGACCGTCCAACAGGCAGAGGAGATGCTGAACAGGAAGCTCGATTGGGTTTTAAAACATAAACAGCAATTTGAAGAAGCCGCCAAACGAGCTCCCGCGAAAAAGCTTGCCCACGGGGAAAAGCAACTCTTTCTCGGCGAAGAGCACACGTTGCGAGTAACGATTGACCCGGGCGCGAGGAACGAGGTCGCCAAGAACGGCAATTACATCGATATCAGCTGCAAAGACGAAACCTGGGTAGAACCCTTGCTGGAGCATTGGCTTCACGATCAGGCAAAAAAGAAATTCCCCGGTATCATTGCCCCGCTACTCGAACAGTTCAAGCAAAGATACCGTCTCGCGCCCTCCAAGATAACCATCAAATGGATGAAGTCGAGATGGGGAAGCTGTTCATCCAATCGCTCCATCTCATTAAACAGCAGGCTCGTCATGGCATCGCCCGGGTGCCTCGAACACGTTTTCGCGCACGAGCTGTGCCACCTGATCCACATGAACCATTCGAAGAATTATTACGATACGCTAAGCGAGTTCATGCCCGACTGGAAAGAGCGAAAACGAGTGCTTGAACAGCAGATGGCCAATTTTCACAGTGGATTTTTGGATTAAATTTCCTCCGATGCGGCATGGATTAAATGGAACAGGTTAAATTACTCGCGAATCTTCACAAAGTCATGTTGTACACGACATTACAGGTTGCCCATGATATCATAGATCTCTTTGATACTCTGGAGTTCCCCTTCAAAATCAAAATGCAGGTCGTGAAGCCGGGCATCTTTGTTATCGAACACCCACCCGGCCACTTTGGGATACCCGTTCTTGTAAAAGGATTTCTGCACTTCTGCCATTTTCAATACGTTGCGGCATTGCTCGTACGTGTTGATTTCCACGAAACGTCGGTACCTCGCCTCCTTATCTTCAATGGCGTCGAGTTCCGCTTTATGAAGACGGTAAACATCCCGTATCGTGCGCAACCACGGGTTAAGGATGCCGTAATCTAAATTCTCCATGGCCGCCTGGATGCCCCCGCATCCATAGTGGCCGCAAATAATGATATATTTCACCTTGAGATATTCCACCCCGTAATTTATAACCGAGTGCGCGCTTAAATCGAGCGCGCTCACCATGTTGGCGATATTACGGTGAATAAAAACCTCACCGGGCTTTAGCCCCATCACCTGGTTGGGGTGCACCCGGCTATCCGAACAACCGATATACAGGAAATCGGGATGTTGCTCCGCGACCAGCAGCTTGAACAGGCCGGGGTTTTCTTCTTTATTCTTTTCGATCCACTTGCTATTGGCCTCGAATATTTGGTCATACTTTTCCTGATCAGACATATCCATAAATTTGATGTAACACCTGTTTAGGGGACGCGCGGGTTCGATAGCACCTCTTCCGGATTGTTCCCGTTCACGGGTTACTAAACAAAATAATGCCGTTATTTGTTTTGTGCCGAATCTACCCGGCCAACCACCAAGACATCGCCAAAAAGCCACCAACCGGCGACCCACCCGTCCCCAAGGTACCATCAAGCTGCCACCATCCTATCACCATCCTGTCACCATCCTGTCACCATCCTGCCACCATCCTGCCACCATCCTGCCACCACAGAGTGTTCTAAGCTATTCCTAAGTCGTATCTCACTCTATTCCCGTTTATTACCGGCTTATACCCGGCTTATATCCGGCTTATATCTTCCTCATGTTTATATAATTAAAATATAAACGGGATATAGGCAGGATACAAGTGAGACAAGAGTGAGACAAAAGGAATTATTGACCGAGATAAATGCCAGTACCCTCGTTGTACCAAGCAAGTCCCTGTTAAGCCCCAGTCAAACACAAGCCAAACACAAGCCAAATCCTTATGCAACATTCACATTGTTGATTGCCGGCCCCGGTAAAGAAAAAAATAAATTAAATTCCACCACCCCCTGCCCCGCGGGATAAATTAATTTCCAAATCCCTTGCATCGTTAAATAAATTTAATTAAATTGCCGGAATTAAATATCATGGATTATGGCAAGGTATAAAGATTCATTGCTGGGAGGCTTATCCGGTAAACTTGGCCCGGTAGTCCTGTATGTGAGAAATGGTACACAAGTAGTCAGGTCGAATCCCAAGCAACGCGACCCTAAATCACCGAAACAGTTAGCGCACCGAATGAAATTTGCCCTGGTCAACCAGCGCTTGTCCCCTCTAAAAACGATCATTGACGTGGGTTACAAAAACAGCGACAAGACCTACCGGACGTTAATAGGCGAAGCGTACCGCGAGGCGATCGTTGGCGAGTACCCCAACTTCTCGCTGGATTACAGCAAGATTCAAATTTCCGAGGGCAAGATAGAGTTACCCGCCAATGTGACCATCGAGCTCGGGGAAAACCCCGACACGGTCAATTTCCGGTGGGATCCGACTATCGTGCGGGAACCGCGCACCAGCCGGGATAATGATCAGGTGAATATCGTTTGCCTGGATGCCACCGGTAGGTATGCTTTCCATGAACTCAATGCCGCTCGTCGTTTCCACGGCAGTGTATCCCTCGAAATGCCTAATGCCTCCTGGCACCCCGCCTCCTCTCATTTCTGGATGTTCCTTACCTCGTCCGACTCCCGGTTTCATTCCAGCAGCCTGTATATCTCTTTCTAACGAAAACATCCACCTAGCTTAAATTCATCAACTTGGTTTCAGGTCTCCAATATCTGGAACTATTTTTTCATCGCTCCACGTATTTTTTGAAATTATCCAGTATTGCCTGCCAACCCTGCTTTTGAACCTCGACGGGATTTTGGTCCTCCGCGTCGAAAGTCACGGTCACGAACGTGATGCCATCATCACTATCAAACGTGATCTCCACGTTCCTCCCATCATCAAGCATGTAGGCAATCTTCTCGTATTCCGTCACCTCGGTGTAGAGCGCGTTGAAATCAAAGCCAAAACTCCCGTCCTTCGCCTCCATTCTCGCGCTGTACTTGCCCCCCACCCGCAGGTCGTTAGTCGCCGTGGGACAATGCCACAGCGGGTCGGCGAAATTCCATTTCGTGATATGTTCCGGTTGATTATAATAGTCCCATACTCTCACCGTATCGGCATTCACAACCGTTTGAATAGTGATTTTTGTTGTTTCCATAGATGTAGTTTTTTTATAATCTCGGTTTGTAATTTTCAGGACTCTCAACTTCTCGTGTTGCATGTTTCAAATCCACACCGGGTAAATATCAGCCTGCTCGCGGCCAAATCGTACCGGCTCCACCGGAAATCAGGAAATTTGCACTTGGAAAACTCCTTCTCGTGACCGGAATCAGGATCGGTATAAAATTTAAACAGATTCATTGAACACAAAGTTTTTACCCTCACCAAGTTTTGTCGCGAGCGATCCTAAAATCACAGTACCTGTTCGTCGAAAGAAAGTACCGTTCGTTGGTTCGTTCACTTCCAAAATGGGGTGGTTAGTATATTCGCGATGAAATCACGATTAATGATATATCATGAAGAAGGACCTGATAACCGATTACAGGTAGCAAAGCCAACAACGTGATCGCCGTGACACCTTGTCAAAAAAATCGAGGGAAGAGCTTTTTCAGATCACTTCTAATCGGGATTAAGTAAAAAAACCTATTTTTGCATTGGATTTATACACGACCGCATGAAACTATCTAAAATTCCATTGCTCGGGCGTATTGCAATAGCCATCCTCTTGGGAGTTGTGCTTGGACAGTTTGTTCCACTCTGGTTTGCAAGAGTATTTGCAACAATTAATAACCTCTTCGGCAATTTTTTATCATTCCTTATCCCCCTTATTATTATAGGGTTGGTAGCACCGGCCATCGGGGAGCTTGGTAGAGGAGCGGGGCGTTTGTTGCTGATCACTACCGTGATCGCGTATATATCCACCCTGTTTTCGGGATTCTTCACCTATTTTTCATGTCAGCTTACCTTCCCGACACTCCTCGAAGGCGTGTCGTTTCCCATTGCTGGCAGTGGTGCACACGATAACGTACCCGAAGCCTATTTTTCCATTAACATGCCGCCCATGCTCGATGTGATGTCGGCCCTTATTTTCTCATTCTGTGTCGGTATAGGATTATCATTAATCAGGGGCAACACGCTTCAAAATGCTTTCGTGGATTTCCGGGATATCATAACCCGTCTCATCGCGTCTGTTATAATTCCACTGTTGCCAATCTACATATTCGGGATGTTTCTGAGTATGACGATGAGTGGTCAGGTATATTCAGTGATAATGCTATTTTTAAAAGTGATAATAGTTGTATTCATACTGCATATCTTGGTTTTGCTCATCTTGTTTTCAATCGCGGGAATTGCATCCAAGCGCAACCCGCTTAAAATGCTAAAAAATATGATGCCGGCCTACGCGACAGCTTTAGGAACTTCCTCTTCGGCTGCAACCATCCCGGTATCTTTAGACTGCGCGCTAAAAAACAAGGTGACAAAACCCGTTGCCTCCTTCACGATTCCCCTGTGCGCGACCATTCACCTACCCGGCAGTACACTTAAAATCGTGGCTTTTTCTATAGCGTTCATGTATTTTTCGGGTATGCCTGTCGAGCCGGGAACCTTTTTCGAATTTATCTTCCTGATAGGCATTGCCATGGTGGCCGCCCCCGGGGTTCCCGGAGGTGCTATTATGGCCGCGATAGGTATTATCCAGAGCGTTTTAGGTTTTAACGAAGAGTTATTAGCCATGATGATAACCACCTACTTGGCAGTCGATAGCTTTGGTACCGCGTGCAACGTTACCGGCGATGGAGCTATCGCCGTGATTATAAATAAAATTGCCGGACAAAAAGCAAGTCAACCCGTTTGATTTAAGAAAAAATGAACAACGGCTGCTTGCTAAAATGGTTTTTTCAAACATACGTTGCAATGGTGTGTACCAATCAAAGTGACACCTGCTGATACTTAAGAGAGTATATTAGATTAAATAACCCAAGAGTGAGTACCAGCACCCATGTGAATGTTGATGAAATACATATTCATGGAAAAATCCACGATTCAAAAAATGAAATAATATTTGGCTTTGGTGATGAAATTGATGAAGATTACAATGAAATTGAGAATCTTGATGATAATCGATATTTAGAAAATATCAAAAGTACGAGATATCACGAGACAGATAATTACAAGAAGTTATTAGGATATATTGATAGTGATTACTTCCAAATATTCATCTTTGGCCATTCGTGCGGATTATCCGACAGAACTCTATTAAGTACACTTTTTAATCATTATAACTGTGTGTCCATAAAGCCATTTTACCATAAAAAAGAAAACGGAACCGATAATTACAGTGACCTTGTGAGAAATATATCTCGGCATTTTAAAAACAAGGCCTTACTGCGAGACAAAGTTGTAAATAAAACATATTGCGAACCATTAACTGGGTCAAAATAATTATTAGCCGGTATAAAAGTCGGTTTGTTAAAAACATATTGATTTTAATTAAATAAGCACCACGTGATAGTTTGCGGGATGAATGGGAAATAGCTACTTCAAAAGTTCAATGCCAAGCAATCAACAAAAGATTATCATCACCCAGGGCGTAGATTTGAAACTTTTGCTTAACTTCGTGGTCAGTCCAAACAGACTATAAATAGGGAGTGCGATCTAATTCCCACGTGTTTCAAATGGGCTATTAACCCGTGAATAAATATTGTGCCAACGTATTGATACTACGAGAATAATTTACAGATGAATAATTTTAAAGAGAAGGCTGATCTGATTTGGAGGGTAGCTGATTTACTGAGAGGCGACTATAAGCAGTCGGACTACGGGAAAGTGATTTTACCCATGACGGTAATCCGGCGATTGGATTGCGTGCTTGAGCCCACGAAACAGAAGGTACTCGATTTCTTACCGAAAGTGGAGACCTTTAGCGAGACCGCGAAAGACATCACGCTCAATAAGGCTGCCGGATTTAACTTCCACAACAGAAGCCCGTTTAATTTCGACAAGCTAATCGGAGACCCGAGCAATATCGCGATTAATCTCAGGGCGTATATCAATGGGTTCTCAACGAGTGCCCGCGAAATCCTCGAGTACTTTAACTTCGATGTGCAGATAGATCGAATGGATGACCCTAACACCGACCTTCTCTTCAGGGTGGTGAAATCTTTTCAAGAGATAGAGCTGGCGGATATGGAATCAATGGAAATGGGTTACGTGTTTGAAGACCTTATACGGAGATTCTCGGAGCAATCGAACGAAACCGCGGGAGAACACTTCACACCGAGAGAAGTGATACGGCTCATGGTAAATGTCTTGTTTATCGAGGACAGGGATATTCTTACACGAGACGGGATAGTTAGAACCCTGTATGACCCGGCGTGTGGAACGGGCGGCATGTTGTCCGTCGGGGAGCAATACGTGAAAGAACTCAACCCGCGAGCGGAATTAAAAGTTTTTGGCCAGGAGATAAACCCCGAATCATATGCCATCTGTAAATCGGACATGCTGATTAAAGGACAGAACCCAAGCAACATAAAATTGGGCAACACGTTCACCGTGGATGGGTTGAAAGAGGAGAAGTTTGACTACATGCTCTCTAATCCCCCGTTTGGTGTTGATTGGAAGAAAGCCCAGAAAACTATTAAAGCCGAAGCCGACAACAAAGGTATGGACGGTCGTTTTGGTGCAGGGTTACCGAGGATAAACGACGGTGCGCTTCTATTCCTGCAACACATGATATCCAAGATGAAAGCGGGAGGAAGCAGATTAGGTATCGTTTTCAATGGTTCTCCCCTGTTTACCGGGGCTGCCGAAAGTGGCGAGAGCAATATCCGAAAATGGATTATCGAGAACGACTGGTTAGAGGCCATCATTGCTCTTCCCGATCAACTATTCTACAATACCGGCATTAGCACGTATATTTGGATTATTACTAACAAAAAGAGCAAAGAGCGTGTAGGCAAAGTGCAATTAATAAACGCTACCGGGGTTAAGGATGAAGAATTGATGAAAGAAGGGAAACTCGATTTCAACCGTTTTTGGCAGAAGATGGATAGAAGCCTTGGCAATAAACGCAAGAAAATAGCCGAGAACGGGAACGAGAGCGGTATCGGGTTTATAACAGAACTTTATGGCAATTTCGAGGAAAACGAATTCGTGAAAATCTATCCCAATGAATTCTTTGGCTACTGGCGCGTTACAGTCGAGCAACCTCTAAAAGACGAGAACGGCAAGGTGATCAAGAGCAAAGGGAAACCAAAGCCTGACACGTCGCTCAGAGATTATGAGAACATCCCTTTTTTGAAAAAAGATGCCGGTGGAGATCTCGTGCCTCAAACTATAGAAGAGTATTTTGAAGACGAAGTTAAACCTCACCTTCCTGAAGCATGGATTGATGAAAGCAAAACCAAAACAGGTTATGAAATAAACTTCACAAAGTACTTCTACGAGTTCAAGCCATTAAGATCTCTATCTGAGATAAAAGCAGATATTCTTGAATTGGAAGAAAAAACATTTGGTAGATCACATAAGGTATTGGAGATATGAGATACCATGCAAGTTACCATGCAAGTCACCATTCATGTTACCCCGCATATTTTAGATACAATTAAAAATGTAAAAGAACTATGATTGAAAGCAAAGGTGATATAATAATTTATAATACTGTAGATGGTAAAGCATCTATAGCACTGTATGCAGTGGATGGTACTGTATGGATGAATCAAAATCAACTGGCTGAACTTTTTGTCACCTCTAAGCAAAATATTAGCAAACACATCATAAGTATACTGTCAGACAGCGAGCTGACTGAAAATTCAGTTGTCAACTATTATTTGACAACTGCTTCAGATGGTAAGCAATACGAAGTAGCATTTTACTCTCTCGAAATGATTTTGGCAATCGGGTTCAGGGTGCGTAGTAAAAGAGGAGTAC
>ERZ1032852.99-NODE-99-length-24628-cov-12.641110_pt1 | contig 24628 bp, 15 predicted proteins | sample MGYA00516689_ERZ1032852 | MGnify/ENA primary metagenome ERZ1032852 (study PRJEB33719, sample SAMN04262499) | wastewater metagenome | biome: rural village; feature: composting latrine chamber; material: composting feces with ash | place: El Salvador | collected...
ATGAAGTTGTGTACAACCTTACCACAAAGGGAATGGGACAATCGACAGCTATTGGTGTTGGAGGCGACCCGGTGGTGGGGCTATACTACAAAGAGCTTCTATCGATGTTTGAGCAAGACCCTAATACAGACTCCATTGCACTAATAGGGGAAATTGGAGGCGATGCCGAAGAGCAAGCTGCCGCGTATATAAAAGAGCATATTACAAAACCTGTGGCAGTGTTTATAGCTGGACAGTCTGCACCGGCTGGCAAACAGATGGGACATGCTGGTGCTATCATCTCTAGTAGCGGTGGCACGGCAGCAGAGAAGATTGCAGCTTTTGAAGCAGCAGGTATTCCAGTGGCAAAAGAACCAAGTGAAATACCCGATTTATTAAAGAGAAGAAGGTAGTTATGATTTAAAACTGATATCCTATTCCACCAAAGAAGTTGAAGTCGCTATACTCGTGTTGATACCCTATCGTAAAATCTATGGGTCCTAATCTTGTGCGGGATTGATAAGTTATGCCTGCACTCCAGTTTAAGTTATCGAAACTAATGTTTTCCCACTCATCGAATTGCAACAATGCTTGAACTCGTGGTGTTAGGTAATTCTTATCATCCATTGCTATTCTAAAACCCAACTCACCCAATGTACTCACAGGCTCTAAAAAACTGATGCCTCGCTGCCCTAATACAGGGAATGAGTAGCCTGAAAAAGAGTTGTAGGTGTTGGCTGCATAGTTGGCATAAGCCGAACTTTGGCTCTCAATATTAAACAATGTTCGATGATGAAAACTTGCCAACAAAGAGACCTCATCATTAAGAGGCACTACTGAACTTAACCTCAAGTGATAGATTGGTATAATATTAGAAAACTCACTTTTGTTTACAAGAAGAGAAAATGTTGTGTTTAAATAGAACCCTCTATTGGTAAGATATACATCATCTCTACTATCTATTGTGAACTGACCAAACAGTGTGGAATAGAAGCCGCTAGTATCTGCATCAAACAACTTGATGCTATTGTCGGTATTACGCCTATAGCAGCTATTGCTATAATAATGTTGACTCAAACCCATCCCAAAATCAATATTATTGTGGAGCCTCCTATTGGTGTATAACGAAGCGTCAACATTCACAACATCCATTTTACCTGTTCTATGTCCTCCTTCGTATTGATTCAACTTATTGTAACGAGCACCAATCTCAAAACCCATAGTAGTAAAATACTTACGATTTGATTCCATCTTCATTTTTATCTGAGGATTGATAGCTATCTTTGTATCAATCATCATAAGACTAAAAAAGTTGGAGTAGTTTTGTTTTGAATAATTGGCATAAATTGAAGCTAAATCAACTGTGTTGAATCCTGCACCCAACATCAGCTTTGACTCTTTCTTGTCTTTTATAACCAACTCAAGATTGTGCCCCTTGCCATTTGGCTTCAATATATAGTTTACCATCTCGAAGTTACCATAAGCATACAATCTTTTTGTGGCTTCATCTATCTCTTCAGTTGTATAAACAGTGTTTGGAGTTATATTCAATGTCGATAGTATAAATCTGTAGTCATCTTGATAGGTATCTTCTAATACCACCTCTCTTATCAACCATTCATCGACATGTTTATATGCTATATCTTTATTATTCCTCTTGATATTTCGTCCTTCAATCAGCTCTAGTATTTTAGGGAGCTGTTCGCGAGCTGCTATTTCTCCCTTTTTCATAATGCTGTCTACTGCACTTGCTCTAAAATCGAATGTAGCAACACCTTTAAGCTCAGGATTAATAACCACATCAGCTAGATTAATGTTTTCATTGTGTTTTTCAACCTCTATCTGATTTACAATTCCCATCAATATGGAAGTGATAGATCCAAATTGCGAATCTTTGTCTTTTTCCTGCTGCAAATCGACACCTATTATTATATCAGCACCCATATCTATAGCAACATCTACAGGAAAATTATTAATAACTCCTCCATCAACTAAATGCATATCATTAAAACTGACAGGAGAGAAAACTCCTGGAAAAGCCATACTCGACAACATTGCTGTTGGCAGATGACCATGCCTCAACACCTCTTCCTTTCCAGTCTCTAGATTATAGGCTACACAAGCAAAAGGGATGGGTAAATCTGAAAAATGAATATCATCGGGTATGTTTGCAGTAATTCCACTAAAAAGGTTCAATATATTATTCCCTTTTACATAACCTGAAGGCAGCGAGAGTTTTTTATCTTTTGTATTTAAATCAAATTCTAATAGATACTTTTGTTCGTAATTTTGTTTAAAGGGGGTTTTAAGCTTTCGTGGCACTCTATCTAAAAGCAACATTTCCCAATCTTGCTCTCTCACAAAATCTTCGATATCTTGCGCTGAGTAACCAATAGAATAAAGAGCTCCCACAATTGTTCCAATACTATTTCCTGAAATAATTGAAATAGGTATATTTGCCTCTTCAAACACTTTTAATGCTCCAATATGGGCAAAACCTTTAGCTCCGCCGCCACTCAATACTAGCCCTAGCTTAATCTCATCTTCAGCATTCTCTGTTTGCGCTTGAACTGTGCCAACTAAACTTGCAGCAAAGCATATCAAAAGAGTGAGAGCAGACTGTTTGATTAAGTTTTTAAATTGATTCATACCTTAATAGTTTAAATGTAAGTGTCTGACAAGTAGTTGTCATGCACCTTTTGGTTACAAAGAAATGCTTAATTGCAAATATACAACAATAAAGTAAAAAGGAGAGTGTTCAAGGTTAGCTATAGTTTTATTCGTTTAAAAAAAAGATAAATCAATCACTATTTAAAACAAACACTTACACCTTTCCGTAAAACCAATCAATGCTGACATAAAAAGACGAGACTATCCATAAAAGACAGCCTCGTCAGTGGGAGTGTTTGTCTCACATACATGAGAGTTGCACCCGTTATCTTCAATTCATTGCTGAATTATTCTTTATCAGAATCTTTATTTACATCAGTATCAGAATCTTTTCTCTTTGTTGGACGCTTGCGCGCAATAAAAACTTTATTTACTCTGCGTTCTGCACCACGTATTTCACCACTTTGTTCGCTTTTCCTCTTTTTCAGATCAAAAATTTTCCTTTCTGGTTGATGATCATCTGCATCTTTTTTTCTAAATACAGGACGGTTGGTAGTATCATCAAATATAATATCCTTACGGTCGTATGATTTGTAATCCCTTTGTGGCCTGTCTGCCCTATCGCCACCTCTGGGTCTGTCATCTCTGCTAAAGCTTCGATCTCTCTCTTTAAAACCACCACCTCTTCGGTCATCGCCTCTTCCTGCATCGCGGTCTCTAAAACCTCCTCTATCACGGTTACGGCTATCTCTGTGCCTATCGTCGCCTCTTGGTGGAGCAAAGTCTTGTTTAAACTCTCTTTTGTTTTCACCAACAGGACGGCTATCACGGTCGTATCTTCTAGTTGAAACCTCATCTTTTGAACGGTCGTCGCGTCGGCCTGCAAATATTTCGTAATGACGCATCTCAACCTCTAACGGTCCGTTGAAAAGGAAAAAACGCTTCGAGGGCTTTAACCCTACTCCATCAAAATTTTCTTTTTTATTGCTCAGCACATAAGCATTGTATCCAGTGAATACATGTTTTAGTCGTTCGCCTATCATATTATATAGGGCTTCAATATCGTTTATCTTTATGCGTTCTCCATATGGAGGATTTGTCATAAGCACTCCAGCTGGCTGCGGAGCTTCGGTGTATTGTTGAAATGGCTTCACCTCTAAGGTAATTTCATTTTTAAGTCCAGCATTCTTCACATTTCTTTCAGCTATTGCTATAGCATGCCCCGATATATCTGTACCTATTATCTTATGGTTGAATGTCTTCGCACCACTATCATCGTTGTATATATCGCTAAATAGTTCACTGTCGAAATCGGGCCACTTCTCGAAAGCAAAACCTGCTCGGTGAATTCCGGGTGGTATATTCAAGGCAATCATTGCTGCTTCAATTAATAATGTTCCAGAACCACACATTGGATCAATAAAATTTGACTCGCCACGCCAACCCGATTTAAGAATCATACCAGCTGCCAACACTTCATTTAGTGGGGCATCGGTTTGAGCAATGCGATAGCCACGCATGTGAAGCGACTCGCCAGAGCTATCGAGCGAAAGCGTACATTTGTTGTGTGCTATGTGAATGTTGAAAACAAGATCAGGATTGGTAACGCTTACAGATGGGCGCTTCTCATATTTTTCGGAAAAATAGTCTGCAATTCCATCTTTCACTCTATAAGCAACAAATTTGGAGTGACGGAATATGTGTGAAAACACAACCGAATCAATCAAAAATGTATTGTTGAGAGATAAGTATTGCTCCCAATCTATTTTTTTAATCTCTTCATATACTTCGTCGGCATTGTTTGCCACAAAGGTATGGATGGGTTTTAAAATGCGCAATGCTGTGCGGCAGTACAAATTGGCTTTGTAGAGCAAAGCCTTGTCTCCAGTAAAAGAGACCATACGGTTGCCCGTTTCTACATTCTGTGCACCTAATTCTATTAACTCTTCTGCTAGTACATCTTCAAGTTCGGCCATCGTTTTGGCCACCATCTGAAAACTGTTGGTTGTATTCATCAATTGATTCCTCTATTTATAATTGTGCAAAGATAATGATTCTCTGATTATAAGCAGTGTTTTTTTCATATTTTGCAAAACTATCTCTATTACTTATCTTTGCTTGATATATAAAACATAGACAATTATGAGCAAAATAAAAAATATCGTTTTCGATTTCGGTGGGGTATTAATTGATTGGAACCCCCAATATCTTTACAAAAAGGTGTTCGACAGCGAGAAGGACATGAACTACTTCCTAGAGAACATATGTACCCCTCAGTGGAATATGCAACAAGATGCTGGACGTTCGTTAGCCAATGGCACTAAAATATTGCAAGATAAACACCCTGATTATAAAGAGCTGATTGGGCTATACTATGGACGATGGGAAGAAATGCTAGGTGGGATAATTGAAAAAAATGTGCATGTTTTGCATCTACTGAAAGAGAAGTATCCTATTTATGGGTTAACCAATTGGTCGGCAGAATTAATTACCATTGCTTATGATAGATACGATTTCTTTAATTACCTAGAAGGCATTGTAGTTTCTGGAGATGAGAAATTGATAAAACCTGATCCTAAATTGTACCATGTGCTTTTGAATAGGTACAATTTAAAAGCCAACGAATCGCTGTTTATCGATGACAATTTCAATAATATTGAAGCTGCTCACAAGATGGGCTTCCATACTATTCATATCAACGAAGGTGTAGATTTAAAAAAAGAGGTGAAAGAGATGGGTGTTTTGTAGCTTCCGATATTCCATCTTTAAGTAATAGATGCACCACTAAACAATTATGGCAGACACACCCCAATGAAATAGAAAAAGATTTCATGGGGCAAGTGGGTCTGCTATAACTATTTCTCCACACTATTGTGCAAATATTTCGCTTGGTGTTATTGATGAACTAACCCTATTTAGTGAGCAGCTTCTAATTCTAGTTCTTAACTTTTAATTTAGCTGGTTTCGACTCGTTGTGAAATGAGTCTACAGCAGTTACCACATAAGTATATTCGGCTCTTCCACTTTCGTATGGAATCACATAAAAATTATCTCCGGTTATATTCACAATATTGGCTGCATTGTTTATATCCACCTTTTCGCCTTTTCTAAAGCGATAAACTACAAAATAATTTGCAGACTCTGGACTAGGCGAAAGCTTATTGCTCTCCCACGTCAAAAAATGCATATCTTCGGTATATACCTCTGTCAGCCTTTTTACTTTCGATGGACGCCCTTTGTGCATGTGAGTGTATGCAGGTATTAGCGATTTTGATCGATGAGCCCCTGAAACAAGGGTGTTTGCCACATCGGCATAATTGTCCATTATTAAATAACCATACCAATAACAGTTGCCATCTACAAAAGAGAGTGCACGTGTTTGAAGAATTTTTTGGTCTAGCTCATTTTTATCTACACTCCTCTTGATATCTTGTCCAATATAGAGTGGTTGCTCAAAGTTATTGGCATTCCACCAATTAACAAGGGTTGTGTAATCGGCTAGTGGATGCCCTGTCTCCCAGTATATTTGAGGCATATTGTAATCTATCCAACCCTTTTCTACCCATAGTTTTATGTCGGCATATAGGTCGTCATAGTTTTGCAGCCCATTGGTTTCGCTTCCCGACCCGTCAGGAGTGCTTCTCTTGTTTCTGTATATGCCAAACGGACTAACACCAAATCTAACCCATGGTTTTGTGCCAGCAATGGCAAGTTTTACTTGCTGAATAAGCAGGTTTACATTATTGCGGCGCCAATCGTCGCGTTGATTTACAGTAAATCCTTGCGAAGCTGCATACCTATCAAAGCTAACATTATCGGCAAACTGCTCACCATCTTTTGGATATGGGTAAAAGTAGTCGTCCATATGAATAGCATCAACATCGTAACGAGACACAATATCACGGACAACGGTGCTAATAAAGTTACGGTTTTCAGGAAGTCCAGGATCGAAAAAGAGCTGACTGCCATACTGCACAAATCGTTCGGGATGAGTCCAATAGATATGGTTGGGAGCTAGCTCGCTCATCATACTAGATTTCACTCTATAGGGGTTCAACCATGCATGTAGTTCGATCCCTCTCTTGTGGCACTCATCTATAATAAATTCAAGAGGATCGAATGTAGGATCATCAGGGGCAACACCCTGCCTGCCCGTTAGAAACCTGCTCCATGGCTCTATTTCTGACTTGTAGAAAGCATCTGCTTCGGGACGAATCTGAAATATTACAGCATTTATTCCTGCATCATCCAATTTACTGACCATATCAGTTATGTAGTGCTTCATTGCAGCACTATTCATCTGTTGATAACGAGATTGCCAAGCAGTTTGTATCCAAGCACCACGAAACTCGCGTTTGGGATATAGCTCTGGGGCTTGTGTCAAATATTTTTTAGACGAACCACACCCAAAAAAGATTGTGCCAAGCAATGCAATAGCAATATATCGGATAATAAATTTGAAGTTCATTATTTAATTTTTGTTCTAGATTATTTTAGTAAGCACTCTTTTAAGAGACAAACATATGAGTACCACCCTCTACAAGATTATCGGCAGTATAACGTTTCGGAAAAATAACAATTCTGCTAATATCAGGAAATTCTCTTTCAATGCGTGTAGCCATTCTATCTAATACCGGAAGGTGAGAGATATACCCCTGATGTGCCGAAACCATTACAAATATATCGTCGTCTCTCACATCATTTGTAAATGAAAGAGGATTTTGCCAATCTGTAAACTCTTTGAAAGTAAAGTTAGCTTTCAACTTCTCATTGCTAGCTATTACGGCTTGTGTTTCAGGATGCCCTATATGCAAAACAGGCAAGGTGAGCTCTTGAGAAAGCTGCACAATTTTATTTACCCAAACATCAAATCCAAGTTCTTTTTCTGCTAAAGGAGGCGATACTACAACTATTCGTTTATGCGAAATCATACTTTTTTCTAAATGACAGATAAATAGGTTTTTATCAACATTTTTAATAATCAAATCTACTTTATCGCCCACTAGCTTTTCAAGCACTCCAACTTTTCCGGGCCACCCTATTATAACAATATCAGCCATAATTTCTCGTGCAGTACGCACAATACCTCCTGCCACGTTATGGTCGATAGTTGCAATTACATCCACCTCCATATCTGCAGCAACGGCATCAGACACTTGCTCTTGCAATCGCTTTTTAAATGTAATAATATTGCTTTCTGCCTGCTCATTATTGGGAACTACTCCTAAAAGCGAGATAGAATTGACCGACTTTTTATCTTTCATCATCATTGCCAACTCAATGTGCTTACCAATATTAGATGGGTCGGCAATTGGAACTAATATTTTCTCTTGTGCATAGTGACCCAATTCAGATGGAATTACATCTTTGTCTTCCTCTTCAATAGCAATCTCTTTAGCAGCTTTTTGGGTGAAAAACGATGCTATAACACAGGTAATTAAAATTAGAATAATAGTGCCGTTTAAGATATACTCGTCAATAACTCCTGCATTGAATCCTACTAGTATAACTGCAAGTGTGGCAGCAGCATGCGACGAGCTAAGACCAAATATAATATTGCGTTGTGAAATGGAGTATTTAAAAGTCTTTTGAGTAAAAAAGGCTGCCATCCATTTTCCAAAAAGAGCAACTATAGATAATACCACAGCTATTAAAATGGCTCGATAACCTTCAAAAATAACAGTTATATTTACAAGCATCCCCACAGAGATAAGAAAAATGGGGATAAACAGCGCATTTCCTATAAACTCTATTCTATTCATAAGTGCAGAGCTGTGTGGTATCAACTTATTTAAAGCCAACCCTGCAGCAAATGCCCCAATGATAGGTTCTATTCCGCCAATCTCTGCCAAAAACCCTGCTAAGAAAACGATGAAAACTACAAAAATATAGTGGGAGTATTTTTCACTCTCCATTTTCTCGAAGTACCACTTTGCAATTTTAGGAATAATAAAGAAAACAATACCAGAAAAAACAATTAAAGAGATGAGCAACTTTAGCAGGAACTGAAACTCGAATGCCCCCTGGCTGCTGTTTATTATAATAGCTAAAATAATAAGCACTGCAGTGTCGGTTAGTATTGTTCCGCCCACCGTAATTGCTACAGCTTGATTCTTAGATACACCCATTCTACTAACAATTGGATAGGTTACCAAGGTGTGAGTAGAAAACATACTTGCTGTAAGAAAACTAGCATAAACATCATAGCCTAGCAAGTACCGCATAACAGGATAACCTATTACAAGAGGAATGATAAATGTGAAGATACCAAATACAACACTCTTGTTTTGATTGGCTTTAAACTCTTTTAAATCGAGTTCGAGCCCCACAATAAACATAATATAAAGCAACCCAATGGTTGAAAACATATTAATAGCCTCGCCATTCTGTATAAAGTTAAGCCCATGAGGACCAACTAAAACACCTGCAAGTATCAATCCTATAATACTTGGCACATTGAGCCGTTTAAGCAGTAGTGGCGAAACAAGCACAATAAGCAAAAGCAGCCCAAAAACAAGCACTGGATTTGTAAAAGGCAGTGCAAAATGATGGGATAAATCTGATATAAATCTTTCCATATATATAGTTCTCTTTTCTGATAGTTTTAGGTGGCGAAGTTACAACTATTTTCTTAATAGAGGGGAGAGAATATTGCATAATTCGAGTTATAACAGCTCATTGAAAAAGATGAGCCTCTCTTTTGATAAGTAAAAAGAAAAACAAAGGATGAATAATAGACCAAATAATGAAAAACTGCAAATACAGCATCATAAAACCAAGATTTAGTGAGAGATAACACACGAAAACCAAATTATATGAGATTCGTTGAATAAAAAAGAAATAAATAGCTATTTTTGTAAAATAAACAAACAACGAAAAATCCACAAATGATCAATCGAATATTAATCCGTATTAGGGTTATCCAAATAGTATATGCTTGGTATCAAAACAGAGACAAAGACTTAAATCAAGTAGAACGAGAGTTCCTTTTAGGATTACAAAAATCTTATGACCTCTATTACTACTTTCTACAGTTGATGATAGAGCTAACAGATTTGCACGAAGAGCGTGTGAGCACAAAAAAGAATAAATTTTTGCCCACAGACGAAGATTTGAATCCAAATATGAATATAATAAACAATCAGTTTATTAATCAACTTCGAAATAACTCAATGTTTGTTAGCTATATAGCAAACAGACCGATGTCGTGGGAATCTAATAGAAGTTTTTTAAGAGGCTTATTGGATGATATTTTAATGTCTGATGTCTATAAAGAGTACGCTCAGATAGAGAAACCAACCTATAGTGACGACAAAAATTTTTGGAGAAAGAGTTTCAGAACTTTTATTCAAAGAAACGAAAAACTGGATGAGATACTTGAAGATGAAAGTATTTACTGGAACGATGATGTAGAGATAGTTCAATCTTTTGTTATTAAAACAATAAAACAGTTCAAAAAAACAGAAGGCGAAGATTATCAACTATTGCCCATGTTTAACGACGACGAGGATAGAGATTATGCAACAACACTATTACGCGAAACCTTGGCAAATGCCAAAGAGTATAGAGAGTTGATTGCTAAAAATGCAGACAACTGGGATTTCGAACGAATTGCTTACATGGATGTTGTAATAATGCAGGTGGCAATAGCCGAGTTGTATACATTTGACAGTATTCCGATAAGAGTAACGCTCAACGAATATATCGACCTTGCAAAATCGTATAGTACACCTAAAAGCAGTACTTTTATAAATGGCGTGTTGGACGCTATTGTAACAGAATTGAAAAAAGAGAAACCCTTTTTCAAAAACTAAAAAGAACAATTTACAAACAATTTAATAAATCAAAATTATGAATATTTTATTACAAGCCTCTGCAGGCTCAATGCTTATTCCAATGGTGGCTGTTATAGCCATATTCTACTTCTTTATGATTCGCCCACAACAAAAGAAGCAAAAAGCTTTACAAAAAGCACGCGAAGCTATGAAAAGTGGTGACAAGGTAATTACTGCTGGTGGTATTCACGGAAGAATAAAAGAGGCAAAAGAGACCTATTTTCTTTTAGAAGTTTCTAATGGTGTTGTTATCAAGGTTGACAAAGCATCAGTATTTGCATCGGCTAGTGATGTTGTTGCAAACTAAGTTTTCTTAAAAACAACAATGTTGGCAATGCTAACATCTTTTTATCGAACAGTAGCTTCTTTCCACTTAGAAACAAGTTGCTGCCTATTGAGCATAATATTCTAAAATTAAAAATAAGATAATATGTCCCTCAAAAATATTATTATAAACTCATGGGATAAACTCCAAACTACTTTTAAAACAGTTAATTGGAGCAGGGTAGGTCCTTTTTTCTTATTTTTAATTTTAGCTTTTGTGTTTTGGCTTCTACTCTTTTTCGAACGAACAACCGATGGTAGCTATTCCATCCCTCTGAAATACACAAACTTCCCTATGGATGAGGTTTTTACTGAAAACAGACCCTCTCAAATAGATGTAAAAATAAGAGATAAAGGCAATAATTTATTAAGATATTTGTTCAGAAAAAGAGACTCTCTTGTTATTGATGTATCGGAAGCTCAACGAAATAATAAAACAACCCTACAAGGCAATGAGCTAACACAACTAATTCACACTAAGCTGTCTGCAGATGCACAAATTATAGGGTATATGCCAGCAAGTATTCAAATTGAAACACACAAACTATACAGTAAAACAGTTCCTGTAGTGTTTGATGGAGATATGAGAACTGATGCAAGCAACTTAATTGTTGGTGAAAGCTCAGTGTTGATTATTCCAAGTGAGGTAAAAATTCGTGGTTCTAAAGAACAGCTAGAAAACATAACAGAAATTACTACAGAGCACACACCATTTGAAAATCTAAAAGCAACCTCACAACTTCCTGCAAAGCTAAAACCTATAGAAGGCGTTATTATAGAACCAAAGTTGGTAGAAGTATACATACCTATATATGAATATACTGAAAAAGAGTTCGATATACCTATACTTTCAAAAAACAGCCCCAACTCATTAGATGTTAAGTTTTTCCCTTCTAAAGTAAAAGTCTCTTTTTATGTTACGCTCGACGATTATAAAAGGATTTCGGAAGATGATTTTAAAATAGTGATAGACTACAATCTACTAAGAACAATAAACAGCGAACAGGTAGAGCTGAGGCTCACAAGCCTTCCTCCATTCGTAAGAAATCCGAAAATTACACCAGAAACTGTAGAGTTTTTGTTCGAGCACAAATAAAACAATTGAGGATATGATTAAAATAGGCATAACAGGTGGAATAGGTAGTGGAAAATCTACTGTATCTACCCTTTTTAAACTGCATGGAGTGCCTGTATATAATGCTGACGAAGAGACAAAAAAACTCAACAACAACTCCCCTATCATTAGAGAGCAGTTAATAAATCATTTTGGTGAAGATTTATACATCAACAATGTGTTGGACAAAAAAAAGTTTGCCAATATAATCTTCAATGATGCAAAAAAACTCGAACTTGCCAACTCCATTATCCATCCCGAAGTGCTAAAACACTTTATAGGTTGGTGCGAAGAACACTCAAACCAGCCTATTGTAGCACTTGAAGCAGCCATACTGATAGAAGCCAATTTTCACAACTATTTGGACAAAGTTGTAGTAGTGTATTCTCCTCTACAAGTAAGAGTAGAGCGTGTAAGTGAGCGTGACAAGATTACTGCGGAGATGGTAGAAAACCGGATAAAACACCAAATGCCTGAATCTGAGAAGATAGGACTATCGGATTATATGATTATAAACGACCATCGAAGTTCATTGATAAAACAGGTTGAAAAGCTACTTGATGAGGTAGCAAACAGTGCAAAAAACACACAATAATCAATAGACTAACAAGTTGGCAGAAATCTTTTTTTGCGTATACCAATAAATTTAGCTATTTTTGTAGCTTATATTTATTAAATAAAAAAAAGATTATGGTAGAAAAGATTGGAATTGACGCTGGGAAAGTGTGGACAAAATTAGAAGAAGAAGGTCGTATGAATGTTAGAAGCTTACGAAATGCTATTAAACTTACAGAGAGAGATACATTTGCCGCTATTGGTTGGTTAGCCAAAGAGGGTAAACTTACACTCGAAAAAGATGGAAGAGACTTTTATGTTGAACTATCTTAGTAAACTAACAACGCTACAAATTACGGCCGTGTTTTGTAACACAATTAAACAAAACTGTCTTTTGAATAATTCAAAGAAAGACAGTTTTTTTATACCTGCATATTTCTTATTTTTGTAAACGAAGAGGCAATAACCAATAATATTATCATCTATGAGAACAAAACACATTCTACTCGCTACCACACTATTTGTATTATCGGTATTGTTTAACACAGCTGAAGCATGTACTACTGCCGTGATTGCAGCTAAAAGCAGCGCTAGTGGCAAAAGCATGATTTGGAAACTAAGAGACACCGACAATCTTAAAAATGCTATGCGCTATTTCAACGATGGCACCTACACCTATCTGGGACTTGTAAACTCTAACGATACCCTTGGCGAGCATGTGTGGGGAGGGTCGAACAGTGTGGGGTTTGCAATAATGAATAGTGCATCATTCAACGTAAACGAAAACGACACAACTGAACTGAAAGATCAAGAGGGTGTTTTCATGAAACTTGCTCTGCAAACTTGTGGCTCACTCAAAGAATTTGAAGAGCTACTAGACAGCTACCCAAAGCCAAGTGGACAAGCCTCTCACTATGGAGTGATAGATGCTAATGGAGGAGCTGCCTTTTATGAAGTTAATAATTGGACATGGACAAAATTTGATGCCAACGACGCGGCTGTAGCCCCCAATGGATATGTAATCCGTACCAACTTCTCTGAAACAGGCACACCAGATGTAGGATTTGGCTTTATACGAAGAGAGGCAGCAGAAAAAGTTTTTGCTAAAGCACTCGAAAACAATAAATTGGATTACAGAACAGTGCTACAACGCTTTTCTCGCTGCACGTATCATCCTGTATTTGACGTAAACTACAGAGTGAAGTTTGAAAAAGGAGAAAACGAAAGCCCCTTTATCTCATCCGACGATTTAATTACACGACATGGCTCCTCTTCTACAATAGTAGTGGAGGGTGTGAAACCTGGAGGTAATCCTGCCCTCACCACTATTTGGACACAAGTAGGATTTCCGCACACTACCCTATCCCTTCCAATGTGGGTGGAAGGCGGCGAAGATTTCCCTTCTATACTAGCTCTTGATAAGGAGTTAGAGAATAGTCCACTCAACGAGGTTGCTCTGGAGTGGAAAGGCAAATGCTACCCCATAACACGCTCTGATGGATACCACTATATGAAATTTGATGAACTGATTAATCAAAACAATACAGGAATTGTTCAACGCATCGAATTGGTAGAAAAAGAGATATTTGATAAAACTGATGAGTTTCTCGCTCAATGGAGTGAAAAAGCTATCACATCTTCCCACATCAAAAGCTTCTACAAATGGTTGAATGAAAAAGCAGTAGACTTTTACGATTTAAATAAATAGGAAGGAGCTGATATCATACTCCACATCCCGTTTTTGCTTTCTTATACTCTGAAAATGATGAAATCTGCTCATTTTTTTATACTTTTGCATCTTCTATATCTTATAACAGAATAAAACAATGAACATAGAAAAAGATTTACAATTAGCTATTATAAAAGTAATTGCTCAATTATATGATGCAGAAGTGAGCCCTGCTCAAATTACACTGCAAAAAACAAAGAGAGAGTTTGCTGGTCACTACACGCTTGTAACCTTTCCTCTTCTCAGAATTTCGAAAAAGAAACCTGAAGAAACGGCACAAGAGATTGGTGAAGCATTATTAAAAGAGTCTACTATTATCGAAGACTTTAATGTAATAAAAGGTTTTTTGAATCTCTCATTGTCTTCGGCTGTATGGGTAGCGTTGATGGAGAATATAAATAGCAATCCATCTTACGGAATTGCTACTCCTGCGGATGATGCTCCACTTTATATGGTAGAGTATTCTTCTCCCAATACCAATAAGCCACTGCATTTGGGACACGTTAGGAACAATCTTCTGGGCCACTCGCTATGCGAAATATTGAAAGCAAATGGTAAGCGTGTTGTGAAAACCAATATTGTGAACGATAGGGGTATTCATATCTGCAAGTCGATGTTGGCTTGGCAAAAATGGGGCAACAACGAAACACCCGAATCGAGCGGAAAGAAAGGCGACCACTTGATAGGCGACTACTATGTGCTATTCGATCAAAAATATAAAGCTGAGCAAGCCGAGCTGCAAGCCAAAGGATTATCGAAAGAGGAAGCCGAAGCACAATCGCCCCTGATGGCACAAGCACGAGAAATGCTGCTCAAATGGGAGGATGGTGATGCTGATACTGTGAGCCTCTGGAAAACTATGAACGACTGGGTGTATGAAGGTTTCGACGAGACATACAAAGAGATGGGTGTATCGTTCGACAAGATATATTACGAATCGGACACCTACTTGGTTGGAAGAGAGCGCGTATTGAAAGGTTTGGAAGATGGATACTTCTATAAAAAGGAGGACAACTCGGTATGGGCTGACCTTTCGAAAGAGAAACTCGACCACAAACTGCTTTTACGCTCAGACGGCACATCGGTATACATGACGCAAGATATTGGCACAGCCAAAATGCGTTTCGACGATTATCCTATCGACACGATGATATACGTAGTGGGTAACGAACAAGAACACCACTTTAAAGTGCTTTCTATTCTTCTTGATAAGTTGGGTTATGAATTTGGTAAAGGCTTGGTACACTTCTCTTATGGAATGGTAGAGCTTCCGGATGGGAAAATGAAATCGCGTGAAGGAACTGTAGTTGATGCCGACGATTTGATGGCAGAGATGATAGAAACAGCACGTGAAACATCCAACGAGCTAGGCAAGCTAGATGGCTACACAGCCGAAGAGGCTGAAGAGGTTTCTCGCATGGTGGGTTTGGGAGCGCTCAAATATTTTATCTTAAAGGTTGATCCACGCAGAAATATGACCTTCAACCCCGAAGAGTCAATCGACTTTAACGGTAATACAGGTCCCTTCATTCAATACACCCATGCACGCATACAGTCGGTATTGAGAAAAGCTGCTGAGCAGAAAATCGAAATACCCGCAAAAATTGGAGAGGTTGAGTTATCCGAAAAAGAAGAAGGCATGGTGCAAATGCTATCCGACTTTACACAAGTGATTGCTCAAGCTGCCGAAGAGTACAATGTTTCGTTAGTAGCCAACTATGTATACGATTTGGTGAAAGAGTACAACCAATTCTATCACGATTTCTCTATTTTAAGGGAAGAGAATGAAGCATTGAAAGCTTTCCGATTGATGCTATCGAAGAATGTAGCGCTTACAATCAAAAAGGGCATGTTGCTGTTGGGAATTGATGTTCCTGATAGAATGTAATTGATCTGTTTCACAATAGAAACAGACGCTGAGTGCCACTCTAAGTATATAGGAATTAAGGCACCATATTAAAAATAACGGGCAGATAGCCAGAAAGACACTCTTGTTTTTCTGGTTATCTGCCCATTTCTTATAGAACTAACCAATCAAAACATTTATTGCAAAAAAGGCTACACTTTTTAAGCGCAAACTCAACTTTATGATTCAGAAATCAAATCCTCGGCGTAGGATTCGGCAATCAAGAGATGAAAATCAAATCCGACGCCTAGGATTTGACAAACAAGACACAAACGTCTCATCCAACGTGTAGGATAGGACGAGCAAGACACAAGCGCCTAATCGGACGTGTAAGATTTGGAGAGTAAGAGATGAAAGTTTAATCTGACGTGTAAGATTTGACAAACAAGAGACAAACGTCTCATCTGAGGTGTAGGATTTGGCGTGGAAGAGATGAAAGTCTCATCGGACGTGTAGGATTTGAAAAACAAGGCACGAATGCCTAATCTGACATGTAATATTTGCTAATCATATCATATTAGCTAAAAACAAGAAAAGGGCACCCAAATTAATAGGATACCCTTTTCCATGATTAGAATTTAAATTTATCAAGCAATAATACTATTTAGCCACTTCTACACGACGTGCTTTAATAGTGAGTGCTTCTTGTCCTGAGGTTTTTGAATCTTCTCCTCTACCTACAGCTGTTAGTCTTGACGCGCTTATACCATGATTAACAAGATATTTCTTAACAGACTCTGCTCTTCTCTCAGATAAACCATCGTTATATAAACTCTCTCCATGATGGTCTGTATAACCAATTACATCAACCGAAACATCATCAAATTCTTTCAATGTAGTTACAATTGTATGCAACTCTTCGGCATACTCTTCTGTATCTAGCACATCGCTATCAAAAGCAAAGTGAACCGATGGCAATACAGGGAACTCTTTTACCACAACTGGTGCTGGTTTTGGCTCAGGCTTTGGCTCAGGCTTAGGAGCTGGTGCTGGAGCTGGAGCTGCTGGTTGTGGTTCATAGTAGATAGTTTCAGTTTTTCCAGATGTTTTACCTAAGTTGATTTTTAGACCAACTAGCGCATTAAACTGCCAATCTGGATTGTCACCATTCTTAGAATTAAACTTGTCATCCAACATAGTCGCATTTCCTTCTACAGTAAATGCAAGTGCATCATTTAATCGGATATTTAATCCTAGACCTGCACGAGCACCTAAGAAACCTTTATTGTCTTCCCATAGGTACTCTAAGTTATAGTTACCCGTATTTAAATCAGTTGCACCATTCTCAAAACCATAGGCATAACCACCACCTGCAAAAATATAAGGTGATAGTGTACGTTCTGGATTATAGCCATTGAATAGTACAGCTAGGTCGAACACAAAGTCTAAGTTACCCTGTACGAACTTAAAATCGTAGTCCTGCTTTGGCACTACCCATCCACCTTTACCTTGCCATCCCGAAGCACCAAGGCGCATTCCAAACAAGGGTGAGAACTGATAACCGAAGTTAAGCGCTGCTGCGGGCGAAATGAGGTCTGAGAAATCAGCCTCGCCCAATGTGTGAGCCGCTCCACCTTGCAGTTGCAAGTAAGCGTGTGGCTTAAAATAGGTTTTGCCTTCTTCCTTAATCTCTCTTTCTTGTGCAAAAGAGATCATTGGCAACATGGCCAATGCGATGAAATAAATAAAAAACTTTTTCATAAGTTGTAAATTTTAATTTTGTAGTTTGTATTTTTATCAATAAATAATTTGTGTTCATTTATTTGTAGTCTCTTACATATTAACAGTCGTGGTACGAAAATGTTTGTTTAACGAAAATATTTTTAAATGAACGGCTGATATATGATATAAGTAGCCATTTAAATAAAAAGAGAGTTAATCCGTATTATTTACATTTTTAGCTTTGCGTAGATGAAAGGCATGGAACTCCGCCAATACAGGCCACTATTTCAAGGAGTTTGCAGCGTAGCACAAAGATAGAATGCGTAGCACTTCGACAGGCTCAGTGACAACACTTTTTACAAGCTCAGCGACACTATTTAGGCAAACCAAGTAACAAAAAAAAAGCCTTAGCGTATAAAATTTACGCCAAGGCTTTTTTAAGCTCATACTATAGGGCATATTTTAGATAGAAATATTTCTACATAACAACCCTAATGAAAAAAGACGCCCAATTAATGAGCGTCTTTTTACTATTATATTAATCCTTATTTAAGGATATATCAACATTTAGCGTTTCTTCACTGTAAATGGTAGCTTGATAGTTATGTCATTATCATACATATCTTTAGCTGTTAATATCAGTGTTGAAGCTACATCAGCTGTAGGATTAGTTGCACCTGAAGCTGGAGTAAGAGTAAATACTGTAGCTCCTAATAATGGATCTGGAGTTACTGTGAAATACTCAGCTACTTGATTTGCATTACTTACAAGTTTTGCAGAAACAACATTTAAACTACCTAGGTAAGGAGCATCTAATGATGCATTGTAAACATTATCTCTAGAACTTTTTCCGTTAACATCTGCTAAATCAATAGTTTTTCCAGTATCACCATAAGTTACATCTGTTGTTGCAGCGCTATCCCAGCTCCAAGAATAAGTACTGTTGTAAATATTGCTAAATACTGTTTGGAACTCTTGGATAGTAACACTATAAGCTCCAGTAGTTGCAGTAGAAATATTACCATAGCTGTAAGCTACTTTAGTTGCATGTTTTGTTGTGTTATCAACAAAAGATTTACCAACTGATAGTAAACCTGCACCTGTTATAGAAACTGAACTATTAGGAGCTGGTGCTGAATTAGCAAATGTTGTTACAATGTCAGCTGCGCTAGCTCCAAAGTTAAACAAATCAGAAAGTGGCATTGTTCCTGCAGTTGCAGAAGAAGCAGCCCAAGTATCTGGTACTAAGTATGCTGTATAAACACCATCTACAATTTGGTTAGTTTTAACTGAGAAATCAGTTGGTCCAGCTGTAGGCAATACTTTCTTGAATGTTACATTCACTGTAGATAATACATGGTTTGTTGCATTCTTAATAGTCAATGCACCTTTATATTCCTTGTTATCTTTGTATGCTTTCCAGTCATTAAGAGTTGCTTCAGTATAAACTTTAGTTACTTTACTGAAATCAGCATTAATTGAACCAGTACCGTCTGTTCCGAACAATACGTTATCATTAGCGTCAACAAAGTATGCGTGGAATGCTGGCATAGTTGTAGCAGCATCATCAGCTTTATCTGTTACCCATTCAAATTTGGTTGCACCTGATAATTTAGTCAATGTAGTGTTTACGTTAGCAGATTTAACACCAAGTGCAGTTAATTGTCCTTTTGTAGCTGTAACAACAGTATTAAGGGCACTCCAATCTGTACCTGTTTCTCCTAAGCTTACGTAGAATGCACGTCCGTCAGGGTCAACCAATGTACCATCATGGTTAACAGCATATACGCGGAAACCAATAATATCATTGATAGCATCTTCGCTGTTAATAGTAAATTCAGCTTCTGTACCTTCTACAATTGTGTTTAGGCCAGTATAGCTAAAGCTATTCCATGCAGCCCATTCAGATGGTGCAGAATCAATTGCGTTGTCTTTATAATCTAAAGATATGTACATACCTCTGATTTTACCAAGAGGATCATTTAAGCTAATCTTAATTGATTTACCTTGAATAGCTGGATAAACATCTTTTAAAGAACGATTGTCAGCACTATGAAGTACAGTATTTGTACCAGTCATAGCAGTTGCTGGAAGAGTTTTCCATGTTTGCTCATTATAAAGAGTACCAGCACCTGTAAGAGCAAGACTTATACTTGTATTGTCGTAACGGTTGTTGATATCAGCAACCTCCACATCGTCTACTTTAAAATCAAGTAATCCTAGTGGAGTATAGTCACCAGCATAAGAAAGAGTAAGGTCATATTGACTTAATTCTCTTCTTTCGTCGTCACCAATAGCAACAGCGAATGCAACTTTATTACCACCAGCTTTTGTTGCTTTATCAAACGCAGTTTGATCATAAGCGATCAACTCAACTGATACTTTCCACAATCCAGTATTAACTGTAGATGCGCGAGTTAATAACTCACTATAACGTTCTACTTTAGTAACTTTCAGGTTATCATAAACTTCACCTTTACCATTTTGAATGGTAATCATTTCTGGAGTTACATTAGCATCCGCAGGTGATACTTGAATAATGAAAGAGTCTCCAGTTTGTGTTTGCTTACCTTTAGTAAAAGTAATAGCACCAGGAAGATCTTTCACAAATACATTACTAAGTTCCGTAAGTGCACTAAATTTGGTTAACTCGTTATTATTTGCAATCAATGAATTTGAAACTATAGCAACACTTGTCACCATAGATTTTACATTCATAGAAGAATCTATAGTTATTGGATCAAGTGGCAAACCTTCAGAATTGCGAACATTGTAAAGTGTTACTACACCATCAGCATAAACTGCAGTTATAGTACCTGCTGGCAACCATGTCATTTCTGTTTTTGTTTCAGTTTCACCGTCAACCATATACCAGAAACCATCTTCGTTAGGATAGTAGTAAACACCGTCTTTTCCGTCAGCACCATTAATGCCATCTTTTCCGTCAGCACCGTCTTTACCTGGAGCACCAGTTTCACCTTTTGGTCCGCGAGCTGGAAGTTCTGTATCTACACCATCGATGTACCAGTTTCCGTTTTCACCAATTTCTACTACAGAACCATCAGCACCGTCAGCACCATTAGTACCATCAACACCATTAGTGATTGTGTATGTCTGACCACCAACTTTAATTTCGATACCATTAGCAGTTGAAGTAACGCTTTCGATTACTTTACCTGCATCAATAGCAGTCTTAATTTGATCAACTGTAGCCTTCAAAGAGGTAATTTGATCTTGAAGATGATCAATATCATCATCATAATCTTTACACGCAGTAAATGTCACCATAGTGGCTATTACTGTGAAAAGAAAAAATTTAAAGAAAAACTTTTTTTTCATAATTAAATAATTTAAATAAAACTAAAATTCAAAATAATATGTATGTATATATTTTATTGTTACATATTTTGTTCGTATGGAGCCTAGTTAAGACTACACTACTATTTGGAGAACAAATGTAGTACTTATCTTTTAACTGTGCAAATATTGTAAAAAAAATCCGAATATAAAAATAAACTTCATGCAAATGCATTTTAGCATGCAATTTCTTTTGTAATGATGCAACATCATCCACTTTTCACCTCTTTTAGCTTTTAAAACTCCCTCTACTTTTATCTTTCATCATATTTATTTCAACACCGCTCCTTTCTGTTTTGTTTTTATTTGAGGTAAGGATGTTGTTTGACATGGTAATTTCAATTTACTGCTCACACCATTAACAGAAACAACATAAATGTCATGGTTTTTGTTCATCATTTTTCAAATAAAACTCAGACGCTTATCCTCTCTACAATATGTATACATTCTATACCTGAGAAGCAAAAATATACAAAGTATTTTAATTAAACTAACAATTCGAGAAAATAATATGAGAAGTTTCGCTATTTATTGCGAATTCTTAATTGGAGGGTAAGAAAAAAAGTGAATAGTACAATATATAGAGAGCGAAATGAAAAAAACGAGCCAATCATATAATTAAGAGATTGCCTCGTTTTTGTTATTGCTTTTTGCAAAAGAGTGTAAATTTACAACATCTTGAGCCCTTTAGCTTCCGATTTGCTTAAAACAGGAATAAGACTAATAGCATAACCACCACCTGGTGCTGAAAGCTGTGTCAGCTTAGATTTGCTAGTAACCACAACTTTGCGGATTGTATACGCCTGTGGATTTGTTTTATAGTGCGCATCTTTGCTATCTGCGTAGATAGTGGCAATGAATTGGGTATTGGAAGGTAAGAAGTCGAACTTGATATGCGAAGTAAATGGATTGTATCCTGCTGTATTTCCTACAAACCAATTGTCGGTTCCTTTGGCTCTACGGGCTACTGTGATGTGCTCACCTGGCTCAGCTTCTAGGTAAATACTTTCGCTCCAATCGAGTGCTACATCTTTTATAAACTGAAATGCATCAGGGAAACGGTCATAATGTTCGGGTAGATCAGCAGCCATTTGTAATGGTGAACTCATAGTTACATAGAGTGCCAATTGATTGGCAATTGTGGCATTTACATGCGAATGATTGTCAGGATTGAGTTTAGATATATCCATTTCGAAAATCCCTGGAGTGTAATCCATAGGACCTCCAATCAATCGAGTGAAAGGCAAAACTGTTACATGGTTGGCTTTGCTACCGCCAAATGCCTGATACTCTGTACCTCGTGCCGACTCGTTTGCAATAAGGTTGGGCCATGTACGACAAATACCCGTTGGACGAACTGCCTCATGAGCGTTGACCATAATTTTATACTCAGCAGCTTTTTCCAATGCATACTGATAGTGATTGTTTACCCATTGACTATAGTGCGTTTCGCCACGAGGAATAATATCACCTACATATCCACTTTTCACGGCTGGATAATCGTAATCGTTCATCAATTGATATGCTGCATCTAAATGTCGTTCGTAGTTGCGTATAGAAGAAGATGTTTCGTGGTGCATTACCATCTTCACACCTTTCTCTTTGGCATATCTATGCACCTCATCAATATCAAAATCAGGATAAGGAGTTTGAAAATCAAACACATAGTCTTTCAAGTTTCCAAACCAATCTTCCCAACCTATATTCCAACCTTCAACCAACACACCATCAATACCATGTTTGGCTGCAAAGTCGATATGCATCTTTACATTTTCGGTAGTTGCTCCATGGCGGCCATGTGGTTTAACTTTGGTGTAATCAGTCTCTCCTATATGTACACTACTCAAATCGTGTGTATATGACCATTCGCTTTTACCAGTAATCATCTCCCACCAAACACCAATATACTTCATTGGTTTTATCCAAGAGGTATCTTCTATTTTTGATGGTTCATTTAGATTGAGTGTTATATCTGAAGCAAGAATATCACGTGCATCATCGCTCACAATAACTGTGCGCCAGGGAGTGTTGTATGGAGTTTGCAAATGTCCCTTAGTTCCATTGGCATCGGGTGTAATCCATGACTGGAACACCATGTTTTCGTCATCCAAATTTAGATGCATAGCACCGTAATTAATCAAAGCAGCTTCGTGGAGGTTTATATATATACCATCGTCTGTTTTTAGCTGTAACGATGTTTGTACTCCTGTATCAGAAAAACTAGTTTGAGAAAGATTACCTTGTTTTACTGATTCGTTGATGCCCCTTATTTCAGACAACTTAGAGGTTGTGTAGTCATACTCTTGCGTGTCGTAGTCACCTGCTATCCACCAAGCAGTATGATTGCCTGTCATAGCAAATTGGGTTAACTCCTCTTTTACTACAAAATAAACCAAACTGTTTTCTGCAGGGAATTCGTATCTAAAGCCGAGTCCATCATCGAAAAGACGAAAACGAATAGTCATATTACGCTCTGTATCTTCTTGATTGAGTGCAACAGCCATTTCATTGTAATGATTACGTATAGTTTCGGTTTCGCCCCATACAGGTTGCCATGTTTCGTCGAAAGTGGAATTTTGAATATCTACAACCTGAAACCCATCGTACAATGATGTGGCATGATCTTTTTCATTCTTAATTTCACTGTTAAACTCTTCTTGACTGTTGCCAATAAGCTCCAGTCCCAACTTACTAGGATTGATAACTGGCTTGCCTTTGTAATGCAATTCATACACTGGAGTGCCAACTGCATCTACAGAGAAATTAAGCACTAGCTCTCCATTGGGAGATTTAAGTGATTGTGCACTTAAAAACCCTAGCGTAAAGCTAAACAGTAATAGCATAATGTTTCTTTTTATCATAATATGGTCGTTTATAAGTATTTATATTTTAATTATCAAACAAATATAACTATTTAAAATCATTTTCGAGGTATGTGCAAAACGCTCCAACAAGAAATGATCTAACAGCAATGCCGCTCTACAACATGTTTAGAAGCAAAATACAAGAGAAAACAGAGGTAACATTAAATTTATGCAATCGTTTTCTGTAAAATGGATGTAGGTACAATAAAGTAAATAAAAAAATTCAGGTAAGCCTATCGAGCCAACCTGAATTAAAACAGATAACTTAACAACAACCATATTGCTTTATGAATCCAAAAAAATAGTTGTTACCTGTTTAGCTTAAAGTAGAATTAAAAAAAGAAAAGCTATTTAGAAACCTCCTAATGCTGTAAAACCTAACACTCCAATAATTCCAGCTAAAATCATTCCTATAATTACATACACTCCTACAATTACGAGTAGACTAACAATGAAATAGCTCGTAGATTTCTCATCCGACACATTTGTCATTGGCTTGAAACCAATATAAAGAATGTAGAGGCTGTAAAGACCTCCTAGAAAAGTAAGAAAAGCAAGGGGAGGAAATATATTAAGAATTCCAGCCAGTAAAATGGCGGTGTAGGAGAAACCCACTAGCTTAACAGCTTTGTCTAGGCTAACGGTTGTATCAAAAGTAGGTGCTAGCTTATGGATTACAAAGCCAGAAAGATA
>ERZ1032852.100-NODE-100-length-24484-cov-18.446027_pt1 | contig 24484 bp, 21 predicted proteins | sample MGYA00516689_ERZ1032852 | MGnify/ENA primary metagenome ERZ1032852 (study PRJEB33719, sample SAMN04262499) | wastewater metagenome | biome: rural village; feature: composting latrine chamber; material: composting feces with ash | place: El Salvador | collected...
GTATAAGTTTTATTCCGATTCAAAATATCACAATAATAAATCAAGAGGTTTTTTAAATAAACATACAGATAAAAGCTTTGAGGATTTTGAACCGCTTTTTGATAGAGAAAATATGAAAAAATCAAAATCCTTTAGCTCCTTTACTCACGAAGACTATATGAATACAGTGTTTGAAGAATACTCTAAAATGTTTTCCGAAGACATAAAAGACAAAAGAGAAGAATCTAATAAAATATTTCAATCTAAGACTGAAGGTTTCCCTGAAGCTTATAAGATTCTTGGATTTAAAACTATACCGGAGAGTGAGGCAGAAATTAAAAAGAGGTACCGAGATTTAGCAAGAAAAAACCACCCAGATACGGGTGGAAGTGCTGCTTTATTTATTCAAATTAATAAAGCTTATGACGAAGCATTAAAGATTTGGAAGAAGGATAATAATGCGGTATAATACAAGTAGATTGATTTTAAAAAGGAGGTCGCAAAATGAAAATAGTTAAAAAGTTTGGAACATTGATAATACTGCTGGTTTTAATTTTATCCTTAACCGCTTGTGGTGGGAAAGAAAACCCAATTGCAGGAAGAGATGGCTCAATATTAGTTTTTAAAGATATTCAAACATTAGATGACGGTTATTACGTTGTTAAAAGTAATGGAAACATTCATCCACTTTTATCGGAAGGAATTTCAGGGAATAACTCAGCATCTACTATTGTTTGGTTTAGAGATTTTGACAAGTTAATCCCAGTTTTTGAAGAAGGAGATAGTTTAATCATCGTAAGGTCTACAGGATTTAGTAATACAGAACAATCAACGTTTATTAAAATGAGAGACTCTGGATGGACCATAGGTGGAACTTTTGAAAGTTCTTTAATTAGAACAAGTGACAATGATGTCAAGACTGCAATTAGATTCTCTGGAAAATACTCGCCATATAGTCAAGCTGGCGAAGCAGTAACAAATATCATGGGTAAAAATACTCAAGAACCGCTATTAGATATAAATGGTCAGGATTTTACTCCTAATATGTTAAGCAGTAATGGTGTATTACAAGGATTAACTAAAGATGCAATGTACCAATTCAGATATTATGTTGGTACTAAATATCAGTTTATTAATATGAAGGCAGACACTCACGTCTTTGAAGCTGAAAGAGAGTTTACATCACCAGAGTTTATAGAAGAACAAAGTACATACTTTACAGTTCAAATACCTACAGGATTAGAAAAAGGTTATTATGTTGTAAATGGATTTGGAATGTTCTACTACAATGCTGGGGAATTTAAGACTGATTAAAAGCCTTTTAAAGCCGATTTAAGGGCTTGTACTCATTGTTAATAGGATTACACTAATAAAAGATAAAAAGCCACTGTGGTCCATTTCTGGGCCTCCAGTGGCTAGTTAGAGAAAAGAAGCACTTGCTTCTTTTTTTGTTGTTTATTTTAGTTTAAAACCATCCATGAATCTTTCGAATAGTAATAAGTCTTCTTGGGTTGTTTCTACCTTTGTAAGTATTGTTATTCTATAAACATCTTTATCATCAACATAATAATAACTTACTCCACCCAGTGGTGTTCCGTCCCCAACTATAGTTCCGGACATTCCCCTTATAATTTGACCAGCTATAACCCTTTCTTGGACATCTCTTGCATTAACTCCAAAGAAAGTTCTAGCTGCCATTTCAGTAAATTGCTTTATTTCGTCTTCTGCAATTTCATTTTCAATAGTTATTTTTTCTAGTTGTATATGAGATGATGTAGTGTCATTAAGTATATATAAGACAACATCGTTCTTATTCGTCTTCTTCCACTCTGAAGAAATTTTAAATTTCAAACTTCCAAACTCATCATCTTTATTCAACATCTTCTTTTTAGTTTGGTCTACCGGACCTTGTTCTGCTAACTCTTCTTCGTAGCCTTCTGGATACTCTTCTTTATCAACTACGGCTGTTTCCTTGTTTGTTAACTCGTTTATTTTATCATGAATAAAGTCCTGATTAATAAAATAAAGGTTAGCTAACAATCCAGTAATTATTAACAATAATAATACTTTAATAGCTTTTTTCATATAATCCTCCTCGTAAATTATGATTTCCTAGGCTTATCCTCCATTATAACAGCTAATAGAGTTCCTGTGGCAAATCCGCCTAGATGAGCTGCCATGTCAATTCCAGGGCTCGTAATGCCAATTACAACATTTATTACAAGCATTCTGATTAACCATAATCCTACAAGTTTATAAGCAGGATTTTTACGGTTCCTTCTATATACTACCAGAAGTGCACCCATTAAACCAAATATTCCACCACTTGCACCAACAGATATAGCATTAAATTGACCTAGTAATGAAAAGTAGGCAAAACTTAAAAGAGATGCACCAATAATTGATATAAGAAAAATTGTAATATATTTAGTTTTTCCCCTAGACTCTAAAAAACCACCTAAAATGTGTAACATCAGCATGTTACCAGTTAAATGTGTAAAGCTCGCATGCAAAAATCCAGCTGTAAGAAGTCGGTGATATTCACCAACATAAATCATAGCAGGAATATTTCCATAATTAAGAATCATTCTTGGTGCTACAATTTGCATTGCATACACCCCAAAACATAAAGCTATAATCATACTTGTTGCAAGGTTATTTCTAAACCATCTTTTAATCATTTCCCTATAACTTATCGGATTCACTAAAACATCTTTTAAGTGTTCCTCCTTTCCTATTTATTCATAGTAATCCTCAAAGTAATCTAAATAATATAGGTTCCATTGATTGGTTATCTCCTTTAACCCTTCAAAGACCCTCGTCGAATCATGATTCATAATTTTTAATTTCAAATCTATAGAATCAATTTCCGACTTTCCAAAACTTAAAACCTTAATCATATCTTCAAATCGTTCAATCTCCCTCATAAACCCAAGACATCCATTTAAGGCTAAGTCAATATCTCCTTTGTTTCTAATATCAATAATAACTCTCGTAAAACCTTTATGTTTCTCTATAGCCAAGGGCGTTTTTATATAGTCCCTATAACCGAGCGTTACTTTCTCGATATTACCTTCTTTTTCTTTCTTTGCTGTTCTCTCTAGTGAAAAAACCTGTTCCTTTAACTTTTTATTTTTATCATGACTTTTCATGTCCTCCCTCCTGTATTTGTGATACTTCTTACTTCTTATATGTATTCTATCACTTTTAGACTTCTTTGTCAACTCTTTTATGACAAAGAATAATATTGTTGTATAATTAAGATGTATAACTATATTTTAAGACAATATAAGAAAGGAGAAGGTTATAGTTGTTTTGCACTGTCGTATATGTTATAATCATAATATAAGTAAAATAATGAAAGGAGATAATATTATGATAAAGATTAAAGATTTTGAAACAGGGGCGAACATCCAAACTCCACTGTTAAATGGAGGAGTACAGGTTCGAATTGCAAAAAATGATAAGGAGTTCCTGCAAATTACAGGAAAAGATAAAACTGGTCAAATAACCATAATGGTTTGGGACCCGGATTTATCCATAGTAGAAGATTTAAAATCTGCTAAGGTTCTTGTTATTGATGGTCAAGTTGATGAGTTTAACGGGACTCAACAAATTAAAGCTAGAGGTGTTAGACCTGCTGATGAAAGCGAATATGAATTAAATGAACTTCTTTTTGTAGAGAAAAATTACAATGAAGATTTAATCGTTGATTTAGAAAACGCTATTGAAGAGATTCAAGACCAAGATTTATATATGGTAACAGAGAAACTTTTCACAGAACATAGGGATAATTACCTAATTGAACCTGCAGCAATGAGACATCATCACGCTGCATTAGGTGGCATGCTTGTTCATGTTAACCAAGTTCTAAAGGGAGCACTAGCCTACTTCGAGGTTTACAAAGAGCTTATTGCCGAAGAAGAACAAAAATTAACGAGAGATTTTATTATCTCAGGTGCAATTCTTCACGACATTGGTAAATTCTATGAATACACCAAAGATGAGTTTGGATATTGCAATGGTATTTCCAGACAAGGGGCTCTAGAAGGGCACTTTGTAATTGGACAGAATTTAATCAAGGAATCAGGACGAATCTTAGGATTAGATGATGATACAATCATGCAATTAGGCCATGTATGTTTAGCTCACCATGAAAAAACTGAATGGGGTGCTAGTGTTACACCAGCTACCAGAGCGACCGTTTTTATCGCTAAAGCTGACCAGGCTTCTGCTCACTTGCAAGTGTTCTTAACAGCACTTGATGAGCAAGAGGAAAATACCTCCGAAGAGAGAAACCTCTTTGGTAATAGAAGCGTTAAGTAGAAAAAAAGACCCTTAATTGGGTCTTTTTTATTGTCTTATTTTATATTGTCATCGTACTTTTTAATAGTTTCAAATCCAAAGAACCAATAATTGGCCCATGCCTTTGCAACAATTGAATCATCATCTACAAATTTATATGTCCATTTTCTGGAGTCATTAGAGTTTGCTCGATTATCTCCTGCAACAAAAAATCCATTTAAAGGAACTGTGTAATTGCCTGGCTTTTGGAAATTGTCTACCGAAGAAACAAAGTCTTCAATAACCTCCTGACCATTGACAAGTATTTTATCCTCTGTTATTGTTATTTCATCGCCAGGCAACCCTATAACTCTTTTAACTACATGTTCTGGAAATCCCGGAACTAACTCAGCTTTAAATACGATAACATCATATCTTTTTATTTTATCTGTATTCATAACCGATAACCTGTTTCCAAGTACCCAGCTCTCTTTAGATATTGTAGTTTCCATAGATTCTGACGGAACATATCCGTTTAGTATAACGGTTCTAAATAAAACACTTACTAATATAAATACTAGTAAGGGAAGCCAGACAACATCCCAGACTTTACTAATAAAAGATGGTTTATCCTCTGGCCCTTCCTCCACCACAACGATATCTAAAGGTTCAACCTCATTTAATTTCATTTCGTTTTCATCATTCATGTTACAATCCTCCTTACGCTTTTGTGAAGTTCACTAAATCCATTCTATCTTCTTCGGAAATTAGTTCAGCTGTTATTACTAACCCATCAGCCGCTGCAAGAATTCTATTCCAAGCTTGAGCGTTTTTAACGGGATTGCCGTTTTTGTATATCCAACCATTATTAGCCCAGCTTCTCACAATTCCTAATTTATTCATCATATCTACTGCAAAACTGTTAGTTAAGTTAAGATTAATCTGAGTTGCTCTAGAACCTTCTTGCCTCATTTGAATTAAGGCTTCGCTAATGCAGAACAATTCAGCATAATTAGAGTCTCTGTTTTGAAATCTGAATCTTTCTTGAATGTCAACTCCATCACTACTACTTATCTTATATGCTCCAAATTGGAAACCACCATCAGCATAACCGATTGTATTGATTGTTGCAGTAACTAAGTTAGGTAGTGCACTAGCCTTCCAGTCCATAAGTGCAATAGATGACATTTCAGACCTATCATATATATGAGTTAAGAGCTCAATATCTTCTATAACATCTTTCAAGAAGCACAATCTATTATTATAATAAATAGCCGCATTCTTTGTTTCTGGGTCTAAAAAAACCATTGCTGGGTGTCCCATATAAATAATAACATCTCTTTCAAAGATAGGCTCCCCTGCAATATCATACTGTGTTTGCTGCATTACCTTGTTTATTTCTTGGTAAAGAACATTACCTTCTTTATCCCTAAAAGCAAAACTTTGACTTTTTGGAATATACCTTGCATTCTCAAAGTAATCCATACTTCCTGTTTCTTTATTGAAAATTCTAATGTTTAATGACATTTTATTCTCCTCTCCTTTCGAACTCCTTCTTTATTATCTACTATTATAATATCACTTATTGGAAGAAAAGTCAACACCTTTATACCTTTTTGTTAAGTTTTCTTTTTTAATAATTTGTCTTGTATAATTTCATGGTTCGTGTTATAATATAAATGAACAACAAAACTATTGTAGTTATAGGAGGAAAACATATGAAAAATTTATTAAGGATTTCACTTCCGCAAAAAAGTGATGTTACGCCAGCTATGAGAGAATACGCTGAGGCATTAATTCCACAAATCAGTGATGCTTTAAATGGTAACGAGACAATACAAGATGTTCATATTGTCGTTAAGGTAAGAAACAACGGAATGCAAAAGGTTGAACTTACTATTATTACAGAGAAAAACACCTATAGAAGAGAAATTTCAGGTAATGATTATTACGAAATTCTTCCATCAGCATTTAATGAATTGGAAAAATCAATTTATAAGCATAGAGAAATAAAAGAAACAAGAAAAAAGAGAAACGGAAAGAGAAAGAAATTTTACAATAATGCTCCAACTCCTAAAGAGGAAATTAAAGAGGAACCACTTGTTAAGTTCAAGAAGGTTGATAGAGTTCAAATGTCTGTAGAGGCAGCGATTGAAAACCTAGAAAAAGTGGGACACGATTTCTTCTTGTTCGATGACGCAGCTACAGGAGAAGCAAAAGTGATTTATCATCGTGAAGACGGTGGTTATGGTGTCCTTTACTAAGGATTTATACTAAGAAAAATCAAAGGAGCCTTCTAAATAAAGGCTCTTTTTTTACGCCCTAAATAATAAATTAAAAATAATATTTAGACAAGAAACCTTGAAATATCAACGTTTTACAATCAACATAACATCTTGTCAATTAGCAATTTTATTCTAGATATATTATAATAAGGGTAGCTATAAAACAAAGGAGGAAATTAATTTGAAAGATTTATTAGTAGAAAAAAGAAATGGTCAAATGGAACCATTCAATATTGAAAAGATTGAAAATGCCATTAAAAATGCTATGAGGGAGACAGACAAGGGCCTTAATGAAGAACTTGCAATCAGCATAGCTAAAGATGTTAAAAAAGAGGTAAAGAAGCTTGATAAGGCAAGCGTTGAGAATATTCAAGATTTAGTGGAAACACACCTGATGCTTTCCGATAGAAAAGATGTAGCAAAAAGATATATTATATACAGAAATGAAAAAAGTAAATTAAGAGTGCTTGACATCAATATCGGCCAAAGTAAATGGAAGTTCCTTGATGACAGTTTTATTAGTAAGTATAAACACACGAAACCACCTATGACAAATTTAGGTGAGTTTGTTTTCTACAGAACCTATTCTCGTTTAATTGAAGAAGAAGGTCGAAGAGAAGAATGGTGGGAAACAGTAAGGAGAGCTGTCGAATACAATGCTTCTTTATCTCCTACAACAACTAAAGCAGAAGCACAAGAGTTATATGACAATATATTTCACCTTAGACAATTCCCTTCAGGAAGAACTTTATGGGTAGGAAATACTGAAGTTTCAAAAAGATATCCTTTGTCAAACTTTAATTGTGCTGGTATTGTTTTAGAAAGTATCCATGACTATGAAGATTTGTTTTATCTTTTAATGGTAGGAGCTGGTGTAGGAGTTAGAATTACAAAAGACACAGTTGCTAAAATGGAGAAAGTTAGAAGTGATATTATGTTAACACTTGAAAATTATTCACCCAAGTCGCCAACGGATAGAATAGATAATGCATCCTTAGAATTTATTAACAACACAACTGCTAGAATTATTGTTGGAGATAGTAAATTCGGATGGAAAGAGGCTTTAAGATATTATTTTGATATTTTAACTTCTGTGTCATTTGAAACTATTGAGCATGTTATCATTAATTTTGATAATGTTCGATTAAAAGGAGAAAGATTAAAAACGTTTGGAGGAACTGCAGCTGGACATATTGGTATTTTAAATATGTTCAAGAAAATTGACAAAGTTATTAAGAACAGAGCCTCCAAAAAATCAGGCAGTGTTAAGTTAGAACCTATTGATTGCCTAGATATTGCTAATATCATTGGAGAAAATGTTGTTAGCGGTGGCGTAAGAAGAACAGCAGAAATAGCACTATTAGATAAGGATGACAAAGAAAGTATTGAAGCTAAAAACAACTTGTATTACTTTGATGGGGAAAAGTTTGTTCCAAATGAAGAAATCATTCACCGTTCTTTATCTAATAATTCAATTTGGTACACAGAGAAGCCCACTTGGGAAGAATGGAAAAAGCATATTGAAACTATGCGTTTATCAGGAGAGCCTGGCTTTATAAATGCTGAAGCCGGAGCTAAAAGAAGAGGAGATGGAAGATTTAGAGTAGTAAACCCTTGTGCTGAAATCTTGCTTGATTCTCATCAAACATGTAATCTGTCCACAATTAATGTTTTTGCATTTATTAAGGATGGAAAACTAGATAGAGAAGCTTTATTAAACGCACAAAGATTATCAACAAGAATGACATACAGGATGACACTTCCAGAGTTAGAACTTCACCGATGGAATGAAGCTCAAAACCGAGACAGATTAATAGGTAATAGTTTAACTGGATGGCAGGACATGGTTAATGAATTAAAATTAAGCAGAGATGAAGAAATTGAAATCTTAAAAGCTTTAAGAGCAGTTAGTCATGAGGCTGGAGAACAATACGCTGAAGAGTTAGGGTTAAATAAACCATTACTAATAACAACAGTAAAACCTGAAGGTTCTTTAAGTCAATTACCAACTGTATCATCCGGGGTCCATCACTCACATTCACCTTATTATATAAGAAGGGTAAGAATAAGCGTAAGCGACCCTCTGTTAAAAGTAGCTGAAGAGTTAGAGTGGCCTATATTTAATGAAGTAGGACAAAACGATACAAATGTCACAACCAAAGTAATTGAGTTCCCTGTGAAATCACCCGACGGAAGAACGAAATATGATGTTTCAGCAATCGAGCAATTAGAGAATTACAAAATGTTTATGGAGCATTATGTTGACCACAACGTATCAATTACAATAAGTGTTAAAGATAACGAGTGGGATGAGGTTGCAGAATGGGTTTATGAAAATTGGGATTCATGTGTTGCTTTAAGTTTCTTATCATTAGATGATAACTTCTATGAGCTAGCACCATATGAATCTATAGATGAAAAAGAATATAACAGAAGAATCACTGAAATGAAACCATTTAGAAAATCTTTACTAAAGCAGTTTGAAAATCCTATGTTAATCTTTGACTTAGAAGATGACCCATCATGTTCTACAGGAGTATGTCCAATTAGGTAAATTTATAAGATAAGATAGAAAAATAACTAATAACAACAAACAGCGGCAGGCTTTATAGGTCTGTCGCTTATATTTTTATCTCTTGACTAACTATTAAAGAACTGATATAATCTAAAGTAGAATATTATTTAAGGAGGGTAAATATGGATATTGATAAATTAATTGAGTTCGCAAGTAAAAAACATGAAGGACAAGTTGATAAAGGCGGTAATCCCTATATAGTGCACCCTATAAACGTCATGCTTTCTTTAAAAACAATGGATGAGAAAATTGTAGGATTATTTCATGATATATTAGAAGACACAGATACAACCATAGAAGAGTTAAAAGAACTAGGGTTAACAGATGAACAAATACTAGCTATTGATATTTTAACAAGAAAAAAAGACCAAAGCTATAACGAATATATAGATGAGGTAGCTAGTGACCCATTAACCATAAATGTTAAAATAGCTGACCTTTTAGATAATATGGATTTATCAAGGATTGAATACCCAACCGAAGAAGATTATAAAAGACTACAAAAGTATATTAAAACTTTTGGTAAGTTAGTTAAAATTAAAATATCCAAGATTTAAACTTTGCTTTAGTTAGTTTTAATGGTATACTATATATGGTTATAGGGAAGAAGTGATTCTATTAGTGGTCCAAGACTGCTTTAGGTATCCTTTTTCCCGATTTTTATAAAAAAATGTAAAAATTTTTAAAAAAGGCTTGCTTTTAGAAAAGTTATATGATATACTATTATTAGAAACAGCAAAAGCTGTCAAAATATTTAAAAACAAAGGAGGAACTTAAGATGATGACCATTTTATTAGTAAACAATTTAAGAACTAATAGAAAACCTGAACCGATGGCGTGGACAGGTCTTTTAGCGATGGAAAAAATCTTAAGTGAGTCAAATAGTTTTTAAACAGTAATAAAAATGTTTAAATAAATAGATAGCAAAAATGTAAGTATTGTCTACCATGTTATCTACCTTCTAAAAATGACCTTGGGCTCACTAGTATGATTTTTTACTAATAAGCTTAAGGTTTTTTATTTGTAATTAAATATTTAAAAAGAATTTCAAATAAAGCCTTGACATTATGTAAAGTATGTGTTATAGTATATACAGTTAGACAACATCGGGATGTGGCTCAGCTTGGTAGAGCACTCGGTTTGGGACCGAGGGGTCGCAGGTTCGAATCCTGTCATCCCGACCATGATAAAAATAAAAATATTGAGAATGTTGGCTTAAAAGCAGCCATCATCTAAGGAGTTACGAGTGGAAGAAAGTAGCGGTCATGACGTGAAATCAAGAGCGTCCCGGCAAAGCTCATTTGCGACAGGGTGTAAACCACAGGGGATTTCAAAAGTTTATAAGTCTTACAATGCAGTTATTTTAGGAGTTAGTTGAAATACTAATGAGAATTTATTTACTTCAGTAAGACCATAAGGCTGCGAAAGAGAATTATATGTAAGTTTGCACGAGGAGAAAATTCTGCGAATTAACCTAGTTGGCAAAGGTATGAGCTGAGCGACTAGAAATGCATATAATGACCCTCAGAGTATTTGGCGTAGCAGCACACTCAATATTCTTAAATAAATATAATAATATATGGGGGAGTAAAGATAAAAGGAAATCGACTGGTCTCCAAAACCATGTTACGACTGGGTTCAAGTCCCTCCTCCCCTGCCAATTTAGCTGGATGGTGTAATGGTTAACATCGCAGTCCCATAAACTGACAGATATGAGTTCAAATCTCATTCCAGCTACCAAAACATAGCGGCGTAGAGTAGTGGTAACTCACCAGGCTCATATCCTGGTAGAAGGAAATTTCATATGCAGGTTCGATTCCTGCCGCCGCAACCAAATGGGGACCTAACTCAACTGGGAGAGTACCTGATTTGCAATCAGGAGGTTACGGGTTCAAATCCCGTGGTCTCCACCATTGAGTCCGAAACGACAAAAAACTATACAGGTTGAAAAAAAGGTTCGATTCCTTCCGTAACGGATAAATGAACACATTCAACTTATATGACCCCATAGCTCAGTTGGTAGAGCACTCGGCTTTTAACCGAGACGTCGCAGGTTCAAGCCCTGCTGGGGTCACCATTTTAAAAAACATAGGGCAACCAGTGAAAAAAGGTTTGTAGTAGCGTCTGTCAAACCAGAAACCTCGAAACACCCATAAGCACAAATTGTGCGAGTACGCTGTTAGGGCAGATATTCCCTTTGTTTTACTAGTTACAGTTTGAGGTTTAGGCAAGTGAAAAAATAGGCGGTCCTTTTGTTAAAAGCTTAAACAAGGATAAAGCTACAGTAAGTAGTAGCCTTAGACCTTGGACGACAGTTAATAAGTACAATTAATTATACTGGCATAACTCAATTGGGAGAGTGCTTCCCTTACAAGGAAGAAGTTGTGGGTTCAAGTCCCTCTGCCAGTACCATATGGGTTAAATAGGGTAACAACCTGTTTGACTCTTACCACAAGTAGGTTTAGAGGTACCAAAGAACTAAAAGTGAGACCAGTGGTGTAAATAGCACGCTCTGTGAAGGACGGGGAGGTGTGAGAGGCGCAGAACTCAGCCTGGTCAACATGGTTACAACTTGTTGAGTATGGAAATCATACTAACAACGTTACGGTGTAAAGGGCCGAATTACTGGCAAAAGCAATTAAACGTGGTTGCTTATTGTTGTAACTGTTATTATGGGGATGCCTGGTTTCGACATGGTATGTTGAGTTCAGTAAGCAAGTAGTAGTTGGATTAGCTACTTTAAAATAATCCAAAAAACTAAACAACAAATTACAAGTAGCTTAATTGCTCGCCCAGAAAGGGCTATTCAAACCTTATAATCAGGGCCTTATATATGCCGACATTATAAGAGTTCATTAAATAATATATACTTCTGTTGATTTACTAGGTTTTTTTAACAGATGTAAAACAATCTAGTCTTTATCCGTTTAATTTCCAGGTTTAAGAATGGGTAAAGTAATAACAATCTGGATAAACTTGTAGAAAGCTGTATGAGGTGTATTGTGGACGAGGGTTCGACTCCCTCCATCTCCACCAAATAAGAGGTGTATGAAATAGGTTATATATACAAAACAAAGAAAATCCATAAGTAGGGTTCTTAATGGAGACAGAAAAACCTATTGTGGTTTTCATTTCAAATTAATTCATGACTAATATTAGACCAAGCAAAGAAGTCATTAAACTCATTGCTGTCATGTTTGTCGACGGCATGTAAAGTAGTGGCAACTAACAATAAAAAGTTGTAATGTGTATATTGTTAACTTATATTTTATATGATAAGGTTTGGGCTAGGTAATCCAAATAAAAAACTTTATACATGGACTAGGATTATCTCCTACGGGGGAGCATACAAAACAACTATTACGAACCAGTATGCCTAGTTGATAAATGCAATCATAGGTAACCACCTCCTCGTGGTTGATTGCGGGTAGTGCTAAGAGTTACCATTATGAAAGAAGCATATCCGTGCACGTGCTTCTTCCGTTCCCCGCACGAACCGGGCCTCCTAGGAAGGAGGATACAGCAGTAGCAGAACTTGGAGTAATTACCTTGTTGAATTAGTGCTATAAAAAGTAACCCTGCGAGCAAGAAGAGAACGGATAGTAATTACCTGGTCTAACTACAGGCGACAAGACAAGTCGTTAAAATGGTTTAAATACTCCAGGAAGGAGAGTACAGTGGATAGTGGCTCACTATGCTAGGGCCTCAGTTAGAGAGGGAGGGGAAATATACCTCCCCAGCCACATTTAGAAAGATACTATACTTGAAAAAACCTATTAGAAATCGAGACCCGTAGGGTGCGTTTCTAAGACAATAACCCTTAAAGCATTATAATATCTTAGAAGTATTATAAGGCGTATAAGAAGGCTGTATCGGTGGAACAGGACCTACTAATAGAAGAGCAGGCTCTAAAATCCTGTTGAATTATAAAAGTATAGTAATAGGACCAGAACCAGCGTGTGTCCTGAGAAGTGAGGACTTCCTGCAAGGTTTAAAGTGGAAGGCTGGAATAATACAATAGTGGCGGAAAAGGTAGACGCTAAAGGTGAGCTTCTAATATACCAGCTAGGGGAAATGACTATGTAAATCCATAGCGAGCCATGGTTCAGACCATCTCAAAAGCAGCCGATTAACTGCAATCCTAAAATGGGAAGATTAGGTTTCTAGCATTAGATAAGGACGACCGAAATTAGAAGTATGTAGGGTGCAAATCCTTACCTATTGTATTTATTAATATATTGACAGGTAGCTCAATTGGTAGAGCGCTCGGCTGTTAACCGAGTGGTTTGCGGGTTCAAGCCCCGCCCTGTCAGCCATATCTAGGTGTAGGGCAGTTTGGTAGCCTGCTTCCCTTGGACGGAAGAAGTCGGGGGTTCAAATCCTCCCATCTAGACCAAATAAAAATTAATATAACTGAGGTTTCATATAGAATAAAGCAGAAACTGTCCATACATTCTCTCTTCGAAGGATGTTTAATAGTCAAAAGCTATGACGTATTAAATATAGGAGATTGTTGAAAAATGAGTGGGTGAGCGTGACGGCGATGCTTGAACATCTAACAGTAATAAAACAGGCGCCTGATTGCCCTTGGCGAAGACCGACCCTCAGTTAATTGGCCCATTCGACGAATTGGTTAAGTCACCACCCTTTCAAGGTGGAGGTTGCGGGTTCGAACCCCGCATGGGTCACCAATATGTCCCGTTAGACAAGCGGCTGAAGTCACTGGACTTTCTATCCAGGATTCATGGGTTCGAATCCCATACGGGATACCATAGTAGAGTAGCTTAATAGTAAAGCTCCGATTGAACACCGGGAGATAAGAGTTCAAATCTCTTCTCTACTACCAACTTTAATATCCCGTCGGACTAGTGGATGAGTCTTTAGGAATGGAACACCTAAATATAGCAGGTTCAACTCCTGCACGGGATACTTAATATGCTGGTGTAGCTCAATTGGCAGAGCAACTGCCTTGTAAGCAGTATGTTGCAGGTTCGAGTCCTGTCACCAGCTCCATTTTATGCGAAAATAGCTCAATCGGTAGAGCATCGGCTTGCCAAGTCGAAAGTTGCGGGTTCGACCCCCGTTTTTCGCTCCAATGTAAGTTAGATTAGCAATCGCTGTTACGAAAGTAATAGAGGAAAGTCCATCCTGCCTAAAGCTGAGACGCTTTAGCTTAAATGAGTGAGCCACCTTAATAAGTGGGAGGAGTAATCCTACGGAGAGGAAAATATCTCTAGTAGATACAAGTACCCGAAGAGTGCACAGAAACGAGTTCTGTTGTGAAACAGAAATGGAACGAAGTAAACCCCTCACTGCAGCAACTCAAATTTGGTAGAGGCATTTTCAATAAAGGGAATTCAACCTTGAGAAAAACTAGTTTCATCTAGTAGGTAAATGATTGCAATAGAACAGAAGATGGCTTATAAGACTAACTTATTCATACCCCCGTAGCTCAACAGGATAGAGCACTCGCCTTCTAAGCGAGCGGTTGGGAGTTCGAGTCTCTCCGGGGGTGCCATTTATATAAAGGAGGATGTTTATGAAAAGTATTTATATTGTTTTATCATACACCGGAAGTTATCCTTCTAAACTAATAAAATTATTTACAGGCTCTAAGTATGCACATATATCAATTAGTTTTGATAGAGACTTAAATAAAATGTATAGCTTTGGAAGAAAGTATTTACACTTCCCTGTCCCAGGTGCATTCGTAGAAGAAAGCTTGTCATCAGGGTTGTTCATAAAAGATAAAGTTTTATTAAAGGTTGTTGAGGTCAAGATAACTAAAGAACAGTATGAGTCTCTTAAAAGATATATTTCTTTAGTTCAAGGGTCCAAGCCTTTCTACGATTATAAAGGAGCAGTAGGCACTTACCTAGGCAAAAACATGTTTAAAGAAAACGGGTACACTTGCGCATCCTTTATAGCTAAGTCTCTTTCAAGTTCGTTAGATATAAATATCGATTATTGGAGTATTATTCCAGAAGAGATTGAAGAGATAATCGATGGAAATATTGTATTTGAAGATTTAGCTAAAAATTACCTAAAATAAAGCTTGACATTGTGTAATCTTTGTGTTATAATGTTATAAGAAGTAAAAGATATGCCGAATTAGCTCAGTTGCTAGAGCACTCGCCTTGTAAGCGATAGGTCAAGAGTTGGAATCTCTTATTCGGCTCCACTGTGCTATCTGTACAAAAGCCTTCCTTCTGCTTGGCGGGCTAGGTGCAGTAAACACCGCTTGACTTATTACGAAAAAGCAGAAAGTCAATGAAAAAAGAACTTAGCACACTCTCGACGAATATAATCGGTTAGGTATTCGATGTTATTTATAACAACTTAAAGCGTTGGCGGCTGGGTCGCTCCCAGATATGAGGTTACTTTTCCGGTTAAGTCCTCTGAAAATAAAAGATGCCTCTTTCGAAAGTTAGAGGAAACCGAACATGCGGGTGTAGCTCAATTGGTAGAGTACCTGCCTTCCAAGCAGGATGTTGTGGGTTCAAACCCCATCACCCGCTCCATTTTTTAAATAAGAAAGGAGATTAATCATGACCGAACTAATAAAATTATTAGATGGAAAAGTAGTAGATATTGAAATTAATAAAGGAAAAACACTACCTTCCTGTGATACTTGTGATTATGGCAGTGAATACATTAGAGAGATTACTGTTAAGTTTGAAGACCATAAAAAAACCGTAGAAATACTAAATGAATATGAACTTCCAACTTACAGTATGGCAAATGTGTTTAAATTACTTTTTAATAATTTCGAAAGATTTGAAAGTATAACAAAAGAAAAGTTTTTCGAAGAGTTTGTAAAAGATATTAAAAAATCAGTAAATGAGGATTTCTCTATAGAGATTTATTAATGAATTATATATTTGGACCCTTAGCTCAGTTGGTCAGAGCGACCGGCTCATAACCGGTTGGTCCTAGGTTCAAATCCTAGAGGGTCCACCATTTTGTTATTTGACAATTTTATATAGCTAATAAACACCTCGGTGAAGAAAGGATTAACACACTTGCCGAGACACATTGAATTTGAGTAGGTATCTAATGGGATACTGTTAGTGACTACTTTTTCTTATAACGTGAGTTATTTGAAAGAAGGCTAACCGCCAACATAAGTGATGTGGTGCACTTACTTTATTCGACTTATAGTATTATTTCCGTCGGGTTACAATAGACGCTCTGTGAGAATAATCCAGTTAGACTACGGCTGAAAACTGTGGTAAATGACTGGAAACTTCAAAAAAAGCCTATCGTGGTTGAAGGGAGAAATCCCGTATAAGACAGGGAATAAGTACGAGTAGCGCAAAGCCACGGTTCTAAATATTGATATTTTATAGGAAAAATATACAAAATTTACTGAATGTGCGTGAAAGTTGGAGGTAATCAATCCTCTTTGACCTAGTTCACGTAAGTGAAGGGGTGAAAAAGACTAGAGGTAGCTCCTCTCTTCTCAGAGTCATCTCGTCAGTGACAGAATAAAGAGGGTAATGATAAGTGTAAGGCGAAGGTCTGTTTGTTGGTTATATAAAATTGTCAAGTAATGGTAAAAGGAAGCTATAATGAATAAAATCCAAAAAGCAGTAGAATTTGCAATTGTAGTTCATAAAGGACAAACTAGAAAAGGTGGCAATAACCCATTCATACTTCATCCTTTAGAATCTGGTATTATAGCACAATCAATATTAACACAATTAGGTATGGAGTCTGAAATTGATGAAGTTGTTGCAGCAGCAATACTACATGACACGATAGAAGACACAAATGTTACAGAAGAAGATATTATGAATCGGTTTGGTCAAAACATTCTAGATATGGTTCTTTGGCAAAGTGAAGATAAAACCAAATCTTGGCATGAAAGGAAAAGTTATACACTAGAGTCTCTTGATAACTTAAACGATTCAAAAGAATCTGAACTATTAAAAATACTCATATTAGCTGACAAACTAGCCAATATGAGAGAAATAAAAAGAGACTACGACAAGTTAGGAGATAAGCTTTGGGATATATTCAACGTAAAAGACAAAGCAAAGCATAAATGGTATTATCAAGGGATTAGAGATAAAACTGTATCACTGAGAGGAGTGAGAGAATATAAAGAATACTCTATTTTAATTAGTCAAGTATTCGATAGTTAAACGAAAGGATGTGATGATATGTTAGATTCAAGAGTTAAGTTTCCGTTTATAAGGCAATTATATTTTATTTCCGTTATTTAGGCAAGTGCTTTCCACCTAATTTCCGTCATTAAGGCAAGTGCCCTTTGCAGAATTTCCGTTTTGAAGGAATTTTTAGCAAGTTTCCTTTTTTAAGGAAAGCCCCCTAATATAGCTACTCACTTAAATTCAGAGCAAAATCTCACCATTATAAATATTCTGACATTATGTTGACAGCAGCGTTATTACATGATATACTAGAAGACGTAAATTGGATAAGTGAAGATTACTTAACGAAAGAGTTTAATAAAGAAATCTTTACAGTTATAGATAACTTATCTAAAAGAAAAGGTGAAGAAATAGAGGATTATATTAATAGAGTTTCTTCACATAAAATAAGTGCTATTGTAAAAATAGCTGACAGACTAAATAATGTAAGCACTCTTTCTGAAAGTAGTCAAAAACACAGAAAAAAACAACTTTTAGAAACAAGAGAAGTTTATTTACCCTTAGTTAAACACTACAGAAGAGAATACTTTGAATATTCTAGTTTCTTTTGGCAAGCAAGAACTATAATGGTTGCCTTATTAAACGAAGTAGAAAGAGGAGTTCTAGCTGAGGAAAAACTAGATGACTTAATGCGGGAGTGATGGAACAGGCATACATACTTGCCTTAGAAGCAAGGTTTTGCGGGTTCAAATCCCGCCTCCCGTACCAAATATGCCCTCGTAGTCCAATTGGCAGAGACACAGGACTTAAAATCCTGACAGTACCAGTTCGAATCTGGTCGAGGGTACCAAAATAACCATTAATAAAAGAAAATTTAAAATAAGACTTGCTTTTTATATTAATGTGTGATATACTATTATTAGAATATAAACAAAGGAGGAAAGTATCAATGACAAAGAATATGAAAAATTGTAACCGAAATTTTTATAGTAGTATTCAATCCGTATCAGATGATTATCATTTTAACGATAGGGACTTTTGTCATGCATATTTTTCAAAGTAATAAAACACAGCATTTGTAACAATACAAGTGTAAATACCTAAGAAAGATATAATTATGATTAAAGACCCCGTTGAAAACAATTAGTACTCAATGGGGTTTTTGTATATTCAAACATATGGTCCTGTGGTCTAGTGGTTTAGGACGCTGGCCTGTCACGCCAGAAATCGTGGGTTCAAATCCCATCAGGACCGCCATTTTTTAATAACATGAGAGGTGTAAGATGAAAAAATTCCTTGTATTATCAGGAAAAAACTCTAAAAATTTTAATAAGGCTTTAAATAATTCAAGAAGAAATAAATATGACTATAAAAAAGAAAAAGAAAAATCTTTGAAGCAATTAGAGATTATTATGAAGAATATAGGGAGGAATAATCAATGAAAAAAGAAAAGATAAGAGCAATCTATATTGGTGATGTTCAATTTGATACTTGTGTGGTTTTTGAACTAAATGAAGAAAATGACTACTTTGAGATGGTTGGAGATACTGAATTTAGATATCCAAGAGAAGGAGTCATCCAAGATGAAGACTTTATTTTGTTTAAAATTACCAAAAATGAAGACGAGTCAGAAGACGGTGAAAGAGTTTTAGATTTTGTTGAAATAATTAAACCAGGTGCCATAGCCAAGAGGTAAGGCACAGGTCTGCAACACCTGTATCCTCAGTTCGAATCTGAGTGGCATCTCCATTATACGCCTGTAGCTTAATTGGATAGAGCGCACGGCTACGAACCGTGAAGTTAGAGGTTCAAATCCTCTCAGGCGTGCCATTCATTTATAAATTAAACATTGGGGAGTAGCCAAGCTGGTAAGGCTGCGGACTTTGACTCCGTGATTTCGCAGGTTCGAACCCTGCCTCCCCAGCCATTAAATACTTTAAGTATTAGGAGGAGACATGAGTTATAAACATATAAAAAGTTATAGACAAAGAACCAAAGAGAGAGTGATTTATGTTATGGGAGGAAAATGTGCTGTGTGTAGTTATGCTAAATGTAACTCTGCATTAGAAGCTCATCATATAGAACCATCAATAAAAAACTTCACTATATCCACTAATTTAAACAAGGCTTGGAAAACTATTTCCAAGGAACTGAGAAAATGCACCTTGGTTTGCTCAAACTGTCATAGAGAAATCCATGAAGGATTAATCACCTCACCTCCTAGCTCTTTTGATTTAAACAGAAATAATGAGGTTATAGAAGAGATTAATTCAATAAAAAAAACCACCCATAATTATTGTGTTGATTGTGAAACCATAATTGTTAGAGAGGCTACTCGTTGTGTAAGTTGTCACGGAAAAAACTCTCGTATTACTGATAGACCAAGTCGTAAAGAGCTAAAACAAATGATAAGAGCAATGTCATTCGTTTCGATTGGAAAAAAATATGGAGTAAGTTGTAATGCAGTAAGAAAGTGGTGTTTATCTGAAAATTTACCAAATAAAAAACGTAAAATTAATGCAATTAGTAGTAAAGAATGGGATAAACTATAATATGCACACTTAGAATATTAGTTAGTTCGTCGGCCTGATATGCCGGAGGGGTAGGAGCGTTACCTACAGTGTGTACCAATATGGTGGTGTTAGCTTAGTGGTTAAAGCGCTGGGTTGTGATTCCAGATACACGGGTTCAATTCCCGTACATCACCCCAAATGGAGGGGTACTCAAGAGGCTGAAGAGACGGGTCTTGAAAACCCGTAGGAGTCGAAAGGCTTGCGTGGGTTCAAATCCCACCCCCTCCGCCATTTTACGGAGGAATACTCAAGAGGTAAGAGGCTAGTTTGGAAAATTAGTAGACGTGAAAGCGTGCGTAGGTTCGAATCCTACTTCCTCCGCCATAAAAATTAAAATCAAAATAGCTTGACATTACGTCAACTATATGATAGAATTATATATGAAGAGAGTAGCTCAGTTGGTAGAGCACCTGTCTATTAAATACTTACATGGACGAGTTGTGAGATACTTCTAAAAGCTCAAACAGGTTGTCAGGGGTTCGATTCCTCTCTCTCTTCACATTCGCTGCGGTAGCTCAGCAGGTAGAGCACTGGACTGAAAATCCAGGTGTCCCCGGTTCGACTCCGGGCCGCAGCACCATGGAGACGTGGCAGAGAGGCTGATTGTGGCACCCTGCTAAGGTGTTAGCCCCTCCGGGGGCTCGTAGGTTCGAATCCTACCGTCTCCGCCATTTAATTAAATACGGAAGAGTGGCCGAGTCTGGTTAAAGGCGGCGGACTGTAAATCCGCTCTCTTATGAGTCCGCAGGTTCAAATCCTGCCTCTTCCACCATTTTAAATAATAAATAACTGGACAGTTTAAAACAAAAATACCGAGATGAATTTACTTGTGAAACTATTGTTGCCTAGGTAAAACAATGTAAGCGCCAAGTATCTACATTTATTCTGCAGGATAAATGAAGCTTGGAGATAACTGCACTTATAGCAAGAAGAGTCCCCAGTTTTTAAATAAAATTAAATATGGTGAAGGTATCGAAGTGGTCAATGAGGCGGCCGGTAAGTCTGCTCCTTGATAAGTATGGCCATTCTAAAATTTTAGAAACTTATAAGGTTCGTAGGTTCAAATCCTACCCTTCCCACCAATTATAAACAACAAAAAACACCCTTTTAAACTAGGGTGTTTTTATTTTATATTTTATTTCTTTTTTAAGCTTGTTGATTTAATAAATCCAACTTTTCCATCTGATGTCTCAATTCTTGCAAAATCATTTGTTCCTATGGCTAAGACCTTGACCTTGTCTCCTTGCTTTAAGTTTCCAACTTCATCAGCTCCCATAGATGAAGAATTGTACATTTGTCCTGGAACAACTACCTCTGCATTAACATTTGATAATATAGCAAATGTCACTCCATCAAATATATCAACACTATCTGGAGCAGCTGGATATGGTATTCCTAACCCAGTTGTGTCAGGCTCTGGTTCAGGTTCTGGAGTAGGAGTAGGTGCTGGTGTTGGCTCAGGCTCATTGTCTTTTTTGGTTAGTGCCTCTATATTAGACTTCAGTTCAGATATGATTTTATTAACTTCTTCTTGAGAAGCGGAATCACTATCAAAATACTCTTTAGCTTTCTTTAGGTTGGCCTTGACATCATCCATTCCTTCTTCTTCATATGAATCACTCTTTCTTATAACTTTATTAGCAATGTCAATTATTTTACTTAGGTTGTCTTTATCAACCTCTTCAATCTCTTCTTCTCCCGGTGGAGTCTTAGTTAAATCTGCCATTCTTACAAATAAAAATGAATCCCCATCTTCAAAAACTGCATATTCATTCGTCGTATCTATACCTATGATTTCAACTGACTCTCCTGGAGCCAAGCTTCTAACTATACTCCCTGTATCATCAAGCGCATCACTTGCGGGAGCAGCGTTTTTTGTATACATGGTTGTTTTTGTTTCTTCAAAGATATAACCAGCATGTTTAAATGTTCTTACATTAGAATCTTCTCCGGATTGACCAGACTTCTCTATAATTTTTATTCCTCCCACTGAGCAGCCTGATAACATCATAACTACAACCAGGGAAAGAATAGCTATAATACGCTTTCTCATAGTTTTAACCTCCTTTATTTTAAATATCTACTACTCTTATTTTAACACATTTATCTTATAAATAAAAGCTCTACTCTTTTTATTTTAAATAGGGTATAATATAGATGAAGTATTTTGTTTCAACAAATATTTTTAAAAAAAGAGAGGAGAATGGAAATGAAAAAACTTCAAAAATTTTTAGTAAGAACAATGGCAATGCTAATGATGGTGGTAGTATTTATGAGCGTAAGTACTATCAATGCTTATGCAGCATCAAGCATTAGTGTAACAACATCAGGGGATACAATCACAGTAAGTGGTAACCTTGATGGAATTGACAACCCTGAGGTATTAGTTTATCATACAGGGGCAAACAGTAACCAAATTTCTGCCCCAAACGCTAGCTGGACATCTTATGGTTCCCAAGCGTCTATAGTTAACTTTGGTAACTACAAAGGAAATTTTTCGTTTTCTTTCAAAGTTGAAGGATACGGAAAGATTAATGTAGTTGCTGAGTTATATAGTGGCAGTACAGTAGTTACATCCGCATCAGGTTCACTACAGTTAGCTGCAAAGCCTGCTGAACCTACACCAGAGGTTAAACCTCCAGTAGTAGATAATCCGCAGCCAAAGCCAGAAGTTAAGCCTGAACAACCTAAACCTGCACCAAAACCAGAGGAAAAACCTAAGGAAGAAAAACCAGTAGTCGAGGCTCCTGCAAAGCCTAAAGAAGACAAGCCGGTTGAAATCAAGCCTGAAGGAACTATCCCCGAGTTAGACCCGAACGTTCAACATTTGAATGGCGGGAACAACAGCAGTGATAAAGTTGTTATCGAGGCCGAAGTTGTAGCTCCTGTTCCACAAACAGGTGGACAAAAGCCAGCTACAAACAATACTAACACTAACCATTCATCAAGCAATAACTCCAACAATAACTCTTCAGTTACTCAAGACGTTGCAGAAACTGAAGTTGACAATATTGATTTAGAGCTAGAAGTTGAAGAAATCGAGTTAGAAGAAGTTGTTTTAGAAGAAATTCTAGAACACAATGAAGTTAAAGAAAACCAAGATATCAATGAAAGTGGTTTCCCACTATGGTTGATTATCGCAATTATTGCAATCTTAGCTTTTGTAGTCGGAAGACATACAAGGCAAAGAGAGGACGAAAAAGTAATATAGTTTTTTATCCGAGGAGGCGCTTGCGCCTCTTCTTTTTTTTATTTTTTTTGATGTATAATATAGATGTATATTTATATACTTTCAACAAAACATAAAAAGGAGGATGTATTATGTTAAAAGATTTATTGCGTACCGAGGAAAGAGAACAAATTCAAAGGGATTTTGATGAGCAGAATAAAACTTCTACCTATGAAACTATGGATAGAATTTATATTCGTGAATCAAGAAAGAGGAACAGAAGTTGGAAAGTATTGGCTTTAGCGTTTATTCCATCATTTTTTGTCAGTATGTTTATTGATAAATGGTTCGGAGTCAGAATGTCTAAAACACTATTTGGAATTTCTGGTTTGTCTTTAACGGTAGCTTATACGATATATGTTAGGAAATTGGTTGCTGAAAAAATGGCAGCTGTTCCCGACCCTTACAAACGTAAGGCTACGTATAAAGATTATTTTGCCGTTCTTTTTGAACTCTTGAAACAATGGTAACAACACTTATAAGAAAATAGAAAATTTTTAAGTCGTTGCAGGAGACTGAAGGGGTGATTTTTCACCCTTTCTTTTTTTATAATATTATCTCACTAAAATCGATTTAAAAACAGTAAAAACCCCAATAAGCTTGATATACCAGGCTTTAGAGGGTTTACTTTTTTATCCTTACCAAAGCTTCAAAAGCCTTTAATATCAATACTTTCAAGACCTCTTAAAGTTTAAGTGAGGATTATACACAACTACGTTTTAACGTTCTTAAAATCGATTTAAAATAAACTTTACTTTTGACTTATTTTGTAGTATAATGTACTTATAAAATATTTTATAAGACAAGGAGGTCTAAAAATGAAAATCAAAAGAGTTTTACTCTTGCTTCTGATTACAGTTGTATCTACTACTTTGATAGGTTGTCAAAGTAATATCTCTCAAGAGCCAAGATTAACTTCTTTAGAGCATGATGTAAATGATAAAATCGTTATTGAAGAATTACAGGCTAAGGATATCTTATTGCGAAATTCAGAACTTACAAGTTTAATTAAAAGTCTAAAGGTAAATCATGATGTTAAAGTCAAAACAGAAGAGCATGAAGAAAATATATTAGTAAATATGGATTTGTTTTACAACAAAGGAAATGTCAAAAAAGCATCTATTATGTTCAAAGGACAAGCAGAATATGAAATCTTACTTCCAGACATAGAAGAAAAAGTGTTATTTGTAAAAGATTCAGAGTCTGAAGAATGGATAAAGCAAACTATTGAAGATTACAGGGTTCAACCAGACTATTTCACACTACTAGAAAAGCTAGAAGGTTTATCTGTTAGCAAACCTGATACATTATCTTTAAAAGAAGAAATAGATAGTTATAAATTAACAGTTAAAGATAAAGAATCTGAAATAGATATTTTTCAACTACTAGGCTCCCTGGCCCTGCGCAACCTGTTGATGCTGATCGGTGCAGTGGCGCTGATGGTC
>ERZ1032852.101-NODE-101-length-24448-cov-12.966097_pt1 | contig 24448 bp, 23 predicted proteins | sample MGYA00516689_ERZ1032852 | MGnify/ENA primary metagenome ERZ1032852 (study PRJEB33719, sample SAMN04262499) | wastewater metagenome | biome: rural village; feature: composting latrine chamber; material: composting feces with ash | place: El Salvador | collected...
CTCCTCCCAACAGGTCCACCAGGCACTACAAAACGCGGGTGAGTCCGTGAGCCTTGCAACGGTGTACCGCAGCCTGCAGACACTCACCGAAATGGGACAGATCGACTGCGTGCGCTCAGCCAGCGGGGAGAACCTCTATCGCCTTTGCGAGACCCTCGGTCACCACCACCACGTTGTCTGTGAAAAGTGCTCTCGCGTAGAGGAGGTCGATCTTGGCAGCATTGAGCCTGCGCTGATCACTGCGGCCGCTGCGAAAGGGTTCCAGCTCAGCGCCCACGAACTGGAGCTATTCGGGGTGTGTGAGGACTGCCGAAGCTAGCCCGCGCCTCGCCTCTCTGTTTCGGCCGCGCATCAAGGTCAGCTATGGGCGCGCATCACAGCCCTGCTGCCGTGCAATGACGCCGCGACTGAAGCGCGACACGCAGCCGAAACAAGACGCCATGCGCAGCCAAACAAGACACGATGCGCGGCCAAAACGGGACACGATGCGCAGCCAAAACAGGATGCCATGCGCGGGCTAGCTGACCTGGTCTTCCGCGCCACCAAACCTTCTGTCGCGGGTCCCGTAATCGGCTAGACACCGCCAGAGCTCACCACGCCCAAAGTCAGGCCAGGCCAGGTGCAGAAAGTCCAGTTCGGCGTAAGCCAGCTGCCAAAGCAGGAAGTTGCTTATGCGCGCCTCCCCCGACGTGCGGATAAGCAAATCAACGTCCGGCACATCAGGGGCGTAGAGCTTGCTTGCAAGCGCTCGCTCCCCAATCGAAGCCGCCTGCCGCTTCCCCGCTTGGACTTCCAGCGCCAGTTCGCGAGCCGCGTCCGCAATCTCTGCTCTCCCCCCGTAGTTCACGCAGAGCAGCAGTTGAGTCCCCCGGTTATCCTTCGTGATTTCCTCAGCGCGGCGCAGCTCCTTGATCACGGACTTCCAGAGCCTGGGTTCGCGTCCCACCCAACGCACCCGGACCCCCCACGAGTCCAGCCGGTCCGTGTGCTTCCTAATGACGTCGCGCGAGTAGCCCATCAGGAAGTTCACTTCCTTTGGAGAGCGCCGCCAATTCTCCGTCGAAAACGCGTACATCGACAGGTACTTCACGCCCGCCTCAGCAGCGCCGGCAACCGTGTCCATCAGCGCCAGCTCCCCGGCCTTGTGACCTTCGGTTCTGGGGAGCCCGCGAGCGTTCGCCCACCGCCCGTTCCCGTCCATGATGACAGCGACGTGGCTGGGCACCTTCCCGACCAGGGCCGGGTCAAAGCGAACCGTTCCCGTCCCCGGTGCTGCAAGGGGATCGTACGAGGGCGGCCTAGCGATCTTTTCAGTTTTCAAGTGAGCCTCCAGCGGTTGCGAAGGGGAGGGAGCGGAGCCTTTGCTCCAGGTGCCATTGCGCCCATGCTCCCGACAGTTGGTGGGCCTCATCCCACAGGGCCTGGGGGGCAGCGAGCGCACTCTCCCAGTCCCCTGCGAGTAGCGCCGCCATGAGAGCGGCGGTCCCGGCTTGGAGGTGGGTGGCGCCGGCGGGGGCGCACCCGGTGCAGAAAACTCCCCCACCTTCAGGGCTGAAGAACTCAAGGCCAGCTTGTTCCGAGCAGGCAACACAGTGGGCTAGGGCGGGCTGCCACCCTTCGAGCGCCATGGAGCGCAGCAGGAAGGCCGCCCCGGTTAGGGCTGCGGGGCGGCGGCGCGTGGCGAGGGCATGCAGTGCGCCGTGCAGTAGGTCGAACTGGCCAGGGTCCGCGTCGTCGTGACCATCCGTGAGCTTCTGAATCGTCTCCACCATGAGTTTCGCGTTCGTGAATGCCGCGTAGTCTTCCCCCATTTTGTCGGCGTAGGCCATCAGCGTCTCCGCCTGCGTTACGACGTCCAGGTTCCGGCCGCGGTGAAGTTGCAGCTCAACAAGGTTGAAAGAGGACAGTCGCGCCCCGAACTTTGAGGTGGTTCGTCGCACCCCTTTTGCAACGGCGCGGATCTGCCCGGACTTTCTTCCAAGCAGGATGACGATGCGGTCGGCTTCACCCAGCTTGTAGCTGCGAAGCACAATCGCCTGGTCGCGGTAACTGCGGAGCACGGGCCAATCATCCCACGCCCAGCAGTGAGCGTTACTGGCGTAGCGCGCGGTTCAGCGCGGAGATGACTGCCTTGTAAGCGGAACGGGCGATCGAGGAATCGATGCCAACACCCCAAACCACCTGTCCCGCAACTTCCGCTTCAACGTAAGACGCTGCTTCAGCTTCGCGGCCGGCTCCCATGGCGTGCTCGGAGTAGTCGAGGATGTTCAGGTCAAAACCTTGTCCGCGCAGGGCGTTCACGAACGCGTCAACAGGGCCCGACCCGCGAGCCTCAATCACCTTGGGTTCACCCTTGTCGAAGATGGTTGCCTTCAACCAAGCGCCTGCTTCGTCGGCCTCAACGGAAGTCTTTCCGAGCACGAAACGACCCCAGGGTTCCAGGCCCTCGGCGGCGTCTGTTGGCAGGTATGCGTCCGCGAAAACCTTCCAGAGGGTGTCTGCGTCGACCTCACCACCGCGGGATTCAGCGTTCGCCTGCACCAGCTTCGCAAAGTCAATCTGGAGGCGGCGTGGAAGCTCAAGGTTGTGGGCCGACGACATCAAGAAAGCGACGCCGCCCTTGCCGGACTGAGAGTTGACCCTAACCACGGCCTCGTACGTCCGCCCAACGTCATGCGGGTCGATGGGAAGGTACGGGATCTCCCAGATGACCTCGGTGTCTTTCCCTGCCTCTTCCTGCTTTTGGGCGCGGACAGCGAACCCCTTGTTGATCGCGTCCTGGTGAGAACCAGAAAAAGAGGTGTAAACCAGGTCGCCCGCGTAAGGCGTACGGGGAGGAACCGGCATCCCCGTGCAGTACTCAACAGTGCGACGGACCTCGTCAATGTGGGACAGGTCCAGCTGAGGATCAACGCCCTGCGTGAACAGGTTCAGGGCAAGTGTCACCAGGTCGACGTTCCCGGTGCGCTCCCCCTGCCCGAACAGGCACCCCTCAACGCGGTCGGCGCCAGCCAGCATCGCGAGCTCGGCAGCTGCAACAGCACTCCCCCGGTCATTGTGAGGGTGCACCGAAACGGCAACATGCTCGCGGCGGGTCAGGTTGTCGGACATGTACTGGATCTGGTCCGCGTAAACGTTCGGGGTCGACCGCTCAATGGTGGCAGGCAGGTTCAAGATGAGTTCCCGCCCCTCTTCAGGGCCCCACGTGTCCATGACGGCTTCGCAAACCTCGAGCGCGAACTCGGGTTCGGTGTCGATGAAGATCTCCGGGGAGTACTCGAGCCCAACGACGGTTTCGTCGCCAAGCAGTTCCTCGGCATCACTCATGATCTGAGCAACCCCGGAAGTTGCAAGCTTCACCGTTGACACTTTGTCTGCCTTGAACACGACTTCGCGGAAAAGGGGTGAGGTGGCGTTGTAAAGGTGGATGGTTGCGCGGGGGAACCCGACCAGGGACTCAACGGTCCGACGAATGATGTCAGGGCGGGACTGGGTGAGGACAGAGACGGTCACGTCGTCCGGCACAGCGCCTTCGTCAACCAGGCTGCGAACAAAATCGAAGTCGGTTTGGGAGGCCGCGGGGAACCCGATCTCAATCTCCTTGAAGCCAAGGCGGACCAGCAGGTCAAACATGAGTCGTTTGCGGGCCGGGTCCATGGGCTCAACCAGAGCCTGGTTACCGTCGCGCAGGTCGGTTGAAAGCCACCTGGGGGCGGACGTGATTTCCTTGTCCGGCCAGGTGCGCTGCGGGTAGGTGAAGGGGTTGGACTCGCTGAAGGGACGGTACTTGTGCGCCGGCATGCCCGACGATTTCTGGCGGTTTTCTGGTCCTGAAGTTTTCACGACTAAAAGCTCTTTCTGACGATGGGTTGTGGCCGAATCGGAGAACTACTCACTCCGCGACAAGGCACCGATCCGGGTCAGGACTCGCCGCGGCGTCGAAGAAGTAGGAGCAGAGCTTTCACACTGCCAACCTATCTAGCTGGGAACAGCCACGCAAAACGGTTTCACGGTTGGACAGTGGTTTTCAGGTAAGCGCGGCGGTCCTTCCGCCACTTTGCCCTGGCTCTGGCGAAGTCCCCGACGGGGGTCGAGGTGAGCGCAACCAGCAGCAAAACAGCTATCGCAAGGTTGAGGACGCCCGTGTGAGTGTCGATTGTTTGGTCCCGTTCCATCCACTTCCAGAAGAGGTAGATGATTTCTAATCCGACGGTCAGGATCAGCAGCTGGCGGGCGCCGCGCCTCCCGTCCCAAATGCCGAAGCTTAGGACACCCAGCAGCACGAACTCTAACGCAGCAGTGCCGATGAGGATCGCCTGCGTGGCGGGCTCGTTCTGTGTGTCAAGCCCTGTGCCCGTGTGAACCAAGCGGAAAATGGTGACTACTTGCGCGACCATGAGCATCAGCAGCATGGCTAGTGCACCGTAAACACCCATTGGCCTGGGGATCTTCGCCAGCTGTTCTTTCGGGTTATCCGAGGTGACGTCGGGTTCCCCGGCGTTCGCGGAAATAGCGGCGAGGTCAGCCTCGGGCAAATATGAGGGAGTGTGCTCAAGGTTGACAACGGGAAGGTCACCGTCGGTTTGGATCAGGTCACCGCCGCCATTCCGATCGTGGTATGCCGTAGAAAAGTCTTCGATGAGCTGCACCTGCAGGTCCGGGTCGACGGACTCGATCGAGGAAATAACGTAGTTCCTTTCCCCGTCGATGTCGGCGTCGATCTTGTGAGTCACCTGCAAAGTAAACAGCGACAGTCCCACTTTGCGGTCGTACGTCGCAGCTGCGACCCAGTCAACCCGCACTCCGCCAGGCAAGGGCCAGTCCGGTGGGCACTTCCAGAAACGAATGTGGTGACGCTTCCCCGGGCTGCCTGCAACTTCTTTCTGGTAGGCGAAGTCCTGCATGCGGTCAAAAACAGTGAGGGTTGAAACCGGGGCGGTCTGGTAGGACTTTCCCGCGAGCGTCGCCCCGATGATCTTCAGCGAGGTCCGCATGTTCACGGGTTCAGCCAGGGTCCACCCGGCCGCTTGCATCACCCTGTGGATGTTGTCCGCCGACCCGTCGAAAGCCAGATTGATGGGATCCCCTAGCAATCCGTAATCGGTGCGTGAACGCCCAATGAAGTAGTTCGGCACGTACATGGAGGTGAGGAGCTTGTGAACGCGGGGAAGAACCCAGTAGGCCAGGATGCCCCAGAGCGCCACCAGGTAGACAGCTAGCACCCATTTCGTGGAGCCCTCTAGCTTGAAAACAAGCCACAGCAGCCACAGGGCCGCGGCCCCAGCTAGAAGGAAAAACGCTCCGTCAATGAACGCGAAGACCGCGTTGTTGCGTCTGCGCCTGCTCTCAGCGCGCCGCAGTGCTTTCTCTGTTTTCGCCACACCCGCACCTTTCGCAGCGTTAGAAGCCGAGGCGCCGTAGGGCTTTCGGGTCGCTTTGCCAGTTCTTCAGTGAAGTGACGTGCAGGTGCAGGTAGACGCGCCGGTCAAGCAGGCGCTCAATCTCTGCTCTAGCCTGAGTGCCGACCTGTTTCAGCCTGGCCCCACCCTTCCCGATGATGATGGCCTTTTGGGATTCCCGTTCAACAAAGATGGTGACGTAAACGTCCAGGAGCCCTTTACCCTTTGCGCCCGCGCGTTCCACGATTTCATCGACACGAACAGCGACAGAGTGAGGAAGTTCGTCCCGTACCCCCTCAAGGGCAGCTTCACGCACGTACTCCCCGATCAGGGTCTCTTCTGATTCGTCAGTGGTCTCTGAGGTCGGGTACAGCTGAGGGCTCTTCGGTAGGAAAGAGATCATGACATCTTCAAGTGTTTCCAGGTTTCGGTCCGTCACGGCGCTAACCGGAACGATGGCGTCGAACTCGCCAAGAGCCTTAATGTCGCTCAAATGCTCGGCGAGTCTCCCGGGGTCAACCAGGTCCAGCTTCGTGGCAACAGCGATTTTCTTGGCCCGTGTGCCCTCTATCTGCGAGGCGATGTAGCGGTCCCCGGGACCAATCTTTTGGTCGGCCGGGAAGCAGACGGCAACCAGGTCGACGTCAGCGGCCGCTTCAACAACCATTTCGTTCAGGCGCTTGCCCAAGAGGGTTCGGGGACGGTGGTAGCCCGGCGTGTCCACCAAGACAATCTGTCCTGAGGGGCGAGTTACGATTCCGCGAATGTTGTGCCGGGTGGTTTCTGGTCTGTTGGAGGTGATAGCGACCTTTTGGCCCACCATTGCGTTCGTCAGGGTGGACTTCCCCACGTTGGGCCTGCCGATCACGGCAACGAAACCCGCGCGGTAGTCGGCTGGGCGCATCGGGAACTCAGTGTCTTCTTGAATGCCTGCTGCGGCCAGCATTTCGTCAAGGTTTGCTGTTTCGTCCCTGAGTTCACTCATCGTTTCCACCCTCTCCGAAGAAGCTTCTCCCCGGGTTTTCCGTCTCTGGCTCAGAAAGAACCTTCACTTTAATGGTCCGCACTTGTCGGCGCCGACCCACGTCCTGCCCTGCCGTTAGTTCTAGAGAGCCCACTTCCGCGCGGTCACCCGGTAGGGGGACGCGCCCCAGCAGTTTCCCAAGCAGGCCCCCGATGGAGTAGACGTCCTGCTCGTCGATCTTCACACCCAACAGGTCTTCAAGGTCAGCACTCGAGTAGGACGCTGGGACGTTCCAGGTGTTTCTCCCTACCTTTTCGGGGCTCTGGGCGGCGCGGTCGTGTTCGTCTGTTAGCTCTCCGACCAGCTCTTCAAGGATGTCTTCAGCAGTGACAATCCCAGCAATCCCGCCGTATTCGTCAACGACCAGAGCCAGGTGAGAGTTCGTTTCCTGCATTACCCGTAGTTCGTCGTCGGCGAGCTTCATCTCCGGGACGAAGGCTGCCGGGCGCATTACGTCGACGACTGAAACGTCGCTTTGCAGGTGAGGGTCGTAGAGCCGGCGCACCACGTCTTTCAGGTACAGCACGCCGAGCACGTCATCAGTGTTCTTCCCGATCACCGGGAGGCGGGAGAATCCCGACTGCAAGAACAGTTCCACGGCTTCGCTGGGGGTAGCGTCGCCCTTCACTACGACCATCATGGTGCGCGGCACCATGACTTCTCCCACCCGGGTCTGTCCCAGTTCGAACACGGACCGCAGGATTTCCCGGTCCTCCTTGTCCAGGGATGGAAGTTCGCCCTCCGAAACTTCGTCAACGAGTTCGTTTAGTTCCTGGATGACAGCAAGCCTTGGGGAGGTCTTCAGGGAGCTCGCAGAGACCACTGCACTCCCTGCCGTGGCGCCGCGGATGGCCCGCGCGCGCTGCAGCAGCTTGCGGGCAAGTGGAGCCCCCGCAAGACCCACCCAGACGTACCTCTCGCCTGTCATCAACCATGCGAGCGCCAGAAGAGCGCCAAGTTCTAGGAGCGCAACCACCGACACTGCAAGTAAGAGCGCGATCCACCAGACCCAACCGAGGCTAAGAAAAAAGATGAAAGCCGGGACGGTTGCTAGGACCGAACCCAAAGAGAGTGTGATCGCCCGGGGAACCAGAAGCTGCAGGGCTGTGAAGCGACGCAGTCGGACCGCCTCCGCTAGTGTTGTTGCCCCACGACGCCCTTCCTCTTCCAGGTCTTGCACGAAGGCAAGCGTCATCCTGGACAGGGAAACGTCGACCGCACTAATCCACATGCTCGCCAGGATCAGGGCGATGCCAACGGCGGCGGTTAGGGCTGCAACCAGGGGCGAAACCGTTAGTGACGCGGCCATCATCTACCTGCAAGGAAGGTGAGCAGCAGCTTTCGTTGCAGGGCGAACATCACCTGTTCTTCTTCACTTTCGGCGTGGTCGTAGCCCAGCAGGTGCAAGATTCCGTGCGTCGCTAGGAGCAGCATCTCTTCCTCTGAGGAATGCCCAGCTTGCTTCGCTTGCTCTTCAGCCACTGCCGGACAAATGACTACGTCTCCCAGCATCCCTTCCTCGCTGGGCGCCCCTGGCGAACCAGGTCGAAGCTCATCCATTGGGAAGCTCATGACGTCTGTTGGCCCTGGCAAGTCCATCCACTGCTGGTGCAACCGAGTCATCGCGACGGTGTCAACGAACAGGATGCACAGTTCGGCGTGAGGGCTGACATGCATCTGGTGTAGGACGTATTCTGCAAGCTCCACGAACTCAGTGGCGTCTATTTTGCTTTCGGTTTCGTTAATCACTTCAACGCTCACACCTACCGCCGCCTTTCGCTTTTCGGGTGGCGTAGCTCCCAGTCACTGTAGGCATCCACGATGTCGGCGACAAGGCGGGTGCGGACAACGTCGGCGCTAGTGAGGTACTGGAAGTGAACACCGTCTATTCCGTCCAGGATTTTCGCCGCCTGGACAAGACCGGAAGTCTGCGCGCCTCCCAGGTCGATCTGGGTGACATCGCCGGTCACAGCCATGCGGGACCCCTCACCGAGCCTTGTCAGCAGCATCTTCATTTGCGCCGTCGTGGTGTTTTGGGCTTCGTCAACTATCACGAAGGAGTCGTTGAGTGTCCGCCCGCGCATGTAGGCAAGGGGCGCCACTTCAACTGCGCCGGACTCCATCAGTCCCGGCAACGTTCCGTCCTCAAGAAGGTCTTGAAGCGCGTCGTAAAGGGGACGCAAGTAGGGGTCGATCTTGTCGCTGAGTGATCCGGGCAGAAAACCTAGGTTTTCCCCTGCCTCAACGGCGGGGCGCGTCAAGATAAGGCGCCGCACTTTCCCGTCCAGCAAGTCTGAGATGGCTTGAGCCATAGCCAAGTATGTCTTGCCTGTCCCCGCCGGCCCGATCCCGAACGTGATCTGGGCGCGGGCAAGGCTATTCATGTATTCCTGCTGGCCGGGCGTCTTGGCCCGCACACCCCGACCCCGACCAGTCACTACCGCGCCCACGTGGGAGTTGATTCCGGGGAGCGCTGCCTGCATCGGTGTGTTCGCAAGGAGTCCCACAGCGTGCTTCACGCCCTCAGCGTCCAGAGGGGATCCGGACTGAGCTAGGCGAACCAGCTCATTGAGGATGGAACGGGCGGTGTTGACTTGGGTCTCATCCCCAGCAATCGACAGCGTCCTGCCGTGGACAAGGATTGAAATACTCGGGAATCCTTTTTCAAGTACCCGCACGGTTTTGTCGGCTGGACCCAGAATGGTCACCAGGTCTACGCCTTCTGGGACAACAAAAGACCGGGTCACCACCTGGCGTTTACCCCGGCCGTAGTCTTCACTCAAGGCCACGTTTTCCACTGCCCCAAGCTTACGCACCGGGAACGTTTCCGTTCACCAGCGACCTGCCAGGAGGTTCAGGGCCACCAGAGCTGCTGGGCCGGCACTAGAGCTTCGCAAGACCTCCGGCCCCAAAAGGACCGGGGTCGCGCCCGCACTCTGCAAGGCAGCGAGTTCAGCGCCACTGATTCCTCCCTCTGGGCCAACCACCACGGTAATCCCCGCTAAGTCGCCTTTCCCCAGGGCTGCGCTGGCTGCGTCCTTGAGTGAGAAGGAAGCTTCTTCGTGGCAGACCAAGACGGTTTCTCCACCGGCTTTCAACTGCCGCACTTTCGCCGCCAGCTCTGAGGAACTGGCAGGAGCTAGCAGTTCGGGGATGCGGGCTCGCCTGGACTGTTTCGTCGCGGCCGCAATCACGCTTTGCCACTTCGAAAGGGCGCGCTCCCCTTTGGAGCCCTTCCAGCGGACGATGCTGCGGTCAGCCTGCCAGGGGATGATGCGGTCAACCCCCAGCTCTGTTGCACTTTCGATCGCCTGTTCGTCCCGCCCGCTTTTCGCGAGGCTCTGTACCAACGTCAGTTTGGGAAAGCGTTCCGGTTCTTGGGTTTTCTCCAACACCTTGAACTCGATTTCTCCGCGGTCCCGGTTCGCCGCCAGCACCTCACAGGTGAGCCGAAGTCCGCACCCATCTACCAGGTCCGCGCGCTCACCTTGAAGAAGCCGTAGCGACCTGGCTGCGTGTCCTCCCTCGTTCCCACCGAACACTGCCGCGCCACCAACGTCCAGTTCGCCTAAGGGCAGTGCCCTTCCTGCCTGGCGAACGGCTGGCACAAGGAAAACGGGGGCAGTCACGGTGTCCTTACGCTCCGAGGGCGTCGCGGAGCCTACCGAAGACACCGTGTTTCACTGGCGGGCGTTCCCCCACCTCTTCACCGCGGTGCTTCGCTAGTTCCTCAAGCAGCTCCCGCGACTGGGCATCGAGTTTCGTGGGGATTTCGACCTCCACGTGCACAATCAGGTCGCCTCGGACAGCAGTCCCCATTTTGGTCACCCCGAGTCCCTTCAAAGTGATCTGGTCTCCGGGCTGCGTACCGGGCGGGACAACTATCTCCTTTTCCCCGTCGAAGGTGGTGAGAGGGAAAACGACGCCGAGAGCCGCGGTGGTCATGGGGACGGTGATTGAAGTGTGCAGGTCGTATCCACGGCGAGTGAACAGAGGGTCGGCCTTGACGTGGACTTCGACGTAAAGGTCGCCGTCCGCTCCCCCACGCGCGCCAGCTTCTCCCTGGCCGCGAAGCTTGATTCGCGAGCCGTCCTGGATGCCTGCGGGGACATCGACCGAAATGGTGCGACTCACACGCACCCGACCTTCACCTCGGCAGTTGTCACAAGGGTCCGTGATGATGCGTCCGGACCCCGAACAGCTGGTGCAGGGCACCGCAACCCGAATCTGTCCCAGCAGCGAAGACTGAACTTTGGTGACCTGGCCCGCCCCGTTGCAGGCGGTACAGGTGACTGGTGAGGTGCCGGGCGCAGCACAGGTTCCGTTGCAGGTCCCGCAGGTGACATTCGTGTCCAAAACGACCTGCTCGGTCGCACCGAAAACGGCATCTTCAAGGGAAATCTGCACCGAAACCTTAGAATCCCTGCCAGGTTTGCCGTGCGTCTGGGGTCCGGAGAACGGGCTGAAACCCCCCGCGCTACCAAACATTGCGTCAAAGAGGTCAGCGAACCCGAAGGTTCCCGGCATTCCGCCCGCGCCAGGTCTGTCGTACCCGCCAAGGTTGTACCGCTCACGTTTCGTTGGGTCAGACAACACCTCGTAAGCGACCGAAAGTTCCTTGAACGCTTCTTCGGACTGAGGACCCGCGTAGTCGGGGTGAAGTTGACGCGCCTTCTTCCGGTAGGCGCGCCTGATTTCTTCGGTGCTCGCGTCGCGGCTCACCCCGAGGACCTCGTAGTAGTCCCTCACTCGGTTCCTTCTTTCACTGGCCCTACCTCAGACGTGCCGCTTTCCTCTGCGGACGCCGTTCCCAACAGTAGTTCCGTTAGGCAACGTGACACAGCCTGTACAGCCGCTAGCGAAAGTGGGTAGTCCATCCTGGTCGGGCCTAGCACCCCCACGTGCACCGACCCGCCCCCACCACCGCTGTAGGTCGCAGACACGACTGCGGCCTCATTCAGAGGTTCGCTCAAGTTCTCTTCGCCAATCGACACGTCGAGGGGACCCGAATGGATTTCTGAGAGGACGCGGGCAAGTTCAGCTTGGTCTTCCAGCGTTTCTAGAACAGCTGACGGGTCGGAGAACCCTGTGGTTGGCCTTGCAAGTTTGGAGGCACCCGCCGTCACCGCCTTTGGCGCAACAAGTGGCCGGAAGATATCAAAAATGGCTTCCCGGACGCTCTGTGCCAGATCTTGAAGCTCGGGGGAGCTCTCCTCCATCGCTTCCTTCAGCGCTGTCTTAGCTTCGCTCAGGTCTTTGCCTGCCGCGGCCTGCGTCAGTCGCACCGCAAGGGCTCGCAGCTCGCCCTCTGTTGGGAGCTCGGCGTTTGAGAACTCAAGGATCCGCTCAGCGATCCTCCCCGACGTTGAGATGACCAGAACCAGCAGCCTGTTTGGTGGCAGGTCGACTAGCTCCACCCGTTTGATCCCAGACAGAGACAGGTCGGGGTATTGGGCGACCGCGGCTTGCCCTGTGAGCGTGCTGAGGACGCTTGCCGCACGCGCCACGGCCTCTTCCGTGTCCCCGGACCCACGCAGGGTTTCAACAATCAGTTTCTGGCGTTCTCCCTGCAAGCCTGTCGGGCTGCCCAGGTTGTCGACGTAGCTGCGGTAGCCCGCATCGGTCGGAACGCGCCCCGCCGAGGTGTGCGGCTGGGTGATAAGGCCTTGTCGTTCAAGGGCTCCCATGTCGCTTCGGATGGTCGCCGAAGAGACCCCGCTGACGTGGCCCTCCGCAACAGCCCGGGAGCTGACAGGCTCACGGGTTTGAACATGTTCCACGACAATCGCTTTGAGCACGCGAACGCGTCTTGAGGTTGTCGACATCTTCCCCCCTAACCTGGCTCTGCTAGCACTCTACTAGCGTGAGTGCGAGTCTCCCGAGGTGAGCCCGGCTACTCCCAACCAAGCAGGGTACGCGTCACTAAGTCTGCGAGTAGGCGCCCCTTCAAAGTGAGGGTCAAAGAGCCTTCCGCGAAAAAGTCCTGGTCGACCAGCCCCTCCTGCACCAGGCGCTCACCCGCGGCCTTGTTTTGGGGGGTGACGAGAAGGCCCTCACGGGTCCTGATCCCCAGCATCACCGCTTCCACCCGCTGGTCTTCAAGGGTAAGAAGTTCGCCTTGAAACCCAGGCGAGGTATCCCGAGATACTTTGCCGGCGTAAGCCAAGGGGTGTTTAACATTCCACCAGCGCAGCCCCCCTAGGTGAGAGTGGGCGCCGGGCCCGTAGCCCCACCAATCCCAACCCCGCCAATACGCCAAGTTGTGCACTGACCGGTCCTCTTCTGACTTTGCGAAGTTGGACAGTTCGTACCAGGAGTATCCGGCGTCCCCTAGCAGCCTGTCAGCCAACACGTACTTTTCCGCGTCTAGGTCAGGGTCGGGTTCGGGCAGCTCACCCCGCGCGACCTGGGCCGCCATTTTTGTTCCCGGCTCCACGATCAGGGAGTAGGCCGAAAGGTGGTCCGGGTTCATCTGGATGGCGGCTTCCAGGCTGGCTTCCCACTCTCCCAGTGTTTCTGTTGGGCTCCCGTAGATCAGGTCCAGAGAAGTCCCGAGGCCAGCCTCTTGTGCCCAGTTGATAGCAAGAGGAACGTTCGACGGCGTGTGAGTGCGGTCGAGGATCCCCAGGACCCGAGGACTCGCGGACTGCATCCCCACTGACAGGCGTGTCACCCCGGCTGCTCTGAACCTGCGGATGCGCTGTTCTGACGCGGTTTCTGGGTTCAGCTCCAACGTCACTTCAGGGGAGTCAGCGAAACCGTGAGCTGCCTCAAGAACATCCAGGATCCTCGCGATGGCATCCGGGGACATGAGAGAGGGCGTGCCGCCACCAAAAAAGACGCTGCGAAGGGGACGCGCCGGCAGTCCGGCAGCTTCCAATATCCGCTGCGAATCCCGGATCTCTTTTTCAACTGACTCCCCGTAGGTTGCGAGGTTTGCGCCCGGACCGAAGTCTTTCGTGTAGGTGTTGAAGTCGCAGTACCCGCAGCGCACCGTGCAAAACGGAACGTGAACGTACGCCGCGAAGGGACTACTCCCGTCCCCTACCTTCTCTGGTGGAAGCTCCCCATCTTCAGGCCACGCCGTCCCGGCTGGTTGGGCCCCCATGTCAGTGCCCCACGGCCACGACTTCAAGGTCGCGTACAGGCCGACCCTCTTCCATGGCTCGCTGCTCGAAGTGGGTGAGGACCCGGCCAGCGAACCTGGGAGCGAACGTGCCTTCCCCCGTCTCGCTGTCTTGGTGGGGATTTTCCAGGCCCGGGGAGCTGTTTGCGACCTGCAGCATGCTCTCCGAGTAGTCTTCCCAGTCGGTAGCCATCCTCCAGGTGCCGCCCTTTTTCAAGACGCCAACAACCGTTTCGGCAAAAGCGGGGCTGATCAGGCGCCGTTTGTGGTGTCGGGATTTGCGCCAAGGGTCCGGGAAGAAGGTCCAAAGTTCGCTGACTGAGCCGGGCGCGAAAGCAGTCTTCAGTGCCAGCGCGGCGTCTGCTTCAACTACCCGAACATTCGACAAGCCAGCTTCTGCGGCACCGGCAACCAGGCGGGCAATCCCGGGAAGCCACACCTCGAACGCCAGAAAGTCCTTCTCCGGGTGCGCTGCTGCGGCCGCCAGGACCTGCTCTCCTCGCCCCGACCCCACTTCCACAACCAAGTCTGCGGTGCGCCCGAAAAGCTCTTCCAAGTTGAAGCGGTAGCCCGGGTCAATCCCGGTGTAGCTGGCGTCCCTTGGAACGTCGACCACGAAGTCTTCCCTGTGTTGCCCAAACTGGCGGGCCAGCGTCGGACGCAGTTCCCGCGAGCGCGGCGTGAAGGACTTGGTGCGCGCCAAGTAGACCGGCTTGGCCTCCCCGGTCACTTCTTTCCCGTGGGGGCGTCTGCGGTGAGGGCTGCGATGAAGGCCTCTTGAGGCACGTCGACCCGACCGATCGACTTCATCCGCTTCTTACCTTCCTTTTGCTTCTCAAGGAGCTTCCGCTTACGGGAGATGTCACCGCCATAGCACTTGGCGAGCATGTCCTTACGCAATGCCTTGATGGTTTCGCGGGCGATGACGCGCGACCCGATCGCAGCCTGCACGGGGATCTCAAACTGCTGCCTGGGGATTAGCTCTTTCAGCCTGGCCGTCATCCGCACACCGTACGGGTAGGCGGCGTCCTTGTGAACAATGGCGCTGAACGCATCCACCTGCTCCTGGTTGAGCAGCACGTCGACTTTCACCAGGTCCGCGGCCTGGTCACCGGCCTCCTGGTAGTCCAGGGATGCATATCCGCGGGTCCTTGACTTCAGGTTGTCGAAGAAGTCAAAGACGATTTCAGCAAGCGGCAGCTTGTAGCGCAGTTCCACGCGTTCGGGCGACAGGTAGTCCATGCCCTGCATGGTTCCGCGCCGTTCCTGGCAAAGTTCCATGACGGAGCCAACGTATTCGGAAGGGGCCAGGATGGTCGCGTTCACAACCGGCTCGCGAACCTCTCTCACTTTGCCTTCAGGGAAGTCGGAGGGGTTGTCGACGCGGGTCACTTTCCCGTCCTCTGACTCCACTTGGTAAACCACGTTCGGAGCCGTTGCGATCAGGTCCAGGTTGAACTCGCGTTCCAGGCGTTCCCTCACTATTTCCAGGTGGAGGAGGCCTAGGAAGCCGCAGCGGAACCCGAAACCAAGTGCAACAGAAGTCTCAGGTTCGAAGCTGAGTGCCGCGTCGTTCAGCTGGAGCTTAGTGAGGGCTTCACGCAGATCAGGGAAGTCTGAACCGTCGACCGGGTAGATCCCTGAGAACACCATGGGTTGGGGATCCCGGTAACCCGGCAAGGGTTCTTCTGCTGGCTTGATCGCGGTTGTAACGGTGTCGCCGACGCGGGACTGCCGCACGTCTTTGACCCCGGTGATCATGTAGCCGACCTCACCGGCCCCAAGACCCTCCGTCGGGGTTGGTTCAGGCGACATCACCCCGATCTCAAGGAGCTCATAGGCAGCGCCCGAGGACATCATTTTCACGCGCTCGCGGACGCTGAAGTGCCCGTCGACAACACGGATGTAGGTGATGACGCCCCTGTAGGAGTCGTAGACGGAGTCAAAGATTTCGGCGCGGGGCGCTCCGTCTGGTTTCCCTGCTGGCGCTGGTACTTCCCGCACCAGGCGATCCAACAGCTCGGGGACGCCCTCCCCCGTCTTCCCTGAAACACGCAGGATGGAGTCTGGGTCTACTCCAAGCAGTGAGGAGATTTCTTCTGCGAAACGCTCCGGTTGTGCTCCGGGTAAGTCGATTTTGTTGAGGACGGGGATAACCGTCAGGTCGTATTCCATCGCCAGGAAGAGGTTGGCGAGGGTTTGCGCTTCGATTCCCTGTGCTGCGTCAACCAGTAGGACCGCGCCTTCGCAGGCTGCAAGGGACCTTGACACCTCATACGTGAAGTCAACGTGTCCCGGGGTGTCGATCATGTTGAGCACGTACTCTTCACCGTCGACCTCCCACGGCATTCGCACCGCCTGGCTCTTGATGGTGATCCCGCGTTCGCGTTCAATGTCCATGCGGTCCAGGTATTGCGAACGCATCTCCCGGGACTGGACGACGCCGGTCAGTTGTAGCATCCGGTCCGCGAGCGTCGACTTGCCGTGGTCAATGTGCGCGATGATTGAGAAGTTGCGCAGCTTGGACTCGGGGGTGTTCCCGGGCAAGTTGAGGTCGCTCTTCGAGCTTTGCTGGGATTTCGACAAGTGGCCTCCAACCATGAGATTCCAAGCTTGCCACGCCAGGCGCCCTAACTGAAAAGGTGTAGACATCGATCACAGCCCGACGCAGCTTCCTTCGGCGGTGAGGTGAAAAACACAGGCTGCACGCCTTCTTGCAGACTCTAGGGCAAGGGGCTCGCTGCTAAGCTTTTCGATTGGACTCCACGCCCGGTCGAGCGTGGTGTCAGGCTGGCCGTTCGCAGGTGCCCCACACCAAGCCCGGTGAGCCTCACCCCTCGTCGGCCCTTTTATGTTGATTGGTATTAGGAGAGTCTGAGTGGCGAACATCAAGAGCCAGATCAAGCGCAACAAGACGAACGAAAAGCGTCGCGTACGCAACCAAGCAGTGAAGTCTGAACTGAAGACGCTGGTCCGCAAGACCCGTGAAGCGGTTGAGGCTGGCGACAAGGAGCTTGCAGAAGAGAACCTGCGGATTGCTTCCCGCAAGCTAGATATTGCTGTTTCTAAGGGCGTCATCCACAAGAACCAGGCTGCGAAGCGCAAGTCCAAGCTGGCTGCGCGCGTCGCACAAATGTAGCAAGCTTCTTTAGCGCAAGGACTCGCGGTAGGTCCGGTAGATCTGGGCGACCGCGAGTTCTACTGCGCCTGAGGCATCCCTTGATGCCCCTTTCACTCCTGCGTCAGCGTCTGCGAGTCGCCTGATCGCAAGCGAAAGGGCTTCGTCGGTCCAGGCCCTCCCGCTTTTGCGTGCTTTGTCTGCGAGCCAGGGGGCCATTCCTAAGTCGGCTGCGGTCACGCCCGGAGCGCGTACTTTTGCAAGTTCCCTGAACTTGCGTGCAAGCACGGAAACCAAAACTACGGGTGGCACGCCGGTTAGGAGCGCTTGCCGGGTTTTTAGGATTGCGAGCGTCCCGTCCCCTTCCACCAGCGCGTCGGCCGCTTCAAATGGCGTCGTTTCGCTGCGTCCTTGGAAGAATGAGTGGACGGTTTGCTCGGTTATGTGTCCTTCGCTGTCACCGACTAGTTGCCTTGCGACCGCAAGCAGCTCACCCAAGTGTTCACCGACGGCTGCGACTAGGGCAAACAGTGCGGGCCGGTCAATGATCCCGCCGGCGTCCTTCACTTCTGCTGCGACCAGCTCCAGTTTCCGCTGGTGTCCCTTCGCTCCCGTCAGCTCTTCGCACTTGGTTTCCGGGTAGCCTTTGGCGCGGATGGCTCGCAGCACGCGCGCGCCGCGGTTTCCGCCGGTGTGCTTCAGGATCACCCAGACCCCGGGAAGCGGGTCTTCCACGTATTTTGCGAAGTCCTCGATAAAGGCGTCCGAGGCTTTTTCGACCCCGGAGATCACCAGGATTTGCGCGTCAGAGAAGAGAGAGCCGGAGACTAGGGTCGACAGTTCACCCTTTTGGTATTGCTCTGCGTCAGCCCGGTTTTCGTCGGCGTCCGGCGCGAAGTCGCGAACCTGCCGCAGCCATCCGCTCACGGCCCGCTCCGACAGGGTTTTCTCTTTGCCGTAGACAAGTGCTATCGGCGGCGGCGCCCCTTTGTCTGTGCTCACGCGTCTCCTCTCGCTGACCCCACCCTGCCCCATTATCCGCTCTGCCGCCGACACCTATCCGCTCTGCCGCCGACACCGACCTGGAAAAGCAGCAGAGCAGGACGCAGCCGCTGCGAGAACAACTGGGGCAAGCCTCGATGACGCTCTCGGCGCGGTCCGCGCCGCCTGGAAAAGCGCCGACTAGCCGCAGGTTTCTTCTGCTTCCAGCACCTATCGCGTGCTAGACGCAGCAGCATTCCTGAGCAGGGCTGCTGCCTCTTCTAATGTGCAGTAATAGGGGGACGGGTACTCTTGCCAGGGAGTGTCCCGCGTGACCCCCTCGCCATTTCGACAGACGAAGGAACCTGCAAACTCGGCTGACTTGGAGTACCCGACGAAGTACCCGGGTTCCGGAGCTCTCGCAAACAGCATGTTGTCGTATAGGACCACCGTCTCACCGCTCCCGTCAAGTACGTCTGCTAGCAGCCGTCCCTCGTACTGACGAGAAGTGTCCACAAGATCATCTCGGAGGATCATGACGTTGAGCTCTTCGCCTGGTTGCAAGTTGATGGTGGCTGGGGCCCCTTCAGGGATGTCCTGAAACCCGTACCCGAACTGGTCTGCTACGGAAACCGCTGGGGACCCATCCACGTTGAGCGCGATCCCTTGAGCGCCACCGCCACCGACACCGCCCCCCGGGCACTCGAACGCTATGACCGGATCTGCAGAGGCCTCGACTCCCTCAAACCGCAGGTTTCCAAGGGATAGAGCAGAACCTGCAGTCGCATCGTTACGAACGACCGTCCGGAAGTCAGAGCTGAGATCGCCGCCGGGCATCTCCACCGGTGTTGCGTACTCAGTAAGCCACGCGAGCTGCTCGTCACTGCAGCTCTGCACGTACCCGTTCGGGCCTGGCGTGAGTTCCAGGGGAAAGGTCTCTATGGGTGCGTCGACGGGAATCCGCCACGACCCCGCGTACAGAATCTGGTCAGCTGTCTGTAGTTGAGCTACGCCCACTACGCGGAACTGCTCCTGGGTCTCCTCCTCTGCCTCCGCGGGCCCAGACTGTGCCAAGGACGTTGGGGCTTCCTGAACAACCAACGTTTCTGCTGATGAGGACCTGCTTGAGAAGTGGTTGTACAAGGTCACTCCGAGTGCCGCGACCGTAACGACTCCACCCACGACCGCCAGCAGAGTCATCAGGGGCCGCTTCGGCTTCGAACCATCCACTAGGTTGCTTGTTTGGGATCCTTGGACCACGATTCCTCCGTTTGTTTTGTCGCCGCCACTAGTTCATCGTGGAGTTCTTGTAGGCCGCACGACTCGAGCGCTCCACGGTCGACACGTTGACACTCGAGTCCTTCCGGGCCAACAACCAAGTACATGTCGCCAGAGAACAAAAGCGCAGGCATCTGGAACTCACTGCCCTCAATCTCGACATCGAGACGCGCATCGGAAGTGACCACAGTCGTCTGAATGGCCCCAGAAACTGGGTTGCGTGAGTAAAGATCCACCGGGATGGCCCCTGTTTCGCCGGGTGCCAGGTTGAAGCTCAGCGGAATGATCGGTGAGGAACCGGGGGCGGCCCCGGCCTCCAATCGAATCACGGAAGCAACCGCGCCAGGGTCATCTGCCAGCAGCTTCGCGTAAGTCACTGACTGCGGGACGACGCCGGAGGGATCACACCGAAACAGCGTGCTAACCGGGCCCCGTTCGGACTCACCCGCGGTCGTCGAACGGAAGTCCTTTAGTGCCAACATGGGCCCTTCTTTAGCGGCGTTACGCACTGACAAAGAGAAGTGGCGCTGCACTTGGGTCCCATTTTGCGCGAGCCAGTTGGCGCCGCTGGAATCACAAGCCACCGCACCTTCGAAGGTGGCAACAAACTCCTCAAACTGTTGCTCATCAAGAAGGACTGCCGGGGGGATCGCCCACTCAGTTACAGCGGACTCGACCGCCGTTGCTGTCATCTCAAGGTGTTTTACGTTGGAAGGATCCGCAGTAAGAATCGGGATGATGCTGATGATGCCGGTGACCGCAGCCACCAAAGCTAAAGTCCCTGAAGCGATGACTTTGGTGCGACTCCACAAATGACCGGAGCGGGCTTTTGTGGGGGCAGCGGTCTCAGCTGGCGCCAAGGGGGCAGCAGCCTCAACTGACGCCAAGTAGTTCTCGATCTCTTGAGGGTCGACCGGACTCTCATCGCCCGTCGTTAAGCCAGCCATAACGCTCCCCTCGCTGGCCGCCGCAACCGGCTCAGAATAGCACGGAGATTTGCGCCGATCAGGGACTAAGGAAATCTCTGATACACCCTTTTGAGGAGACCCCTTGTCACCCCTTTTTGAGGTGAGAGTTCCCCCTTTTTGGGGCAAGGAACGGTCGTCAAGCCCGGGCGAAAAATGGACGGCACTCTCATTGCCTCTCCGCGGCAGCTTTCCGGGCTGCTTCAGCTGCGGCCACGTGGCCCTACCTCCGAAACAGAGCGGCGCCCAAACGGAGACCGTGGCCTGCCCCGGGTAGACCAGACAACCAGAATCCACGCCGCACCAAATTCGGGTGCCAGGCACGGACGGTTAGGAAGCAGGTCAAGACCAAGCAGAAACTCCTGACACCCTTGCCGGCACGAACCATCAGCTTTGCCAGCGCGACCCACCAGCTCCACCAGCGTGCTACGAACGAAAACAGACCAGGATTGCGACTGGGACGCCACAACCTTTCATCCGAAAGAACGCGCCCAAACCGTCGTGTACGTCCTCTCTGCCGAGCCGACAGGAGCGATGTGCCTTCCAACTCCTCATAGCTTCACACAAGCTGCTTCATAAGAGGCTCGACACGTTCAAACCCCTTCGCTCCTACCTAGCAACGAAACACCGGAGCTGGGCGCGTGACTTGACTGCTTCACGACGCGCAGCAACCAAAAGATCAGCGCGCAGAATCCAACGATCCCCACGGAAAGCAGGGTACCCAGTACCCCTTCAGGCCAAGGGAAGCGCGCTAGGGGCAGGTCGGCAACCCAGAGGGCGACACCCGCAACACAGTTAGCTAGTGGTGTCGCTAGCTTCACTAGAACGGCCGCGAGTCCCGGAGCCCACCAACAAGTTGCCGCAATCGCAACGCTCAGTAGCGTTAGGAGTGGGACGATTGGCGCGACAGCAAGGTTTGCGACCACACCCCACGTGGGAAGCCAAGGGCTCGCAAACGGAAGGATGAACAGCGTCGCGATCTGCGCGGTGAAGGCGACAGCGACGACTGCCATCGCGGGGGCCAGGAACTTCCTCGTTCTCCCCTCTTTTGGAAGCAAGTCCATCAGCCACGTCGCAAGGAGACGTGCGAACAAAACAATGCAGCGGTGGCAGTCGAGGAAAGTGCGAAACCCAGGGACCTCGACAACCACGGACTGACTAAGAGGACGACCAGAACCACTGCCGAAAGCAAAGTGAGCGACTGGAAAGGTCTTCGCCTCATCGTCGCCCAAACCGCGAGCGAACTCATCAGGGATGCCCTGATCACGCTGGGCGCGGGACCAACTAGGAATAACCGACTACACCACAGCGAACGGCCCCGATTGGATCCAAGAAGAGGTCGCAGAAAGCAGCACTGGGCCAGCGTTTGCACTAGCTAACTTGAGCACCTGCGAGGGTTAGTGTCATTCAGACATTCGTCATGTCACGAAGTCGCGCATGTTACTATGCAACCATGATGGTTTCGGATCTGCTACAAGGTGAGCTTGAGACGCGCGGTTGGGCGCAAGCTGACTTAGCGCGTGTGCTCAGCTGGCCAGCACAAGCGGTGTCCGAATTGCGCCAAGGCAAACGTTCGATCGACGCACAGATGGCAGTGGATCTTGAGACGGTGACGGGCAAGAGCGCCGAGGAATGGTTGCTCGCTCAAGCAAAGGACGACCTTAGCGTCACCCGCGGGCGGAGAGGGGACACTCAGAGACAACAGCAGATCGCCGCCAGGGCCCACCTTGAGTCACTAGTCCCCACGCGAGAGCTTATTCGGCGGGGCATCATCGACCGAAAAGACCCGGAACTGCAGGCGAAGCAAGTTCACGAGCTCATTGGCGATGACCCGACTTTTGGAGCGTCCGCCAAGCGAACCAGCAACGCCGCCGAATTCACTCGCGCCCAGAGAGCGTGGATTGCTCTGGCACGAAGGCAAGGCCAGGGCACGAACGTCGCATCTTTCAATAAAGAGAGATTCGTTGATCTTGCCTCCTCGCTCGCGCATACCATGATCGCTCCCGAGGACTTTGAACAGCTGCCCGGACTGTTCGCCGAGGTTGGCGTACCGCTTGTGTACGTCAGACCCTTCCCAGGGGGCCGGATCGATGCTGTCTCGATGGGCGTCGCGGGGCGTCCCCTAATCGCACTGTCCGGCAGGGGGAAACGGCTTGACAAAGTATTTTTTGCGCTTCTTCACGAATGTGCGCACGTTGCCAGCGGACACTGGCACGATGCGCCGCGAGTCCACGAAGCAGCCAGCGAACGGGTAGTTGGCGACGAACGTGCTGAAGCCGCCGTGAACAAGCTCGCCGAGTCTTGGGTTTTCCCACAGGGGATCGGCAACGTGAGTCGGCCGGTAACAAACAAAACCATCACCGAGCTTGCACTCAAGCACAAAGTTGCTCCCGCCGTAGTGGTAGGCCATCTGCAGCACAAGGGAGAGATCGCATGGTCCTCAACTCTTGGACGCGGACTGCCAAACGTGGAGGAAGCCCTCATGAAATGGGAATAAATGATCCTGGGTGGGCACAAAAGCGCCCACCCAGCACACCTGAATGGTTCCAGCCATCCAGAAATCCATCTGCCCTACTAAAAACAGAAAGACTCATTAATGATACGTGAAAACCCTCCAGCGCAAGCGCCCGCGTTAAAACCCCTGCGATATAGGAAGCGGCGGCAGCCTCCACACCACACACAGAGCCAGTCGTCCCTGTCGCCAACGAACGCGGCGAGTCCCCACGGGCTGCCTCTCCGCTTGGAGTGCAAGTGACGAGCTTCAAGCGTGAGGCAGAGCGCGACGTCCAGTCTGCCCTTTTCCCGATGTCAGTCCTAATGAACGATGCGCCAAAAGTCACGCAAAGAACGTTGCAGAAAAGGTCTCAAGGCTACAAAGATACCTTCAACGGGAGGCTCTTGAAAGGTTTGACGCTGGCGCGACCATACGACATTCCGATCCTTGAGCCTTGCCGAACTGTGCCGAGCAAGCTAGTGGCCTTTAGCGAGGCTGTACGGGCTGGTAGGCAGGATGCTGACGCCTGGGTTCACTTCTACGAGGACGACTTCAGATTCGAGCGCTTTTGGAATGAGCCGGAGAAAACCCTTGAGCGCCTCGACGGCTTCGCTGGGCTAATCGGACCAGATTTCTCGCTTTACGAGAACATGCCTACGGCTCAAAAAATCCGCAACACCTATCGAAACCAGTTGCTATCGGCGTGGGCCCAGAAGCGAGGGGTGCAAGTTATAGCAAATGTTCGCCTGAGCGGATCTGAATCGATTCCCTATTCTCTCGCTGGGATCCCCACCAACTCTACGATCGCGTTCGGCCTCCACGGATGTCTGCAGAACACGGAAAATCGTCGACAGGTGGTGCAGGGAATGGTCCTTGCCTGCGACCACCTTCTTCCGAACAACGTGCTGATATACGGGTCGGACGCCTACCGCGTCGCAGATGCCGCGCACGAGCGGAACATCCCGGTCCACGTTTACGAGCCTGACACTTGGCAGCGATCCCACGAAAGGAGTGTCGCTTGAGCAAGCCACGAAGTAGGTTGATCGATTACAAGGCTCTGGTGTTTCGGCAGGTTTACGGCTTCACAACTGAGATTCACTTCGGACGCCAGTCCAAGCACCTGCCTGGCCACCCTAACTACAACCCAACCAAATCAACCATCGCTCTGTCGATTCGAACCATCCAGACGCTAGTTGAACACCACGCCGGAACAGGCCGGAGGCGAAGCCGAAACAAAGAGACGGTCGACTTCGGCATTGTGATCGGGATCTTCCGAAGCCCAGACCATCCCGCGGGGATCGCAACGACCTGCGGGACGATTCACTATTCAAAGGCAGGTGCGCACATCGTGCCAGCCCTGCCTAGCACAAAGAGGAGGAGATGAAATGAGCTATTGGTACCACCCAGAGATCGAAGAGCAGACTGTAGGGGTTGTGATGACCTACGCCAGCGGACACTGCGACGAAAAGCTAAAGATTGAGTTTGCAGACGGAGAAAGCTATGTCGCCACATTCTTTACAGCGTACGAAAGCGAAAACACCGGTGAGCTCGACATCGATGAAGACGACCCTCGATACGACCAATTCTACGTAATCAGCTTTGATATCACAGACGTCCTGCAAGACGGCACACGCCGCTACGACGACTCCCTCTCAATCGACTACCGCGACTTCCCCACCCGCATCACTAACGCTGACACCGGCCACGTAATTTACCAAGCCAGGTAGACGGTTCGGGACACCCAACGGCCTGTCTCTTCCTCGAACAACGCTGTGGATGCATCTCGCGCCAACAATAGCGAGCACTAGCAATGCCGCAAGCAAGACCGCTCCCCTGGTCCCTTCAGGCCAGGGCAGGCGCGCGAAAGGCAAGTCGGAAACCCAGAGGGCGACTCCAGCCACCCAGTTCGCTAACGGCGCCGCCAGCTTCACCAGGACGGCGGCGAGCGGCGGAGCCCACCAACAAGTCGCGGCGACCCCAACACTGAGCAGCGTGAGTAGCGGCACTATAGGGGCGACAGCCAGGTTTGCAACCACTCCCCAGGTGGGAAGCCAAGGGTTCGC